>Ga0316217_10007802_pt1 | contig 10083 bp, 6 predicted proteins | sample 1anoAmetaG_FD_203633 | JGI IMG/M metagenome (GOLD analysis project Ga0316217, IMG submission 203633) | Freshwater microbial communities from Trout Bog Lake, Wisconsin, USA - 1anoA | ecosystem: Environmental > Aquatic > Freshwater > Lake > Hypolimnion/Profundal zone | place: USA: Wisconsin... | reverse complement strand
CTTCTGTGTTATTGGGTTTTTAAAAGTTGTTACACTTTTCGCTTAACGGAGGATCCTGCTTAATTTCACAAGCTTAGTTTTGTTTACCTTTTGATATATTGAGGCTTCTTTTTTACTATAACTATTTGCTTTACTAAATATACTTAGTCTCTTAGGCACTCCAGAAGTTATCTAGTAGTTTTTGTACTTCCATTAGTGAAGCTCTTCGGTTAGGGTTGATCTCAGCGATGTTACTTACCATTTCGATGAATTATGGTGAGTATTTATATGAAAGTTACTAAAACATTTCATTCAAAATTGTGTCAGAAAAATTACAGCTTGCGTAGTCGTAGCATACATTCACCGGACTAAGCAGAGCGGCTTCTATTAAGGTCATTCCCATGCTGAAAATAGACTATTTTCTCAACCCTAGCTAGGTATCAAGCTTATTAAAGCTTTTGAGCTTTTCAGGGGCGTAGTAAACTTGATCAGTCAAAACAGCTCTGTAGTTTTAATCTATTAGGTCGTCATGAATGATTTTGAGCTGTCCATCAGGGTTGATAAAAATTTAGTTGGAATTCAAACTTACCAAAGGTTTCAGTTCACTGAGCGCAGATGCGCAAGACTGCAAAATGCTCCACAACTCAGATTCTTCAAAGTTCTTATTTTATCTTTGCCGTGCGGTTATCTCTTACTTCAATGTGACCTGTGGGTACTCAAAAATGGCGTAGATTTTATATGAGGTGGAGCAGAAGCTGCTGAAGATGTTGCTCTAGATTCGGATGGGACTGACCACATACTATTTTGGACCTGATTTGACCTGTTGTTCTAGCTATTTCTTTTTATTTTAAAACTGCGACTGGCTACAAAAAGTAAATTCCTTCAACAGATAGTTATTTTGGGTTTATTTGTGCATCAACACTAACCCCCTTGCATCTTGCCTGACGTTTTCGTACTGTTTTTGTATCTGTTCCATCAAGGACCCGCCTGCATTCTCACCCAACTTGTTTCCCATCTTATTAACGGATTTATTTAATTTTATAATAGCTTTGGAATTTGATATTCTTTGTTATTGCCGATTGCTATCATCAACTGTACCTTAGAAAGTACAATTAGTTTGCTTATTTCAAGAAGTCATCCATGTTTTTTATATATTTAAATGTTGTAAAGTAAAAAAAACATTAATCAAATGCTCATAAATCTTCGATTCTGAATTCAGGGACGTTCTAATTATTCTCTAACGCATTGAAGCGTTTTTTAGGTCTCTTCACACTGTTAGTAGCTCTGGAGTCAACAATGACATCTTTTTTATTGATAGCTTGCGATTTTTTACCCTAAATATTAGCAGAAATTACTTTATTGTCTTTGGCAAGCATATGCGGAAGATACTAAAGATAAGGCTATCCAGTGGAGAACTTGATCACTCGGTTATGATTTTGGTCATGTGAAAATTTCTTCTTTTTACGCTTGACTACTCCAGCCTTAGAGTCATCTTCGAGCTAGATATGAATTCTTTAAACTCTCTTTTTCTCTGGACTATTTAGATTAATCTATTAAATCTAAGAACTTGGGCGATGGCAGTGATTCTGCTCCTTTATTTAAAGCACTCCAAAAGAGTTTTTGTTTGCATTCTAATCAATCGTATTCAACTCTTTTCGTTTTCGATAATTATCAGTTTCAACTTATTCTTCCTCATGCTAGCTTTCTTGCAGATTGAGATTCATATCCCCGTTTAGAAAGATCCTGAGTGACTATTGCCTAGAAGTAGGTTATTAAGATGCATGGATACTTGCTTTAGCTGGTTCATTGAATTCCTCAGCTTTGTTTAGTGAGTAGGAGTTTATTTGTTCAGCTGGCTCTTCATAATGGTTTCTGAAACTTATTTCGCACTATTCACTTATCTTTTCTTTTATTGTCTACTCAGCTCCGATCGCTTCCTAGTTTTCAGCTTGCTCATGGCGACTTGGATTCACCATTATTAGATTTTAGCTGCACAAATTGTTTTTTATAGGTAACTATAAATCTTACTCCAAGTATGGTTTTTCCTCGATTCTTTGTTCCTACAACTGATCTACTTGAGAATCCTGCTATTTCTTGCTTGAGTTGAACAGACTATTCAAGGACAGCTAGCATTCTAAATTTGACTGTAAGTTCATATTAATTGGCGGCAAGAGCTTTTATCTTTTTATTTTCTTAAGCACCTATATCGCCTTTCTAACCCCTTCTTCCTATCTTTTCATCAAAGGCTATTAAGAAAAGGGTACTGGTTCAATCTAATGGTTCAATGGTATTTTGGAAGCAACTTTGCTGGCAGAAAGCATTTTTTACGGTTTTATTAACATTTTTTTGTCACCGATCTAGTCATATATTTGCAATAGGCTCAAATCTTTTTGGCAAGAAATAGCATAACCAACGATTCTACTACTTCTGCTTAGGGGTAGTCCGACAACAATCAATAGTAATGGCTTTACTAAGAAATTATCTAAAGCTATGTTTATGGCCGCGTTTGTGAGATAAGACAAAAGTATTGAGTTTTGATAGTTTTTGAATACTAACCTAATAGCTAGCATGTTTAGTGTTACAATCGCTATAGAAAATATAATTTGCATGTATTTTTATCGTTGGGTGGTTGATTACTGTTAATTTTCCTAATTGTCCTCTCTTTGCGCGGGCATTGCTATGAGGAAATATGCCAGATAAACTACGGTTCCAATAGGAGAGAGGAAGTAAGGAGACTGCAGAAAATAAGTAGCAAGCAGTGTTATGGAGATGACAAGAAAGAAAGCTAACTTGTATCTTGCTCGTCTCACGGCAAAGATCTAAATAGGCGTGAAATTGAGTAACAGAAATTTTAATAACGATTTGATTTCTGCTGATTCCTATCGTCGAATTTGGCTGCTCATGGATTGCAGAGTCTATCTTTTTGAGTAGATTTTGCTGAGTGTGACATTATCTTTTAAAGCGAGCTTGAGAGCAATCAAAGAGAGGACTGTGATTATCGAGATTGCAGGCACTATGGCCTGATAAAGGTCAAACATTGAAAGCTTTAAGAATATAATATATTCGTTATCCTAACTATCATCAACCAATTTTAACTGTAAGAAGCTAATTTTTACAAACCAAAACAATCTCCAATCAAACATTTTTAGAACAATCATCTTACTTTCATGTTTTTTAAGATGTTATGCGAATGGGCTCAGCTAAATTGAGTGAGATTAATCAGTTGATGAGTGAAAGTTCCTTAGAACAATCCCAGAGCTCACATTTCGGCAAATTGCATACGAATTGTGGGTTAGATGTCAAAGAAATCGGGTAAAAAGTGTTTTAGGATAGGGTTGAGAGAAACCCCTAGGCTAGCCGCTATATAAAGTAATTTATCGATTTTATTGTATATATTATTAGAATTGTAGTATGTCAACTAAGCCTGCTGAGACAAAAAAACCCTTCTTCAGTTGCTGCTCTGCTGAGTAATAAAAAAAATAAGTGTACGTTGACTTCTCAGAAAAGAAGCAGCCACCTGTCAGCGTCTCCCCTCCACGTACATATGCAATAAAGTAGCCTATGTCCCACCAACTACCACTGTCACTCACACTGTGATCTCTACAAACCAGGCCCCTAAAATCAGGTTTTCGTATTTAGGGCCTGCTGAAGAGAATAAAGTTCATACTTCCACTATTCGTCCCACCTATAACATTTGATTGCGCAATGATCCTATACCATTTATGGTTTTAAAGATAGCTTAATACTCAGCAACATTGCTAAGGTTGGTAGAAACCAACAAGATTTAGTCAACAATATCGAACCTTCAGTCTTCCATTTTTGGTTTTAGTTTTAGCTTTTCGAAAAACATCGTTAGCTATTTATATGAGGTGTTAAATACAATAGTTCATCAGTTTCAATGGTATTTCTCAATTTCCATCAAAAGTTTACGAAACACGCAGGAAGTAAATGACTTGATTGATTGTTAAAGTTATTTTAGCTGAGCAGACAATCAAAAGAGCACTATTCCAAGCTGCTGAGGTTGTATTTTACGGGCATGCAGGATCCAATTGTACAAATAGTAATTCAATACTCCATCGCCTGTCTGGAAATGCAAATTTTAGAAAACGCTTGCGTTGTCCATCAGATTGAGACAATTGTAAACATCGAAGCCCTCTTTCTTGGCCAGGATTAACGCATTTTTTATCAGCTAGTCATAGGGGACTGAGGTCGCAAAGTTGTAGAATGAATAGCATGCCTTTATACACAAGCATTTACATGGAGCATATTGTGTTTGGGGTTGTTCATGACATGAGAAGGCAAATTATAAAAAGAAAGGAAATCTGTCACCTTCACTTTCTTCTTCCCATTCTCAACGATTTCCACACTTTTTACGTAGGTGTATACTATCTTGTCTCTTGGCAAGAAGTAATGTTTGACCTACTCGTCAGTGTAATGGAATTTGACTACATACTTTCTGAATAAGATGGGATTTACGAGAGTCCTTCGTTGAGCAACTTTGCAACTCCAAAAACATCGTTTTTGTTCATAGGCCGCAACTATAATGTTAGCTCATCTGGTATACTGTATAGTTTTTTGACCATAGCTAAGGTTTGGTTTTGTCCGAGTGCTGAGAACTTCACTTCAATAAGTTTTTTCGGATTTATAGAGCGATGGTAGTAAGTTGCCCTGGTGAATGGAGTTGGTAAATTTTTGCCTGAGGTATAGATCTAAGTAATAGATTTCTTACAGCCTGCCATTTGTCTCTCAAATTAACTCTCCTTGTCACCTAAGTAATAAGAAACGCAGCAAGTTTGGCTTCTCTTACTTACTTATGGACGCATAAAAAATTGATCTAAGCCATCTTAATTTTATCCTCTTAGACAAGGACTGTAACTGGAACTCCTGTAATTGAGGCCACTAGTTTCTTCGAGGCATCTCTTATGCCTACTAGCCACTCGGGACGATAGCCGGGAGGAGTTAGGGCCCACTTCAAGAAATCCCGAGAATAGTCAAATCTATAAGTATTATCATCATCTTCAACGTAATTATTAGTCAAAAGCTGGTATAACTAACTAAAGTTTTTTGTACCTCTTCAAGTTCTAACTCCTTGTTTACATCAATATCACACCAATACAAATCTTCTCTAGGCAATGGAATGGGGTCTTTTTGCACATCTTTGACCTCTCTTTTGCCTTCAATGCTTCCCGGAGGCTGATCTTTGTCTTCTCTAAGAGTAGGTTTATGGTCCCAATACTAATGTTTTTTGAGTATATCTTCGAAATACCTCAGTGTTTTTCGGTCCGGACTAGATTAAAAATAGTGTACTGTTTCTTTTTTTTCTCCTCCATGTAATCGTTTAGCATCCTGAGCTTTCTCTCATGAACTAAAGTTTTCTTCTCCTACTTTTTTTATTATTTCTTCTATGAGTTCGTTTATTCCTTAGGCGCTTCTTGTTTTTAATCTGGCTCCATATCTATTAAACTTAAGTAATATTTAAATAAGTAAAAGATTTATGAATTCGGATGTGAATTATCTCACTTTAAATACATCTTTTTTTCGCTTAATTAAGTTTAACTGTGAGAAGATAAATCTTTAGAGAATATCCAAATATCATTTATCCTCTCCTAATTAACAATTAATAAAAAATATAACATCTATTTGAGCAGTTCTAAGAAGCTTTGTAATCCATGTCAAAAGCTGCATTTATGTCAATAAATAAATCTATGATTATCATGCTTATTTCTGAAAGTTTGAAAAAGTTCTTTTTTAGCCAAGATCTGACATATTTAGCCGTCTTTACATACAATTTTCTGCATACCTTTTATATGGGTCAAAAAGTTAAAGATGGATGTTATCTTTGCTCTCTTAAGATTAGTTCTTAGCTATCGAACTAATTGATTTATAATCCATCTATCTCACTTCATTCCTGTTAAAGGTAAACTCATTCATCAGACCTATATGCTTATTTGGCGGAGTATAAACAGTCTTCATCGGGATTTCATTAAAATATGTAGGTTTAATGTAGTTGTATTGCAAGTTGGTTCTTTTCAAGATTTTTTACTCTGGAATCGTATCCGAGCTTATATCTGAAGGGTTTCGAGATTATTTTAACCTGTTTCGCTATAATTAACCAAAGTTATTGTCTCTTTTACTTATTTTTACGGTTTTCACTTGAGAGGTTACCAATGAATCCTTGATATATTGCTTTTTGAAGGATTATTTCCCCAAAGAAATAAATTTCTACGCTTTTGATTGATCAAACTAATAGTATTTGAATATAAGAGATCTTTTAGTTGTTTCATGGGACAATAGAATCTGTAGCTTTGATCTCAGCTATTGAGAACGAAATCTGTTTACCATTTCTATCACTTTGCTTTAAAGCAATCTTCTGTACCCTTTTTCATAAAGGATATCCATATGCTAAAGAAAGTAAATATCAAGGAGCATCACTCCCAAAGAAAATAGGTCTGACAAGAAAACATCTATGCTTTGAATATACCCATTCTAATAAAGAATCTTTTAGGGGCTTGGATAAACATTCGCATTCATCTTTTTATTCAGATCTGACTAATTTTGGACTAACCAGGGATCATTAATTACTATAGTTTGATCCTATTTTATGAAAACGTTGTTGTAACTGATCTTTCCGTGAGTTTGGTCCAATTATTTAAGATAATGCAGGCCATACAAACAACTAGACAGAATGCACTAAATGTCTTATTCATTGAAGGTACGGTTTTCTAATTTGCGGTAGATGGTATCTTCCTTTAATGTTTTGAAGGGCTTTTAAAAAATTAGGCAAAAGGTCTTGTTTTCAGTACAATTAAACTGCTATACTTTCTCACCGACTTTAACCAGTTTGACCAAAAAAGGAGAGGGGTGAAGTACTTTTTTATCGATTATTTCCTAGGTTTTCCTTATTTGCTGCGAGCCTAAGCAAGTGATTTCCTTTCCAATGTATTCAGATTATCCCACCCTCGACATCAGCTTAAGGAGCCTATCGTTGTTATCAATATCTATGAGTTAGTAACGATCAATCCATTTGAAATTTGAGACTCTGGAGTCGAGATTTCCCATCAAACTTCTAATATTATCAATAATGAGGTGCTATACAATAAACTTTCAAAATAAGGTTAGAACCATTACAATATCAGTTATCTCCAACCAATTTACTGATTACGATTAATATGATCGATAAAACCTAAGTAATTTATGGTTTATAATCATATTTATGGCTTGAGAGTGGCGATTGCTTGGCATTTGAGAGATTTGAATGCTTAGGCGCCTAATAATGTGTTGGCTACAACAACCACTAGAAGTAGAATAATTAGCTTTGTGAGCAGGCCTATTCTTCTTTAAAGATTGTCGATTCTGTTGCCTAGCGCTATTTCTAATTAAATTTCTCTTTTCTTCGAGAGTGGAGATTCAAGAAACTTTTAACTGTTTTGCTGTTGGTCAGCTTAAAACTAGACTTGAGGATGATTTTGCTTAGGCTTCTTTTTCTCGCTTTCCTCCGCATTTTTCTTTAGTTTCTCCAACTTTTCTTTGACATTTTCAGTCCAAATCTACATCAAGAGCGAATTACCGTATAATCCTATTTGAGATCAGCGAAAGTCCTGGTCAGAATAGTATTCTTCATATATGTAGGTTTATTAAAAACAATTGCAATACTGCAGACGCATTTACACTTGGTCTAGCCCTATTTGGTGACTATCATGTGTTATTAGCAGGTGAAATAGGAAGACAGTGGAATATCTGCGATCTGGCTTATCGTTTTTACATTTATTTATTCACTAGATAAGAGATAAACTACGGTGTGCGTTTTGTGAGCAGCCAGATTTGTGTCATTCCTGCTTCACTCCTAAAAGGCACTCCTTTCACTTTTATATTAGCTGTGATTTGGCGTGTCTCAGCGTTCATCTCTTAATTTTTTTTCCAAGAAGAGACTACAATCTTGGTGGCCTTTTTGAATTAGAAATGCTTCGATTTGGGATACAAATCAGCCTCATCAGCTAGAAAAAAGCTATAAAACTGTTCAATGGAGCAAGGGAGGATGACTTCTACCATTTTCTGTTTTTCAGTCTCGACTATTTCAGGATTGAAAATGCTTATTTACATATTGGACTCGTCTAAGCCCTTACTCTAAGCTGGCTTTTCTCCGAGCTCTGATTCCTCGTCATTGTTTGCGCTTAGCACATCTAACGAAAGCTTTTACTTTTTCCATAGGGCGTTTATCATTTTGAAAGCGTTGCTGTTTTTAAACCCCGAAAAGATGAACTATTGGCCTTAGGTTTTGGTCTCCATGAAGCATTTGCCGAAAATGCTGATCTTTTCACTCGCGATTTCTGTGACTTTGGTGATGGAGTCGATGGTGATGGCAAGTTTCTTGACGATGCCAAACATGTTGGAAACGAACATGAGATGTTCCTAGCCGATGTACAATCTGCCAAAGAAAGAAAAGCTTGATTCCAATGTGCATTTGTAATCCTGGAAGATGGTCTGCTTGGGAAGGTTCAAATTTTCGCAAATGACCTCAGTGGTCGTCTTTTTTTTATTCTTCTGCATGCCTCTATCAAATCTGACAGATTTAATGAGTAATTATTACTTTTTCACAATTATACTATTCATTCTTGAGCTATAATCAAAATCACTGCCCTTGTGGGTTGGGAGCAGTTGGGAATTTTAGTGAAGCATACTCGCTTTTGAATATTACAATTCAAATTATAAATAAACCTATGATCAAAATCAACTATAACCGTAACAATCCTCTCGTCCATCGCTTCATCTCCCACATTGAGTAGTCGGAGGCCGGCTTCCTCTTTAACCGAGTCAATACATCGAAGTAATCCAAAAAAAGCAACCAGAAAGAAAACCATCGCAACTAGTCCAAGAGAAAGAGCGATTATTCTGAGCCTGCATTCGTGACCCAATAGACCAAGATAATCACTGAGTTCAGTGCGATTAAAGACAACCGATAGAGCCAGCCCAAAACAGAAGGCTTTGAAGAGACAAGGTTTGGGGAATATATTGCAGGTAATAACAAAAAGAATAAAATTGCGGAACTCCCCACCCTCAACCGCAACAGCACTCAGGAACAAAGTGATTCGCTTTTGAGTTAGTTCATCAATGATGAGAGCAACAACTTTTCTCTGCTACGAGAGGGCTATCTCAGGCTCTGGTATGAGAAAATGGCACTTTAGAACAGTCATAACCATCTGCTCTCCGAAAACATGAAGAAAGATTAGATCATCAACCAACTGAAGCAGGAACTTGAGCAAAAAAATGGGTTTCAATCTCCACCATCGATCTTCTATAACCCCCAAACTCCCATACATACCCAAGCACAAAACAAGACTCTAAACAACCAGCAAACTCCCAACCACTCAATCCACTCCAGTTCGATGAACCAAATCCAAAACCCAGCCAACATCAACCACTGGGGCGGCATCTACCCCAACCGAAACTACAACCCAGTTGCAGCTCGAAATTTTTGAAGTCAATCATGAAGCACATGATAAATAATCTTGTATTGTAATTGTTGAACTTAAAGATCCGTGTAACTCTCCGACTGTGTTAACGGGGATGATGTCTATGAATGTCGTAATGTTCACCATGCAATACGAATCCTTTGTTAAATCGAGTGTACCTCTGTCGATGGTTTCGTCTCTGCTTTAATACGCTTTAAGTAGGGAATCAGCTCTTAAAATTTGAGTTTGGCCGTTTGGTTGCGATTACTACTTTCTCAGTAAAAACAACAGTACTAGCCCACTGGATTAGTTATGAGTTATTTCAGCCATTTTTTCGAGTTCCTGATTTAGTTTTTTGGATCTAGAGTATGTTAGGCTTCGATTACTGAATATATAATTAAGAATAATGGATGTCTGACGATCAAAAATTATATGATTTCTGAAACTAGACTCTAAACTTGGTCAGTCCCTCACGCAGCATATCTTTATCGAAATTATCGATTTCCTCCGTCAGTCGGTCATACCTCACAGCCATTCTGCTCTAAATCTGTGCTGATGTACCTCTAACGCTATCAGGTCGTTGATGATCTTTTTGAAGCTGGCGGTGATGCTGGAGTCACTCTGCTTCAGCTTGTTCAGTTCGGTGCAGAAAGTT
>Ga0316217_10007801_pt1 | contig 10084 bp, 7 predicted proteins | sample 1anoAmetaG_FD_203633 | JGI IMG/M metagenome (GOLD analysis project Ga0316217, IMG submission 203633) | Freshwater microbial communities from Trout Bog Lake, Wisconsin, USA - 1anoA | ecosystem: Environmental > Aquatic > Freshwater > Lake > Hypolimnion/Profundal zone | place: USA: Wisconsin... | reverse complement strand
TTTCTCTACATCGATTTTTGAGTTCTCGAATCAAAAAGAGCAAACAAAAACTATGAAAAAATGGCAGATGGGGCGTTGCTATCTGCATGCGGGAGGCTGGATTATTTTGGGAGTAATGCGAAATAATGATTTTAATATATTATATTAAAAAGATTATCACCACAAATGGATAGAGATCTCTTACATCCCGCCCTTGAAACAGAAAGACAATCGCACAAACTCAAAAGACTCGTTCCCACCCCCAACTCCTATTTCATGGACGTCAAGTGTGGAGGCTGCAACTAAACTGCCGTCATCTTCAGCCACGCACAGACTGTAGTCGCCTGCAACAACTGCAAAAACATCCTCAGTAAACCCACAGGAGGCAAATGTAAACTCACCGAAGGCAGTGCTTTTAAAGTCAAAGCTTGATCGCATTTGTACCTTATTTAATCTTATAACCTAAACTACCAATTTATACAAACCCGTTTCCCTCTTTAGCTAAATCGGTGAGTCCTCTCAGCTAACAGTCTCAGCTCCAAAAGGATGCTAGTTTTAGATGGTTTTTGGATTATATTAGATGAAGTTTGAAGAGATCAATGTCCCTCGCTTCCGACCTGCATCTCCAGCTCTGTGATTCTCCTCTGGAGGCCGAGTAGTTGCTGCTGCAAGGCAGTCTTCTAGCCCTTCAGAGCAGTGATCTGCTGCTGTATTCTGCTGTTTTCCGCTTTTTGGAAATTAAAATGCCTCTTCCTAAAGTAAGTTTCATTTTACATTTCTTACTCAATCCGCACGAGTTCGTTGGACAAACTTTTTTTGACGTCTGCAGTCTTCATAGTGAGCACAGATTCAAGGGTATCCTTTTCGCTTCGAAGGATCTGCACCTACTTTTTGTGATTGTTGAGTTCGTTGGAGATGTTTTTGATTTGTTGCTGCATACCAAGCAAGCTACCTCGAGGGTTTGCAGTTTGCCCTTCAGCGAAGCTGGGTTAGATCCGAATGAATTGCCTGTCTCGTTCATCTTCAATAAAAATATTATGATTCGCAATATATCAATCAAATCCATTTATCGCCAAAACCGCAACTAATCCTCAAGAAACTTGGATTCAAAAGGCTAGCTCCTGCTTGATGGGAAAGGATGGGTGAGATGCCAGAAGAAGGGTGTCGGATAGAATATGCGACAAGATAATGCCAGAATATGTTTAAACTAGATCAATGAGAGTGTCCAGTAGGGTTGGGGTTGAGGAAAGGTCTGCGCTTCTCAAGGAAATCGTTTATTTCACCTTGCTCGTTTCTGGTGCCGTCAGTTTGACCAGTCAGCCCTCTTGCAGATCTTGCCACTTTGAGGATCACCTCTGTGACTTTTTAGAGAGATAGTTGTTCTCCTGGACCCAGCCTCTTTTTTTAGGATTCAACCTGCTTGCTATGTCAAATCAAGATTACTTAATTTCCTCAACGACGACCTCATCAAAAGTCTTTTAACCTTTTTCCTGAGACTCAGCAGCTTAATTTTGTTTGCGGATTTATTTATTGAGTAGCTCATAGGTGAAAAGTTGGAAGGGGTGATAGTTGTGGCTGATTAGCTCATAGTCTCTATCGATCTGGTCAGCAAATCTTCGTTCCTGAATAGGCTAGAAATTACAGCTCCGTCTTTGATGAGTTCTACGGGGGTGTTGCAGTAGAAGGGAAGTTTGAACTGGTTTCTGAGCTAGAGGATTAAGAGCTGCTCAGCTGCAGAGTTGCCGTAGAGGTACTGCTTGAAAGTACGGGAGATGTTACGATAGGCCTGGACAACTGAATGGTAAAGTTGATACTTCTCAAGAAGGAGTGGTGGTCGAAGCGACAGGTGATGTATTGGGTGTTGACGACGTTGATAGCCTTGGGCATGTTCAAAATTTTGGGCTCCCAGTTGTTCTTCCATCCTGATTTGGTCCAGAACAAACTCTTATCTCGGATTTTGAACACCATCTGAATAAAATAATTTCAATATCAAATAATCAAATCATCCACCCAATACCCCACAGAACATTATTTCTCACCCCCCACCTTATTCTTTCAATTTTTACCTCAACCTTTCTGGCAGAATTGGCATGGCCTCGCGATTGCCCACTGGCCAATTTGAGTCATTTAAAACAGTAGAGAATCTTTTCCGGTGGGTTGGCGGTTCTCAGTAGAAAGATTTCTATAGAATTTAAAAGAGTATTAGTGTTTCTGTAGAAAAGAGTTTAAAATAATAATATCACATTAATTTCCATCATGGATATCGAATTCGCTCGCTCACAACCCAACCATGTCAGTCTCTTCAGACCAATTGAAGAGTTTTGCATCTAAAATCTCTACCAGCAGCAAATAACCTTGGAAAACGCCTTCAGCTAGTCCAACAACCAAACAAATGAATCTATCTTACTGACACTGATTGACAACACCCTTCTCCTCTCAAATCCTCAAGCTTTCAGTGTGCAGCCATATGCAGGCATCGATCTGGACTTCGACATTAAATTTTAGGTCATCTACTAAGTTTAGGTAACTCTTTCTTTATTCAGAAAAATATATTTTCTAAAAAGCAAGGTATAAAACTATTTTGTGATGAAAAAAATTCTTTTGCTTTCTATTCACAACAACTCAGCGTGGTTGAAGGCTGGATTCTGTGTCTTTCCAAAAAAATTAATCGAAAAGGTTTTCATGAAATGTTTAAACCTTTGAAAAAATTAGGGAAAGGAAATTTTGCTTCGGTTTACGAAGTTTAAAGGTTAACTGATGGTAATAAATTTGCAGTGAAAGCTTTCTCTAAGCAAACTTGTTTTAATGCAAAAAACGGGAAATATAGTCTCATAAATGAACTTTCAATTATGAGAGAACTTAGTCTCGATCCTCATAATAATCTTTTGACTCTTTAAGGAGTTTATGAATCTGATAACTCCATCTACATTGTGCTATAGCTACTGACCGGTGGCCAACTTTTCCATAAAATTCAGCAATCAAATGGCTACTTCTCCTCATAATAGGTCAAATAGTTCATGTTCGGCCTTCTTTCAGGCTTAAGGCACATGCATTAGCAAAGGATAATGCATAGAGACCTAAAGCCTTAAAATATCATGCTAAGATCACACAGTTCAATGTAGCCTGTTATTGTTGACTTCGGATTGGCCACTAACGCTGACGTTGATAAGTATCTTTTCTTCAGGTGTGGTACACCAGGCTATGTCGCTCCTGAAATCATCGCACTTAATGAGAGCAAACATATCGAACCCTAGTGCGATATCTTTTCTGCTGGGGTAATCTTTCATATTCTGCTCACTAGAAAAGCTCTTTTTGAAGGAACCAAGTACGAAGAAGTTTACAAAAAGAACAAATAAATGAACATCAATCTATCTGGAGAAAGATATGACACTCTTGAGCCCTAAGCTTTGAGCTTACTAAAAAAGATGCTGGTAGTAAATCCTAGGTAAAGAGTAACTGCAGTGTAAGCTCTAAACCATTCTTATTTCGTAGACATGAGAGAGCTGATTTAATAGAACGATAAAAGAGTGAACTCTCCTTGCTTGACGAAATCTAGCAGTCTCAATAGAGGAAATAATCTGTGCAAATGAAAGTTTCAATCTTGATTTATTTTTCTTCTACTTCTACCGAAACCTCAGTTATCAAGGATAAAGTTTTATTATCTTTGTTTTGCTACAAAATGAAAGAAAGGTAGTAGTTATTGAATATTTGAACTAAATCTATATATTTTATTGTTGATTGGATGAGCTCAGAGAAACTTTACATGAGAGTACCCCACGATCTGGGTCATGCTCACTTCTACGATACTATCTAATCGTTCCCTGGACTACACGCCGGGCCCTCCTTCGAAGATCGCGAAAAATACATCAGAGATACCATTCGCTATCAGCTCCTTACCACCACCCCCGAACAAGCAAAAAGACGTATCTCTACACTAATGTAGTTGTCAGCCTGAGACAATGCTTTAAACTGCAAGATAGGTCTGAAGTCGAGTTTTGCCTATAAAAAAAAGTACCAGGAGTTTCCTTGAGGCAGGCTGCAGAAGAGCTTGGATTGCGCAAATGATCATAAAAACATAATCAATCATCCATAAACACTCGAAATAGTAATGGCCCCATCTTTTTCTTTTTCTCAGGAAGACTTCGACCTAAATGTGAGCAAAGCCAAAATGGTATATTCTGACCCAAATAGAACAGTTTTGAGCAGCCCAGAGGTTCTTAAAATACTAAGAGTTTCTTTCAATCATCATCTTTAAGCTATACGAAAAGAGAGAATAAATCATGCGATCAGCCTGCGTATTTACCACGGATATAACTTACTAAAACTCCCTCCTTTTCAGGCACTCTGGAGGGTGAGAATCTGCGGGGAGGTTCTCCCACAGATCGGAAATGGTCTGAAACCTTTTATCGCTCTTAAAGACCATTTGAAGGCAAAATTGAGCGTCCTTGGTTCCTTCCAAGATACTGCTGCTAGTATTTTTTGTATACATCCTCATCCTTTTTGAAACTTTGGTTCTAGCGAGGTTTCAAGTACACTAGTTCGCCTTAATTGCTTCCAGTCTCTTTTTTGTAGCTACGTTGAGGAGTATTTTTTGGCTCTTAGACTTAGTAATTCACATACTTTTTTTACTGGTACACTAATGGACCTTTTGTTTCATGCACCGCATAGTTTCTATGACGTTAAGGAGTATGTTCTGGTTATTTGCTATAGACATAGTTGATCTTTCTCTTAGATGGCGATTCATAAAGCTCCTCATTTGTTTCTTAAAGCTTGACGACTTTTTTAGGTTACTCTTTCTCTTTTTGATACGTAGTATAAAGAACAGGTTGTTTTTTTACTTATTCGTAATGATAGGTTTGAACTTTTTCATTGGGCTCAGTTTGATTACTGCTCACTTCCTTGTATTTTTCGCCAGAACTAACTCTTTCGTAGAAAAAGCAAATATACAGAAACCACAGCAAAATGGCTAACGCAACAGCCACCAAAGCTATAATTTCGACAGTTTGAACCTGAGATGAGCTGTAAGATGTAACCAAGCATTGAGGAAACTACCTCCAAAATGACAGATAATAGCCAGCAGGAATAGTAGCTGAGAGAACCAATAGACTTATCAGTATATATAACACCACTTTCTTTTCATTTCTGAATGTGACTGTCTCCTCTTTTGCCAGTTTTACGAGCTTCACTAAGAGTATTATCATTATAGCTGTTGCGAACACCAAGGCCAAGATACTACAAACAAAAGAAATCTCGACCATGGCCAAACTGTTTGAGTTATATTTCGTATAATAGTAACTTTATGTAATGCTGCTGCAGGAGGTTGAGATTTGAGTGGAGTTATTAAAACCGACGAAGCCGAAGATTCCCAATAGTACTATCAGAACGATGATAAGAATCCAGATTACAACGGACAAGGCGAAAGTGAAATAGAAGAGAGGCCTTGAAAATGATTCGTATGAGGCTTTCATATGTTAACTAAACGATTATAATGATGGCTGATAAAATAATGAAAGTAACGATGAGAATTCATAGAATTTATATTGATTAGTGGTTGAAATAATATTTACTGAACTCATGAAAAACAAAAGCACTGAGTTGACAGCCTTTTAGCTTGAAAAGAAAGAGAAAATCGGTAAAATGCGTATTACTATTATTGTTTCAAAGAATTAAGCATTTTGTTTAAATTAGATAAGATAAATAACCATTCATTCTCTTTAAACTTACTAGAGGTCGTCTGTTAATGTTACTTCATATATTTAATAGTTTATAGTTTCAATTTCTGCTGTTTTTCCTTCACAGAGTAGTTTGTCAACGGTGTCTCCTTCGTTGTTGAAGTAAGAGTTACTTACCCCGAAATTACTGAAAACTTTGCAGTCTTTGTCTCCAGGCTTCACTCTAATCTCAGAGTTACCGAAAATCAAGAAAAATTTATCATAAACCATCCCATAGATGGGTCTGGTGTCCTTTCGGTTTTTTTTGGGATTGTTGGCAAAGTTGTTGAGACAATACCTCTTTTTATTGGTCAGAGATATGATGAGTGCCTCCGCAGTCATAAAAATACCTTAGGCATACTTTCCAGAATAGTAGCCAGCGAACAAAGCTTTCTCAGTCTGCACAACTATGACCAAATTTGACTTACCATCGATTCTTTAGTGAAAAAGATATTTGTAGTCTTTTTTATTGTCGTAAAGCAGCTCAGTCTTTCCCACTTCCTTTTTCATATGCTTTTCAATACAAGCGATTAAAAACTTCTTTTGTTATTTTTAATTTTCTAGTATTTTTCCAGCAAAAAGGGTTACATGCTCAACAAAGCTTTGACGCCTCAGCTTTGAACTTTAATATTGCATTGTTTATATCCTTTCTTGTAATTAGATATTAAGTTGTTTCAACTATTCAATTTCCTAATTTTTCGAGCTTCCCTCTTAGATTTTGGCTTCTAGTCTTCGAATGTACTCTTCTAGCCGAGATATCTCATGTTCTTTTTGCCTCAACTAATTAGCTTTCTATTAAAGCATTTTGGTTTTGCCATCGTTTTAGGCCTTTAGTGAATCGTTTTCGGCTTTAAGTGAATCTATTTAAGTCTTTAGTGAATCTTTACTATGAGCTAATTCGTTGTGAAGTTAAAGCAACTTTAAATGCTTTTATTTTAATTATTCTAATAATCTTACATTTTATAGCTATTATATTCTGCTCTCTTAGTTCGTAGATGCTTATTCAGCTTTCCCTTTTATGTGACTATGCGCACTCAAATAACTTACTGCCTCCTATTAAGAAATCTTAGCCTTGAGCTTTTAGGAAAAAACTTGATGCTATTTTTTGAATGCCTCTAAAGAAAGTCTCTCTGTTTCAGTTTAATATTGCTTCTTCAACTAAGCTAGTTCTCCCTACAAGCGGAAAATCTTAATTTTGAGCTCTTAGTTCTCTGCTGAGAACTATGCCTTCAACTTTAGTAGTTAAGCTTAAACAATCTTAACTTTTTATTGATAATTGAGAGACAAAGCGATAGATTCTTCATTCTTTTTACTTAATAAATCCAGTTCCAACTACTTGTTTCTTAGCTATGTTGATAGAGAATCATGCTCTTATTTAAGCGATTAAATTTGCTTTGAGAATGTTTCGTTACTGGAAGCTAATCTTGCAATTTATTAGTTTAGCAATAACTACTGAGCCTTAAACCGAGCACTTTTCTCCTTAGGTTAAAGAAGCAGTTCTTCATATCTAGTGAACTGCTATGAGCTTTGAGCAACAATTTAGATCTTTTATTTCTATTCCTCTTATCCACGGATCACGAATTATTAGTTAGCACGATCCTAAACAACCATCTTTTCTGCTGTACTATCCTTATTGACTTTTTAGACATATTCCTCTTCAGAAAATATTACTTCGTATACTTAGTAACTAGTTATTTAGACTTCTGCAGTTTTTCCCTCGCAGAGTAATTTGTCAACAGTGTCTCCTTCGTTGTTGAAGTAAGAGTTGCTTACCCCGAAATTACTGAAGATTTTGCGATCTTTATCTCCAGGTTTCACTCTAATCTCAGAGTTACCGAAAATCAAGAAAAATTGGTCATACACCATCCCATAAATGGGTTTAGTATCTTTAGGATTCTTTCGAGGGTTGTTGGCAAAGTTGTTTAAACGATACCTCTTTTTATTGGTCAGAGATATGATGAGTGCCTCCTCAGTCATGTAAATTCCTTGGCCGTACTTTCCAGAATAGTAGCCAGCGAACAAAGCTTTCTCAGTCTGCACAATTATGACCAAATTTGACTTGCCGTCAATTCTTTAATGGAATAGCGTCTTTTAATCCTTTTTGATATCATAAAGCAGGTAGCTCTTTTGAATATTTTTCTTCATGTGTGATTCTATAGCTTCAATCAAAAATGCTTTTTCTTGGCTTTTTTTCTCTAAAACCTGTCCGAAAAAGAGTACTTCCTGCTTCAAAGACACTTTTAATTGCGAAATCTAGAGTTGAAGACTCTCGTTTAGAGCTAGTTTTAGCTAATTCTTCTTCTTTTCTTCTGCTAGTTGACGTAACATGTCTTAAAGTTAGTGAATTTTTAATGTTTTTTTTACGTCCTAATCTTCAAGCTGAGTACTCTATTCAAGCAATTATCTTATTATATTTTTGTCTCTTTGTGAAGCTTACATAAGTTATTAAATCTATGAAATATGTTAGAGATTCGCCCTTCTTTTCTCTTCTTCCATTCTGGCAAGCTAGGACAAGAGCTGAGATTTCTAGTGAGTTAATTTTTAATTGCCCTCCCTGGCATATTGTAAAGATTGTTGCTACCAACTCAGTTGACCAGCCAAACTTTGCAACTTGGCTGTTAATTAGCGTAACTAGTTTTATTTAACGGCAACCTACTTCAAGCCTTTTACACGTTCACTATTTAACTGTTAAGCTTAAGCCTTCAACCTTGCTTTTTAAAGATCATTTTCTTCTTTGAGTTTTGCCTTCTAGGCTTAAAGCCTATCTATCATTTATTTCAATTCTGCCTTTTATTGATCGCTTTTGTAATATTAGGCTTTCAAATTTTAAACTTCGATTTTCAGTTTTTCGTTTTCTTTTTGGCCATTATTTTACTCCCTTTTGGACAAAGTTTCCTAAGTCTTTGATTAAAACTGTTTTTGCTTCTATTATTCAGTTTCCCTAATTAATAGTTTCCCTCTTTATTCAAACGAATGGAGTTTTCTTTACAAATGGTTTGACTATAGACCTTAATCGTTTCTAACATTTGGAAAACTGTTAGATTAGTTGGAATTTGAATGATTAATTCTGCTTTATTCATTAGCTTTTTCATTTTATTCAACAGTATTTTTGAGTCTTTAATGACTTTTCTTCAAATTGAGAATCAGGCTGATGATCTATTCGATTTTTTCGAAGATTGGCTTATAAAGCTCCTTCAGCTACCTCAATGGTTTATCAAATAGCTATTTCTCAGATTAACTCTTTCCCTCCAAAGTCTGGATAATTAACTTGAGGACAGTCTAAACGTTTTCAGCTAATTACTTTTTGAACTTGAAGCCTTAGAAGCAAGTCCTGAATATTGATATCAGTTAGTCACGAATAAAATCAATTTACTTCTCCAGACTTTTGAATTTTTAATTGGAGAGCTAATCAAGAGTAAATGTAAATAGTTATTAGGGATCTTTCTCAAAGGACACCGCTCTAGGATCATCAACCATGAACCCACCCAGAACTGTCTTGTTTTTCTTAAACTAGCGAACCAAAACTTAACATAGGGTCTTAAGCAAAGTGAACTTCGATCCAGAGGAATCTTATACAGGTACAGCAATCTTATCCGGTATTTTCGGATTCTAGTTTTTACTTGATTATCTTTGCTCTGCTTACTACTTTTTCAAGCCTCTGTGTGAATTATTTGCTTGCTACTGATAGGAATGTTGTGGCTACTTTTGCTTTTGCTTCTTGTTGCCTTCATTGACTGGTTCTTTCTCAGGCTCACCACACATCTTTTATAAGTATGAAAATATAATAATTCTTTCAAATCTAGATTGGACAATTACAACCAACCAAAAAGTTTGTCTCGATCAATGTTATTTGTACTCTGATTTAATCTTCAAATCTAAACCTTCTCTCGAGGTCAAATCGGAGAGAACAGATAAAGATTGTTATTTTCATTATTTTACTTTATTAAGTGAATATCTCGCTCTATATTTATACCTTATACCGAATTCGTTTTGATCTAATATTTACCAAAGCCGATTTATTTTTGTTAACATGTAACTTTCATAATTTTTGTTTTATCTTTTTATCGATGGAGAAAGCGCATAATCTTTTATGGCCAAACTTACGGGGCTCAAGCAGCCCTATTTAAGATTCAGCTTCTTTTTTCTTTTAATTGTAATTAAGAGATCTTAAATTAGTTTAAACTCTGATTTCTTGTAGCCTTTATAGCTTTAGCCTCTTCATGACAAAAGATTCAAAGTACTTTGAGATTTGCTTCTTTAAGTGAGCTATAAGTCTAGTATATAAACAACAGAATAAAAGTATATTTTCGATGCTGTTGGTGTGAATAAGATAATCATTAATTTATTGTATTTTCGTGTAATTGGATGAGTTGTAATATTAATCTATTTAACAT
>Ga0316217_10007799_pt1 | contig 10086 bp, 3 predicted proteins | sample 1anoAmetaG_FD_203633 | JGI IMG/M metagenome (GOLD analysis project Ga0316217, IMG submission 203633) | Freshwater microbial communities from Trout Bog Lake, Wisconsin, USA - 1anoA | ecosystem: Environmental > Aquatic > Freshwater > Lake > Hypolimnion/Profundal zone | place: USA: Wisconsin... | reverse complement strand
ATTGCCACCAACTCAGTGCTCGTGCTGGCGGGGGCCACCAACGGCACCTACAATGTGGGGCAGGAGTTCGACAACGAGGGGACGATTTATTTGCAAAGTGGTAACCTGCAGCTTGACGATTACGGCTATTCTGGATTGCTGGTTAACAGGCCTGGCGGCGTGGTGGATCTGGCGGCGGATGTTTCGATGAGTCAATACGGCGGCGGCGGGCCATGGTTTGCCAATGAGGGACTATTGGTCAAGTCGGGAGGCACCAATACCAGTACCATCTCGATCAATCCATTCACCACCAGTGGCGGTTCCATCAGCGTGGAAAGCGGCGCCCTCGCGCTGAGTGGCAATAATTTTGTGCAGGGCGGCGGCACGTTTTCCGTCAACCTTGGCGGCACCAACACCGGATTGGCGGGAGAAATGACGGGTGTGGGCAGCGCCTCGCTGGGGGGATTGCTCACGGTGAACCTGGCCAACGGATTTGTGCCGGCGATCGGCAGCCGGTTCCAGATTCTCTCGGCGGCCAGCAGTAGCGGCCTGTTTAGCCCGCTGAATGTTCCCGCTGGCATCAGTGTGAGCTACAGCAACAGCGGCGTGTATCTGACGGTGACCAGCGCGGTGGCCTTGGCACCGGCGATTACGGTGCAACCCACCAACCAGACGGTGCCCTACGCCGGTGGCGCGGGGTTTTCGGTGGCCGCGACGGGTTTGGAACCTTTGGGTTACCAATGGCTCCAAGGCGGCATCCCCATGACGGATGGCGGCATTATTTCCGGGTCCGCCACGCCTAATCTGACCTTGTATTCGGTGACGGACAACAATGCGGGCAATTATTCGGTGATCATCACCAATGCTTACGGATCAGTCACCAGCGTGGTGGCCACGTTGACGGTGCTCAACTGCACGGCGCCGCCGTCGGGACTGGTTTCCTGGTGGCCGGGCGATGGCAACGCGCTTGATATTGTCGGCGGCAATAATGGCGTCTTGAGTAACGGCGTGACCTTTGCGGCGGGCGAGGTGGGACAAGCCTTCGCCTTCAACGGTACCAATCAATCCGTGGTTATCCCGGATTCCAGCAGCTTGGAGTTGACCAACACCATGACCATCGAAGCTTGGGTTAATCTCGCCACCTTGACCGACGACCCGAACGGTCCCGGTCGCGCGATCGTTTCCAAGGTAGGCGGAGCCGCAGGTAATTATGGCTACCAGTTCGTATTTGCAAATCACACCCTCATCGGCCTGTTTAACAGCCCTAGTCAGGTTTGGCCTCAATGGAGCGTGACCTCTCCGACGCTTTCGTCATTGGCTACCGGAGTGTGGATGCATGTGGCGTGGACGTATGACCAGAATGCCATGTTGCTTTACCTGAACGGGCAACCGATCGCGACCAACGTTATTGGCGCCCACCCCATCGCCACCTCCTCCTCCAACCTCCGCATCAGCGGCGACGACAACGGCAACGGCATGTTTGACGGGTTGATTGACGCCGTCTCCATTTACAATCGAGCCTTGTCGGGCAACCAGATTGCCGCGATTTATGGTGCCGGCGCGGCGGGCAAATGCTTGAGCCAGGCGCCAGCCATCACGGGTCAGCCGCAAAGCCAGTCGGTAGTGCTGGGCGGCACGGTCGCCTTTACCGTCACCGCCACCGGCTTGCTGCCGCTCACCAACCAATGGCGGCTCAACGGAACCAATCTGACGGATAATGGCCGGATTACCGGCTCCCGGAGCAACAGCTTGGTTATTACCAATGTCCAGTTCGCGGATGCGGGCACGTATTTGGTCAGCGTCACCAATGTGGCCGGCGGCGTGGTAAGCCAGCCGGCGACGCTGGCGGTTTTGCGCAAGACCCCAGTCGTCACCTGGTCCAATGCCGCCCCCATCGTCTATGGCGTCGCGCTGACGCAGACCCAGCTCAACGCCACTTCAAACGTGCCGGGGACTTTTGCCTACGATCCGCCCGCCGGCACGGTGCTGGACGCGGGTTCCTATTTGCTTTCCGTGGTGTTTACGCCCGCCGACGCGGTGGACTACAACAGCGTGACCCAGTATGTCAGCCTGTTGGTTGCCACCCGGTCGCTCGCGGTCACAGCCAACAACGCTGTGCGCGCCTATGGCCAGCCGAATCCGGTCTTTACCGGAACGATTACGGGCTTGCAGGGATTGGACCACATTACGGCGCAATATTCCTGCGCCGCCGTCCCGGCCAGCGCGCCGGGCGGATATGCCATCATGCCCACGCTGGTGGATCCGTACGCACGGCTCATCAATTACACGGTCCTGCCGACCAACGGCACGCTCACGGTCAACGCGGCCGCGCCGCCGGTGATTTATTCCGTCGCGCCGGCCGTGGGTTCGACCAATGGCAATCAGTCCGTCCTGTTGATGGGCACCAACTTTGAAACGGGCGCCAGCGTGAGCTTGGGTTCGTCCCAGGCACTGAATGTCAACGTGAGCAGCCCGGCCTTGCTGACCCTGACGACTCCCGCTTCCGCGCCCGGGTTGGTCAATGTGACCATTTATAACCCGGACGGGAATCATGCGACTTTGAACAATGCCTTTGCGTATGGCATTCCGCCCAGCATCCAGATTCAGCCGACGAATCAGTTTGTGGTGCAGGGCAGCAATGTCGTGTTCCAAGTACAAGCGTCCGGCCAGGGAACCTTGTCTTATCAATGGCAATTGAACGGCGCGAATCTGTTGAACTTTGACGGCTTTAGCGGCGTGCAGACGCCCACCTTGAGCATCAGCAATCTGGTTTCCGCCGACGGCGCGACCTATCAGGTGGTGATAACCAATCTGTACGGCACGCTGGTCAGCACGGGGGCGGTTTTGACGGTGTTAACGCCGGCGACGGTGACCGCGCCGCAAAGCGTGGCGGTCGGCGTGGGGGGCGCGGCGAGTTTCACGGTCACGGCCGGGGGCACGGCGCCCTACGGGTACCAGTGGTATCAAGGCACTAACCTCCTGACCGGGGCGACCGGTCCCACGTTGAACCTTCCCAGCGTGCAAACCACCAACCAGGGCCAATACACGGTGGTGGTCACCAACATCGTGAATTCGGTGACGAGTTCGCCGGCGATGCTGACGGTGCTGGGCTACTGCGCCAAGGCGCAGGTGGCGCAGTCGTTCTACCCGGCCGGGACGGCCATCCCGTTCGCGGTGAACACGTACAATTGCGGGACCTCGGCGGCGCAAGCCAACAGCGCGGCGGTGTTGTGGATTTACAATGGCGGGGTTACGCGGACCTATCCCTTTACCACGGACACGAACGGCAACGCGACGGTGAATTTCACTCCGCTGCTTGGCGAAGTGGGCCTGGAGCAGTATGCGGCGGCGTTGCCGGGGGTGAACAATCCCTCGCCGCAAGGCTCGTTCACCTTCATTGGCATGAGCGCAACGCCTGCCAGCGCCACGACCACGTTTACGGTGGGCCTGCCCCAAACCAACACCATCACCCTCTCGAATCTCACGAGCGTCGCCCTGTCCGGCCTGGCGGCGAGCGTGGTGGGCGCCCCGGCCAATCTGAGCATACGAATCAGTGTGCCCGGAAACTTGCCCGGCAACAGCACGGTTCAAGCGACTTATATTGTCCAAGCCACTGGCGGCACGCCCAACCAGACGCAATTCAATCTCCAGTTTTCCGCGGCCAACGGGGTCACGAATTATTTCCCGATCAGCGCCAGCATTGTGCAATTGGAGCCGCAAGTGGTGGCCCTGCCTTCACTGTTGTCGGGGACGATGGTGCCGGGATCGCAGTCGTTGGTCACGTTCTCGCTGGAGAATGTGGGGGGCGTGGATAGCGGCGCCCTGCAAGTGCTGTTGCCGTCCGGTGCGCCCTGGCTCTCGGTAGTCACGGCTCAACCCCTGGCCTCGCTGGCGCCGGGCCAAAGCAACTTGGTGACCCTGGCGCTGACCCCCACCAATAACCTGACCTTGGGCGCCTACTCCGGCAGTCTGATCGTTGCCGGGCCCAACTTCGAGTCCTCCATTCCCTTCACCTTCGATTGTGTTTCCAAGCAGGTGGGTATTTTGCAGGTGACCGCCCAGGACGAGTTCACGCTGGTGAGTCCCGGCGCGCCGAATTTATCGAACGCCGTCGTGACCGTGACCGATTTCCTGACCGGCAGCAATGTGGCCAGCGCCATTACGGGCCCTTCTGGCATGGTGGTGTTCACGAATCTGACCTCGGCCTATTATACGATTGACGTGGATGCGACCAATCACGGTGATTTTAGCACCACGTTGCTGGTGCAACCGAACGCCACCAACGACCTGACGGCCTTCCTGCCCGACAACTTGGTGAGTTACACCTGGGTGGTCACGCCGACGACCATTCCGGACAATTATGAATTCGTGCTGACGACCACGTTCCAGACGCAGGTGCCGTGGCCGGTGGTGACGATTGTCCCAGGCGCCATTAATCTTTGCCAGTACGCCGGCACCAATCAGGTGGATTTGGTGATCAGCAACAACGGGCTCATTTCAGCACAAGGTTTGGTGCTTTCGTTTGGCACGAACGAGAACTGGACCATGGTGCCGCTGGCCAATAATTTGGGCGATTTGGGGGCGGAGAGCAGCATTGTGGTGCCGGTGGTCATCACGCAAACTGGCGCCAGCACCAGCGCGGCTTCGAGCATTCCGGCGCAACTGAACTGGCACGTCTTTACGCCCACCCAGAGCAACTATTATACGACCCCCATTTATGTCTATAACGCCAATCCGAACAACTGCACCATCAGCAGCACGCCCGTGGTGAACGTGGTTAGCGGCGGCAGTGGCGGCGGCGGCGGCGGCGGCGGTGGCGGTGGCGGCGGTGGCGGGCAGAGTTTTCCATCGGCGCCTTATGTAGCGGCGCCCAGTTACAGTTTCGCGCCGCCGGTGACGGGGGCCATTGTGGACGTCACGCTGCAAATTGACCAGCATGCCGTCATTGCGCGGGACGCCTTCAAAGCCACCCTGCAAATCAACGACACTGCGGGGGCCAACATCACCGATCTCAAGGTGACCATCAATCCCGTGGACGCCAACGGCAACGCGGCCTCCAATCTTTTCCAGATTGTGCCACCGGTCTTGACCGGATTGAATGCGGTGGATGGCACCGGCAGCTTGAACAATGGCGCTTCGGGTACCGCCTCGTGGACCATTGTTCCCGACACCAATGCGGCGCCGATGGCGCCCACCCAGTTTGCCATCGGCGGCACCCTATCCTACGTGCTGGACGGGCAGCAGGTGGTCATCCCGCTGTTTGCAGTGCCGATCACCGTGATGCCGTCGCCGGTGCTCAATGTGGATTACTTCCTACAGCACGATGTTTACAGCCAGGATCCTTTCACCACCCAGGTTGAGCCTTCCGTTCCGTTCGGATTGGGGATCATGGTCCACAATGTGGGCTACGGTCTGGCTGATGACTTCACCATCACGTCGGCCCAGCCGACGATCATCGCCAATTCGAATGGATTACTGATCGCCTTCGAACTCATTGGCTCCCAGGCCGGCACCAACGAATTGCCTTCGCCTTCCCTGACGATGGATTTGGGGGCCGTCCCGCCCGGCGGGGATGTGACCGGCCTCTGGTTGATGACCTCGACGTTGGAGGGCGCCTTTATCAGTTACAGCGCCACCTTCTCGCACGTCAACGCTTTGGGCGTCACGAACAGTTCGCTGGTCAACAGCGTGACCATCCACGAAATGAATCACATTGTGCGCCTCACGGTGCCGGAGGATGACGGCATCCCGGATTTCCTGGTCAACGACACCACCAATGTGGACGCGCTGCCGGACAACGTATATTCGAGCGCCGGACCGGTGTTCCCGGTGACCTCGCTCACCAACGTGACCGTCAACGGCACGCTCTCCGCCACGCAATCCAACATCACGGCCACTGTCTCGGCGCCGCCGGGATTTGTGTATATTCAGTTCCCGGACCCGAGCGCCGGGGCGATGACGATCGCCAGTGTGCAGCGCTCCGATGGCGTGAATCTGCTGATTGGGCCCAATGTCTGGCAGACGCCCCAGCGGGTGCACATGCTGCCGCCGCAACCGCAGGCGATGGTGCACTTGTTTGATTACAACTCCACCGGGTCCTACACCATCACCTATGGCGCGGCCGTCACCGTGCCCACCGTCACCACGCTGGCGGGCGTGACGACCAATCCGGTTTCGGCCAACCTGAACGCTTTGGTCAATCCCAACAATGGCGACACCACCGTTTATTTCGAGTATGGCCTCACCACCAATTATACGGGCATCACGCCCCAACTTTCACTGACCGGCAGTCTCGACACCCCGCAGTCGGCCACCCTGCTGGTGGAAGGGTTGCAGCCCAATACCACCTATCATTACCAGGCAGTGGCGGAGAATAACGCCGGCACCAGCTTTGGCGGCGATGTGACGTTCACCACGCCACTGGTCAGCCCGCCGGTCATTACCCAGGTTCCTTATGTGTCCATGGCCGTGGGCCAGTCTCTGATCATCACCAACCAGGCCAACACTTATGTCACCTTCAGCCTGGATCGGGTGGACCCGGTGGGTTGCAGCATCACCACCAACGGACTCTTCCGCTGGACGCCGGCGTGCGATCAAGGCAGCAGCACCAATATCGTCACGATCTGGGCGACGGACCTCCTGTATCCGTCGGTCAGTAATTATATGACTTTCTTGGTCACGGTGGGTGACTGTGTGGAGTTGAGCGTTGGTTCCGCGTCATTGGTGTCCGGCCAGGGCGCCTGTGTGCCGGTGAATCTGGTCAGTTCCAGCGTGCCGTTGGACAACGTACAGTTTACGCTCCAATTCCCGACCAATCAGGTGACCGGCCTGTCCATCAGTTCCACCAACCTGGCGGTTGGCTCGACGGTCATGACCTCCGCCTCGTCTTCGCAGGCGCAATTCAGCGTGAGCGCGCTGACGGGACGGTTGCTGCAAGGCCCGGCGAACCTCGCGGAAGTTTGCTTTGAAGCTGCGGGGGCGCACTCGAGGTTCCTGCCGCTGACGCTGACCGGGGTGCAAGGCACCAAGTCCGGCGGCGGCTTGGTGGGCAATTCAGCCGGCGCTTCCGCTCAAGTGGCCGTGGTGGCGGCGGAGCCGCTGTTGCTGCCCGGGGTGCATAGCAACGCATTCATTCTGACACTCTACGGCATCCCGGGTTCCAATTACGTCATCCAAAGCTCCGGCACCTTGAACGGCGGCTGGCAATCGAATCTGACTTTGACGCTGACCAACATCGCCAACCCGATCATCTATGGCGGCGGTCCTTCCAATGCGCCGATGCAGTTCTATCGCGCTTATAAGCAATAGCCGAAATTCCGCCCTTGACCTGCGGCGGGATTTGAATAAAATACAAGCAGCAATGTTGAAAAACGTCACTCAAGCCGTCGTTCTGGTAGTCGTCGTAGCCGGCGATGCCGTTGGCGCTTGTTGAAACGACCATTTAACAAGAACCCACGGCTGGCAACGGTCGTGGGTTTTTTGCTACCCTTGGCCGCGCCGCCGCAACTGAGTAATAACATGAGCAAGACAACTGAAGCATCCGTGAAATCCAAGTCGCAAGCCGCCGCCCCGCGCGCCGAGGTGGGCCCGGCCATGTTCGGGCGCGACATCTTCGTCGAGGCGCTGGAGCGCGAGGGCGTGGAGGTGATTTTCGCCTATCCCGGCGGCGCGAGCATGGAAATCCACCAGTCGCTGACCAAATCCAAGATCCGCACCATCCTGCCGCGTCATGAGCAGGGCGGGTCCTTCGCCGCCGAAGGCTACGCGCGCGTGACCGGCAAGGCGGGCGTGTGCATGGGCACCAGCGGTCCGGGCGCCACCAACCTGGTGACCGCCATCGCCGACGCGTACATGGATTCCTGTCCGCTGATCGCCGTCACCGGCCAGGTGACCCAGGCGATGATCGGTCGCGGGGCGTTTCAGGAGACCGATATCATTGGCGTGACCCTGCCCATCGTGAAGCACAGCTATCTGGTGACGGATATCAACGACATTCCGCGCATTGTGAAGGAGGCGTTTTACATTGCCCAATCCGGCCGGCCCGGCCCGGTGGTGATTGATTTCCCGAAAAACATCCAGCAACTCAAAGCCCAGCCGGTCTGGCCGACCCTCGAAGAAGTCAAGCGCGGTTTGCGCGGCTATACCCAGCCCGATTTGAAGGCCGACGACATTGCGCTCAACGAGATTATCGGGTTGATCGAGAAGGCAGAACGGCCGGTGCTGTACGTCGGCGGCGGCATCATCAGCAGCGGCGCGGCGGCGGAATTGAAAAAGTTTGCCGAGACGACGAATATTCCGGTGACCACCACGCTGATGGGCATTGGCTCCTTTCCGGAAACTCATCCGCTGTCACTCCGCTGGCTGGGCATGCATGGCGCCGCCTTTGCCAACTGGGCCGTCAACGGCGAATTCGAGCACCGCAAGTCCTTCAGCGACCCGCAGGTGAAAATCAAAGACGGGGCGGACTTGTTGCTGGCCTTGGGCGTGCGCTTTGACGATCGCGTGACCGGCAAGTTCGACGAATTTTGCCAGCACGGCACGATTGTCCACATTGACATTGACGCCTCCGAATTGAACAAGAACCGGAAGGTGAACCTGCCGGTGGTGGGCGACATCAAGGATGCGTTGACGCGGCTCAACAAGCTGGTGGCGGCCCGGCCGTTGCACAAGAAACACACCGCCTGGCTGGCGCAGATCGAGGCGTGGAAGCAGAAGGCGCCCTTTGCCTACCGGATCACGCCCGAGATCGCCAACAGCGACCACATGGTGGACCACATGGGCGGCAACGAGAACGAGGTCATCCTCCAGCAAATGGTCGTGGAGACCCTTTATGAATTGACCAAGGGCGAGGCGTACATCACCACCGGCGTGGGCCAGCATCAGATGTGGGCCGGGCAATGGTATAAGTACCAGTTCCCGCGCCAGTTTGTGACCAGCGGCGGATTGGGCTCCATGGGCTATGGCTATCCCGCCGCGCTGGGCGTCAAGGTGGCGTTCCCTGACAAGCAGGTCATTGACATTGACGGCGACGGGTCATTTCTCATGAACATCCAGGAACTGGCCACGGCGCATGTGGAAAAAATCGCCGCCAAGGCCATTATTCTGAATAACCAGCACCTGGGCATGGTGGTGCAATGGGAAGATAATTTTTATAAGGGCAATCGTGGTCACACCTACCTGGGCGATCCCAAGGAACGGGCGGCGATTTATCCCGATTATGTGCGCGTTTGCAATTCGTTTGGCGTCAAGTGCGAGCGGGTGATGTTCCGGCGCGATCTGCGGGCGGCCATCCAACGCATGCTCGATGCCGACGAACCGTACGTGCTGGACGTCATCACGCCCTACACGACCCACGTGATCCCGTTCATTCCGGCCGGCAAAACCGTGGCGGACATGATCTGGAAGCCCTGAAAAACGGCTAATATCCCTGCCGCATCAGCCACCAGACGGCATACATGATGGCGAGGCTGACCAGCGACATCCAGAAGGCGGGCAGGAAAATCGCCACGGCGGTCATGGCCACCCCGCCCACCAGGGGAATCGCCGATTTTTGGCGCCAGCCATAGAGCACATAGCCACTGGCTATTGCGCTCCAAACCACCGAGGCCCACAGAAAATATTGGTTGGTCAGATCCACCGCGGTCAATCTGCCCCAATTTCGCCCGCTTGCCACGGGAATTCTGTGTGCTACATTTTGGCCGTGAACCAGTTCTTCCGTCCCAACATCAAACGGCAGGGCCGCATCGCCCGCGGGGTGATAGGTTCGCTTTGTCTCATCGCCGGCATCATCCTCGTGGATTATGCCCTGTGGTTGGGACTGCTGTTCGTGGTGGCGGGACTGTTCGCCATCTACGAAGCCCTGAGCGGCTGGTGTCTGGCCCGCGCTTGCGGGCTCAAGACCAAGATGTGATTTTTCGTCGCCCGAAACATTTCAGCTTCCAAGCTGCAAACCACCGCCGCCCCCCGATGATCGTGGCCCCATTGGCGCGTGGCTTCAAAGGTGGCAAATTGGCCGTATGCCGATGCGGACGGTTGGACTTCCATCGCAGCCGGGCCAGACAGAGTTAAATCTTGCCCCGTGGGCTCAGTTGTTGATCGTGTTTTGGC
>Ga0316217_10007798_pt1 | contig 10087 bp, 5 predicted proteins | sample 1anoAmetaG_FD_203633 | JGI IMG/M metagenome (GOLD analysis project Ga0316217, IMG submission 203633) | Freshwater microbial communities from Trout Bog Lake, Wisconsin, USA - 1anoA | ecosystem: Environmental > Aquatic > Freshwater > Lake > Hypolimnion/Profundal zone | place: USA: Wisconsin... | reverse complement strand
AGAAAATCAAATATCAGGGCAATAACCACGATGCAGATAACGGCGGCCGGTGACAACATCATAACTCACCCATTCTTGACGACGATGCGCTCGAGGACATTGGTGACATCTTCGCAGCCATCAATGGCGTTTTCCAACAACTGGTAAAACTCGCGCCACTTGATGGCGTTGAGCGGATCGGTGTTGCCGTCAAGGAGTTTGCCGATGGCTGCCAGGTAGGTGTCGTCGGCTATATTTTCGACCCGGTGCACTTCGATGAGCATGTCCTTGATCTGCGAGAGCTTGAGGCTGCGGCGCAGGGCATGGACCGCCTTGTCCAGGGCCTTGGCGGCATGCACCGCCAGTTCGGAGAGTTTGACGAAATCCGTATCCATGGTTTTGACATGGTACATCCCGATGCGCCGCGCCAACGCGTTGATGTTGTCGATGATCGTGTCAAGTTCCCCTACCAGCATGTGGATGTCTTCGCGATCGAACGGCGTAATGAACGTGCGATCCAGACGCTCCAAGGCCTGGTGGGCGATTTCGTCGGCGTGATGCTCTTCCTCGCGGATACGCTGAATGTCACCCTGAATGTCCGGGAAATTGGCGGTCAGGTGGTGCAGGTGCTGGGCACAGGACACCACATGCCCGGCCAGGGTCTCAAAGAGGTCAAAGAAAACGGTATCTCTGGGCAACCAGTTGATCATGGGCACTTTCCATTCATAAAAATACCTGATGGCGGGGATTATGGGGGCATACCCAAATCTTAATCAAGGGCTCATGCGTTGCTTGCGCAATCTTAATATAATCTTAATATTCATCCCCGCGAGCGCGGCCGCCGCGCTACCTTGGTTTGTTGCGGCGTTAATGGCTTGCCCGTGGCCAGACGCCCCGTCGGCGTGGCGTCGAGCGCCGGCCCCAGGCGGTGGTCATCGGCCGTGGCGGGGCCGTGGCTTTCCAACTGCGGGGCGTCCTTGAGTTCCTGGAGCTTGTCGCGAATTTCCGCGGCCTTTTCAAATTCCAGGTTGTTGGCCGCCTGGAGCATCTCCTCTTCGAGCATGCGGATCATTTCCTGCTGGTCGTACTGGCCCTCATCGCGGGCCACCATCTCGCGGGCCACGCGCCGGGCCTTAAGCTCCACATCAATGCCGTGGCGGATCGCCTTTTTGATCGTGGCGGGCGTGATGCCATGTTCCTTGTTGTAGGTCTCCTGGAGAGCGCGGCGGCGCGTGGTTTCATCGATGGCCCGCTGCATAGCCGGCGTGACGCTGTCGGCATACAGGTACACCTGGGCGTCGACGTTGCGGGCGCAGCGGCCGATCATCTGCACCAGCGAGGTTTCGCTGCGCAAAAATCCCTGCTTGTCGGCATCCAAAATCGCCACCATCGAAACCTCGGGCAAATCCAGCCCTTCCCGCAGCAGGTTCACGCCGATCAGGCAATCAAAGCCGCCTTCGCGCAGTTCACGCAGTATTTCCATGCGATCAAACGTCTGGATTTCGCTGTGCAGGTACTTGCACGCCAGGCCGGCCGCGCCCACGTAGTGCGCCAAATCCTCGGCCATGCGTTTGGTCAGCGTGGTTACCAGCACGCGCTGGCCCAGGGCCGCCCGCTTGCCCACTTCCACCAGCAGATCCTGCACCTGGCCGGTGGCGGGGCGCACTTCAATCTGCGGGTCGACCAGCCCGGTGGGGCGGATGATCTGCTCGACCACCGCGCCGCCGGTCAGGGCCAGCTCGAACTTGGCCGGCGTGGCGGTGACAAACAGCACCTGGTTCCACATGCCCATGAACTCCTCAAAGCGCATGGGGCGGTTATCCAGGGCGCTGGGCAGCCGGAAGCCGTGGTCCACCAGCGTTTCCTTGCGGTGGCGGTCGCCGGAATACATGGCGTTAAGCTGCGGAATTGTGACGTGGGACTCATCAACGATCAGCAGAAAGTCCTTGGGGAAGTAATCGATCAGTGTGTAGGGCTTGCATCCTGGCGGCAGGCCGGCAATGTGCCGCGAGTAGTTTTCAATGCCCGAGCAGAAGCCCGTCTCCAGCAGCATTTCCACATCGTACTTGGTGCGGGCCAGCAGCCGCTGGGCCTCCAGCAGCTTGCCCTGCATGCGCAGTTCCTTGACGCGCTGCTCGAGCTCCGCCTTGATATCCTGGCAGGCGCGGGCCAGGTTGACCTCATCGGTGACGTGATGCTTGGCTGGGAAAATGAACAGGTTCTTTTCCTGGATCAGCAGTTCCCCGGTCAGCGGGTTGATGTGCCAGATGGCCTCGATCTGGTCGCCGAAGAGTTCGATGCGGCAGGCCGTGGTTTCATACGCGGGGAACACCTCGATCACATCGCCGCGCACGCGGAACGTGCCGCGCTTGAAGGTGATGTCGTTGCGGTCGTATTGCAGGTCGATCAGGGCCCGCAGGATCGCGTCGCGCTCGAACGTCTGGCCGACCGTCAGGGAGATGACCATCTTCTTGTACTCGTCAGGCGAGCCCAGGCCGAAAATGCACGAGACCGAGGCGACAATCACGACATCCTTCCGGCCAATGAGGTTGCTGGTGGCCGCGAGGCGCAGGCGGTCCAGGTCGTCATTGCGGGCGGCATCCTTCTCAATGTAAATGTCGCGCTGGGGAATGTACGCCTCGGGCTGATAGTAATCGTAATAGCTGACGAAATAGGAGACACCGTTGCTGGGAAAGATCTCCTTCATCTCCTCGTAAAGCTGGGCTGCCAGCGTTTTATTGTGCGAAATCACCAGCGTGGGCTTGCCCAGCCGGGCCGCCACGTGCGCCATCGTGAACGTCTTGCCGGACCCGGTGACGCCCATCAGGATCTGGTGCTTCTGCCCGGCGTTAAACCCCGCCACCAGTTTCTCAATGGCCTCCGGCTGATCCCCGGTGGGCACAAACGGCGACTCTATTTTGAATTCACGCTCGAGCATACCGGTTCCTTTATTGTGGAAGCGAACGATTATAGGCGCAGGAGGGGCGAGCCCAAAGGGCGGGGTGGAAATGACGAATGACGAATCAAATTCCAAGGTGTCACCCTTGGAAGTAGTTAGCGAGGGCCCTGCGTCAATGTGCGTACCCGCACTGGATGGGTGAACGTTATGACGCTGGCGACCACGTTGGTCAGTGGTTTGTTGTTAGTGGTCAGTGGTGCGCACTGGTCCGGTCGTCAGTGTGGGGGATGCGTCAACGTGCGTAACGCCCCTCGTGTCCGCGCTCGCCGTCGATGCAGGCGTCTGTGTATGGCGGCTACGAACATCACTCCATATAATGTGCCGGTTATGTGGCCGTGGCCGAGTAAATCCTGTCCGCTTGATCCCACCACACGCTTGTGGCTGGAAGGGCGTTGGCGTTGGCTCGTCGACGAGTTTGGTAACAAGGTGCTGCTGGACTTCCCGCACGTCCTGCCGAATCACGAGTTTTTTCCCGACCCATACGACGCCTCCGACGAGACCGCCGAAGTCTTGGGACGCCGCGTCTGCGATTACATGCAACTGCCGGTCGACTTGGTGGATTTCGAGTTTTACTCGGACCGCAGCATGCTGCACCTGGTCAACAGTCAGGGGCAGGCTTTGGGCGGCGTCGCGGGCACCTTCGAGGATGGCTCGCGCTTCAGAATACGCATCGAGCGTTCCCAGGCCCTCGACCCGATGACGCTGGTGGGCACACTGGCCCATGAACTCTCGCACGCCCGGTTGCTGGGTGACAACCGTATCGATCCGGACTGTTTCGACCACGAAATGACCACCGACTTGAACGTCGTCTTCCACGGCTTGGGCATCTTCCTGGCCAATGTCCCGCGGCATTGGGAGGGCGATGTCCGCCACTGGCCAGGCACGAACCAGACCGCTCCCACCTACATGACTGGCCCCATGCTCGCCTATGCCCTGGCCCTGCGCTGCTGCCAACGTATGGAACCACTGCCCGCCTGGCGCAAACATATCAAGCCAGCAATCCGGGCGGAATTCAAGCAGGCTTATCGGTTTCTCGCAGGATAGGTGGGGGCAGAGCCGCAACGCCGCCCCCGGAAACCAACGCGCTGAAAACCGCGGCAGCCTGTCAGGCTGCAACATAATTAGCACGATCACAAACCACATTCACTCTTGCCAAACCGCGTCCCCGGTCGCATCATTTGTAGATTTGCATGCAAACTTGCATGCAAGTTATAATCAAATAGAAAGTCGGCCGCGTTGGCCGATACAATTGCCAGGAGGTGCCCATGGGTAAAACCCTGTCCAGCCTGTCGCGCTCGCCGATCCATAGCGCGCGATCGTCGTTGCGTCTCCAGCGCCGCGCCGCACTCCGCAAGATCGCGCAACTCAGCCAGCAAGGCGCCACTCCAGCGCTCTCTCCGGCAGGCGACCAGGCCCGCACCTTCGTCGACCTGATCAGGTTTTACGGCGGCCAACAAAATCTGTCCCGCCTCTCCGGTTTTTCGCTCCGCTCCATCGCCAACTATAAGAAGCGGCGCGGCGGCCGACTTCTCAACGGCCCGGTGGAACGAAAGATCAGCGAACTGGATCGCCTGAAAGACGCTCTCGCCACCGTCATGCGCCCCGCCGCCGTTCCCGGCTGGCTCAACACCCCCAACCCGGCGTTTGATGCCCTCAAGCCACTGGAAGTCATCGAACGTGGCCAGATGGATCGCATCTGGCGCATGATCCACATCCTCGAATCCGGTTCGCCGGCCTGACCCGGCGAACTTCTCCCCGTTCCACGCGCGATGTAGCAGCGATCACCGCGCCGCAAGGTCTACACCAGTTCCAGCCGCAATCTCCGCCCCACCGCACCTGCGGCCCGCTGCATCGTATCGAGTTGCACTTTATCGTTCTGCGGATCGAGCAGTCGATCAAGATGGGCCCGACTGGTGCCTATGCGTTTGGCCATGGTGATCACGGATCGCAATCCATGGCGCCACGGTGCGCCCGCGGCAGTGCGGTTGAAAGTTCACAATTTAGCATGCGTCCAATTGCACTATTCTATTTCTGGCACAAACTACCAGCGTGTCTTATACTCTTCGCATGGCGGTGCGCTTACCCATCAGGTCATGGCCGGGCATCCTGTTCGGCATCCTTGTCATTCTGTTGGCATTGGGGAACTCCTGGCTGGGCCTCTACCCCTACGGCCAGGCGGTTTGGATTCGCCCGCTGTTTGCACTCACCGGAATCATCGGGGCCATTGGCCTTCTCCGCGGCAATAGCTGGTGGCGTATTTTGTTGCCGGTATGGTGCCTGCTGCAGAGTTGGATCATTGCCACCGACGTCAGCGGTGAATGGTTTTACCAGGGCCTCATGCTCGGCGCAAAAATGGAAGAATCGTCGCGCTCCACCATAAATGAACTGGTGACGGCCTACGAGGCTCATGGCGCCAGCACCACCGGCATTATTTTGCTGGCTATCCTGCTGCTCATCGCGATTTGTCGTTTGCATCCTCCGGTATGTCGCCACCCCACACCCAAGGGCATAGCTTGGGCTTTCGGGGCGGTTATAGCCCTCGGTGCCGGGGTGGCTCTGGCATACTGGCCGAACGGGCGCGATGCCTGGGTGCTGGACTTGGACCTGCCCCACGTGCCGATCTACTACAAAGACCAGATGCTCGGCCGCACCCCCTTGCACATCACGCCGGAACGGGTCCGACAGTGGAAACTCCCGCTCGACGTCACCCGGTCGCTGACCCTCGATGGCTCGGGCTGGGCGGATTGCGCGGTACTTTCCGACGGCACGGCACGCTTGCCCCTGTATGCCGCAGCACCTTGGCCCTTTGGCGGGTACGTCGAGACCTTTGACTCCCCCTGGGGCGAACGCTGCCGGGTTGATGTGGGCACATTACGCGACAAATTTTGCAGTGGATTTGCCTATCCGCAGGCCGCGCTGCGTCATGAACCCATGCTGACAATACGGATGCTTGACCCGCAGCCGCTGGCGCCCGGCGCGGCGCTCCGTTTGCATTGCGACCTGAAGAATCGTGGGGAGAAGAGCTACGCGGGACGCAAGGCGACCCTCACTCGCGTTTGTTATGACTTCGAGCGCCGGGACAAGCACGCCTGGAGCAAAGCGGCGGGCACGATACGCAGCGAAGTCACCATGCCGGTCACCTGGAACAGCCTTCCGACCGGCGGCGCCATGGCGGCGGATGTCGAGTTCGATACGCCAACGGTTCCCGGCAATTATGAAATCTTCTGCATGTGGTTCCTGTACGTGCCGGACGAACGCTCCAATACCGGCGCGGGCAGCACCTATTCCAACGTGCTGTGCATGCGGGTCAAATAGCGTTGCGATTCTGCATACATTGGACTGCGCCGCCATAGTCGGCAGGCTTGGTGGGGGTGGGGCTGACAATGTGCGGGGGACCCATCCGCCCTTTTCGGCTATATTTATCCTGCTTCTGGCACGGTCATGTTTGCAAGGAATTCAAATCATGCGCTTTAACTCTGTCGTTCGAACACTCGCCGCCGCTCTGGCGGCCATTGTTTGCTGTGGCCGTACGTTGGCTGCCAATCCCTATCTCCGGGAATTCCCCGCTGAGGGCAAACTGGAATTCCAACTCGCAGACAAAATGCGCCTGCCCATGTTCTCCTGGCCGCGGACGCTGCTTTCCTATCCGGTTCACTTCCCCGCCGCGCCCAAGGCCGAGCAGTTGCGCCTGCGCGATCTGACCACGGGCAAGGAGGTGCCCTTCCAGCTTTCACAAATCCACGGCAACATGGCGGTGGTCAGCTTCTTTTCCGACCTGCCAACGGGCGGTACGCGGCGGTTTGAATTGAGTGCCGGCGCCCCATCTGCCGTGGCCCCCGGCGTGAAACAATCGGCCGATGGCCACTTCATTCTCCTGGACGCCGGCAAACTCAAGATTCGTGTGCCGGCTTCGCAGACGGTCACCGGCGGGGTGCCCGGGCCGATTTTGCAGATCAACGAGTTTGGCGATTCGACGCTCATCAGCCCCAAACATCCGGTCAAGGCGATTACGGCCGAGACCATCGAATCCGGTCCATTGTTCATCACCTATCGCATCAGGTTTGAATTCGATGGCGGCGGGCGCTACATAGCCAAGGTCAAGGCGATCGCCGATTACGACTACGTCGAACTCGACGAGGAAATGACTGGCTTGGCCAAAGACGATGGCATCTACGTGAACTATGCCTGGACCAACTTCCACCCCACGCACCGCATGGTCGTCGGCAGCCCGTTCGGCGGCACGCACAAAATTGATGAGCCGCAGGTGCAGCCGTTCCGCGGCGAAGACCCGGCCTTTACCGGCCCCACGCGTATCGAAGACCCGGCCGTCGAAATGCTGCCGACCCTGACGCCTTACTGGCCCAATGGATGGGGGGGCAACCGCTCGGCCGCGTTCTGGGATGAAAAGTCCGGCGCCGCCCTGGGCCTGTTCATCGCCGATGCATCCAAATGGCAGGATCACGACTACGCCATCTGGACTTCCACCGACACGCTCAAGGTCAAGTACCGCTATGCCAACGGCGTGTTGCATTGGAAATGGCCGCTGGTTGCCGGCACGCGCCTGACCGGCCTGACCGCCTATCACCATGGGGAGGCGCCGAAGCTTGCCCCCCTGGCCGACCAGACGCCCGGCGCCACCTGGCAGGATGAAGTTGAATCCGTCAGCAAGGGCAAGGAACTGCCGGTCATGCTTCAGGTCCGCTACGGCGATATTGGCTTGGACCGCGTGAAGGATTGGATCCTCGAGTACCCGGATGCGGCAAAGACCCCGCCAGTCAGTGCCATGGCGCCGGGCCGCCAAAAGACGCCGGAGGCATATGTAAAGGCCCTGCCCACCTGCGCCATGACCGGCGTGGCCAATGGCATGTTTCATCCCGTGGCCCTGCGCGATATGACTTACTGGGTGGTGCCCGATTTCCTGCGCTACCGTAATGCCCTGACGCCCGACCAACGCTCGCAGGCCACCGCCATGCTGCTGTTTACCGCCTACGTCGCCGCCGAAGACGAGTACTGCCCCATGCGCACCATGCTGGGCGGGCACCCCAATTTCATGGGCGATCTGAAGTTCCCCATCGCCGCGGCGGCGTTCTTGTTCCCGGACCATCCCCTGGCCGGCCAGTGGCGCGACCAGTACGAAAAATTCATGGAACTCTGCGGCCATTTCTACGTGCGCCCCGCCGTGCCCCAGTGGGAGGCGCTTGGCGGCCGCTTCACCGAAAGCATCGCCACCTACAACTGGGCCTTCATGGGCCCCACCAGCGAAGCCAACCACCTGGGCCAGGTGACCGGCGCCCGCAATTTCTACGCCACGCCGCAACTGGCCGACATGGGCGATTACCTGGTGGGCATCCTGACATCCCCGCAATCCAAGGATAACCACGCGCCGGCCACCGATGCCGCACCAACCTTTGAAAACGGCTTCCGCCGCCTCCACCCGCCGCAGGGGGCCCACTCCAGCAAGCGCGGGGCCGGCGGGCCGATGTATGTCATTGGCGATCAACTCCGCCAGTACCGCCCGCTGACCGCCGAGCACATGATGTGGGGCGCCTTCCCGGCCGCCGGCAAGGGTTTTGAGGATCGCCCCGATACCCCGGTGGCTGCCGCCAACCGCGGCACCAATCCGCACCTGACCAGCGCCAAATACACCGGCTATGGCATGGTGCTGCGCGCCGGGGTTGATACTCCGGATGAAATCTCCATCTTCCTCCAGCAGGTGGATAAAGGCCCCAACTACCGCTGGGGCTATGCCAATCAGAACGGCAGTGGCGACATTTATTACTATGCCGGAGGCAAAAGCTATAGCGGCCATGAACGCGAGGAGGCCGGCGATGGCCACGTGGATGATGCCATGCTTACCAGCAACACCGGCGTGTACAAGGATTACCATTTTTCTTGCGTCGGCATGAACGAGGTGACCCAACCCCTCTACGACCTGGGCGCTGCCCAGTTTGCCGAAATTGTGCCGCAGGCCGGGCCTGGCGCCTATTCCTGGCCGGAATATCAAAGCCGCAGTGTCATGCTGGTCGGCACCGATTACATCATCACCTACGATCACATCCTGGAACCGTGCGGCACGCGCTTCGCCTGGAATATCTGCGCCGATGACGAGATGCCGTTTATCCATCACATTAAGGGCGCGGGCGACAGCCTCAACGTGGTGGTGCCCAAGACCGGGTTTGTGCGCGGCAGTCTTTCCACCATGATCAAGGGCGGCGGCAGCCACATGGCGCTGGTCACCCACAAGGCCGAGGTGCAGATCGTCCCGGCCAAACGCACCAAGGGCATCTTGCCGCCACCGTACGTGCACGTTAAAACGCCCGGCGGCGAGGATTATGTTTTCCAGGCGGATGACGCCATCGACTATGCCACACCCGCCATGACGTTCCAAGGCCGCGCCGGCGTGATCCGCAACCGCAAGGGCGGCGCGACGGAACTGGCGTTATTCGGCGGCACCCGGATCGGCACGGCCGCGGTGACGCTGGCGGTGGACAATCCGGAACTGGGCATCAGTGCCGTCTACACCAACCCCACCGCCTTCCAGGGAACCTATTTTGGCCGCAAGGCCGGAAACCTGACGCTCACCTTTGCCCAGCCCCTGCCGCCTGCCACCGGCCTGTATATCGATGGCGAAATGCGATTCTGCGGCCTGCCCGCCGCCGCCCAGGCTCCCGCCCCGCCGCTTAAAACATTGACCGTGGCCCTGCCGGCCGGCACCCATCGCTGGGAAGTTGCGCCGGGTCTGCCCGAGCCCATGCCGCCAGTAATGCTGCGAACGGAAAATCGCAGTGGGGGGGCGATGGTCTTTTTCACCACGGTGGCCGCGGCAGATAAGTACCTCATCGAGATCAGCACCGACAACGGCGCCACCTGGAAGCCCGCCGGCGAAACCGCCACCAACAGCTTCGAACTTAAAGGCCTGACCAACGACACCAAGGTTCACGTGCGGGCCATCGCGGCCAATCGCGAGCGCCAGAGCCGCCCGGCCAACGAGTACCCACTCTACGTGACCGCCCAGGCCCCGCTACCGCCCGACGGCCTCAAGACCCAACTGGCCGCCGATCAGGTGAACCTGACCTGGGGCCAGGTGCTGGGCGTCACCGAGTACCGCCTGTACCGGCGCCTAAAAGACGCGGGCGAATTCCAGCCAAT
>Ga0316217_10007797_pt1 | contig 10087 bp, 6 predicted proteins | sample 1anoAmetaG_FD_203633 | JGI IMG/M metagenome (GOLD analysis project Ga0316217, IMG submission 203633) | Freshwater microbial communities from Trout Bog Lake, Wisconsin, USA - 1anoA | ecosystem: Environmental > Aquatic > Freshwater > Lake > Hypolimnion/Profundal zone | place: USA: Wisconsin... | reverse complement strand
GGTAAAACTCTCGGATGAGCTGTGGATCAACTAGCTCAATCAAGACTATGTCCTTGAAAAAGTTTAACCTTAGATGGTAGTCCCTGATAATGAACTTGCTGGAGTAGAAGGTATCTCCATACTTTTGAATAGAGTTGATGAGTGATTGAATTAAGTAGCTGAACATATTGCTATTGCCTAACATTACTGTTACAATTTGTTGGTATCAAAGTCGGTTGCGACTGTAATTCTTTAGGGAGATTTCAATCATCTTGTAGTAGGGTAACTACAAAGCCGGGAATTAGTGGGTTGAATCGATCATAATAGACTTTGTATTGTGGCGGCACGAACGATCGGTAGAAACTTCTCCATCTCAAAGGCTGCACTACGAACTTGTACAGATAGTAGGTCAGTCCCAGCCCCAGTGCGAGGATGACAGCAGCTGTCCAAGATAGTTCAATCATCTAATCATATAATAAGTGACAGTAATAAAATATCAAACTTATGCCAAGATTGAACACTATGTCGCTGTGGATTCTGACTTGTGCCTGGATTTGTATATGGATGCGGAAGTTTATGTTGAGAAAATGCAAGATAGGCTGCCATTTTGGTTGATTAGCGGTTGCTTGGCTGATGCTTTATTGTGAATATCAAATTGGATGGTATGGAATGATGTTGTGGCCTATAGGTTTTTTATCAATTGACTACATAATAATGCAAATGGATCAACCAGCATCATTCCTCAGATCAAAAGCACAACATAACATAGGCAACAACTAAAAAGACGTCAAGGCTTTTTCTCACAGATTTTAGATTTCGTTTTTGGGGCCTTTAGCTGAAAATTATTTTTTCAGAGGCTATTCATTAGCACTCCAACTTCATTACTATCAATCGTTTTAAGCTATATTCTAAGAGTAACAATGCTGATTATTGATTGAGTCATCAAACTTCATAGCAGTCCAAGGCGTAGTGCTTCTGCTTGAATTGGAAGTCCCTGTCTTTCACTGTAACATCAAGGTAGTTGCCTTCCGAACTTTCCCTTTCAGTAATATCGATCTCGTATCGTATCAAATCGTGGTATGTGTGGATTTCGAATTAAAAATCGCGCTGTTGGTTGCCGTTGGTGATGAACACTTTGATGAGGCGATACACGTAACGATTGTGACTGCTTTTCTCATTTATTCCCACCACCTGTGCCAGTTAAATTCTTAATAGATACAAATTTACTCGCAATCGAGGTCCTATTTCTTTTGGCTGATAATGTTGAAAAGCTTATCATTCTCCACTGAGTAACTAAACCCGTTGATTTTGATTCTGCTACTTTTGTAGTCTTCCTTTCCGTTAAAGTTCACTTTGAAGCTGACCTCAACTGCACCCTCGATAAGTTTCAAAGTCTTTAGTACAGGCTTAGAAGAAGTCAATCTCAGCATATCGCATGTTTTATTCGGTTTTATTTCAGTAACATGTTCCTTGATGTTCTAGTAAACTATTTCCTGGTTAAAGCATCCACTAAGACCACAAAATAGCTCTGAGTCTATTTCAGCCATATGCTAAGAACAAGAGAACCAAATTTCTTTTTCAGGCTTGCAATTAGGACAGACAGATGCGCCATTTCCTTTGCTAAATATTGGATAAAAGCTGAGAACTATACCTCTTTTCAAGGTTTTAAAGTGATCCTTGTTAAGAATAAGCTATTTATAGCCTTTTTCAGTCAACTCAATGGATATTGGAACAATAGAGCTTTTAATAGTTGAGCTATATGATGCATATCCAGCCAAGGTTACTTTTATGGCTCTCAAAAGATACTTTAAATCATAATAGGCCTTGATAGCAAGCTGATTAGATGGTTCAGAGAGACGAGCCTGTTCCTATATTTTAGGATAATTAAAAGAGCTCCTTTACTTAGAAGCAACTTTTTGCTATTTTGCTGCAGCTATGTTAACGCGAGTTGCCCTCGTTAGATTGCTGTCCCATAGGCTTTGATAATCATTGTAGATTGCCTGAATGTAAGAAGGTATTGCAACTACATTACCTTGCATTACAGTCAACAAAGGACCGCCGTTTTGGATGTAATCGTAAACTTAATAGTTGTAGTCGAAGTTGAAGCTAGAGAACCCTTTGAAGTAAGAATATCGAGATCCATTGTTGGGTATGTATGCCTTCTGATAGAAGGTTGAGAGCTAATCTGATCTTCTTATCCCTATGTTGCCATTTATCACAAAATCTTTACCTTTGAAAGCTACTTGGTAATCGTTGGGGCCCAAAGTTATACTGTTGTCGTTGTTACTTTTAGCTAAAGGGACTGCCCATTCATATATATAATAATCAGCATATGAAATGCTTCCTGGGTCGCCTGAAGGTTGATCAAGGACTGAAGGGTCTTTAATCTGGTCCAAATACTGACTCGTATTGAGCAACTCTGCTTGGTTGTTGTTTGAATTCCTAATCATTCTGATCTTAGTCTCCAACGCCAAATCTATCCAGCTATGGTAAATAAAGAACAGGGGATTCGTAATACTTAGCTGGGAGTCGCTCATGAAGAGCTGGAGGTTATTATGGCATGTGTTGTGGCAATTTTACATACTTAGCTCATAGTTGCTGTTGGCTGTTGTCACATAATTTGGCATAAAGTTGCTGCTACCTTTTAGCAAGGCGTAAGCATACTGGAAGTGTGGAAGTAATTTATTATAGGTATAAGCATTGTTTTGGCTAGTTGAGTTCAGCTTTCTTCGTTAGGCTTGAGTCACCCATTGCAGGTTTAAAGACTTACTTCCGAAAATTCCATCTATCTAATTCTGGCTAAGAGTGCAGACGTCAATTGTGGAACCAGTTTGAGTGAATGAAAGATAGTTTTTGTAGGCATTAATCTGGGAAGCTGTATCTGTAAGGGAATAGTCGAAGGATCCAAAAGCATTTGAGACCAAGGCAGAGGAAAAAAAGTTTTGAGGCTGCGCCCTCGGATTTAGAGTTCCTTTAAGAATGCTCTGTTGAGATTGATTGTAATCTACTTGATTTTGGCTAAAGTAGCCATTACTTGTAAAGTCATCAGGGATTTGGCTGTTGCTGAACCATCTGGCAGCAAAATTGAAATTCCAAGCATAATGCTGGTTCACTGCGAAGTACAAATTATCGATTTCATCAGGAACTCTTTTACTTATCTATTGAGGGATTACAATGCTTTGCATGTAATCAGTTGGGTTCCAATAATGCAGAGCAAGTTGAGGAAGGGGATTGCCTGCTCCTATGTTTTTCTCTTGTCGAAAAGAAGCAATTATAGTCTGATATTTTGCAAAAACAGTATCCCACTAAGTTGGGTGCAGTGCATATGCACCGTTTGGAACTGCATCTTTGCCTCCCAACAATACCTCCTCAGCATAGTTCAGAGCAATTTCCACACATATTGTCAGGTGACGATGGTAGTATGTAAAGTATGGAGCCCCGTGTTCGCAACTAGTTTGATGGGATGATATAAACTAATCGTGGATGTTTGTAGGGTTGATTTGTAGCTGTTGGCTTGCGTTAGGGTCAAAGTAAGCAACGTTAAAGACTCTAAGGTTATTTGCTTCCCTTGGTGGTAAAATGCCCAGCATTTTGAGGCAAATGAAAAAGCGAGCCCTTTCAGCTGGCGACAAAGCACGATAATCTCTCCTTACTCTAGGTTGGCTCATAGAGGTAATTGTAAAGTAGTATAATATTTAGTATTTTTGGATTTGAGACAAGTAAACATAAGTTAAAAAATTTTAGTCTAAATAGACTTAACAATGAAAAATAACCAGCGAAATAAGCAGCTAAATTGAAATTATTTGAGTTTTCTAAAAAATATAAAACCTATTCTTCTACCCTACTTATTATTTACAAAGTTAAACAAATACAAAGAATCTTATAACACAGCACCATTTTTTAGGATCAAATCTTGGGTACTAAACTCAATCATTTGTTATGTGTATAAACATCTAACGAATTTATACCAAGAATATTACTACTAGTACAACACATCAACATAAACTTAAATTCAGGATAGATTTAAGATGCTTACATAGTTCTTAGCAAAAACAGAGGTTGGCAGATTAATGATCATATTTGAAGCATTTATAAAGTAGTTGCTCTCTTAAGCTTACTCCCTTACGTTTTTAGCAAATTTTAAATCATTTACTACTTAGTACTTTCTTTCAATTTTTTCAGAAAGGGCTGCTGCTCCAAACCTAGTTCTTCCGCCACAAACTTAGTCCTGAAAAAGTCCTCATAGGTCTAGGCAGCCGCAATATACCCGAGCAGTGCTAAATCTGCAACGATTTCAGGTTTCAACTCGCTTATTAGATCTTAGCTGGAAATAACTTATCTCAAAAAGTTTTTAATACACTCTGTGAAATATATATGGTCAATTTCTTCTTCCTTCATCTATTTACTGAACTCTGCCTTCTTCAAAAGTGATGTATTGTGGATGAAGATCATCTCTGCTGCCGCGTTAAACTCATTTCTCTGAATCGCTATCTACTTGTCTTAATACCAAAATCTTTACCAACAATTTATAGCATCTTATTGTAATCTGCAGTTTTGAAAAACTTAGCCTGATCTTTCGTGTTGATATCGATCTGAATGTCGTTTTTACCATAGTGTAGATATTTTCCCAAGTTCGCAAGTAGTTTAGTACTCTTTTTAAGCAGCATCATGCCTAAAATAATCGCGCACTAGCTATTCAGCTTGACACTTACTGTTACTGTCTTAAATAGCTTAATTAGAAGCCAACTCATACTCCTCTGCCTCATTAACTTCAATATTATTTAGCTATAAAGCTTTTTGCTACCGAATTGGCTCTTAGTACTGGACATCGAAGAGCTAATACTGTTCCGTGAAGAGATAGCACCGCTTTCGGAGAGAGATCTCATTCTTTTGACTTTTTTGAGTTTGCTGAAAATGCATTTGTAGACCTAGTTGAGAGATAACCTTTTGTGCCTATCTTTTCTAGTCATACCCTAAATCATCAGCTCGTACTCCTCAATCTTTTTCTTGTTGTCAACTGTTGACGCCTCTTTTTTGCATTTTCTGAATTCAAGTTTTTCTAGAATTTTACCAAAACTGTAAATGTCTGCCTGCAGACAAGCTATTTCTCTTCTCACTTCAGATGCAATGAATTAATTTTTTGGGACCTTTCTCTTAAGATCGATTTCCCCTTCCTCAGGAATCTCCATGGCATAAATGAATTCTTTGATCATTATTTTCATCTTTTTGCCAACAACAATATTGGCAGGGATAAGGTTCAAATGGGCAATCGAGCTAGTGTTCATCTAGACAATCGCCAAACATATTTCTTTTGCCAATGACTATTCTAACTAGCTATGAGTATACTTTGGGAGAAAGTTAAAGCTTTAGGACCCAACTACAAAATCTCTTCCAGAGTGTTCCCTTAAAGATAGCTATAGGCGATATAAAAGCTGGTGGAAGTTTTCAGCATTCTATAGCAAGTAATGATACTATCATGCTTAAAATTCTTCAAAAGGTTGGCTTCATTATTCACAACGACTACCTTAGTTTAAAAGTATTGTGTACAGCAACTAGTTATTGCCATTTTTGGTTGTCAACCGTTTGAGCATGTATAGTTTTTTGTCAGCTAGGTGGCGGGCAAGCAAGATTGAATCTTTGTTATGTTTGCTTTACATTAGCTCTAGTATTATTCGAGGATTTAGAGTATTTAGTAATTTTCGACTATCTTCTTTCCTTTACTCATCGCACTATTTATTATAGATTGAAATTGTTATATATTTAGAAGAAATATAAACCCAATTAAACATTTTTTGGCTCATATCAATCATAATTTTTAATTCTTTCTTCCTTAGAAAAGCAAGAGCTTGACTTTATTTCTATTGGTTATTATTCACTATGCTCTATTTTTAATACTTATTAATCGATCTACCAAAGCTAAGTGTTCTTTTCATTAATTTACTGTTTTACATATTTATTAGGTTTTTCTACTTTTTATAATCTCTCTATAATCTTGACTCCATTTTATGTATTCTCTCCAATCCTTGTACTTTTAATCTACCGGTGTTCCTGCTTGAGGGTTACTTTAAACTCTCCTAAAAAACTATTCACTATGTTAACTGCAACTTTCAACTTAGTCAAATTAGGCTCGTCTAAGATAAAATACTCCAACAGCTATTTTCTTACGACCTCACCAAATGCACTTCGTATGATTTTGTTCACTTCACTTTTTTACAACTTGTTCAATACAGGAAATGATGGATCTCCTATAATCTGAGACTCCTCCTGCACTTTTTTTATTGATTTTTTGAGTACCTTTTCAAAACGTTTGGCATATTTTTCTTAGTCCCAGTTCATGAGTTAAACATACTTTTGGATCATTATTTTCTTACATTCTTGTAAATTGCTTAGCTTTAAGTAGAGATAAGCTAGTTCTTGATCCATAGACTCAGTCAAACTCTTTTCTTACTCCTTCACATCTGTTAGGGTAGTGACTGTTGATTCTGAGAATGGCTGAGAAGGTACACTTGTTTCGCTTTGAGGCGGAGTTAAAGTAAGCTAAAATGAAGCACTAAATTGTTCATTGTTATTACTTATCTCCTATATTTTCTAAATTGCTGTGTCAGTATCAAATCTGTCTTAAATTTTGATGATCTATGATAGATTCGGAAGAGTATCTTCATTTCCCTGCGTTTAAATTGCTTATTTCTAATTCTAGCCCGTATTAGCCTCCACACGAGTCTTCAATCTTCTTTTCCTTAGCTTGACCAACCTCTGCTGCTTCTTAACCTTCTTTTTGTTCAAGTAATTCAGCGTCATCTCGATGTTTTTCTTATGTTGGACTTCTCCAAGTCTCTACAAAGATTACATTGTGACATATTTTCCGTAAATATATTTCTGACAAGCCAGGTATAATTTCACTGCCTATATCTCTCCAATTGTGACATCTCCTAGTCCGTAGCCTGCTTTTATAAATTTAAAGAGCGTAGTGATTAACTCAGGCTACATGTTGACTCTGCAGTTGAGTAAATTGGTGCAAATCGCTCGCATTTGCCACCTATCTAAAAATTTGATAGTCTTTGAACATTCATTCGCGATAAACGATTCTAGCTTTCTAAAAGCGAGGATTATCACAGAACCTGCCAACGTTTTATATGTATTTCTATGCATTTAAACAGACACCCCTTGCGCTTAAATCTCTTTCCTACACTAGCTGACTCCATATCCTCTTTAAATGAATGATTTGGCCATAACTCTGCGGTCAAGATAACGAGTTTCTTACTAGATGTTAATGAATTTCTTCTTAAAGGTGTCTCTTTATCTAAATTAGACTACTACCTCTTTGCCCTTCGGCTTGTAGATGTAATTTACTCCTGCCTCAGGAACCATATAGTCATATATTACTTAGACGTTTTTGAACTTTTTTTCCTTACAATCATTTTTTTCCTTCTTTCTGATCTCTTAAATATTACTTAAAGGCTTACCGCAAAGGCTCTTTGCTTACTTTTATTCAGCTGTATTATCGTTCTTCATTGATGCATAATAATCTTAGGCAACTTCGTTTTGTTTTTGGAAGTCTTCAGCGAAAGTCTCTCTTTCTTCGAAATCATCAGCTCTCGAAAATTCAGTTTACAAGTAATTATTCTTCGAGGCAATACTAGAATCTTCGAAATCTTTTTTGAGACAAGCAGCTTGATATAATCTGATCACTATCTGTTCTATCGAACGCTGCGGATATCTCTTTCTCAAACAAAGAATGGCTTTACAAAGATCTTGCTCTGTCGGCTCTCTTTTCCCTTTGCCAGTCAGCTCAGAGGAAACAGATTTAGTATCCTCTGTTACGCTTTGGCGCTTCCTATGATTGATTTACCAGTTGGCTTAAGACTACTACTAAAAAAATAATTCTTTATTATTTTTATGATTGGCAAGACGACTTCGGTGCATTTTCCATGCGGATTCAAATTGGGAATCTTCAAATTTAATGTCATTTTATAATGACGGGGCTCGCTATTCCTCCATTCTCATCTCAATTGAATAAGTTTCTTTACATTTATGACTCTGCAGTGAACTTCGTTTTTATAAATAGACAAATAAGCACTTTTTTCATAATTTGACTCATTCATTTACAAAGTAAAAACCAACTCAAGCTCTCTTCAGTAACCTCATAGTGAATAATTCTTATACTCTCATTTCTATATCATATCTAACGTGATCAGGCTACGAAGGTATCTGCCTTCTTTCTAGTTTGTATAGTAATACAAATTTCTTAACACCTATTAAGCTTTAACTTTTAAAATGAAATTAGCAACCTTGATAAATCTTAAATCCCATATATTTATGTTTGTAGTCATTCATCGAAGATCTCTAAAAACACTCAACTTTTGCTTTTTCTGTTTTTCTTAAATATTTTGATTAGATATGTTATAAAAGTAGCTTATAATTTAATTTAACTCAATAAGACCAAGTAAGCATAAGGATGGGTCAATAATTTGAATGGTTCATCTAGATAACGGACATGAACAGCGGGCAAAAGTTCAAGGAGCGGCTGAGAGGCCCCATAGTCAACTACGATCTTATTTTAGCGCTGATCTAATCCTTCTCTCCTCAGGTCGACTTATAAACCATCACAATCTACTACTGGAAGTACAATTCCTGGCGAATGTTCTTAAAGAGTAGCTTGTAGGATCTCGCCTAGAATCATGTTGAATTCGAGACGCATCTCAACTAAGTTTTACTACAGATACGCTATCACTGCGAATATTTTCTCTAAAACTAACAAGAAGACCTCATTAAATAAGATCTCTACAGCATGAACTAAAAAGTCGCAGGCCTCCAGAAGATGTACCAAGAGCTCAGAGAAAAATATATTCAATAAACAATCGACATCAATGTTTATTGGGGTAGTCCTCTTTTTGCAGATGATAGTATAGTTCGCAACAAAAAGGGAGTGACCACATATTCGCATCTGAATCAAGTAGAATATCAAGTGCTAGCCAACCAAGTCAAATACACACCGTATGTCAATGCAGTCACCTAAGCGATCAACACTTGCAGCAACAAAAAAGTGCAGCTTTTTCTGAGCCCTTTGAATCATGACTCTTTCAAAAAGAAGAATGTATTCACCATAAGCTATATTATCGCCCATGTTGAGATCCTCTAATAAGAAAAAAAAGAACATTTCATCAAAAAGACTCAGTTCAGCAAATCTATCTCTAGCAAACTATAGAAATCAACATCAAACCCCAGATTATCTGTAAAGAGTCTTAAGAGCAGGTAGAAAGAATAGAAAACAAGAGCTATTGAAATACCGGATGCCCTCTAGTCACTAAAACTTTAAAAATAAACTTCTTACAAAGGGGAATAGATCTAAATGGTGATCTAAGAGTCAACCTTCAAAAAATAATTGAAAATTTAGTCATCTCCTGAACTGCCTCAAAATTCTGTTCTAGAGAAAATGAGTCACACCAAATCTTAAAGCTCCAAATTACAACTAAAGCAATCTATTATCGATATTGATCTTCCTCCCTAGGAAATATGCTAATAAAATGAAGAAAACTCAGAAGATTAGGCTCTCTTAAAAAGCTACACGATTAATTAGCCCAAATAGAAGGAAGTATCAGTGAAAAAGAGTAAAAGCTTAAATAATAAATCTCGTAACAGAAGAAAACTTGCATAACCGACAGTATATATGTTAGGTGAGCGTTTGGACGGAGGACTGTGCAAAATATACCCCGAGTAGTTCAAAAGGATGTTCGACACAATCAATAAACCCATGGATTTGCTGATCCTCCATACAAGCTACCCTCATAGCCATCTCAGCAAAATAAAAGATTTCACTTAAATCAAATAGTTGGAACAGCTGAAGTCAAAGAAATAATGTGCCAAAAACATTATCCTGATCAACTCTAATCCTGTCCATCCTGAACCTTCAACCATTTACTTTATCAAGCAGTTTTTCATACATCTGCTTAAAACTGGCAAAATAGGTTAGTCCTATTAAAAAGCTTTGTAAGATTTGAATACTCTTAAAGGGGTCAGCTAATAACTAAGAGGAAGTAAGCTCTAATCAAAGACCCGTACCAATAACAATTCCTTCTATGACCAAAAAGAAGTTTAGTTTATACATAAA
>Ga0316217_10007796_pt1 | contig 10089 bp, 2 predicted proteins | sample 1anoAmetaG_FD_203633 | JGI IMG/M metagenome (GOLD analysis project Ga0316217, IMG submission 203633) | Freshwater microbial communities from Trout Bog Lake, Wisconsin, USA - 1anoA | ecosystem: Environmental > Aquatic > Freshwater > Lake > Hypolimnion/Profundal zone | place: USA: Wisconsin... | reverse complement strand
TCCGTGTTTATGGCCGCGCTTTGTCGGCCGCAGAAATTGTCGCGCCGCAGCCGACTATTATTCAGCCTGCCGCTGGCTCAGTCTATTGGCCTGGCACAACTATTTCTTTCAGCGGCAGTGCGGCTGATTATTCTGATGTGCCGCTCGGTGCGGCCGCCCTAAGCTGGCAGATTCAATATGCCCAATACGGAATGACTAACACCGTCTATGGTCCGATTGCCGGCATCACTAGCGGAACTTACACGATTCCGACCAATGCCACCGGCGGCACTTATCTGGTTGTTCTTACCGCGGTGGATGGCGCAGGGCATCAGGCGACGAATGTAACCTGTCTATCGCCGGCTAATCCGCTAGCTGGCTGGTCGGCCTATTATCCTTTCCATGCCGATGCGACGGACGCCAACGGCCATTTCAACGGCACGCTGAACGGCGGGGCTTCCATCACGAACGATCCCACGCGCGGCAATGTGCTGAATCTATCTGGCAACAACCAGTTCGTCAGCCTGCCGCCGGGCATTGCGAACATGCAGACGTTCATGGCGTGGGTGAAGTGGAACGGCGGGCCCGCGTGGCAGCGGATCTTTGACTTTGGCAACAACACCACGAATTACACCATCCTCACGCCGGCCGCGGCCAACGGCCTGTTCCGCTATAACATCAGCGTGAACAGCACTGCGGGGGAGCAGATTGCCGATGCCCCTGCGCCGCTGCCGGTTGGCGTATGGACGCACGTGGCCGTGACGATGGACGGCAGCACGGTCATTACTTATACCAACGGCGTGCCGGTCGCGACCAATGCCACGGATGATCTGGTGCCGGCCAATCTCGGCGCAACGAACAATTATTTCGGGAAAAGCCAGTGGCCTGCCGATCCCTACTTTAATGGCGAAATTAGTTCGGTGAGAATATTATCCAGTCCGCTAAGTCCAGCAGCGATCGTCACACCGCAAGTCACGATTGCCCAGCCGGCGCAGGGCGCAGTCTATAATCCGGGTGACATCATTACTTACTCCGGCGGCGCGAATGATTTCTATGACGCGCCCATATCCGCGACCGGTCTGGCCTGGACAGTTCAGTGGATTTACAACGGTGCGACTAACAACCTGATTATCGGCCATGCCGGCGTGACGAATGGCACATTCAGCCTTCCACGGTCGGGGTCTTCGGCCAGCAACGGCTTCTATCAAATTCAGCTCGCGGCCACGGACACATATTCGCGCAAGAGCACGAACTATGTAACTATCTTTCCGGTCGCCGCGTCCTTAGTGAACAGCAACTGGGCTTCGTATTATCCTTTTACCGCCAATGCCAGCGATGCCAGTAACTATTTCAACGGCACGCTCAACAGCGGTGCGTCCATTCAGAGCGACCCGACGCGCGGCAATGTGCTGAATCTTTCCGGGGCGAACCAATACGTGAGTTTTCCCACGGGGATCGGTTCGGCGCAGACGTTTACCGGCTGGGTCAACTGGCGCGGCGGCAACATGTGGCAGCGCATTTTTGACTTTGGCCAAGACACGGAACACTTTTTCTTTCTTAGCCCCTACACTTCCGACGGCAGTCTGCAATGCGCCATCACCGCCCAGTCATCGAATTATACCCAAGTGATTGAAGCGCCGAAATTGCCCACGAATAACTGGACCCACGTCGCCGTGGTCATGGATGGACGCCAGGGAATAATCTACGTCAACGGCCAGGCGGTCGCGATCAACAACAGCATCAACCTGCTGCCTTCCGACATTGCCGCAAACAACAATTATTTCGGACGCAGCCAGTTCCCGGCGGATCCTTATTTCAACGGCGAACTGGACTCCGTGAAGGTCAACTCACAGGCGTTGGCGCCCGCCCAAATATTTGCGCCGACTCTGGCCATCACGCAACCCGCTTTGGGCGCGCTTTATTCCGGCGGCCTGAATCTCGCCTATGCCGGCACGGCGGCGGATTATTCGGGCGCGCCGTTGTCGCCGGCGGCGTTTACCTGGTCGGGCCAGTTTTACAACGGCGGCGTGGCCACTCCGTTTTTCGGGCCGGTGAGCGGCGCGACGAATGGGACCGTGCTCATACCCACGAACGGCCCGGCTTCAACCAATGTTTTTTACCAGCTTAATTTGACCGTGATCGACACCAACGGAAATCAGCAGGCCGCGTCCGTGAATGTGCTGCCGCGGACCAGCACGCTCAATCTCGCAACGGTGCCGCCGGGCCTGCAATTGAGCCTCGATGGCCAGAGCCTGAGCGCGCCGACTTCGCTGGTCACGGTGGTCGGCATGACGCGGAACTTGGGCGCGCCTGCGCCGCAAACGCTCGCGGGCAGCAATTACAATTTTGTCGTGTGGTCCGACGGCGGCGCGCTGACGCACAACGTGACTGTGCCGACGAATGCCGCGACGTTCACCGCCAGTTATGTGCAACCGGCATTGGTTTTGAGCAATACCGCCGGCGCGCTGACGTTGCAATGGCCGGCGTGGGCCGCGCCGTTCTCGGTGTGGAGCACGACCAATCTTGCGCCGCCGGCGTGGACTCAAATCACCGTGGCGCTGACGACCAACAACGGGAATCTGCTGCTCAATGTGCCAAACCCCAACGGCAGCGCGTTTTACCGGCTGCAATTTCCGTGAGGCCGTTCTTGCTGGCCTAAAAAATGTGGCCGTTTTATGCCACACGACAATCACCGTGATTTCCTCGAAAATAAAGCATGTTACACTGTGTGTGCGCCTTCCGGCCTGGAAGTGCTTAAGCACGACGAGACGATGAACCGCCGCAAATTTATTTCCAGCGTGGGAGCCGTCTCGGTGGCCGCCGTCACTTTGCCGGCCGGCCGGTTCCTTGCGCGCGGCGAAGCGCGGGTGGCTTCGCCGGTGCAGAGCCGGCTACAGGCGTTTGATTATCGCGGTGTGAAATTGCTGACGGGAATCTTTCAGCGGCAGATGGCGCAGGCGCGCGAGTTGTATTTCAATTTATCGAACGATGACTTGCTGAAAGGCTTTCGCCGGGATGCCGGTTTGCCGGCTCCGGGCAATGATTTGAAAGGCTGGGCGCAAAAAAACTGTGCGGCCACCTTCGGCCAATGGTTGAGCGGCCTGGCGCGGTTGGGCTGCGCGCTTGACGATTCAGCTTTGCGCGAAAAAGCCATCGCGCTGGCCGACGGCTGGAAACAAACCCTCGGTCAAGAGGGTAACTGCCAGATGGGAACTTACGCGTGGGAAAAAATGGCCTGCGGCCTCGTGGACCTCGCGTTGTATGCGAATTACGACACTGATTTGAAGCTGCTGGAGCAGATCACCGGCTGGGCCTCGCGCCATTTTGAACGCGTCCGCAGTCCGGCGACGCCGCTGGACCGCGACGGCCGCAAGCCGCACGGGACATTGGAGTGGTATACGCTTTCCGAAAACTCTTATCGCGCCTATTTGCTGACCGGCAAGGAAGTGTTCAAGGATTTTGGCGACTTATGGCTTTATCCAACTTACTGGGATAAGTTTTTGGACAGCGCCGCGCCCGCCGGGGCGGATTATCTGCATTCTTACAGTCACATCAATACGTTTTGCGGCGTGGCGATGGCTTATGCGGTGACGGGCGAGGAGCGCTATCTGAAAATTCTGCGCCATGCCTACGCTTACGCGACGCAAACGCAGGCCTATGCCACCGGCGTTTACGGGCCGGGCGAATGGAGTGTGCCGGCGGATGGCACGCTCGGCCGCGCCCTCGAAATCCGCAATGACTGTGCGGAGGTTCCGTGTGGGAGCTGGGCGGGTTTCAAGCTGTCGCGCTATCTGCTCGGCTACACCGGCGAAGCCCGATACGCCGACTGGATGGAGACGCTGCTTTACAACGGCATCGGCGCGGCGCTGCCGGTGCAGCCGGATGGCCGGACGTTTTACTATGCGGACTATCGTCTCGGGGCGGGCTTGAAACTCTACCACTGGGACGAATGGCCGTGTTGCTCCGGGACTTATCTTCAGTGCGTGGCCGACTATCACAACCTGATTTATTCTCGCAACGAGCAAGGTCTTTACGTCAATTTGTTCGTGTCCTCCGAAGCGACGTGGACGCACGCGCAGCAAAAAATCACCGTGCGGCAGGAAACCACATTTCCCGAAGCGGATGACGTTCTTTTTACAATTCAGGCGGATAAGCCCGTCCATCTAGCCTTGCGGATTCGGATTCCCGCCTGGTCGCCGTCGCTCGCATTCACCTTGAACGAAAACGGGCCGGGGCCATTCAAAACCGAAGCTGCTGGCTGGGCGGTGATCGAGCGGACCTGGTCGCCGGGCGATAAATTGAAATTGCAGCTCGCGCCAAAATTACAGCTCGCGCCGGTGGATGCGGCGCACCCGCGCCGCGCGGCGGTGAAATACGGTCCGGTTTTATTGGCGCAGGAAGCGCGCATGACGTTTCCGCTTGAACTGCGCGGCACCGATCTGGCCGCGCGCTTCACCCGCGAGTCGGATGATCTGCATTTCCGCGTCAGTGACCTCGCCGAACGCGAACAGCGCACCGGCACGTTCAAGCCCTTTTACCAAATTCCCGAGCGGCTGCCCTACCGAGTTTATTTCGATTTGGATTCCCCCCGCTTTCTGTAAACCAATGATTATGCACCTGAAAAAAACCATCCTCCTGACCGTTGCGCTCGCCTCTTTTTCCGCCTTCAGCGCGGACACGGTGACCGTGATTAGTCGGCCGGACATTTCCGCGACCAACACTTTTTATCTCGGCAACCGCCTGCCGCTGTTGCCGGCGCGGTTCATCGCGCTGCCGTCCGGCGCGGTGCAGCCGCGCGGTTGGTTGCTGGAATTGCTCAAGCGCCAGCGCGACGGCCTGTGCGGCAATCTTGGCGAGATCAGCGTGTGGCTGCAAAAAGACGACAACGCGTGGTTGAGCAAAGACGGCAAGGGTAAATACGGCTGGGAGGAACTGCCATACTGGCTCAAGGGCTACATCCAACTCGGCTACGTTTTGAATGATCCGAAAATTATCGCCGAAAGCAAAATCTGGATTGAAGGCGCGATCAACAGCCAGCGCGCCGACGGTGATTTCGGGCCGGACCAGCGCTTCGATGACGACGGCTCGCGCGATTACTGGGCGAACATGCTCATGTTGTTTTGTCTCCAGACGTATTACGAAAACACGCACGACCCGCGCGTGCTGGATTTGATGACGAAGTATTTTCATTATCAGCTCACCGTTCCGGACGAAAAATTCCTGACGCATTACTGGCAGAAAATGCGCGGTGGCGACAATCTTTACAGCGTTTACTGGCTCTACAATCGCACCGGCGACGCGGAACTGCTGAAGCTGGCGGACAAAATCCATCGCTGCACCGCGAACTGGGAATTGAAGGATGATTTGCCGAACTGGCACAACGTCAACATCGCCGAATGTTTTCGCGAGCCGGCGGAACATTTTTTGCAGACGCACGATGAGAAAGAATTGCAGGCGACGTATGCCGACTTCAACGAAGTGCGCAAGCGTTACGGCCAGGTGCCCGGCGGCATGTTTGGCGGCGACGAGAATTGCCGGCCCGGCTACACCGATCCGCACCAGGGCGTCGAAACGTGCGGCATGGTGGAACAGATGTTGTCGGACGAATTGCTGATGCAGATCAGCGGCGATCCGTTCTGGGCCGACCAATGCGAGGACGTGGCGTTCAATACTTATCCGGCCGCGCTCACGCCGGATCTGCGGGCGTTGCGTTACCTGACCGCGCCGAACATGGTGGTGAGCGATTCCAAAAACCACGCGCCCGGTTTGCAGAACAGCGGGCCATTTTTGATGATGAATCCGTTCAGCTCGCGCTGCTGCCAGCATAATCACTCGATGGGCTGGCCGTATTTCACAAAACATCTCTGGCTCGCGACGCCGGACAACGGCCTGTGCGCGGCGATTTATGCCGCGAATGAAATGACCGCGCAAGTCGGCCACGGTGTGCCGGTGCGCATCGAGGAAACGACGCACTATCCGTTTGAAGAGCAAATCAAATTCACGTTGCACACCGACGGTGCGGTGACCTTCCCGCTCTACCTGCGCATTCCAGCGTGGTGCAAAGCGGCTGGCATTTTGATCAACGGCCAATCCGTGAACGCAGCAATCGCGGCCGGAAAATATGTGCGGATTGAACGCGAATGGCAAAACCGCGACGTGGTGACGCTGGCGCTGCCGATGGAAATTTCCACGCGCCAATGGACCGCGAACCACGACAGCGTGAGCGTGAACTACGGGCCGCTGACATTTTCGCTCAAGATCGGCGAGCGCTACGAACGCGAGGACAGTTCGCGGACGGCCATCGGCGATTCGGCCTGGCAGAAAACCGCCGATCCGTCGAAATGGCCGTCGTTTGAAATTTATCCGACCACGCCGTGGAATTACGGGTTGGTTTTGGGCGATGCGAGAAAAACATACACCGTGAAAAAACTGGCGTGGCCGAAAGATGATTATCCGTTCACGCCGGAGAACTGCCCGCTGGAGATTGTCGCCCAGGGAAAACAAATTCTCGAATGGACAATGGACAAACACGGGTTGTGCGCGCTGCTTCAGCCAAGTCCCGCCGCCAGCAGCGAACCAACGCAGAAGGTGACGCTCATTCCGATGGGCGCGGCGCGTTTGCGGATTTCGGCGTTTCCCACGGTCAGCGATGCGCCCGGCGCGCACCAATGGCACGCGGCTTTGAACGTGGCCCCGGGCAAACCGGCCTACCAAGCCAGCGCGTCGCATTGCTTTTCGGGCGACACGCTGGATGCGTTGAGCGACGGCCTGGATCCGCAAAACTCAAACGATCATGATATTCCGCGCATGACGTGGTGGGACCATCGCGGCAGCGCCGAATGGGTGCAATACGATTTCGGCGCGCCGAAGAAAATTTCCAGCGCCGAGGTCTATTGGTTTGACGACACCGGCGACGGCCAGTGCCGCGTGCCGGCATCCTGGCGGCTGCTTTACAAATCCGGCGACAGGTGGGTTCCGGTTGGCGCGGCGGCGGAGTTTACCGTGAAAAAAGACGACTGGAACCGCGTGGAATTTCCGGCGATTGAAACCACGCAGTTGCGCCTCGAGGTTCAATTGCAGCCGCAATTTTCCGGCGGGATTCTGGAGTGGAAAGTGAATTAGCCAATCTGTGAACCAAGCGCTCGGATCGAAGCAAGCCCGCATTCCGGCTGTTCGACAATGTTTGCATCGGGTTGTTTAGCGGCGCGGATCAGGCCGGGGGGTCTGGCTTTCGCCAACCAGTGTGGCCATTTTATGCCACATGACGCGGCGGGGGTTCTGGATTAAAGATTGTTATCCTATTGACACGGCACAAATCCAGGCGAAACCTCCAATAACTGTGGGCCGTGTCCTTGGGCGGAATGTCGGAAGGCATTGAAGCGCGTGTTCTATCGCTGAAAGTGAATATGGAGTCAGCCAAACCGTAACTGCAATCGAATAGCATCAGAGTTCAAGCTTATGAAACCCCCCATCTGTTCAACCATTGGTTCCAAGCATTTGACCATCGTGGTGGCACTGCTGTCCGGCCTGGCCACCAGCACCCGTGCCGATAGCTATTACACAAACAATGCCTCGGCCACCTATAATGTTGCGACGTATTGGAATCCCAACAGCGTGCCGACCTCCGGCATCAATGCAGATTGTGACGACGGACTCTACCTTTGTGAGATCCTTCCGACCGATCCGACGTGGACCACCCTAGACCTGCGGGCGGGGAATGCCGCCGGTGCGACCGGCGGTTTCTGGCAGCAAGGTTCCACCGTGAATAGCACTGGCTGGTTCCGCATGGGGGTGGGATCTTCTACCTCGGCGGGAACCTACTCCATTTCCGGTGGAACTTTGAATATCAACGGCACTTCCATGTATATGCGCATTGGCGAGCTGGGCTTCGGCACGCTCAATATCACCAATGGCGCGGTCAACCATACTGGCACAACGCCCGGTCAGTGTATCATTGGCAGCCGGGATACGGGGAATTATGGCAACAGTTCCTCGCCGGGCGGCGTGATCAATCAATTCGGCGGCACCTTTACGAACAACGGGGAGCTTTGGGTCGGGGAAGGCGGCGGCAGTCTCACGGCGGGTGTTCTCGGCACTTACAATTTAAGTGGCGGCATGTTGACGGAAAATAGTTGGCTGGCGATCGGCCGAAATTGGGCCAATGGCACGTTTAATATGACCGGCGGCATTCTGATCAAGAGTTCCAATAATAATATTACTCTGGCAGGAATTGGCACCACGCAAACCGGAACCTTCAATTTGACCGGCGGCAATCTGACTAACACCGCCAGTCAAACTTGGATTGGTGAAACGGGCAATGGCGTCTTCAATCTGTCCGGCACTGGCGCGGCAAACCTAGGCACAACGGATATTGGATACAATACCGGCAATGGCCTTTTCAATGAGTCCGCTGGCACGGCAATATTGGGCACAACTTTTTTGGGTTGTGGTCTGGGTTCAGGTGCCAAGGGAACCTTGAATCTCAGCGGCGGCGTCTTTAATCCCACAATTCTGGATGTGGGCAATACCAATGGCGGCCAAGGCTATGTAATCCAGACTGGCGGGAGTGTTTCGGTGAGCAGCGGCGATGATCGGATTGGCGGTAGCACAGCCACCCTCGGAGCCAATGCCATTGGTTTTTACAATTTGTCTGCTGGCACTTTGACCGTGGCGAACAACTTCCAGATTGGAGCTTATGGCACCGGCGAATTGAACTTGAGCGGTTCTGGCACCTGGACCCAAACCGGAGGTTACCCGGACGTGGGTCGTTTTCCGGGCGGCTTTGGCGTGGTGGATATCAGCGGCGGCACCATGAATCAAAATTCCGCAGGAACTTTGTTTATCGTTGGTGAGCAGGGCACGGGCACGTTGAATATCCGGGGTGGCACCTTGAACAACACGGCGTCCAGCACCGCGACCGCAGTGAGCCTCGGCCATACGGCCACGGGCGTTGGCATCTTGAATCTGCTTGGTGGCACGTTGAACACTTTGAGCGTGGGCAGCCCCGGTGCCGCTGGCAACAGCAGCACGCTTAACTTCAATGGCGGAAAGCTTCAAGCGCGTGGCGCCAATGTGACTTTCCTGCAAGGGTTGACGGGAGCTTATGTCTATTCAGGCGGAGGAACTATTGATTCCCAGGGCAACAACATCACCATTGCCCAAAACCTTCTCGCTCCCACCGGCAACGGGGTCACCGGCATTTCGGTCAATGCGGTTGGGGCCGGCTATGTGACGCCGCCCATCGTGAAAATTTCGGGCGGCGGCGGCACGAACGCGACGGCCATTGCGCTCACGAATGGCGCGGGCTCGGTGGCCAGCATCCTGATCACCAGCCCCGGGGTGAATTACACGACAGCTCCCACCGTGACCCTGGTTGGCGGTGGCTTCACGAGCACTGCAACCATTGGCACGGTTACGATTGGAGCCAATGCTACCGGCAGACTGACCAAGATGGGCAGCGGCACTCTGACCTTGACGGGCAATAGCACCTATGGCGTGACAACGGTGAGCAACGGCACGTTGGTAGTCAATGGCAGCATCGCTGGTGGAGCCGCGGTTTTGAGTGGCACGCTGGGGGGTGGCGGCACGATTGGTGGCACCACGACGCTGGGCACCAATACCACCTTGTCACCGGGGGTCGTGACTCCGGCGACGACGATGTCCGTGAGTGGCCTGACCTTGAACAATGCCAATCTGGCGATGAATTTGAATCCCGGCACCACGACGCCCGGCAGTGGTTACAATGATTTAGTTTCCGCCAGCGGCGCGCTGGTTTTCACGGGAACTAATACCGTTATTCCTGCCATCATTGGCGGCAGTGGTTCATTGTCGGGCATCTACACACTTGTCTCGGGTGGCACCTCGGTGACTGGCGGCGCAACCAACTTCGCCTTTCTTGGCGGCAGCCGTTCGGCCGCGACGTTTGACACCACCAGCACGCCTGGATCGGTGTTGATGAGCGTGGTTGGGAATGCAGCCAGTCTCATCTGGGTCGGCACCAACGGGAACAACTGGGACACGGCCACCGTCAACTGGAACAATGGCGGCGCGCCGGACAAGTTTTATTCTTTGGATAATGTCACCTTTGACGATTCTTCCCTGAATGGCAAC
>Ga0316217_10007795_pt1 | contig 10089 bp, 6 predicted proteins | sample 1anoAmetaG_FD_203633 | JGI IMG/M metagenome (GOLD analysis project Ga0316217, IMG submission 203633) | Freshwater microbial communities from Trout Bog Lake, Wisconsin, USA - 1anoA | ecosystem: Environmental > Aquatic > Freshwater > Lake > Hypolimnion/Profundal zone | place: USA: Wisconsin... | reverse complement strand
GCGGCAGTGGGGTTGGCCCAGCCGCCGGGGGCGGACTGTCCTGGCCATTGGTCAGGACGGTTCGTTCCATAACACTATTGACATAGTTCCAGAGAACCACAAGGTCGGCCGTCAGCGGTATGGCCACGACCACGCCCAACGCGCCAAACAACACCCCCATAACGACCACCGCCATAATGGTCACCAGCGGCGGCAGATCCACCCCATGTTTCATGACATGCGGCGAAAAGCCATACCCCTGGATCGTCTGCACGACGGCGAACATTGCCAGAACCGCCAGAAACCGGGCCGGCGCCACCACCAGCGTCACCAATACTGCCGGCAGCGCCGCCAAGCCGGGCCCCAGGTTCGGCACCAGTTCCCCCAGCCCCGCGACCACTCCCAGAATCACCGCGCCCGGAACCCCGCAGAGCCATAAGCCCACGCAGCTGAGCAGGCTCGCCGAACCGATATTGCAGAGGCTCGCAAAAAACCATCCGCGGTGCGCCAGGGCCATGGTCGTCATGACCCGGGCGGCCTCCACCCGGGCGTGCCGCGGCAGCAACCGCCGCAGCGCCATCAAATACGCGTCGCCATTGATGGTCATATAGAGCGCCATAAACAATACCACCAGCGCCGCGGTCACCACCGCCATGCCCGCCCCGGCTCCGGCCCAGAGACCGCGTGCCGCCGCCGCCGCCAGCTGCGGGCCGCCGGCCAGCTCGCCCAGCCAGCGATGGGCGTCAAAGTCCTGCAGCACGGCCTGGAAGGCCGGATGCCCCTTGCGGAATTCCGCCGCCCAGGCGTTGATCCGATCGGGCAGTTGCTGCAGGGCGCCAGCCACCTCCTGAAACTGCCCGTACAGCGCTGCGCTACCGCCAATAATCACCGCGAGCAGCAGGCCAGCCAGGGCCAGGATCAATACCGTGCTCGATACTCCCCGGGGAATGCCCCGCGCCTTCAACCACGACACGGGCACCTCCAGCAAGGTGGCAAACAGGCAGCTCAAGTACACCAGCAGGAGGAACCAGAACAGTTTGGTGGCCACCCACGTAAAGAACACTGCGCCCAGCAGCCCCAGCATTACGGACAAGGCCGCCGGCATGCTGCGCCGGACGGCTTGCGGTGCGGCGTGCAGGGCCGATGGGCCGGCGCTGCCGGCCGCCGCGGCCGCACTCTCGGGCGTTGTGAAACTCGCGTGTGCCATGCCCCTCCCCCTGCCGCACCTGGAAACACTGCTGCGCGGGGCCGCGAACCTCCGATTGCCTGGTAGCGCAGGCCCGCCGCAACGCAGGGATTGTGATCTTCGCGGCGCCACTACGGACGGCGTTACGCTGCAGGTGCTGACCCGCAACCGCCGTGCCGGGTTGATGCGGTGGCCGTGGGCGCATTGGCATAATGTTTGCAAGTGGCGTTAAGTATGGATAAAGGGTCGAGCACCACGCGTCAATGGCTACTGCGGCATGAGACACGCTACACCTATGACCGCCCCGTGCAACGGAGCACGCACCGTGTACATTTGCGGCCGGTTGATGACTGGCAACAGACGGTGCGGCGTTACAAGTTGACCATTGCGCCGCATGTTCCCGTGATCGACTTTGAAGATGTGTTTGGCAACTGGGCGACGCGGTTCGAGATCGCGGAGCCTTATACGGAGTTACGGATACTTGCAGAATCGGAAGTGGAGAGAGTCGTTACGGACCCGTTTGCGTTTGCAAAGTTGCCGATTCGGCCGGCCTTTCCGTTGGTGTGGATGCCATGGGAGCAGCGTATGCTGGCGCCGTACTTGGAACCGGCCGAACTTCCGGACGCGCAGTTGCGGGAATTGTACCATTATGCCATGGCGTTCGTGGAGGGAAATAACCGTGACCTGATGGAAACGTTGTTGGCCCTCAACCTTACGCTGTTCCGCGAGTACCAGTTCACGCCCGGGGTCACGACATTCGCCACCACCGCCTACGACGTATTCCTATCCCGAAAGGGGGTCTGTCAGGATTTCTCGAATCTCTTTATCTGCCTGGCGCGACTCCTGGGGATTCCCGCACGTTACGTGTGCGGATACGTCTATAACCGCAAGCGGGAACAAGACCGGACCCGGCCGGATGCATCACACGGATGGGTCCAGCTATATATACAAAATATTGGGTGGAAGGGGTTTGATCCGACCAACGGCACTTTGCCGGACGCGGAGCACATTCACGTGGGTTATGGGCGTCATTATGTCGATACCGCGCCGACCAGCGGAACGCTGTATACGCCGGCTGCGGAACGGATGGAGGTGGCCGTCGAGATTGCGGAGATGGGTCGGCACGAAACTGCCGCGGTCACGAACCCCGACGCCGCCGTCACGGAACGAGAGGAGAAAGATTATGCCACGCGGTGATAAGTCCCAATATACGGACAAACAGAAACGGCAAGCCGTACATATCGAGGAGGGATATGAACGGCGGGGAAATTCTCCAGCGGAGGCCGCTCGTCGTGCGTGGGCCACGGTAAACAAAATAACGCATGGCGGCAAGAAAAGCGGTTCTGGCCGCGGTCGAACCGGGGATCGATCCGTCTATGAACGCGCAGGTAGAAAAGGCGGCCAAGCGGCCGCACCGCGGCCGGTTGCGGAATCGGCGGCATCCGCCGCCAAGGCGGCGTGGCGCCACACCAGCCACCGCCGATGACGTCTATATTGCGATTGCGGAACACATGCGGGTTGCCCCTCCAGCTCCAAGTGGAACAACCTTTGCATTGCACCCAGAAGTTGCAGTAACCAAACCCAAGGAGTAAATCATGGGACGGGAAGATATTGCGGCCGGAAAAGCCAAACAGATCAAAGGTAAAGTCAATGATATTGCGGGAGCCGCGACGGATAATTCGGCCCGGCAGGCCAAGGGAAAAATACAGAAGGCTGCGGGCAAGGCACAGGAAGTTATGGGCCGCGCTACCAGCCGCAACAACCCCCGTGGTGGTTGAGCGCCGCCTTGAGACCATTCCCAACGGCAACGCCTGCGGCGGGGCTCTGCGCCCGATAATCTCATCCAGAGCAATGTGGCAGGCGGTACCGCGGACAATGGCGCGGCGTTGGGCCGAAAACGCCGCCGCCCGCCCAGGTTGAGCTTCGCGAATTGGCCTGCGGTCACACGAACACTGGCAGTGGTCGTCGATGAGATAGCGGATCGGCGTGCCGCGATCCAGTTGCAGGCACCCCTATCTGAATATGGCGGAATTACCCAAAGCTGCGCCATGATCCGCCACCATCCCCTCCTGCCGCCCACCGCCTGGTCCACGGTGCGGCCATACACCCGACTGCTGGTCCCCCGCCTCACTTTTCGGCCAGGCGCCGCACCGCGTTGATCAGGTCGCGGTGCGAATGAACACAAATCGCTCGTCATACTCAATTCAAGCCGCGAATGATGCCGCCCATATACGTGAAAAGCCGTGGCCGAATCCCCGGCGTCAGGATTGGATCGCGATTCTTGGTTGAAAAGATCATGTGAAGGAGGAGCGACGTGAACGAGTGCGCCATCTCAAGGCTCCTTCTGTCGCCCCTGCCGGGGCTAAAACGTACTTTAATCTATCGTAACCCACGGCCGCGCCGTCTGCGACGGCTTGCCGTGGGCTCCTTTCTTTGGCCCCTGCCGGGGCGGAATGCCGCCGATACGCCCGCCTTATCTGTTATGCACCCCGGACCAGCCGCGTGATCGGGTCATGTAACTACTGGGCGGGGCGGGCTATAACAACGGTCCCAATGGCTCGATGTCCCGATCATCCGATGGCTCAATTAAACTTTCGCCATTACGTCAAGTTTGTTATTCGCGGCCAGTTTGTATGATGCCTATCTACGCTGGCGTACCACTTGGGCGCCGGGCCTCCAGTTCCGGACCCGGATGCGGGTGGCCGTGCGAGGCGTGAACTTATGGCAGGGGATACGACTTTGGCACGCCGCCAACCATACAGGACATGGAGTTTCGGGGCACACCGGCGCGCGTGGTCTCTGGGCCTGGCGGCTTTGGCCCTGGTGCTCTGGTGCCTCTGCGGTGCGCTCTTCCCGTCGAATGTTGCCGCCCGCGTGTTGTTTTCGGAAACCGCCAACTGCACTCCGGCCGAGCGTCTCCTGGTCGCCGGGGTGATGCAGAACCGGATGGGACTTTCGGCCTTTGGCGGCGCGAACACGATGAACGGCGTCGTCCGCCAACCCGGCGCCTTTTCGTGCATCGGGGACGCCGGCAACGCCAACTGGCGCAAAACCGCCCGCCCCAGCCGGATGACGCCCGCGGAGCGGCGCATCTGGCAGCAATGCCGCGCCTGCGTTAATGGTTACATTTCTCCGCCGCGCGGGCCTTCCGGCCGGCTGCTGGTTTACTACCATGACAAGAGCATCGCCACGCCAGCCGGCTGGAATAATGATCGGTGGCGTGCCGTCCGGGAACTCTCGACCCGGAATTTTGTCTTCTACAGCATCGTACGCCAGCCCCGGTAGTTCACTATTCTGTACGCCGTGCCGCCCGTGGAATCATTCATGCCGTGGGCGTGGATTTTCTTAGCCGTACTACCGCCAAGCACCGATAGCCTGTGTACCAGAACGGTTCGGTTGCGTAGCGGACCGCAACGTAGCCGCTGCGGCAATGGCTAAGAGCGGGATTTTCAGCGCCGTTATCGGGCCGCATATTCTGCCGCGGCTGGCGGGTCCCACCCCGCTTGTTTTGACTATTTACGCGCACTTTTTGACGCCGGCAAAAACGTATCGTATGTTTTTACGTCGTCGCGTTTATGCGTGCCGCGGGGCCGTCCGGTTGTTCGCGGGCCGCCCGTAAGGTCAATCTGCAAGACGCCGACTAGTTGCCCGGCGTCCGCGGGAAGAGGTGCCCGCGGACCACGATTTGGCGTGCGCCCGCGCGCCGGTTTTCCCACTCCAGGCATCTTACAGGAACCAGACTATGGTCCATCGCTTGTTGCCCCGGCGTCTGTCCGCCCGTTCGGCCGCCCGCAAGTTTTCGCGGATCCACCGTCCGTGCCTCTTGCTCGAGTGCCTGGAGCCGCGGACGCTCTTTAACGCCGCCCCAACCGTGGCCGTGCCGATCAGCATCAATAACGGCGCGGCGGTTTCCGGCCGGAGCGCGGCCCTTTCGGTCCTGGGCAGCGATGATGGCGGGGAAGCGAAATTGGTCTACACCTGGTCCCTGGCCACGGCACCGGCCGGCGGAACCGCGACCTTCAACCTCAATGGCACCAATGCCGCCAAGGCGGCGCTGGCCACGTTTACCATGGCCGGCACGTACAACCTCACCGTTAAGATCGTCGATGCCGGGGGGCTATCCGTCACCAGTTCCAAGAGCGTGACGGTGTCGCCGACGCTCGCAGCACTCCGCGTAACGGCCGGCAGCCAGGTGATCAACCCCACCGTCGGATTGACCGTCTCGGGCGTCAGCCAGGCGCTCGGGGCCCAGGGGCTCGATCAATTCGGCAATGCCATGACGGTTGCGCCAGCCGTGACCTGGTCGTTTACGGCGACTCCCAGCGGTGCCGCCAAGCCCGTGATAACGACCACCCCCTCCAGCGGCAGCAATGCCGTGCTCAGTTTCAGCAAAGCCGGAGCCTACGGCCTGACAGTGCAAGCCGGTTCGGCCGGCACCACAGTCACGAGCAATATCCCCATCACCGTGACCCCGGTGATCACAGCGCTGCGCAACACCTCGACCGCTCCGGTCCTGGTCACGGGCACGAGCCTGCAACTTCCGGTGGCGACGTTCATCGACCAGTTCGGCAATGCGTTCGTTACGCCCCCGGCCCTGACCTGGGCGCTGAGCTATCTGCCGCAAGGCGCGCCGCCGGTAACGTTCACGACCAGCGGCGGCACCACCATCGCCACCTTCGGCAAGGCCGCCACCTACTACATCACCGCCAGCGTAACCAGCCAGCCCAGCGTAACGTTCGTTGACGTGGTCACGGTGAACCAGACCCTGACCAGCTTCACCCTGACGCCCAATACCGCCGCCGTGCTCCAGGGCTGCGCTCAGCAGTTTGCCGCCCAGGCACTCGATCAATTCCGCCTGCCGCTGGCCGGCGCCGCCCCGAGCCTTACCTGGAGTGCCACCGCCGGAACCATCAGCACCACCGGCCTGTTCACCGCGCCGCTCACCGGCACCACCGCCACCGTCACCGCGCGCAGCGGCACCGCCACCGGCTCGGCCACTGTGAGCCTCTCGGGCCCGGCCAAGCTCCAAACCGCCGCCCTGGCGCTGCTCGTCAAGAATCTCGATGCCGATGGCTCGATCAACCGCGCCGATATGATCCAGATTCTCCGCAGCGTGGCGAGCAACGGCGCGGTCACCGCGGCCGAGCTCAGCGACCTTAAGCTTATCCTCAGCGAGCCGACCACCCTCAACATGCCGGGCTACGTCGATGTGCTGGCCACCGATATTGTCCTGGGCAACGCCGCCAATGCCACCTTCCAGGGCCAACCCCTGGGCAACCTGGCCGTGGGTAGTTCGGCCACACAGCTTACCAATCTGATCAACAAGTGGTTCCTGGGCGCCGATGTGCCGGCTCTCTGCAACAGTTCCCTGGCCTACAAATCGGCGGCCGGCACGCTCTTTCCGCATACGCCTACGCACACCGACGAGTACCAGGGCGGCCTGGGCGACTGCTACTTCATTTCCGCGCTGGGCACCCTGGCCGACAGCAACCCCGCGGCCGTCCAGAATATGTTCATCGACAATGGCGATGGCACCTTCACGGTCCGCTTCTACGATGGCCCCTACGGCGTGATCAACAACGGCGACGGCGCCATCAGCGCCGGCTTCACCAACAACGCCGGCACGGCCGACTACGTCACCGTCAATCGCCTGTTGCCGGTGGGCACTTCGGGGCTGCTGGCCTATGCCGACTACGGCAGCAATTACGCCAACCCGGCCAATGCCCTGTGGATTCCCCTGGCCGAAAAAGCGTACGCCCAATGGAACCAGACCGGCAAAGCCGGCCGCGACGGCCTCAATGCGTATGCCTCGATCCAGGGCGGCTGGATGGCCACGGTCGACGCCCAGGTGCTGGGCCACAACGCCACCGATTACATCATGACCACCACCAGCAAGCAGGTGGCCATTACCGCCCTGGCCAGCCACCAGGCGGTGACGATTGGCACCCTCTCGTTTACCGGCACGAGCCTGGGGCTTTATCCCTCGCACGCCTATGCCATCACCGGCTACAACGCGACCACCGACACGTTCACGCTCTACAACCCTTGGGGATCCAATCAGCCGGGCCAGCTCACCTGGACGCAGCTCCAGGCCACCTGTACCCAACTGGCGGTGTGCAGCACGCTCGGATTGGCCGCCATTAGTTAATGGTCATAGGTATCGTAAACGCTGCGGACGCGCAGGGCGGCCTTGAAATCCTGGAGCGATAGCGGACGGGTCGGCTGTACCGTGATCTGGGCCGGATTGTCCGCGGTGACATGGACGAAGTTATCCGAGAAGCGTGCATCGATGCCGTCGAGTTCCAGCCAGGTCCACAACGCCGGGTGCCGGGCCGATAGTTGCACCACAAATCCGCGGCCCTGCGCGGTCACGGCTGTTGCCAGTTGCGGATCCACCAGGTTCATGGCCCGCGGATAGGCGAAGTTCACCATGTTTTGCGACAGGACCTGGCCCTGGGACTCGAGTTTGAGCCAGACCAGGAGGTTGGCGGCGCCATGGGCGGCGATCACATCGTCGAGCTTGAGCGTTTGCACCAGTACGCTCTTGTTGGACGGGGCCACGACGTCCAGGGTGCCCTCCTTGAGCTTCTGGCCGGCGAGGTCGGTGACGGTCCAGGTCAGTTTCGCGGGACATTCCGCGCGGCTGTCGCTGGTGACGTAAACGTCCACCGTGCCGGCCTTGACGTCTTCGGCGCCGGACACCAGCACCGGGGCATAGAAGTGCCGGGCGGCGTATTGCAAGGCCTTCCACCGGCCCAGGTAATCCACCGACGCCCAGGAGGAACAGGGCCAGGTGTCGTTGTACTGCCAGTAGACGCAACCCATGGACTTGGGCATCTCGCGCCGCCATCCTTCGGCGCCGTACTTGATGCCATAGGCCTGGGTGATCTGGCTCAGCCACAGGGTGCTGTCAAAATCCTTGGGATCGCGGAAGTACTGCCTGGTGAGTTTCATGATCTTGTCGGTGCCGATGGTGCCGTCTTCCTTGACGTCCATATACATGCGGTTGGAACGCTCGTGGTACTTCATCACGGGGGAGTAGACGCTCTGGCGGTCGGCCGGGGTGGTGAAGGCCTGGGCCGTCTTGGGCTCGGGGAACGACTGGAACCCGAACTCGCTGACAAAACCGTGGATATTGCGATAGACCTCGAAGGGTTTGCCACCGTGCCACACCTCCCAGAAATGCACATCGCCGCAATCGGGCGAGCCGGTGACATAGTCGGACTGCGGGGCCAGTTCCTTAACCACCCCGCCCAGGGTGTCGCGGAAGAGCTTGTAGTAGTCGCCCGCGCTCATCTTGTCGCGGGTCCACTGGTCGGCGCCGCGGAAAAACATGATCTCGTTGTTGCCGCACCACAGCGCAATGGAGGGATGATGGCGCAGGCGTTTGACGTTCTCCACTGCCTCCTGCCGGACGTTCCGGAGGAACGCCTCGTCGAAGGCCGGGTAGGTGGTACAGCCGAACTTGAAGTCCAGCCAGATGCACAGGCCCAGTTCGTCGCACAGGTCGTAAAGATCATCTTCCTCGTAGTAGCCCCCGCCCCAGAAGCGCAGGGTGTTCATGTTGCACGCCACGGCATCTTGCATATAGCGGCGGAGGATGTCCTTGGTGACGCGGGTCGCGAAGCTGTCGGCCGGGATCCAGTTGGCGCCCTTGGCAAAAAACGGCACCCCGTTGACCACCAGGTGCAGGGGTTGGTCCGGGCTCTGCGCGACGGCACGCAGCGTCCGCAGGCCCACGCGCTTGTGCGATGAATCGAGCAGGCGGCCGGTTTCGTCGGTCAGGCGGACGGCGACGGTATACAGCGGCTGGGCGCCCATGCCCGCCGGCCACCACAGTTGCGGATGGGCAAGGGCGATTTGCACCTTGCCCTTGCGGTTCTCCAGCGCGACCGACCCCGAGCCAACCGGTGCGCCCGCCAGGCTCACATCGACCGTGGCGTGCAGCCTGGCCGGTGCGGCGGCCTCGGCCGCCACGGCGATCTCCAGCGTCACCTTGCCGGGCTGGGAATGGTCCTGCAGGATCGCCACATCGTCCAGGCGCGCGGTGTTGAAAGCCACCAGGCCGATCGGACGCCAGATGCCGCAGGTGATCAGGGTGGGGCCCCAGTCCCAGCCGAAATTGCACGGCTCCTTGCGGACGTAGGCCGCGCCGGGATAGGCCCAGGTGGGCAACTTGCGCGCGGCTTCCCCGGCCTGCACCACCGGCAGGACCGAATCAAACTTGATTGCAATGCGGTTGGTGCCTGGCTGGAGCAGGTTCTTCACATCCAGCTCGTAGGTGCGGAACATGTTGTCGGTCCTGGCCAGGGGCACGCCATTGACGCTGATGGTTGCCAGCGTGTCCAAGCCGTCACAATGGAGCAGCACGCGTTCGTGGGCCAATAAAGCCGCGTCGACCTGGAAGCTGCGGCCATAAACCCAGTTGGTTTCGCTGACCCACTGCACGTCCTTTTCGTTGTCGCGGTAGAACGGGTCGGGAATTTTGCCGGCCGCCAGCAAGTCGGTATGGATGCACCCGGGCACGGTGGCGGGGATGAGCTGGTCGCTCCCCTCCTTGCGGACCTGCCAGGATCCACCCAGGTCAAGTTTAACGACCCCCGTTTTGGCCGCCGGGCTGCCGGCGCAGCCGGCCAGCAAAAGCATCCCCGTCAACACGGCCACAACCGCCAGAAGATTGGATAGCGCCGTCATTTCGTTTGTCTCCTGAAATTCCACGCCAGACGTCGGGCACCGTTTGGGAAGGATACCCCTCAATCAAGACGGGTGCCAGCGGCGCATGCACTGGGGCTGCCGCGGGGTGTGCCCAAATTTCATGGGGATGATGGAAATGGCATAATGGGGGCATACCGACCGGAGTGTCGGGGACTATTGCAGGAGGCAAGCCATGGAACGGCTGGAGAAACTAGACAAGGACCGGTACT
>Ga0316217_10007794_pt1 | contig 10090 bp, 8 predicted proteins | sample 1anoAmetaG_FD_203633 | JGI IMG/M metagenome (GOLD analysis project Ga0316217, IMG submission 203633) | Freshwater microbial communities from Trout Bog Lake, Wisconsin, USA - 1anoA | ecosystem: Environmental > Aquatic > Freshwater > Lake > Hypolimnion/Profundal zone | place: USA: Wisconsin... | reverse complement strand
TATCATTGGAAAATGGAAATTGGGTACAAGTTATAAAGATAACACGAGCCGTATGATGGGAGACTATCAAGTACGGTTCTGTGAGAGGCTTAGGGGTGAAATTCCCCTTTGCCTACTCGGCAATACAAATTAGGCAATTTGATAATTAATACAAAATTATACAGCTTGAGTCCTGAATCTTGAGTCGTGAAAATACAACGTGAGAGGGGAGTGGTGGTTGTGGATATGGATGGCAGGACTATGAAATAACAAAGCCTCCCGAATGTTGGGGAGGCTTTGTTGTGTTTGAGAGTGATATTATTTTATGAGTTTGATGCGGGTGAAGTACTGTTCTTTACTGAATCCATCGTGGCGTAAGAACTTTCTGAACTGCTTCCTGCTGAGTGAAAATGGTGTAGTGACAGTATCGTTCTGCGTTTCTGTTATCTCTTTGAGTCTGTTCAGATCGGAACTATCCGAAATCTCTCCCAATGTTAGTATGCCATTGCTCAGTGAAAGCTTTTGTACGAACCAGGAGTTATTACTTTTTTTGCAGTTCAGGAAATAGAATCCTTTAAAGTGTTTGAGGATATTGCTATCTGATATTACAAACATAGTGTCTTCCATATGAACATGATGCAATAATGTATCGCCTTTTAATATCACTTTTACTTTTTCATCGGAATGCCTGTTGAAGAGAGTATCTCCTTTAAGAACCAAGGATGTGTCGAGACTGTCTTTCAGTTCCTTCTCATCAAAATCGTAGGTTCTGATGATACTATTGCTATCAATTGAAAGGATAGAGGCCTTGTCGGTACTTAGATAATTGCCGGTGATTTTTTCCGGGAAGCCAGTCAGGCTTTCGGTATTGTCGGGCTGAGGTCTGTCGAAAGTAACAGGATCTTTACATGATATGCATGCTATTACTATAAATGCTATTAAGTATTTCATAATATGATGTTTTAATGATAATAAATGATTTGATTTGAGATGATTATACCTTGTTTTTTCTAAAGTATTTTCTGTAGATCAGGTAAGCTACCAATGCTACCAGGATGAATCCCCAGATACTGACAAAGAACAACATTATTTCTTCCATGACTATCCAACCGGTATATAATGATTCAACAAAGTGTTTGAAGAAGGAAGGCTTAAATGGTTCAATGTTCTTGTTATTGGCAATAAGTTCGCGTTTAATTCCCTGACGCTGATAGATGTTTAGCATAATGGTACTGTAGTTTACTTTATCTTTTAAAGTAAGACTTTCCAGTAAAGCATTGTCGGCCTGCTCCTGTTTATTCAGGAGATTGTCTTCCGCATCGGTTGTTTCAGGGAGTTTCTTTCCCTTAATATCAATGTTGTTTTCTACCCGTCTGGTATGATGCAGAATTCTGTTTCTGGATAGTTGGCTTTGTAGGAACTGAAGTCTTGAATCTTCTGCCTTTATATTTCTATAATCCAGATAATCGATCAGATAAGCCATTGATTTAAGAGTGGTGTCCAGGCAAGTATTGGGAACTCTCAGGACAAGGTTGCTGGTAACAGTAAACCGGGTAGTTTCCAGAGAAGAATCGGCACTGACTTCGGTAATATTTACCTGGTCGATGCTACTGTTTAAAGTGGATGTAGTTACAAAACCTCCGAAGTGTGTAGCTATATCTTCGATGGCGGTAGAAGCCTGGAATACCTGCTTTACTTTAAATTTTAAATCAGCCGTTCGGATAATGGAATCATTGGCTTTAGCTACAGCGGCGTTAGAGGATACAGGGGTGTTTTCATTTTGTTTACTGACATTGGCAAACTCTCTTGCAGCATCAGATTTGACCGTGTCGGTCAGCATGGTACCAGGACTGTTACTTTCATTTCCACCCTTACAGGCAGACAATAAAATGACGGTTGCCAATATGGCAACAAGTTGATTTTTACAGACTTTCATAACTGTTGATTTTGTTGTGTGTTGAGAAAAAGAGATCCTTAAATTCTGTAGCTGGCCAACTGCAAAACCGTGTTTAATATTAATACCGGAAAAGTATTGGAGGTAACTGTTTTAGATAGAGAAAAAAACGTTAATAAGAAGGATAGGGATTTCGTAATTTAACAAGAAAAAGATGGCTTAGTGTTTTTATTTAGGTTGGATATAATAGTTGTAAAAAATAATTGAGACTAAAGTTATCATTCAATTATCAGTACAAAAAAGGGTAAAGCCAATGCCTTACCCTTTTTTTCTTTACTTTTAAGTTTAATCTTGCATACAATTTATTTGCATAACTTAACTTTTAAACGTAGTTCAAATTTAATTATCGCTTAACAGATTAAATCTTAATACCTTCTTCCTTTTTTCCAATGTCCTGGTTTCCAGAACCATCCACGTGGATGTTGTTGCCAATGCCCAGGAACCCATATAGCTCTTGGAAAAGGAGGTTCTGACCAATGTCCACCTATAAACACATAGGCACCACCACGATTCTCCCATTCTTCATCAATCCATACGTGTCTTGGACTAGGTGCTATCACCCTTTCGTAATGAGGGATAGCCGGACGAACATTTACAATAATTTGCGCTTTAACTGCTAATGCACCAAACAGCATGGCAGCCATAACCAATGTTAGAAACTTGCTTTTTGTTGACATGATTTTATAATTTTTATTATGACAAATATAATACTAAAAAGATTAATCAAAATCCATGCTAAAATGCCTCGGTTGATATAATTTTAGCTGTGTAGTATTCAGTTTTCGTCTCAGGCTAAGATAAAATCACAAAAACATTTAATGTAATATCGAATACCAGAAATGTATTTCTGTGTCATTCTATATGTTAAATTATTTTTTTGAGAAGAAATTATAGTATTCAAAAGCTTTAGTCTCCAATAATATTTGTTAAAATAATGAGTAATAAACCGGATAAATTATTTTACTGATATTGCCACAGTGTCCCGTTTACCAGGAGAATTCCCTTCCAGTGTTTTTTTAATATCAGTTATGTATTGTTCCTTATAATGGATGCTTTGTTCCAGTGAATCGGTTCTTATTTTCAGTAACTGCAATTCTGTTTTACTATCCATATTGCCATATCCCGGGATATAATATTTCAACGGTGTAAATACTATCAGGGCTACAGTCAGCCCTACCAGGAGTATAAAAATAATACTCATGGAAATATACACACTGATTCTACTTAGTTTAATGGTGATAACTTCTTCAAAAGTATCATCATTAAACACTACTAACCTGTATCGGTTCTGTAATCTTTTAATCGAAATATTGCTTGTTAACTTCGCCATTGTGTTAAATCAGGTATAAAGGTAGTGATTACCTTGTTTCATAATTTCATTACAAATAAAAAATAACTGTATTTTTAACCCCTGCTAATATGGCAGTTATTTATTTTTGTGTATGAATATTCGGCGAAAATATATTTATTCCCTTATAATGTTGCTGTTGAGCCTTAATTGTTTTGCTCAGCCCAATACTACTATTGATCTGGAGAAGGATAAACCTGAACTATATAAAACCAGGATACTTAGGTCTGAAAAGACAACAGAAGGAAAACTTAAGTGGCATAAAAAGTTTTACAACAACCTTGTGTCCAAATTCAATTATAATTTCAATGCTAACAATCGCCTGAATGATCTGATAGCAAAAGTTAAACTGCAGCATAAGGATGATTATACCAAACTATTATCTTTTTACAATTATTCTGTTGATGGAACAGCAGCTGTAAAAGGCGAACTGGATACCGTTTTATATAAATGTACTTCTGGTATTCTGTTGCATGATCTTCGAAGCGATTGGGTAGATGATTTGTATATGACAATGGGTAAAGCCTATATGTTTAAAAAGAATTACGACTCGGCTCATCGTGTATTTCAATACATCAATTATATCTATGCCCCCAAAGATGATGGTTACGATATACCAATTGGCAGTAATGCAAGCAATACAGATGGTGTGTTTACTGTAGTTACCAATGAAAAGAGGCCTTTAATAAAACAATTAACTAAATATCCTGTCCGCAGAAATGATTGTTTGTTGTGGATGGTCAGAAACTATACCGAAGATAAAAAGTATTCACAGGCTTCAGGTCTGGTATCTATTCTTCAGAACGATCCTTTCTTTCCAAAAAGGTTGAAGAACAGATTCTATGAGAGTATTGCTTACCTGCGATATAACGAAATGGCTTATGATAGTTCTGCAACTTATCTGCTGAAAGCCATTAATAATGCAGAAGACAGGGGTGAAAAATCAAGATGGTATTACCTTATAGGACAAATGTTGCACCTGGCTAAAAAAGATCCTGCATCTATTGATGCCTTCAATAAAGCCATTAAATATTCCGTAGATCCTTATCTGGAAGTTTATGCTATGTTGAATATTGTAAACATAGCTTCTAATATTACTAAAGAAAATGCTATCACTAAGAATCTGGAAGAGCTTTACAAAATGGCTAAAAGAGATAAATATGCAAGCTATCGGGATATTATTTATTATGCAGCGGGTACTTTACAAATACAACAAAAAGATTTTCCGAGTGTAGACAGAGACTTGCTGAAAAGTGTAAAATTCAGTAACGATAATCCCGAGCAGAAACAGAAAAGCTTCTTATTACTGGCAGATGTAAATTACGATCATAAAAAATTCTCTAAAGCTTCAGTTTATTATGATAGTGTTGTAGTGGATAAGCTTTTACCTGAAGATAAAGAAAGGGTATTGAACCGTAGGGATGCTTTAAAAAGTATTGTTCACGAAATAGCTAACATTCATTTACAGGATAGTATTCAGGAGTTGTCCCGGTTGTCTGACGAAGACAGGATAAAGGCCGTTAAAAAATTATATAGAAGACTTACCAAAGAGCAAGGGCTTAAAGATGATATAACCGATGTTGATTATGGTTCTGTTTCAGGCAGTACTCAGACTCCAACCTTAGTTTTCTCAAGTGATGCTGCCAGCAAAAGTGATTTTTATTTTAATAGTGATGTGCAGAAAGCACAGGGAATTAAGGAGTTTAAAATGAAATGGGGCACAAGACCTAATGCAGATAACTGGAGAAGGCAGAGCGCTACCGATCAGTTAAATGTAATTAAAAGTGCATCCAATGCCATACCCAATCCTATGTTGTCTGATGTAGATGTTGATGGTCCTAACAATAATGCAAAGCCTGATAAAGCCAGTTCAGATTCTGCGGTACTTACTTATGAGGGAATGTTATTGAATATTCCGGTTACTAAATCCAGGAAGGATACATCCAACAACAGGATTATCAGAAGTCTGTTGAACAACGGAGTTACTTTTCAGGAAAAACTGGCAGAATATCCTGCTGCAATTGAACAATACGAAGAAATATTCCGACGTTATGTAGTTCCTGCCTATGAAATAGAAGCATGGTACGATCTTATATATTCATATCGTAAAGTAAATAAGAATCGTCAGGCTGATTCTGTTCAGGCTTTATTAAATGCAAAGTATACTCAGAAAGATATAGACTCCATAGCAAAACTTAGAAACAATAGTCCTGGTTTTAAAAATGCAACTGATGTTTACCAGAATATCTATCTGTTATTCTACAATGAAAATTATGAGAAAGCTGTAGCAACAAAAGCAAAAGCCGATAGTGTTTTTGGAAAGAAATACTGGACGCCTCAACTATTGTTTATAGAAGCAGTATATTATATCAAACAAAGAGAAGACAGTACTGCTATTGCTAAACTTAAAATCATTAGTGATAGTCTGCCAAAATCTGACCTTGCCGAAAAGGCAAAGAGGATGATTGAAGTGCTGAAGAAACGTCCTTCTATTGAACGTTATCTGAAAAAGCTGGATATCAATGTAGCAGAAGATCCTTTAGCTAAAAGAGTAATACTCTCCGGTATTGGAACCTATGTATTGCCATCACGTCATGATGCGGATAGTATTATTATCAATACTAAGATTAAATCAGATCAGCTGCCTAAGTTTACAGGAATCAATTCCAGCAGAGGGTTCTATCTTAGTCTGTTTGGTTTCGATTATTCTTTTGCCGATACCAATTATGTAATAATAGTAATGCACCATCAGGATATGGTATATGTGAATGAAGCTAAGAAGGCTTTTGCAGCACATAACAGTGACAGGAACAATGTATTGAGAGTATTGACTACTTATGTAACCAACTATAGCGCCGATACCAACTTTATAGTGATGATGCCTTTCATGAGCGCTACTCAGGCTTTCGATTACATATCTAAAAAGAAACCTATGGCAGCTAAGATATCACCTGTATTAAAACCAGGTACTTTCGAAATGCTGATGATCAGTAAAAACAATTACGATATTATGCAGAAGAAGAAAAACCTTCCTGTGTACATGGATTTCATTAAAGAGATTTATAAGAATAACTAATATAAAATTGCAGGTTTCAGGTTTCAGGTTACTAGTAACTTGAAGCCTGAAACCTGCAATCTGCAACTAAATGAGTGTAATCCCTTTATCCGACAAGGTTATCTTACGTTGTTTGAATAATGTTCCAATAGTCATCTTGAATGTTTTCTTACTCATTCCAAAGAAATTATAAATGTCTTCCGGAATGGACTTGTCGTGGTAAGGTAAGAATCCATCATGTTCTTTTAGTAAGCGGAGTACTTTACCCAGTTCATCTTCCACCTTTGCATAACCAGGTTTGCCCAATACTACATCTATCTTGTTTTCAGGTAGTATGGTCTTTATAAAACCTTTCATCTTATCGCCAGGTTCCAGCTTTTTAAATACTTCGCTGTCGTGCAATAAACCAATATGGACATTATTGATAATCATTGCATAGCCAATCTCTGTTTTACGGTAAACCAGTAAGTCCACCTCATCCAGTTCCTTTACAGTAAGGTCTTCATTGCTTAGTTTCGAAGCTATTCTTTCTGTAGCTGCTATTCTTCCTGTTTGTTCGTCAAGATAAATTTTTACAAGATATTTTTCGCCAATCTGCATACCTCTTATCTGTTGCGATGTGGCAACAAATAAATCTTTCTCCAGTCCCCAGTCCATAAAAGCTCCATGAGGGGTAATGGCAACAGCTTCCAGCATCACTATATCGCCTACAATACCTTTAGGTTTCAGGGTAGTAGCAATCACCCTGTTCTCTGAATCATGATAAACAAATACTTCTATCTCATCGCCCTTACGGGTAGATTTGGGAGCATATTTCCGGGGTAATAAAATCCCTTCCTTACCATCATCCAGGTAAAGACCTATTTCTACATTTCTAAGTACCTGTAGTGTTTTGTAAACGCCTATATTAACCATTTTTCTATTTGTAATTATTGGCAAAGGTAGGGTAGAGTACCTTTTTTAATGAATCTACATCTATCAAACAGCTGAATTGCGCCAACTGAGTTAAACCTTTTCTACCACTACTGCAGTTCCGTAAGCCAGTACTTCGGTTAGGCCATTCATAACTTCGTTGGCATCGTAACGCATATTGATAATGGCATTGCAACCTTCCTGCAAACCATGTTCTATCATCAGTTGCATGGCTTCTTCACGGGCATTTTCGCATAGTTCGGTATAAATAGAACTCCTGCCGCCAAACAGCGTCATAAAGCCTCCGGCTATATTGCCTACAATGCTTCTGGAGCGTACTGTAATGCCTCTTACTACACCTAATTGTTTCAGTATTCTATAACCTTCAAGGTTAGTACTGGTGGTGATTAATATCTTTTCTGTCATAATCTGATTGTTTTAATTCATCAAATATAAATGTTTATGAAAATGATCAGCGTAATATGTTTAAACGGTTGAACAGCTATAATGAAAGGTTTATAATTCATTCCATTGATTTATTGCATTAGCTGAATTGTATTGAAATATACATTCCTTAAAAGAACTTCCGTCAAACAGGCTAACCACTTATTTTTGCAGCCGTTTATGGTTTTATATCCCAATACAGCTCTGGTTCAACTGGAGTTTGATAAAGTTAAGAATCTGCTTGCAGCTAAATGCAACACGCTATATGCCCACGAGGCCTGCCTCAACATGCGCATACATACCCATTGGGATTATATTCATCAGGAGTTGAATGAAACCAATGAATACAAGATGATGTATATGCATCAACTGGCTTTTCCTAATAGCTTTACTCATAATGTTTCGAAGGAGCTACAGTTGATTGGTATACAAGGAGCCATGCTGGTAGGGGAACAACTTCTACTGGTTCGTTCTCTTTGCGAAAATGCAAAGAGTATCTTCCGCTGGTTTGATGCGGAACGCCGGCAGAGCTATCCTTTCATGGCTACTATTATTGCCAACTGCCATTACGAGAAAAAGGTGATAGAACTGATAGATGAGGTGATAGATGATGGTGGAAATGTAATGGATAAGGCAAGTCCGGAGCTGGAGAAAATCAGATTAAGTATTTTCCGAAAGAGAAATGAACTTAGAAAGACCTTTGAAAGGGTTCGTGCCCGGTTGGCTAAGTCTGGGTTCACTGCCGATATTGATGAAAGCTTTAGCAGGGGAAGGAGGGTAGTGGCCGTATTCTCGGAATATAAACGTCAGGTGAAGGGAATCTTTCATGGAGAGAGTGATACCGGCAAGACAGCCTTCATAGAGCCCGAGGAAACCATTGAACTGAACAACGATTTGTTGCATCTGGAGAGTGAAGAGAAGAAAGAAGAATACCGGATACTTAGAAGGCTGACGGCTTCTTTGCAAACCTATTCAGAATTGCTGCAGCAATATTATGCCATAGCCGGTCAATACGATTTTATCAGTGCCAAGGCAAGGCTGGCGATAGATATGAATGCCGAAATGCCGCACCTGGTAAAGCAGGCTGTCCTGAAACTGGAGGATGCCTATCATCCGTTATTATATTTATACAATAAGGCGAATAATAAGCCTACTATTCCGGTGAATGTTCACCTGAATGATACCGATAGAATACTGATTATCAGCGGGCCGAATGCCGGTGGTAAAACAGTAACCATGAAAACCATTGGACTGAATCAGGTGATGATGCAGAGTGGTTTGCTGGTGCCCGTGAAACCCAATTCGGTGATGGGTATTTTCAAACAACTGTTCATGCACATCGGTGATACGCAGAGTATCGAGTTTGAGTTGAGTACTTATTCTTCTCACCTCAAACACATGAAGCATTTTATAGAAAATGCCAATGGTAAAACCATGTTCTTTATAGATGAACTGGGAAGTGGCAGTGATCCTAAACTGGGAGCTTCTATTGCCGAAGTCATCATGGAGGAACTGGCCCGTAAACATTCGAGGGGAGTGGTTACAACTCATTATCTGAACCTGAAAATTATGGCTGGCAGTAATCCATGTATCTTCAACGGGGCCATGGCTTTCGATGAACAGAAGCTGGAGCCCATGTATAGGCTGATGGTGGGTAAACCTGGTAGCAGTTACACCTTTGCCATTGCCGAAAGAATCGGTATTCCGCATAACCTGATTAACCGGGCAAAGAAGATGGTGGAGACGGAGCATTATAAGCTGGACGACCTGCTGAACGATACCGAACAAAACCTGCAGTCGCTGGAGAAACAGCAGAAAGAACTGAATAAACTGGTGGCGGAAAACAACCGTATGAAGAAGGAGCTGGAAACCACCCTGAATAAGGAAAGACATCAGCAGCAGGTGGATATACTGAGGCAGAAGAATAAGATATCGGAAGAAAAGATTGCCTATCTGAAGGAGATGGAACGGAAGCTGAAACAGATTGCCATCGACTGGAAGAAGAATGAAGATAAAGATGCCGTGATGGATGGCCTGAAGAAGCTGATGTTTGATAAAAATGATGGTCATCAGGATAAGAAAATAAACAAGAAACTGGAGAAGAAATATCAGGAGACCGGCACTGAAATAGAAGTGGGTATGCTGGTGAAGGTGAAGAAGAATTATCAGGTAGGAGAGGTGAAGGAAATTAAAGGAAAACGTGCCGTGGTACAGATTGGAATGCTGCCCATCAGCTATGAACTGACCGACCTGGTGCCGGTGGAGAGAATAGAGGAGAAATAATTAGCTGATGTACTAATGTTGTGCCACGAAGTTCAGTATGTGAAAGCTGAACATGTTGTAATGAAGATGATACAACAGTGATGTAAAGAAATCGCTGCGAAGTATCGGCAACGCT
>Ga0316217_10007793_pt1 | contig 10092 bp, 8 predicted proteins | sample 1anoAmetaG_FD_203633 | JGI IMG/M metagenome (GOLD analysis project Ga0316217, IMG submission 203633) | Freshwater microbial communities from Trout Bog Lake, Wisconsin, USA - 1anoA | ecosystem: Environmental > Aquatic > Freshwater > Lake > Hypolimnion/Profundal zone | place: USA: Wisconsin... | reverse complement strand
ACCAGCCCGAGGACGCGCGCGCCTTCTACATGACCGCCGCGCACTATCCCATCGCCTATTACGGACAGCTCGCGGCGGCGAGGCTCGGCGCCCCGGCGCCGCTCGGGCCGCGCCGACCCGCCGCGGTCGCCGTCGGCGAGGCGCGCTGGCCGGCGACGCGCATCGTCGAACTCTATTTCGACGCCGGCCTCGACGATTTCGCAATTGCGCTGGCCGACGCCGCCGCGAGCCGCTGGAGCGATGAGGCGCAACTGGCGGCGCTGGGGGAGATCGTCGCGCGTCGCGCCAGCGCCTCCGCGAACGTCGCCTTCGGCAAGATCGCCACAGAACGCGGCTTCGCGCTCGATGCCGCCGCCTTTCCGACCAACGGCGTGCCGAGCTTCGCGCCGCTGCCGCATTCGGCGGATCTGGCCGGCGTCCTCGCCATCGCGCGGCAGGAAAGCGAATTTCTCTGGCGCGCCGCCTCGGGCGCGGGAGCCAAGGGGCTGATGCAGATTCTGCCGGCGACGGCGCAGGATACGGCGCGCCGTTCCGGCGTGCCCTTCGACTATCAGCGGCTCGTCGCCGATCCCGCCTTCAACCTGCAACTCGGCGCGGCCTATCTCGGCCAGCTCATCGAGGACGAAGGCGGCAGCGTGCCGCTGGCGCTGGCGGCCTATAACGCGGGCTCGGGCCGGGTCGCCCAGTGGCTGGCCGCCTACGGGGACCCGCGTTCCGGATCGGTGGATATGGTCGACTGGATCGAGCGCATCCCGTTCGACGAGACGCGCGACTATGTCCAGCGCGTCAGCGAGAATCTCGCGATCTATCGCGCCCGCCTGAGCGGCGCGGACGGCGTCGGCAAGACCTCGTTGCGCCTCGCGCGCGAATAGTCGCGTCTTCGCCCCTTTCCGACCGGAACGGCTGGCGCTAAGACTTTGCGCCGCCCTGAAGCCAGGGACCGCAAAAAATCACTGAGGAGACCTCGCCCGTGCGCATGACCACCGAAGAAGCGTTCATCAAGGTCCTGCAGATGCACGGCATAGATCAAGCGTTCGGCATCATCGGCTCGGCGATGATGCCGGTCTCCGATCTCTTCCCCAAGGCGGGCATCACGTTCTGGGACTGCGCGCATGAGACCAACGCCGGCATGATGGCCGACGGCTACAGCCGCGCCACCGGCAAGATGGCCATGGCGATTGCGCAAAACGGCCCCGGCGTGACCGGCTTCGTGACCGCGATGAAGACGGCGTACTGGAACCACACGCCGATGCTGCTGGTGACGCCGCAGGCGGCCAACAAGACCATCGGGCAGGGCGGCTTCCAGGAAGTGCCGCAGATGGCCGTGTTTCAGGACATGGTCTGCTATCAGGAAGAGGTGCGCGACCCCTCGCGCATTCCCGAAGTCCTCAACCGCGTCATCGGCAAGGCGTGGCTGGGATCGGGGCCGGCGCAGATCAACGTGCCGCGCGATTTCTGGACCCAGGTCATCGACGTCGACCTGCCGGAAATCCTGCGCTTCGAGCGGCCTTATGGCGGCAAGGATGCGATCGCGGACGCGGCGAAGCTGCTGTCCGAGGCGCGGTTTCCGGTGCTGCTCAGCGGCGCGGGCGTCGTGCTGTCGGGCGCCATTCCGGTCGCCGTGGCGCTCGCCGAACGTCTCGATGCGCCGGCCTGCTCGGGATATCAGCACAACGATTCCTTCCCCGGCAGTCATCCGCTGGCCTGCGGGCCGCTGGGCTATAACGGCTCGAAGGCCGCGATGGAGCTTATCGCTCGCGCCGATGTCGTTCTGGCGCTTGGCACCCGTCTCAACCCCTTCTCGACCCTGCCGGGCTATGGCATCGATTATTGGCCCCGGCAGGCCAAGGTCATCCAGGTCGACATCAATCCCGACCGCATCGGCCTGACGAAGAAGGTCGCCGTGGCGATCTGCGGCGACGCGCGCGCGGTCGCCGAGCAGATCCTCGCGCAGCTCAGCCCGAGCGCGGGCGACGCCGGCCGCGCCGAGCGCCGGGCGCTGGTGCATCAGACCAAGTCGGCCTGGTTGCAGCAGCTCTCCTCGATGGATCACGAGGACGACGATCCCGGCACGGCCTGGAATTCGGGCGTGCGCGAACGCGAGGCGCATCTGATGTCGCCGCGTCAGGCCTGGCGCGCCATTCAGGCGGCGCTGCCGCGCGAGGCGATCATCTCCTCCGACATCGGCAACAATTGCGCCATCGGCAATGCCTATCCGACCTTTGAAAAGGGCCGCAAATATCTGGCGCCGGGCCTGTTCGGCCCCTGCGGCTACGGCTTCCCCGCCATCGTCGGCGCCAAGATCGGCTGCCCCGACGCGCCGGTCGTCGGCTTCGCCGGCGACGGCGCCTTCGGCATCTCGATGAACGAGATGACCTCCATCGGCCGCGAGGGTTGGCCGGCGATCACCATGGTGATCTTCCGCAACCTGCAATGGGGCGCCGAGAAGCGCAACACGACGCTCTGGTACGACAACAATTTCGTCGGCACCGAGCTCAACCCGAAGGTCAGCTATGCCGGCATCGCCACGGCCTGCGGATTTGAAGGCGTGCGCGTGTCCTCGACCGCCGAATTGAGCGCCGCGCTCGCCAGCGCCTGCGAAGCGCAGATGAAGGGCGTGACGACCTTCATCGAGGTCATGCTCAATCAGGAGCTCGGCGAGCCGTTCCGGCGCGACGCGATGAAGAAACCCGTGCCGGTGGCGGGCGTGAACCGCGCCGACATGCGGCCGCAGACGGTCTGAGGCGCGCCGGGCGCGGTCAGGTCAACCGCACCAGCACGGCGCCGCAGAACACCAGCAGCACGCCAAAGATCCGGCCGGGCGAAAGCTCGCGCACGGTGAACTCGAACAGGCCGGCGCGGTCGATGGCCAGCGCGGCGACGAGCTGCCCGGCGATGACGAAACACAGCGTCGCCGCGGCGCCGAGCCGCGGCGCCAGCAGCACGTTGACGCTGAGAAACACCGCGCCGATCACGCCGCCCATCAGCAGGAGATAGAGCGGCGTCGCCGTCAGCGCCGACCAGGCGGGGAACTGGCGAAACACCAGCGTATTGATGATGAGCAACGCGAACCAGCCGATGGTGAAGGACACCGTCGTCGCCGCGATCGGCCCGCCGATCGATTTGGCGAGCAGCGCGTTGGCCGCCGTCTGCATCGGGAACAGCGAGCCGACGACGACGGCCAGCACGGCATAAAAAACGTTCAGCAGACTCACGCGGGGCTCCTGTGGGGCTCGAGTTCCAAATGCCGCGACACAGCGCTTTCCGGTGGCGTCATGGCCGGGCTCGGCCCGCCATTCCTGTCCGGACGAGACTTCGCGTCACGTCGCTGGGTCCGCCGCCGTTGCGCGGACGCCCGGCGCGAGGCCGGGCAGGATTCCGCGCGTGGCTACGGCGCCGCCCCTGCGGCCTTTCGCGCCGCATGCGCCTCGGCGACGACGCACAGCAGTTCATACAGGATCGTCGCGCCGCAGAGCGCCGTATTCTCGCCCGGATCGAGCGGCGGCGAGACTTCGACCACGTCGGCGCCGATGAGATCGAGCCCGCGCAAGCCGCGCACCAGTCCCTGCGCCTCGCGCATCGTGAGGCCGCCCGCCTCGGGCGTTCCCGTGCCCGGCGCGATGGAGGGATCGAGCGCGTCGATGTCGAAGGAGACATAGGTCGACGCGGCGCCGACGATCTCGCGCGCGATTTCGACCGCGCGTTTGACGCCGATCTCGTCGAACTCCTCGATGAAGATGATGCGCACGCCGTGACGGGCGCAGAAATCCCACGCCTCGAACACATTATGCGCGCCGCGAATGCCGATCTGCACCATGCGCCTGGGGTCGATCAGGCCGTCCTCGATGGCGTTGCGGAACGGCGAGCCGTGATGGAAGCGGGTGCCCTGGATCGGCCCGAGCGTGTCCGTATGGGCGTCGATATGGACGAGGCCGACGGGGCCGTTGCGCACGAGGCCCTTCAGAATGGCGTAGGTGATGGAATGGTCGCCGCCGATCGAGATCGGCGTCACGCCGGCCGCCGCGAAGCGCTGATAGAAGGCGGCGATGTCCGCCTCCGCGGTGGCGTTGTCGAACAGCGAATTGAAGCGGACGTCGCCGACATCGGCGATCGTCGCGAGCTCGAACGGATTGACCCGCGTGACGTGATGGAACGAGCGCATCAGCGAGGAGAGATCGCGCACTGCGCGCGGCCCGTGTCGCGTCCCCACCCGGTTGGTGGCGCCGCCGTCATAGGGCACGCCGGCAATGCCGATGTCGAGCCCTTCGAGCGACAGGCGATGCGGCGCGCGCATGAAGGTGGCGATCTCCGCGAAACGCGGCGCGAAACGCGGATCGAACTCGGCATCGTAGCTCACCCGTTCGTTGAAGAATTTTCCGCCGGTCACGCCTGTCTCCCCAGAATCGTCGCCCGCAGGTTAGCGGCTAAAGCGGCTTCGCGCGCGAAAAAAAGCCGCTGTTCGCCCTCGCGGCGCCGCGCCGCAAATTCGTGCGGAGCACCAAAAGTTAAGCTATTGTATAAAGTTAAATCCTGTGCCAACCTCAAAGCGTTGGTTGTTGCGGACGCAGGAAAGTCGGGGTGGACGGGGCGAGTCCCGCTTCACGACGGCGGTATCGTCGCGCGTTGGGAGGGCTGGGTGCATGTACAAGTCGACGCATAGTTTGCTTCTGGCCGGCATCGATCGCCGGTCGTTTCTCAAGACGTCCGCCGCTGTCGGCCTGGGCGCCGTCGCCTCGCCGGCGATCGTATCCAACGCCCTCTCGTCGTCGGGCACGCTCAGCATCATCAACTGGGACGACGAATTGCCGGATCCCGTGATCCCGGACTTCGAGAAGGCCACCGGCATCAAAGTCACCTCGACGCCGTTTTCGCAGAACGAAGAGCAGATCAACAAGCTGCAGGCCACCGGCGGCGCCGGCTTCGATCTCTGCCAGCCCACGCACGACCGTTCGCTGCAGTTCAAGGACATCGACGTCCTGCAGCCGATCGACGAAAAGAAATGCGATTTGAGCGCCATCGTTCCCGGCCTGCTCGCGGCCTCGAAAGCCAACTGGCTGTGGGACGGCAAGCTCTATCACGTTCCGCATGTCTGGGGCACCGAGGCTATCGCCTGGCGCAACGATCTGACCAAGATCAATCCGGACGAGCTCTCGTTCGGCACGCTCTGGAACGACGAATACAAGGGCAAGGTGCAGGGCCGGCCGCATTCGCTGCTGCTCGGCATCGGTCTCTGGATGGACGGAACCGGCAAGCTCCCGACCAACCGCATGCTCGACGCCTTCAAGGACGAAGCGAGCATGAAGAAGATCTATGACGTCATCCTGCCCTTCGCCATCGCGCACAAGCCCTGGATCAAGCAGTTCTGGGATTCGGGCGACGTCACCAAGTCCGGCTTCGACACCAACGGCGTCGTGATCGGCCAGACCTGGGACGGCCCCGTCATCAGCATGAAGAAGGCGGGCAAGCCGATGAACTACCAAGCGCCGAAGGAAGGCGCGATCGGCTGGGTCGACGGCTTCTCCATCGTCAAGGGCGCGAAGAATATCGATCAGGCCTATGAGTGGCTGAAGTATATCCACACCGCCGAGGCTTCCGCCAAGGCGGCGGAGAATTCCGGCTACAATCCCAGCGCGGTCGGCGCGGACAAGCTGCTCTCCGACAAGGCGCGCGCGATCTTCAACCAGGCCTATCCCGGCAAGGCGATCGACACCATGTGGTGGCGCCCGGTCGAGCCGACCTGGTTCGCCGATCTGCGCGGACAATATGCCGAGAAGTTCCAGTCGGCCTGAGGCTGGACGCCAGCACCGGCTTGAGGGGCGTCGGCCACGAACCGGCGCCCTTTTCGCGTAAGGACCGGAATGCGATCGTCCGGCGGCGTGGCCCCGAACTTGCGACGCCGTGTCGATCAGGGAGTGAGAGTATGAGCGCGGACGTCGATCTCGACCACGTGACGATACGCTTCGGCAAGTTCACGGCGGTCAAGAACGTGAACCTGAAGATTCGCGGCGGCGAATTCTTCTCGATCCTCGGCCCGTCCGGCTGCGGCAAGACGACCCTGCTGCGCACGATTTCCGGCTTTCTCGACCCCACCGAGGGCGCGGTGCGCATCGGCGGGCGCGACATGGCCGGCATCGGCTCCAACAGGCGGCCGACGGCGCTGATTTTTCAGAATCTTGCGCTGTTCCCGCTGATGTCGGTGGCCGACAACATCGGTTACGGCCTGCGCGTGCGCGGCGTGCCGGCCGCGCAGCGGCGCAAGCGCGCCGAGGAATTGCTCGCGCTGGTGGCGCTGCCGGGCCAGGGCGACAAGAAGATCAGCGAACTGTCCGGCGGCCAGAAGCAGCGCGTCGCGGTGGCGCGCGCGCTGGCGGTGGAGCCGCAGGTGCTGCTGCTCGACGAGCCGCTCTCGGCGCTCGATCTGCGGCTGCGCCAGCACATGCGCACCGAACTGCGCGCGATCCAGAAGCGCGTCGGCATCACCTTCATCTATATCACGCACGATCAGGGCGAAGCGCTCACCATGTCGGACCGCATCGCGGTCATGAATCTGGGACAGGTCGAGCAGGTCGGCGACGGGCGCGCCGTCTACGATCACCCCGCCACCCCTTTTGTCGCGTCCTTCGTCGGCGAGAACAATGGCATCGCCGGCAAGGTGGCCTCGATGGCGGATGGCGAGGCGGTCATCGACACGCCGCTCGGCGCGTTGCGCGCCCGCGCCGCGCCGGGGCTGGAGCCGGGCGGCGAGGCGACGCTGTTTGTGCGTCCCGAAGCGCTGCGCATCGCCGGCGAGGGCGCGAACGCGGCGCTGCGCGCGAAAGTCGAGGGCTCGGCCTTCGAAGGGCACATGACCCATGTCGCGCTGCGCGGCGCCGACGGGCGCGCGCTCACCATGTCGCTCGGACGCGGCCTCGGGGCCAGCGGGCTCAACGCCGGCGATTCCATCGGCGTCGATTACGCGCCCGAAGACGCCATCGCGCTGCCGGGCGGAGCCTGACGCCATGACCAACCCGATCGCCGCCGCCTTCGTCTTTCTCGGCCCCCTCGCCGTCGTGCTGTTCTTCGTGATCGCGGCGGCCTACGAGCGGCGCCGCATCGGCGGGGCGGCGGGGCCCGGCTTCTTCGCACGCAACGGCGCGCCGGTCGCGATCTTTCTGCTGGCGGCGGTGGGGTTCTGGGCCCTCGTGCTGATCGTGCTGCCGCAACTCTACATGGTCGACTATTCCTTTCATCCCAAGCTGCCGCCGATCAAGCGCGGCGGTCCCGAGGACATCTACACGCTCGAGAATTACCGCTATTTCCTGTTCGGCTCGGCGCGCGACACCAGCCAGTGGAACACGACCCATCTGCACGCCTTCTGGATCACGATCTTCGTCTCCATGATCATCACGGTGGTGAATTTCACGATCTGCTATCCCCTGGCATATTTCATGGCCCAGTCCGCGTCGCAGCGCATTGTGCTGCGGCTGATGCTGCTGCTGGTTATTCCCTACTGGATCAACGAAATCCTGCGCGCCTTCGCGTTTCGCATCATGTTCGGCACCAGCGGCCTCATCAACAACATGCTGATCGGGATGGGACTGCTGCGCGATCCCGTCGATTTTCTCGGCCTCGACGTCGCGCTCTATTCCGGGCTCACCTATGCCTATATCCTGATCATGATGTTCCCGCTCTACAACGCCATCGAGTCGCTCGATCGCAATCAGGTCGAGGCGGCGCGCGATCTGGGGGCGCCGTGGTGGCATATCCATCTCTTCGTCGTCATGCCCTACGCCAAGCCGGGCATAGCTTCGGGCGCGACGCTGGTGTTCATGCTGTGCGCCGGGGCGCTGGCGGCGCCGCAGATCCTGGGCGGGCCGAAGACGCTTTGGTTCACGCCGATCGTCTACGACCGCTTCTTCCAGGCGTTCAACTGGCCGCAGGGCGCCGCCTATGCGCTGGTGCTGCTGTCCGCCTGCATGGTCTTCGTGCTTCTGATCATGCGTCTTTTCAAGGTCAGCCTGTCGGAGATCGCCCGATGAGCTCGAAGCTCGTTTTCCGCCTGATGATGGGCTTCTATCTCGTTCTGTTCTTCGCCTTCCTGTTCGGCCCGCTGGCGGTCATGTGCATCACGGCCTTCAACACGCCTACCTACCCCCAGGCCTGGCCGCTCGAGGGCTTCACGCTCGACTGGTTCGTCAGGCTCTACAACGACCGCGGCGTGATGGAGGGGCTGAGCAACAGCTTCCTCATCGGCTTCTTCGTCGTCATGCTGTCGGTGCCGCTCGGTCTCGCCGGCGCCATCGTCATGACGCAGGTCTATCCCCGCGCGCGCGGCCTCTATTATCTCGTCGTCGTCTCGCCGGTGCTGACTCCGGGCGTCATCATCGGCATCTCGACCGTGATCTTCTGGAAGGACGTCGCGCACTGGACCGGCACCGATTCGCTGTTCAACGGCATCCTGCTCGCCACTTTCGGCCAGGCGACCTTCATCTCCGCCTATTGCATGCTGATCTTCCTGTCGCGGCTGCAACGCTACGATCGCGTGCAGGAGGAGGCGGCGCTGGACCTCGGCGCCAGCCGCACGCAGGTCTTCTTCGACATCCTGCTGCCGTTCCTGCGGCCCGCCATCGTCTCGGCGGCGGTGATCGCGTTTCTGTCCTCGTTCGAGAATTACAACACGACCACTTTCGCCATTCTCGCCAACAAGACGCTGACGACCGTGCTGGCGGGGCGCGTGCGCCAGGGCATGACGCCCGCCATCAGCGCGCTGGCGGTGGTGATCATTGTCATCACGGTTGTCGGCGCGGTGGTTTACGAGGCGGTGAAGCGGGCCGAGCTCAAGCGGGCGAGCGCGGCGGCGGCCTGAGGCCGCTTCAGCTCTCGACCGGCTCGCCCAGGGCGCGCCAGCCGCCAGTGCCGGGCGCGTAATGGCGGATGTCGCGAAGGCCGGCCGCGCGCGCCGCCTGCAACGCCCGCGCCGAACGGCCGCCCGCCTGACAGACCAGCACGACGGGCTTGCCGGCGGGCAGGGCGGCGGGATCGAATGCGGACAGCGGCAACGACAGGGCGCCGGGGATATGTCCGGCTTCGTATTCGTTCGGTTCGCGCACGTCGACGAGGGTGCAGGCGCCCGCCGCCATCGCCCGTTTCAGCTCCTCGTGGCTGACGGTCGAAAATTCGGTCTCCGGCGGAAATGGCGCGACGCTCATGATGCGATGTTCCCTTGTGGCGAGGTGAAGTTGCGGCGGTAGCGGCGCCCGAGGCCGGTGAGAACGTGATAGCCGATCGCGCCCGAGCGCGCGGCGAAATCGTCGAGCGGCGCGTCGGGGCCGAGAAACCGGGCCCAGCCGCCGGGGCGGACTTCGTCCTCGGGAATGTCGGTGACGTCGGCGATGCACAGATCCATCGACATGCGCCCGACCAGCGGACACAGACGCCCGGCGATCCGCACATTCGCGCCGGGGCGCCCGTCGGTTCCGCCGGCGCCCGGCGGCAGGCCGTCGGCGTAGCCCGCCAGCAGCGTGGCGAGGCGGGTGCGGCGCGGCGCGGTCCACTGGCTGTTGTAGCCGCAGGTCTCGCCCGCCTCGATCCAGCGGGTCTGCTGGATGACGATTTCCAGCGTCACCACCGCCTTCAGCGGATGCGGCGCGCCGGGCGTCGGATTGCCGCCATAGAGCGCGTAGCCGGGCCGCACCATGTCGAAATACGGCGCGTCGGGCAGAAAGAGTCCGGAGGAATTGGCCAGCGCCAGCGGCAGGCCGGGGAAGGCCGCCCGCGCCTCGGCGAGCCGCGCCCGCTGGGCCGCATTGCGCGGGTTGTGGGGTTCCTCGGCGGCGACGAAATGGCTCATCAGCAGATCGGCGCCGGCGAGGCCGAAGCGCTGGGCCGCCGCGCGCAGCGCCGCCAGCGAGGAAAAGCCCAACCGGTTCATGCCTGTGTCGAGATGCAGGGCGAAGGGCGCCGGCGGCCCCGCGCCGAAGGCCTCGCGCCAGCGCGCCCATTCGCCGGCCTCGCCGATCACCGGCGCCAGCCGCAGGGCGGCATAGTCGCGCCGGGCGTCGGCGCCGGCCTGCAAGCCGTTGAGCACATAGATCCGCGCATCCGCCCATAGCG
>Ga0316217_10007792_pt1 | contig 10095 bp, 6 predicted proteins | sample 1anoAmetaG_FD_203633 | JGI IMG/M metagenome (GOLD analysis project Ga0316217, IMG submission 203633) | Freshwater microbial communities from Trout Bog Lake, Wisconsin, USA - 1anoA | ecosystem: Environmental > Aquatic > Freshwater > Lake > Hypolimnion/Profundal zone | place: USA: Wisconsin... | reverse complement strand
CCGCAGCTTGCGCTGGTGGATGAACTCGCGCACACGAACGCGCCCGGCTCGCGCCACCCCAAGCGCTGGCAGGACGTGAACGAGCTCCTCGACGCGGGCATGGACGTGTTCACCACGCTGAACGTGCAGCACCTCGAAAGCCGCGCGGACACCGTGCGCCAGATCACCGGCACGGAAATCCGCGAGACCGTGTCGGACAGCATTCTGGACACGGCGGAAATCGAGCTGGTGGACTTGCCGCCGGCGGAACTGCTCGCGCGGCTGCGCGAGGGCAAGGTCTATCTGCCCGAACGCGCCGCCAGCGCCGCGCAGAATTTTTTCCGGGAAGCCAATCTCACCGCGCTGCGCGAACTGGCACTGCGGTTGGCGGCGGACCACGTGAGCGTGGACACGCAGGAGTTTCATCGGGCGCAAACCGGCGCTGGCCCGTGGAAAACCGGCCATCGCCTCATGGTCGCGGTCAGCGCCAGCCCTTTTTCCGAATCGCTCATCCGCTGGACCCGGCGCATGGCCGACAGCTTGAAATGTCCGTGGCTGGCCGTCCACGTGGAAAATTCCCGGCCGCTGGATGAGACCGCGCAATCGCGCCTGGAAAAAAACCTGGCGCTGGCCCGCACTCTGGGCGCGGAGGTGATTGACACGGCGGATGAAAACCTCGCGCGCGGCCTGTTGCGGATCGCCCGGCAGAGCAACGCTTCGCAAATCATCGTCGGCAAACCCGCCGCCGGACACCTGCTGGAATGGTATTGCGCCGGAAAATTATTGCGCGAGCTGACCCACGCCAGCGGGGACATTGATTTGCAGGTGGTGCGGGCCGAGAAATCCGGCGCCGCACCCATGCGCCCGGCTTGGCGTTGGCGTCCGACCACGAATTGGAAACAATACGCCACCGTCCTCGGCGTGCTGGCCGCCGTGGGTCTGCTTAACGTGTTGCTCGCGCAATTCACCGGCCCGCGCGTGCCGGGCTTTGTCTTCCTGCTGGCGGTCGTGCTGCTCGCGCTGGTGGTGGGCCGCGGCCCCGTGCTGTTTGCCGGCGCGGTGAGCGCGCTGGCGTGGAATTATTTTTTCCTGCCGCCGAAATTCACGTTCATCATCAGCAGCACCGAAGATGGCGTTTTGTTCGGTCTGTATTTTGTGGTGGCCCTGGTGCTGGGCCAGCTTGTCTCGCGTATCCGCGCCCAGGAATTGGCCGAGCGCCGGCGCGAGGAGCGCGCCACGGCGCTGTATCAGCTCATGCGGGAGCTGGCGCAGGCGGGCACGCGCGACGAGGTGGTGTGGCAGCTTGTGGCCGAGGTGAGCCGCGTGTTTGAGGCGGCCGTGGCGGTGGTCCTGCCGGGCAAGGACGCGCTGGAGGCGCATCCCGATAGTTCGCTGGAGCTGACGGAGAAAGAGTTGCACGTGGCCGAATGGGCGTTCCTCAACCGGCAGGCGGCGGGGAAATTCACGGACAATCTTCCCGGCTCGGAGAATCTGCACCTGCCGCTGGCCACGGAGCGCGCGGTGCTTGGCGTGCTCTCATTGCGGCTGCCGGACAAGAGCCTGCCGCTGGCGCGGCGCGATTTGCTCGAGGCCTATGCGCGGCAGGCGGCGCTGGTGCTGGACCGCGTGGCTTTGCGCGCGGCCGCCGAACAGGGCAAGCTCGTGGCCGAATCCGAACGCTTGAGCAACGCGCTGCTCAACTCCATCTCGCACGAATTGCGCACGCCGCTGGCCGCCATCACCAGCGCCACCAGCTCGCTGGCCGAAACCAGCGACCCGACCGTGGCCAGGAAAATGGTCGCCGAAGTCCACGAGGCCTCCGCGCGCTTGAACCGCCTGGTGGGCAATCTGCTCGACGTGACGCGGCTCGGCTCGGGCCACATCCGCCCGAAGCTGGACTGGTGCGACGTCGGGGATCTGATTCATGTGACCGTGCGCGGGCTGGACCGCGAGCTGGCCAGGCGCGACGTGAAAATCGAAGTGGCGGAAAAACTGCCGCTGGCGCGGCTGGACTTCACGCTCATGCAGCAGGCGCTGTCCAATTTGCTGCTGAATGCCGCGGTGCATACGCCGGCCGGCACGCCCATCCTGATTCAAGCCCGCCACGAAGCCGACCGGCTCGTGCTGAATGTATTGGACCAAGGCCCCGGCCTGCCGCCGGAGCTGCTGACCCGGGTGTTCGACAAATTTGTCCGTGCGCCGAACGCGCCGGCCGGCGGCAGCGGGTTGGGGTTGGCTATAGTGAAAGGGTTTGTCGAAGCCCACGGCGGCCGGATTTCCGCCGCGAACCGCCCCGCTGGTGGCGCGATGTTCACCATCAGCATCCCGCAAACGGAGAAACCACCGAGCCAAGTATGACCCCACCGCGAAATCACTGTAGCGCAGGCTTTCCAGCCTGCGGGTTCACGGGACTTTCCAGTCCCGTGTTTCTCGCTCCGGGAACTGGCGACTGGAAAGTCGCCAGAACCCGCAGACAAGAATGTCTGCGCTACGACATCGGCACTCCCGAAGCGGACAGCCGACCAAATACGAGTCCATGACCCATCCCACCACCATAGCAACGACGGTCGCCCTCGTGATTGATGACGAGCCGCAAATCCGCCGGCTGCTGCGGGTGACGCTCGAGGCCAACGGCTACGCGGTGCTGGACGCCGCCACCGGCCAGGACGGCATCGTGCAGGCTGCGCAAGGCCGGCCGGAAATCATCTTGCTCGATCTCGGCCTGCCGGATTTGGACGGCGTGGAAGTGCTCAAGCGCATCCGCGAATGGAGCCGCGTGCCGGTCATCATCTTGAGCGTGCGCGATCGCGAAGGCGACAAAATTGCCGCGCTGGACGCCGGCGCGGACGATTTCGTGACCAAGCCGTTCAGCAGCGGCGAACTGCTCGCGCGCCTGCGCACCGCCTTGCGCCGCAGCCAGCCGCAACCGGCGGGCGCGATTTTCCGCGCGGGCAAAATTGAGGTGGATCTCGCGGCGCGAGTGGTCCGCAAAGCCGGAGTGGAAATCAAACTCACACCCACGGAGTACGCGCTGCTGCGGCTGCTGGTGGTCCATGCCGGCAAAGTCCTGACGCACCGCCAGTTGCTCACGGAAGTCTGGGGGCCGAACGCGGTCGAGCAGACGCATTATCTCCGCGTCCACATCGCCCACTTGCGCGAAAAGTTGGAGGACGACGCCGCGCGCCCGAAATTCATCCACACCGAACCCGCCGTCGGTTACCGCGCGATGGAAGCGGAAATGTAAGCGCCGAATAGCGGAAGATGTAGGTTAACCACAGATGGACATAGATAGGAACAGTTCACACGAATTCAACACATTACCGAGATACTGCGGCTGCTTTGGCGGTTTCATCAGCGCAAACTCGTAGGCGTCCGTGCCGGGCCAGGCCCACAGGCTGCCATCGGCGCTTCTAGTGTGGCATCCCCGCCCATGGATATCCGCCAATTCTTGCCAGTTGGCGTCGGTCCCAATTTGCAGGATTGGGTGGCGCCGCACGGTTGGCCAGTTGGTCCGCCACCAACCCTTGCGGAGATCGTTGGTGCCCCGACTCCACCACCATAGCGTGCCAACGGTTTTCAGCAGGTACACCGCCGCGCTGATTACGATGACAAAGACCGTGGCACCCACCAAACGCACATTTGTGGTTTCATATCGGTTTGCGCGGAGGTTGGCCACCGAACCCACCGCCCCCATGCTCAGGTGTTTGGCGACCCAACTCAAGGTCATTGGTTTCCTGCCGCAACCGCGCGCATCCGGCGCTTTCACCGCCCAGGCAAATGCCGCTCCGTCCGACCTGCCCGCTGGTTGCCTCGGCTAGCAGAACCCACCCGGCAGCCAATAATTTCCGTATCCCAGAACCGGTTGCTGGCGGGCGCTCTTTTGCCATGGGATTCTGCGCAGCACGGACCCGTTTACAGCCCATAAAGGCGAAAGATCATAGCCCACCGATTGATTGGTGGGCTGCCGATGGGTACAGTCTGCGGATCGCGACCGGTCCCCCGGTCACAGCACCCTGGATTCACGCACGAGCTTAAGAGGTTCGCCGCACGCTGCTTGTTCCTCCACGCGCTGCGCGCCGGGACGTCGCGCGGTCCGCAGGCTTGAATCCCGTCCGGGACGGCAGAACAAGTTGTCCACGTTGGTGGTGCTCTTTCGCCCCTCCGGGGGAATGGCCCTTACTTAAGGCGTAAAACACTGGAATGCAACGACATGTGAAATCGCTGTCCTCAGCGCCGTAGGCGCGGCATAGTTGTAGTTACGGGACAGTAATAAACTCAAGCTCCGCAGGAGCGGCATAGATTCTTTCACAAAATGCTCCCAATCCACAGGTTATACCTATGTAAGTCCCGCCCCCTCAAAACGAACCCATTCCGGCAACTTCTGGCAGGCGAATGCAGGCAGACGAATGCACCGGAACCAGATTAAACGCAGAGACGCCGAGAACGCGGAGAGCTGCGGAGGCAGGTCAAAAACTTTGCGTTCCTCCGCGTTCTCGGCGTCTCTGCGTTCACCTGAATTTTCTTCCGCTCGCTTTTATCTGTGTCCATCGGGGTCCCCTCGCCGCGCCGGCGCCGGCGCAGCCGGTCAGTGGTTAAAGCCTCTTTCGGATTTCGGATGTTAGCAGGAAAGGCTAATCGTGGCCATAAAATCCACCCATCCAACAATCCGCGGCTCCGCGCGGTTTGGGCCTGAAGCGCGCCAAGTTGCAGGCAAGCATTTGCCGGGCGCCACCCCGGCCCAGCCATGAAGATCAGCTTTGTTTATCCGCGGTTTGAAAAGTTCCTGCGCAGCGTGCCGGAGCTGGACGCGGGCTTGATTGATTATTTCCTGGGCGATTACACCACGCCGCCCTCGCTCGGCATTCCGCTACTGGCCGCGCTGACGCCGCCGGGATTCGAGGTCGAATTGATTGATGACAACAGCGGCCAGCCGCTGGATTACGCCGCGCCCACCGACTTCGTCAATTCCGCCATGGGCTTGAACCTGGAGCCACTGTGTCCTGCTGCTGGAAACCCGCCCGCCACAAAAACTCAGCGCACAAGCTGGAAATGTGTGGTTATGTGGGTCTGACCCGTTTTTGTCCTCTTGACGGCTACCCGGTGGAAGTGGAAGTCAACGCCGGCTACGGCAGTACGCTCATCGAATCACTCCATTTACAGCAGCCGGAAAATGTCGCGGAGACGGGTCTTGATCTGCTGCTGGCGTTCATAACCAACGACGCCGAGTTTTTCCTGCAAGGAAGATTTCGGAAGCGGGAACCAATAATCGCACTAGCAAACCGTCGGCCGTTCAAAGCCGTCCGCGCCGTTCAAGCGCACGTCAATCTTGGACGGCTCACCGCGCAGGGTGAAGCACGCCAATCCGTTGAGCGCGGCGAGCTTGTCATTGGCACAGCGTTCATTGCCGCTGATGATGACAAAGTAATGCGCCTGCTCAAACCCATGCGGCTTGGCCTTCCAGATTTCAAATTGACGGGGATTCATCGGTCGCGCGATTGCGGGATCCTCAACGAGGCTTTTTCAAGCGCCTGCCGCTCGTCATCCAGTGGGTAGGCGTCGGCAAAAAAAGCTGGTGGCGGGTTGCCCCCCCCGCTGGGTTCAATGCTCGCCAGCACGAAAAGCCGGCCATCGCGGAAAATATATTGCGGGTGGCGCCGCGCGGCGTCGAGGATTTTTCCCGCACGTTTCTTGAGATCGCTGGTCATCAGAACAGGCATGAGCCAAATATGGCTCTTTTTGAGGCCATGTCAATTCACCAGATTTCCGATTCCCGGCCACCGACCTCCGACCTCCGACCTCCGACCTCTGTCCTCTTGCCGCCTGCCCGGTGGAAGTGGAAGTCAATGTTGGCTACGAGCAAGCGCTCCTCGTGGTGATGGCGACCAATACCCCACGAGAAGCCATGGGCATTCGTGGCACTGGATTCGGCCCGCGCCCGTCAGCAAAACATGCGCTTCTGCGGGCCCGACACCTTTCCCGGTTCGCTAGCGAACCTGTTGCGCAAAACCAAATGACCACACCTCCTATTATGCGGTTATGCGGGACAGACCCGTTTTGACCCGTTTTTATCTCCGTCGCCGCTCCGATAAAATTCCGGGACAAGGTTTCGCGGAACCGGCCCAAGCGATCCTGCTTCGCTTAAACGGCTATTGCCTTACAACTTGAACACGAACTGGCGGCGTGGTAACCACTCCGTATTGTTTGTTGGTAATTTCAGACCAAAACCGCATTTGCACTTGTAATGTATAAACGCCAGCATTTGTGATGACGAAAAAATCATCTGGCTTGAACAAGACCATGGCGACATATTTGCCGCCAAAACCATGACCTCTGTGTGCTTTGCTATTGTCAATTGGCTGGCTGTTGGCGGCTCCGACCGGAGTTTTTTGTAATTTGTTTCCAGCCGAATCGAGCAAATCAAAAACATAGGTCTGTTCACGAGGCAACCGCTTTGCGTAAAAAAACTGGTTGCCGGTTGTGGCGAGAACACAGTCAATTTCCTCACTTGACTTAAATAAACTACAAGGCGCGCATTTCGAGTTCAATAGTTCAAAGTAGAAGCCGGGCTTGATTTCCACGTGGTTTGTCAATTGCCCTGACGCCTGCAACGACAGCAGGAAAGAAAAACCCACTGTTGCCAATAAAATTTTAATCATAAGGGTTATTTTGTTACTCATGCCTAACCTGGGTCCAAACAGGAAACACCTCGCTGCTTACCGCCGTCGAGGGAGCTGGGGTGCTGTTGATAATTATACCGCCAGTGAGCGTTGCTTCTCCGGTCATGTTCCAGCTACTCGTCCCCAAGGTCACAAAAATACTGCCCGCGCCGGCGGGTTGGAATTGAATATAATCATTGAACTGCCCGGTCATATAAATGTTGTACGGAAAAGCTGTGTTTAGGGCTGCATTGGGGTCGTCATATAGGTTGATCGAATGCGACGCTGGAATTGCCGCAACATACTTAAGAGGGCCGTTGTAATCTACTGTATCCCCGTCAAGCCAGAAGTTTTCGCCCGTGTTTGGCAAGGAAAATCCACTTGGGCCTATCGGATAGTTCTGCATATAATAAAGGCTGGCCAATTGCACAACAGCTATTTGACCATCAAATAAAGTTGAGTTCACATCAACCGACCAATATAATCCGTGTTCGTTGTTTCCGATGTTTCCGTAGGATAAAGTGGTGCCGTCCCACAGAAAACTGCGTGCAGAATTTGGGAATTGAGGATTAAAGTTTGCGAAGTTAATTAAGTTCGGCCTGTAAATAAAAAGGTTCCCATGTGTTGAGAAAGAAACTTGCTGGCCGTTGTTGAAGGTCAAGCTCGGAAAGCAGGTTACGGCTTTTGGACCGCCCGAAATCCACCATGCCCCAGTCTCGGATTGCGTCAATGGCCAATTTGATTGTTGGTAAAAAGTGCAGAAAGGAGAACCGATATCATAAGCGTAGCCAACATAATTTGTTTGTACCGGGTCACAGGTAGTCAAATAATAGGTTCCATTGCATTCGTTCGTCGAAAGGGAATCAAAGTCCGGCTTGAACCATTTATAAGCATTGACATAATCGCCCGGGAGCACCCAGTTGTTTTGATTCGTTACCAAAACGCCGTCCGGCAAGCCTGGGTCAAATGCCACTTTGAAGACGATTTGTTGCCCCACGCAATTCGTCGTGTTTATTGTGTCAGGGTCAAGGCGGACATCATTAGCTGTGATGAAAGGCTTGTATTTCTGCTTGTCTGCGCCGAACGTGTAGTAATCCAGCGACAAGGTGCCGAGCACGCGCGGCGTCACGTCCTTGATGTCGCCATCGGCCAGCGTACACCAGCGCAGCCCGTCCGATCCGAGGACGCCCAGGTCGCTCATGGCAATCTGACCAAACGGCACGGCATAGTCCGCCAGCGTCGTGATGTTCGTAATCGCCTTGGCGCTGCCGCTGACTTGAAATAAACTCCGCCGGTGCGACAACGCCTTGCCGCCGGTCCACAAAATCAGCGTGGTGTCCGCCGTGCGGGTAAACGTGTTGGTGCCGCAGCCGTCGGTGCCGTTGGTGGCAATGTTGCAATGTTCCAGCAAGATGGTGGGCGGCGCGATGTTCGTTTGGCTGCCGTCGCAGGTGCTGGTGCTGGCGCCGGTCTGGCTGGGTGGTTGCACTTTCAGAATATACTCATCCGCCGGCCATACGCAATCGGTTTCGCTGGCGCTGTTGGTTCCTTCCGGAGCGATATAATAGCTGCCACTGCCGACGTCCTCCGTCCAATCCAGATGATACGTTTTGGTATAGCTGTTCGGACAGGCCGCCACGTTGGGGTGGGGGCCCGAGCCAAGGGTCTGGACATAGGTGAATTGCCAGTCTTGCTGATAGTAGGACACGAAGATTTCCGCCGGCTTGTCCTGATTGGGACCGAGGCTGCCGGCAGGTTGCCCGCTGGCGTCGTTGGCGTTGACCACAAATCTGGCCACGCCGCCTGGGTTGACGGGCACATTCGCCGCCGTCCAATTGCCGCCATCATTCACCGCCGTGACGCCGTTTACGGTCAGGTTGCAACCCGGATCCGAAACGGTGCCGCTCACGTTCACCGTGGGGTTCCACAATTGGCTATCGGGCGTCACGGCATCCATCGTCAAGGTCAAGGCGCTTTGAACGACATTGAATGTGACCACGTTGGCGAACCCCGCCGCGTTGACGGCCGTCAGCGTCAGGCTGTTCGTGCCTGGGTTTAACGGCAGGTTTTCCAGCCAGATGTTCCCGTTCCGCTCGATTAGTCCAGACACTTGGTTGACATCGCCATTGGTGTCGGTGACCAGCCCGGTGAGGGTGGCGGTCGGATCGCTGATCGAACCACGACAGGTAAAAGCGTTGCCGCAAATCAGCATCCCGTCAGCCGGCCAGTCAATCTGCAAGGCGGGGGCATTGGTGACGCTGGAATAATCCAGCGTGAAATTAGTGGTGAGGGTGGTGGTATTGCCGGCCCAATCCGTCGCCCGCACGGTGAGGCAATTCAAGCCGTTGGTCAGGTCCAGATCATAACACTGAAACCAGTTGGTGGTGAATGCGTGCAAGACCGGATCGTAAAATTGTTGGCGCACCAAGCCGGGTTGATTGGTCAGCACCCCCAGAGCGTTGCTGAGGTCGTAGCTGAGGGCGGAAAGTGGTTTGGTGGTGTAGCCCTGCAACTGGATCAGCGGTACGGTGACCAAACCCGTTGTGGGATTGGTGATGACAATGACCGGGGCAACCGTGTCGCGCGTCAGTTGGACCGACTGCCACGACGGCGGCGCGCTCGGCAACAAACTGCGCAAACCCACCTGCACGGTGTAAACGCCATCGGTGGCACCAAGTGTCACCGCGAGGTTTGTGGAAAGGAAAGGCTGCCAGTTGGCATCGGCCAGGTTGGTGTCCCCAACCAGCACGGCATAATAGCTGGGCACGCCGGCCAGCAGGGTCACGCTGCCCGAGGCGGTGGACTGATTCAGATACCGCTGCGGAAACCAAACGCTGAACTGGATGACATTCGGGTCAAGACCGTTCTGGTAGTCGTAAAGGAGCGTATGAGCGCCACTGCTGTCCGCATCAGAATCGGCCATGGTCAATCCCGCGTCGCCGTAGCAGGCCCACAACCACCATAGCGGCGTCTGATTGCCATTATAAGTAACACCAGTCCAATCAACGGCGCTCAAAAACATCGTGTCCTGATTCTGGACCGGCACGGTGAACGGCGTGAGGTTGGTAGCTGTCGGCCAGACTTCGGCGACGACGGTCCACATGTTCATGGGCATGGACAGGCTGCTCGATGCCAGCACGGCATAGACTTGGTCCGTGGCGCAGCCGAGTCCGCAATAGGCCAGTCCGTTTGCCACGTTGGTTAACAGCAAGTAGAGATTGTTGGTGTCAATGGTGTAACCGGCGAAGCCGTTCGTAAAATCGCCCCCACCTCCCGAGTCTCCCCCAGGCAGCGAGGGGCCATCCTGGCCCAAACCCATGGTCGTCCGCCCGCCAAACTGCGCGGCTTGGCTTTGCGCCTGGGATTGAGTGATCAGATTGGCGACGGCGGAGACTTCGGCGGCAAGGGCGGAATCGAGGGCGTCGCTGACGGCGGCCTGCCCCGTCAGCAATTTCGGCGG
>Ga0316217_10007791_pt1 | contig 10095 bp, 7 predicted proteins | sample 1anoAmetaG_FD_203633 | JGI IMG/M metagenome (GOLD analysis project Ga0316217, IMG submission 203633) | Freshwater microbial communities from Trout Bog Lake, Wisconsin, USA - 1anoA | ecosystem: Environmental > Aquatic > Freshwater > Lake > Hypolimnion/Profundal zone | place: USA: Wisconsin... | reverse complement strand
AAGTGTTAACGCCTGGTTTGTGGTGAACTATTTTTAAGGAAAATTCCGCAATACTCGCAATAGAACTTCTTACTCATGAAGGAAAGTACGGATATATTATAAATATATGTAGAGTGTGGAATTACTCTTAATATTTAGTCATAAATCCAAATAAATATCTCTAGTTTCTTAAATAGTTTTTTATTCACTAGTGATCAACACTTTCATTTGCTTTTTGACTATATAAAATTATCAGTGCTCATACTAAATCCGACAAATCTTTAACAATATAAGCCTAAATACTCAAAATATAACAAAAAATATAATCTTCGGCCTTCTTCTCTTTCAATCTTCTTACTAATACATAATTTTTGGAACTAATTAAAGACAAATCATACCTTTTTCTCTCAAAGGCCATTCCTGCAATTAGCACATTTACACTTTTAGTCACAAAACTCACCTCTTTGGAAACATTAGCAATAGTTTTTAATACACTTACTTTTGGAGCATCTGCAGCCATCAAAAGCTGGCTACTTGTTTGGCTTCACATCATCATAGCGGGACTGTTGATTATTATTGCATCCTATGCAGCTACACTAGTTGCTGCAAACTTGATGCCTGGAAAAACACTAACAATACTTGGCTTCACACTTCGATTTAGAGCAGTTGCATTTGAGAGCCTTTCCCCACAAACTTCTCGGCTGTAATTTCATCAAATCGTATATTCGATGATTCACTATATTAATAGTTCATTACCATATGCTATCGAGTTAAAACCATCTAGGACATAACAAGTTGTAGACTAAAACATAGAGTATTAGTGCAATTTGGATTTTGAGGTACTTTTTGCTTCTGTGGAGGCGTTTTGAAGGGTCTTGGTTGAATATTTTGTTCCTTAGTTTGTTTCTGTGCGGCTTGGCTTTGATGCTTATTTCTCTAAATAGTCTCAATGCATTAAAAAAAAGAATGGAAAAATCTTACTTAGAAGGAGACACTTTCTTGTAGACTTTCCTTAGGTTGTTTAATCCATACACGAATGATATTAAAATAAAAAATGTAGGCGCAAAACTTCTTTTAAAAAAATTACGGAGTTAAACTGTTAAAATCAGCTACTAAAAGAAAAGAGTTATAAAAATCTTTGTTTTTGGATGTAAATCACATACATTTAAGAAATTGAATAAGTCTTAAAAAAAATTCGTGTACTAAATAAAATAAAAATTCTACCTGTCATATCAACAGCTTTCAAGATCGACCTAGACAAACGTAAATCAAAATTTTCAAGCACAAAGACCACAAATTGTTTGAGGACTGGCTTATAATTTTATACTTTATTGACTTTTTTTGAATTTTATCCCTAAAAACTAAAAGTAGAGTAAGAACAATTTATAGACCAATCATTTCTTTTGGAAGTGTTTAAGAAAAATAAATCAGGCATATGCTCTAAAAAATGCAGAAAACTTGATCAATTATTTTAATGTATAAGGGTTAGCAGCAATTTGCACAAATAAGATAAAGCTTGATTAGTTTTTAGCTTCTAAAATGAAAATTAACGATATCTCATCTTTTATTTCTCGATCATTGCCAGATAAATATTAGTATAATGTTTCATAATAGCTCTCTAGCCCAAAAATCAAAAATTTCATGCCGATTCATCTCTAAAAAATCAGGCTTGGCTCTCGCAATATCAACAGACCCAGAGACACAAGGAGTTGCAGTATTAAACGAAAAATCCCGAACAGAATAAAGCCTATTTGTATTGGAACGAGATAACTCTGTGTACAAAATTCAATCAAAGCTTACAGGCCAGTATCTGACGGTTTACTATGGCTTGAATACACCAGGATCAATGATTGTGACTTTGCCTTGTTTCGAACATAAAAGCCAAAGATTCTCTCTGAAGTATACAGAAATCAAAAATGAGTACTAGATATAGACTTTTTGTGGGTTATTGTTAGATTGCTTTTAAGAAGGAACTGAAATAGGGACAAGAATCATTCAATGGACTAGGCTTGGAAAACCTCATCAAATCTGGAAGATCTAGATTTAATAAAGGTCATGATATTATCAATATCAAAACAACACAGATATAGCTCAGAGCAATAGCTAAGTTTAGAAGTATGCAGTAAATATCACTAGATTTACTTGAGTAAACGTTCTTTCATTTTCTAAAGCTTGAATTTCGATATTCTGGCTGGAAGGACCTATGGCTAGGGTTGTTTGCTTTCCATTTTAACAGTCTTCTTCTAGTCTTTGTTTACTTTGACAGTTTAGGAAAAGGTAACCTTTGGCAATGGCTATTCTGGAATAGTTTATAAGACTTGTTTTTTGTTTTACTACTACTATTCTTCTTCATATGCCAAATTCTTTCTCCGAGCTGTTATTTCTTGTATTATGTCAGTAGCCTATTAGTTCCACTATTCTTCATTATCTTCTGACTAAGCTTATTAATTCTCTTCATCCTCATTTTGAATGTCTTCTTATTTTACTTTATTTTACTCTGAATCTGGATTCGTTTGGACCAAAGTTTCCTCCTTTTTTTAGCTAGTCTCCTCCTTTTTTTAGCTAGTCTCCTGCCCTTTTGTTATAATTTTCTTGAACTTTTACTAATAAGACTAGTCATTTTCTTACTACGTTTAGACAATGTTGAAAATATCTTCTCCGTTTTCATTTCCAATCACTTCAAGTATTGCAGATTTTCCATCTTATAGTTTCACCACTTTTTCTTTGCCTAATTTCTGGTTTTGCTGAGCTTTCTCACTAGCCAGCGGCTTGGCAGATTCTATTTTCTTTAGGATTTCACTATAATCTAGATAGCACAATTTTTACGTTCTAGTCTTAACTAAAGAACTTTTAATGCTTGTTCAGCAGTCAGTTCTGCCCAGTAATCGCTTCCGAGCTCCAAAGTCACCTAATTTGTATGTTTTATTTCAACTTAGAAGAACGCCACTTTGTTTACTTTTTCCTGCATTAATTAAGTTTTACCAGTCCACTATGTCTAACTTTTGAGCTCACTTCTTTAAGTTTCTTAACCGTAGAGTTAATTTTTTCGATTTTTGCCTTTAAAAAGCTAGCAGAGTAAACGGCATTTTTTACCTCCATTTAAATAGCAATATAAGGAGTCAATTATAATAAATTGACCTTTCAAATCGTATACATATGTAGTAAGTCCCTCTCTAATAGGACAGAGAGAATAATTACTCTGAGTTCAGAGGTCGCAACCACTTCAACATCAAAAGCATTGACAGGTGGTAAGATTTTAAAGCAACTTGGAAATTCGTAAAATTTGATGCAGAACTCAATGAGATGGATGAGACAGCAATTGCAAATTTTTGGGAGCTACGCTTTGAGGAACTCTAGAGATAGGCTGTACAAATATGCATTTTGGTACCTAATGAGGTAGATAAGCCAAATCAAAATCAGTAACAAAAGGCTAAAAATACGAAAAAAAAGCCCTAGAGGGTCAAACTCAACCCAAAGATCATAGAGCTTGCAATCAGTATGCTCAAGAAAAGAAAGGATACTTTGGGTTACGCATACTAGTCACTGTTTTTTGGGAATGAGAGGCAATTACTAATTTACAGAAATTGTAATTCAATTGAAAGATATCTTGAGAAATACAGGCTACCAAAATAATTTAAAGATACATTTGACCCCTTCTTGAAACTAGCCTAAACTATTTACAATCTTAACATTAGTAAAAATGTTGCCATTTCGACCTTTAACTCCAAGTTATCGGCATAACTTCAAAAATAGTTTGATGAAATTGCAAAGTAATTCACTGAGAAATGGCAAGGCTTCAAAGTCTATTTCACTCCTATTTTATAAGACTTTAAAACAAAATAAAAGCCATCTACGATCTATATCAATGGAATTCGAGGCTATGTTTACCCTTTCCTCTAAGAACTCGTCAAAAGTCGAGACTTATTCTTGATCAATCGATACTACCAAGTTGACCATGACTAAGTGCGTGATATTGTCATCAAAAAAGAATATTACTAGCCTCTCTCGGGTACTTTGGATGTCGAAGAACCTGTCAAAGAAAAATATATCTACGTATCACGTCCAAAGTAGCCTGAACCCCCGAAAGATATCTATGACGTTAAGCTGGTGAGAGTAGACATACCTAAACAATGCTGGGTTTGGAGATTTGATATGCCCAAATGTGGCAGCCACAATCAATTCAAAGGTCTTTTCCTTAAAGCTCCAGAAAATGAAGGCCCAGCTGAGTTGACTATTTAGGTTAGCCAGGAAGTTTAAACAGTTGATGTTGATCTCTACCCTTACAAAATCGGCAAAAACATATGGGAAATATATGTTTGGAACTAGGTTGGCTTCACTATGAGTACCTAGAGGCTGATCTTCTACAATGAACTTCAAGTTCCTGGCAAAACCAAGCCCTTAAAAAACCATAGCCTCTACTTTGTTGGATTTTCAGAATGTGGCATTCTAACTGAGTAGAAACCAACTATGACAACAAAGTGGAAGCATCCATGCAAAGATATCTCCATCTACAACGCAGCAGCTATATGTGATTGCTATGGAAATGCTGCCGGATGGGGCGAAATGTACTTTACTGAAGAGATAGAGGATGAGGTTAGCTAGACTTAGCTTCTGATTGCGCAAAATTTGAGAAATCATCTTAAAATTTAGAGCCCTTTTCTTATTTCAAGTGATAGATACATCAGGAAAGTTAGCTGCGGTTATGGATACACTTTAATGCTGAGTTCTCTTGGATCTTTGTGGAGTTTTGGGTTTAATAAGTACGGGCAACTAGGCCAAGGACACTTTAAATCAAATTCTGAGAGTATGTAACCCAAATAAATCTGCAAATTTACTGGGCAAACTGGTGCATTTCTGGTTGATATTTGCGCAACATCCAAAGGCTCTTCTTTTGCAATAGATGATAATGGGAGACTCTATCGTTGGGGTTATAATCAAGTTTAGCAAACCCATTTGCCTATTTACGATCGTTTCAATACGATTATCAACTACTAAACCGGAGAGATACTCTATAAAAATGCTAGTCCAGCCTCAATTTCGTAATAATTGCCTTATTTAGAAAACACTTAATAAATGGCTCAGTTGTAAAAGTTGAAGCAGGTGAGGACCAATACTTCGCTTTGACCAAATAAAACGAACTATATGGTTGGGGAATAGTTCGAACCTTGGGATGTGGTATCCTCAAGGATCCTTCTGAGCGTGAAATTCAAGATATTGTGAATCCTATTTCAATAATGAGATAAGTTTAGTCAGTCTCTACGAACCTAATGCACACAGTGGTATTGACAAAAGCAAAGAAAGTCTTAGCTTGGGGCAGAGCTAGTTATTTCTCAGACACTCTAAGCGGGTTTATCTTGACCCCAAAAGATGTTACAGCTTAGTTTTGCGAATAGTCTCCTATAAAACTGATAAAAGCTGGAAGAAATTACACTGTCGCCTTGAGATAAGATAACACAATTAAGATAGTGGGAGGTTAAAATCTTATCAAACTTGACCAACAATTTGAACACTAAGTCGTTGATGTGAGTTGCAGTAAATACTAGGAACTGTTTGCAGTGCTGGTTGATTAGTGATTGAATTGATTGATTATTTATGAATTAGTAAAATCATTTTTCTTTAACTTCTTCGCCATTTTTTGCAATAAAATAAGTGTTTTTCTTCCATTGAGGCTCTTCTTCTTTCTTGAAAATGTCCTTGAAATCTAAATATATAACTATTTACTTTCTCTATTTCGAATAACATCCCTAAACTCACCTCCCAATCTATCAAGCGTATTTATATGTATGTCAGTTTTAACTTTTTTGGTGAGTTCGTCCTTGATTTCTTATTTTGTGTCCTACTTTTTCCCCTTTTTCTTTCTCTTCTCAATCAAGTTTTTTCTCATGTTTTACAGCAATTATCCTTACAAATTCAGATCGATTAGGTCTTTCTCATCGTAAGGTTCTTGACAAATAATGCATTATCTTTGTTAAGATTTCACTTATTTCAAAGCTTTTTTGGACACTAAATGCCCACAAGGCCAAAACGCAACGAATTTGTTGAAACCGTTGTACTCAAGTTTAGTAATCGGACAGGCAATATAATTGAGACTATCGGAGGAAGTTCGGTCTATGATCACCTAACTCATTCATTTGTTACTTGTCTAATATCTGTTAGTTTTCGGATGTAGGCGTATTTTGCTGGAAGCTCTTTTCTGGCGAGTGCTCCCAAAATCTGCTCATAATTATAGATGTTGCCAAGTCTGCAGATCGCAAGAGGAGCTTTAAGAGGATTATTGGTTAAGTTACAAAAACGAGCCCTGAATAGTAGCATAGATACCTGCCCATTGCAATCAACTCGGATGGAGCGAATTACACTTTTTTCTTTTATCTGACAAGTTCCTTTCTGCCGGGTATATCTCCTCCGTCGTTTCCCATCTCTTATAACCAAATTAATTATAACACCTACACTTACTAATAGTTTTGACCTCTATCTTTTTAACTAAGATTTCGATCCCAAGGTGCCTTCTTAGTAAGTTAATCTTCAGAAATGGCGACATTTTATTATAATTTAGCTATATTAAGTTCAAAGCGATGGGCTCATGCGTTGATAAGTAAAAAGCGAGTTCTGTAGCCATTAAGCGCAACAACTAAATTGGAGCCACAACATAATAAATAAATCCTGGGCTATAGATCATCTCTGGAGCATTGACTAAGGTAAAATTCCATCACACTCCTCTCGAAAGCTGCCCTTACTTGTTCTAAAAATTCAAAAAAAACGCCAGCCTTCCCTAGTAAGTCAATTTAACCTTCATGATTCAGGGTGCCTAGATCAACTCGCAACAAAACACAGTCGAAATCTCAATCATCAATTAAAACGAAATCAACATCTACTTCATATTGGGCGGATAGTAGGGACTGAGCAGCACTGGACTCACAGTTCAAATCGATAACGCCAAATATGTTGAAAAGATCAACCGCAAAGAGCCCACTCTGCAGAAAAGCGAGACCTTGCGTCTGTCTCCACCGTATTTGCATGATGAGAACGTCACTTTGGTGATTTAGCCGGTGCTCAAAGACAGGCAATCCATGTACATCATCTATCGTTATGAATTCAACCCCAAGTAGAGGAAATACTCGAAAAAGTCACAGTCTTTGCAGGTAACTCTCTGATAACGAAGTGGACCAATTTGGCTTTCAACCTTCAGGAGATATACGGAGCATAGGATGAGTTCAAATGCAATTCCGGCTAGGTCTGCGCCATCTGCCTCACCAACTTGTCCAGCATCATCATCACCCCCTGCAGACATATGTGCATCTGCAGAGAATGTTCCAAGGCCAAAGAGTGGAAGGACTGTCCGATTTGCAGGTCGGCAGTGCGAGCTCTCATCCAATACGGCTGAACCACTGATATTCGTTCCTTACTATCAACAATGAGTGATGTGCAGGTAGCTTTTATGAGTGAATTTGTATAATTTTAAATGAGCTAACACGAGAATAACAATATCGGGAGCGCATCGAATCTAAAGATAAACAGCGACATTATCTTGGTCAACCCTGAAACTAAGACTGCTTAGATCCTTCTTACCAACCTCCATCAGAAGTATACTCTCTATTTCAAGGTACATGTATGTAGCATCAAGATCAAAACTAAGATTGCGAATGTGTTCGACGTCAAGCCCAGTTTAGGCTACATTAAGCCTGGCTAGCAGAAAAAGATTACGTTTAAGCCACTAAACGACGAGGTAGACTCTATATTACAAAGATCACAAAGGATGCGGTCTAGATTCGAAATATAGAGTAGAAATTACAGTTCTTGCTGCAAGCAGTCAATCAACTCAACCCTGCCATGACCAAGTAGGAATAATAAGCCTTGTGGGCATAGATCAAAACAAAACGAACACATACCTAGCTTGGCTATTGCTCAGTCAAACTAAACGTCTCTTTTTCCTCAAATAAGCAGAAGTAGAAGGAGCTGCAGCCTTTGTTCCACAAAATAGAAAGCAAAATATTGGATAGCAGGTATACAAATTAACTCTAGAAATCTAATAAGCCTGTTTCGAGCTTAGCGAGCTTTCCGAAATCTAATTTCAAGTTGCCAAATAACCAGTAGCCTGTTAGTGACGCCGAGCTATCAAAGAAGTACTAGTAGCTCAAGAGGAAAGAATAGAAGTTGCTGAAGTAGAGGCAAAGGATATTCGAAGAGCCATCTTCGATTAAGAAGCCCAAGGGTCCGTCACCGATCAAACGTAAGTTGAAAGATATTCAGTTGTGATTGTGCTATTGATTGGGTTCGTTCTGGGCAACTACCTCAAGTCTATGTGGGAATAGAGGCAGGTCAAGCCGAAACCGGTGGAGAAGGGCTTTCTGGATTGGTTTGAATGATTTATAATAGGATGGGGTGGTGAAAGGTTCAAACATAAGTATATCAATCAAATTTCCCTTCCGTTCAGATGTTGATTGATGTAGTCAATCCCCTCGAATATTTTCTTTCTCTTGACCTTGCTTCGAGATCGCTATATCCTAGTTGGGTCTTTCTTCTGCCTGCTCATCAGCGACTATCTCACTTGCGTGTTGGAAAGAGAGCTGGGCTGGGGGATGAAAGAGGAAGACATCTATTTGTTGGGGATGGTCTAGAGCTTGGTGCTTTTCCTGTGCAGCTGGTGTTGAGACTAGAACTCCAGCTCTGCGCAGTTCACCAGCTCTACTTCCAGCGGACTGGGAATAGTGTTGTTCTCCTGTTTGGGCTGCTCCTGGACGTTGTGTTCCAAAGTCGGATTAAGGAAGATGTTGGTGCGCTCCCGGTTGAATGGGTTGGACTTGGAGTTGACTGTGTTGGCCTGTTCCTGCAGAAACCTCAGGACCTTGAGTTTTGTGTCCTTGGTCCTGATGTCATTATGGTTGCCATTGACCAGCTCGAGCTGCTTGAAAGCCTTGGTCTTATTGAAGAGGGCTTTGGTGTGGTTGACGTTGACGAAGGTGTCCTGGAGGCTGCCGATGAAGAGGATGGGACACTCTATTTTTTCGACCATGGCGATGGGTTTGAGTTTGCGGAGGTGGAAGTCGGTGGACTACTTCTTCCAGAGGACGTTCTAGATGTATTACTGGATGGAGTCGATGATGCTGTCGAGGAGGAAGGAGGGGAGGAAGGGGAGGTAGTCGTCGCTGAGTTCGTTGATGAGCAGTTCTAGGTCGCTGTAGGAGTTGTCGGAGATGATGGCGTTGATGCCGCCGTACTTGGCAGTATAGAGGATGGCAGTCGCCGCCCCCATGCTTCTGCCCCACAGCATGAACTGCTTTATTTTGAACTCCTTCCGCAAAAAATTGATAACCGAGTACACGTCTTCTCGCTCGTTGTACCCCAGCGTAATGTACTCGCCCTCTGACAGGCCGCAGGCTGCGAAGTCGAACGAAACCATGTCGTAGTACGGCAGAAAGATCTCAACGTAGTTTTTCCTGAGTCCATATTCAGCTACATTATTAGTCTGCTTGAGCCGTTTGCGTGCAGGAATATTATTGTGTCTCTTGTTGCGGTTTCATAGCGGTCTTTGATAAACGTTCCTTGCACTTTCAGCCCTCGGTTGTTGAGGACGGTGAAGTCATGTCTTTCGTACAAACGATTCTTCATCTCGAAGCAAGGGGGGACTGAGTAGAAGCAGAGTGGTACCAAGATCCTCGATGTCGTAGGCGGCTCTGGGAGGACGGACGATGCATTTGGCCAACTTTTAAATGATGCCAAGGTCCATGTGGGTGGTATGAAATGATAATGAGTTAATAATTGATAGTTTACAATATACTGGCAACTGGATAATTGTGAAGCCAATATGGATGAGGGTTGGGATAGACATGATAACAACAAGTGCTGGTTCGATGGATAGCATAAATACGAGATATAATTATTTGATGGGAATGCGCTAGGTGTATTGATGAGGAATGGATTGTAGGGTACTGTGGGTGGAAATTGCAGGCGAGGTCAGATGGATACTGGTTGGGAGGCAGAGTGGTTGGAATGCGAGAATGCCAGTGGTCACTCCAAATAGGAGCGATTATATGTATGCGATGAATTATGAGCTGCGTGGAGGACTGATGTGATTTATGCTGATTCAGATATATGGTGTGGATGATTGATATTTATTGC
>Ga0316217_10007790_pt1 | contig 10096 bp, 7 predicted proteins | sample 1anoAmetaG_FD_203633 | JGI IMG/M metagenome (GOLD analysis project Ga0316217, IMG submission 203633) | Freshwater microbial communities from Trout Bog Lake, Wisconsin, USA - 1anoA | ecosystem: Environmental > Aquatic > Freshwater > Lake > Hypolimnion/Profundal zone | place: USA: Wisconsin... | reverse complement strand
CTTATCCAGCGGAGCGACTATGCGTTAATATCCAAGGCAAGAGCCCGGTGCGGTAATTCCGCTCGCCGGGATCCGTGCGGGGGGCGTCGGGTAACCGACGTCCCTACCGCGACCAAATTCAGAAGGAATTAAGTGATTCGCATGGCATATCGGTATTGCCCATCGGGTGCCCCCATTCGTGTTTATTGGTGGCTCATTTACGTGACCTTCTTCTCAAATCAAAAGAGGATAGACCGTGAAACGCATGGTGTTGCTGCCGAGTATATTCCTGACCTGCGGGTTGGCCGCCGCCGCGGCAGCAAGCACGCCCGAATCCCGGCTGGCCGTCAGCCCCGGCTCCGACGGCCATCTGCATTACGCCCCCGATGCCTTCGGCAATACCGTCCCGGATTTTTCGCTGGCCGGCTATCGCCATGGCGGCGTCGCGTTGCCAGTGGCCCCGGTGGTCGAGACCCTGAATCCCGCGGCCGACGCGGCCGATGACACCGCCCGCATCCAGGCTGCCATCGACCGCGTGGCCAAGGCCCCGGAACGCCCCGAAGATGGCATCCGCGGCGCCCTGCTGCTGACGCGCGGCACCTACCATTGCGGCAAGACGCTCCTCGTTCCCCCCGGCGTTACCCTGCGCGGCCAAGGGCAGGATGCCGATGGCACCATCATCATCGCCACCATGCATGCCACCAAGGCCGGCGGCGGGCCCACGCTTATCGACGTGACGGGACCCGGTAAACTCCAGGTGGACAAAACCGCCCACGCCATCCGGGACGAAAAGGTTCCGCTGGGCGCCCGGCAAATGAAAGTCGCCGCTGCCGGAGCGTTCAAGGCCGGCGAAATGGTCCTTATCGAGCGCCCGGCCACGGAATCCTGGATCCACGACATAAAGATGGATCAGATCGCGAACCTGCGCGACGGCGGCAAGCAGTGGAGCCCCTCGGGCTACACCCGCAGTTGGCAAGCCCGCGTCGTGAGCGTCTCCGGCGAAACGCTGCTCCTGGATACGCCCGTCACCTGTGCCTTGGAACAGCACTATGGCGGCGGCGCGGTGTTCGCCTGTCCGTCCGACCCGCGCGGCCGGGCCGCGGCGGTGGAGCAGTTGCGCCTGGAATCCATCTACCAGCACGGCCAGGAAACCTCCGATGAAAACCACGCTTGGACCGCCATCGCCATGAGCGGCCTGGTGGATTCCTGGGTGCGCGATGTCACCGCCTTGCACTTTGCCTATGCCTGCGTGGGCGTGAACCGGAGTTGTTCGCGAATCACCGTGCAGGACTGCGCCATGCTCGACCCGGTCTCGGAAATCACCGGCGGCCGGCGCTATTCCTTCTCCGCCGGTGGCCAGTACGTGCTGGTGCAGCGCTGCTACGCGCGCCATGGCCGACACGATTTCGTCAACGGCCCCAACGATATGGGCCCATCGGTCTACCTGGACTGCCTGGCGGAAAAGACCCACGCCGACATTGGCCCGCACCACCGCTGGGCCTGCGGCCAGCTTTTTGACAACATCAAGGGCGGCCAGATCCACGTGCAGGACCGCGGCAACATGGGTTCCGGCCACGGCTGGGCGGGCAATTGCCAGGTCTTCTGGAATTGCGATTCCCCTTCGCTGATTTGTCAAAAACCCTGGATCCCCAGCGCCCAGAACTGGGCCATCGGCTGCACGGGTGAGAAAGGCAAAGCCGCCTTGCCCGGCCGCCCCGACGGCTGCTGGCAAAGCTTCGGCCATCCCGTCGCCCCGCGCAGTGTTTACCTGGCCCAGCTCAAAGAGCGCATCGATCGCGCCGGCGGCAAAGGCGACGATGCGATCGCCGCCACCACCACGCCCGAACAGCGGCAGGGCGCCCTGTGGGAATACCTGCACCGGCGGTTTGGTCAGGAATGATAGATTCGCTTTAGCCGAGGAGCTTTGCAAGGTATGGCCCAATACGAGAGCAGAAAATGAAAATCAAGTTATGGGTTCTGGTGGCTTTACTCACGTGTGCCGTCGCGGCGCATAGTGCCGCGGCTGCGGTGCCGGTGGATGCCGCGGAGTGTGGCTTTGCACCGACGGCCGATGCCGCCAGGAACGTCGCGGCCTTCCAGCAGGCGCTGGATGGTGGCCATAAGACTGTTACGGTTACGCGGGCCGGCGAGTATCAACTCAATGCCCGCGTGTATATGGACGACGAAACCAAGCTGGTCCTGGCGCCGGGAGTGATCCTCAAAAAGACGGGGCACTACGATTTTGTACTGGTCAATCGCGGGGCGCTCACGCGAACCTGGAACCACGACATCGCCATCGACGGCCTGACGATCTGCACCAACGGCGTGGACCAGTGTCCGTCCCGGGAAGAACCGGTGTTCGGCCTGCGGGGCCACCTGACCATGTACTTCGTGCGCAACCTGACCGTCACCCATTTCCAATGCCTGGACGTGCGCAAGAGCCAGTTCTGCCTGCATTTCTGCCAGTTCGACAACCTTCGGCTGGATACTTTCGAGATTCGCGGCGACAAGGACGGCGTGCACCTGGGGACCGGCAAGAACTTCGTCGTGCGCAACGGCACCATCGCCACCTATGACGACGGGGTCGCGCTTAACGCCCAGGATTATCCCTCCAGCCAGCCCATGCAGGGCGACATCACCGACGGCCTCGTCGAGAACGTGACCGATCTGCACAAGGAGAAAACCGGCGGCAACTCGATCCGCATGCTCGCCGGCGCGTGGCCGGACTGGCATGACGGCCTGGCACTGCGGAACGGCGATACGGTGCGCCAGGGCAAGAACGTCTATCGCGTGCTGATAAAAGAGCCCGGCAAGACCCTGGTTTCCCACGAAGCCCCCATGCACGACCACGGCCTCTGGACCGACCAGGCCGGCCTGAACTTCTATCACTGCCAAAGCGACGGCGCGGTGTCGGCCAACGTCCGCAACATCGTGTTCCGGAACCTGCACCTCCAGGAGAATCGGAACAGTTTCAAGGCCAGTTGGGATACCTGTGCGGTCAACCGCGCGATCCCTACGGAAACGCCCAAGGACCGCATTCCGATCATCGACGTAACGATCCAGGATGTGGCGGCAACCGGCACGCAACCTTTCGTGCAGGGTAATGCCAGCTTCCGCATGCGTATGGAACATGTGGCGTGCGCTGGGCCTTTTCTGCTGCTTAAGAGCAGCAAAGATTCGGACTGCACGCTGAGGGTATCCGGCGCTGCGCTGGCCAAGGCCGGTGGGGCGTCGGCGGATCCGGATATTCTTTTCGATGGCGCCGGCACGCTCAACCTGGCGCTCGATAACGTCACGCAGGCGGGTCCGCTGCGGCTGGTGCTGGGCAAGAACTCTCACACGCGGATTCACGGTTCGGCCTGGGTGAATAGCCTTGACGGCCTTTCCCCGCTTAAGGGCGACACGCTCAAAGTCGGCAACGTGCTGAAGACTTACACCGGCAGCGCCTGGGAGTAGCTAAGCGCACGGTGGGGGGCGGGCATGACCGAAGGCATAAACACGAAGTGGCCAAGCCACGAAGGACCACGAAGAAGACCAGGGGCGTTGAAACCGCCGATGGTGACGGATACGTGAGGGAAGGCAGGAGGCAGAAGGCTTTTGACGATCTTCGCCACGATGTTAACCGGGCAAAACCAGGTGGATTTCCCCGGGAATCATCGATGTTGACCACCATGAACGCCGCGTGCGGTGCGGGGACGATCCAGGGCATAAACACGAAGTGGCCAAGCCACGAAGGACGACGAAGACGGAGGTACGGTCCGCAGATTTCGCAGATGGACGGGAGTGATGTAAATGAGCCACAAATGAACACCAATAAACACCAATGGGAAAGACAGGCGGGCGCGGGTTCTTACGATGCTGGCCACGAACTTTGCGACGAAGTCGACCGCCGAAAGCATGGCTATTTCCAGGGAATTTATCGATGTTGACCACCTCAAACGCATGGTGCGGCGCGGGCATGACCGAAGGCATAAACACGAAGTGGCCAAGCCACGAAGGACCCCGAAGAAGACCAGGGGGGTTGAAACCGCCGATAGTGATGGAAACGTGAGTGAAGGCAGAAGGCTTTTGGCGATCTTGGCCGCGATGTTGGCCAGGCAAAACCACGTGGATTTCCCCGGGAATCATCGATGTTGACCAGGCACGGAGCGGCACGAACGCGGAACGGCCGGGAGTATCACCATGGGCAGCAGTGGTGCCGACGCCCCCGTCGGCAATGTGGTCTGAGGCGATACCGGGGATGAGGCGGCGATCCGCGACGGCAATGCCGGCGCGCAGAATGGGCGTCCGGTGTGCCTGGTTGGCGCCGCGCGCGGTGGGGGCGCGGCGGCGAGAAGGTGGAGCGCGCGACGCCTGGGTGGCGCGGGATGGGTGACATGACGCACGCCGGTTGCCAAACCCGGCGCAGTGTCATGCGTGCCCTTCCACGTACCGCCGTGCGGCGTTGCCCATGGAGGCTATGCAGATGTCAAAGAGCCAAATGGGCGGCTGGGGCCGCAGGCGACAGACGCCGGCGACGCGGGCCGGGCTGACACTTCCCGACCGGTGCGCTACGGAAACTGGCCGCTGGCGGCTTGGGCTTTTAATGGTACGTTCAATGTTTGGTGTGGCACCTCATGGTTATGATCCTCGATGCATTGACAGCGAACACAGACAACGACCTCTCGAACACGACAACCTCGACAACCGTAACAACCGGCCCCGGATCCCCATCCGGGGCAACCTCGACAAAAGACCCATTCAAGAACCGCAGAGCACGCCGAGCGCGCGGAGAACGACGCCGAGAACGTTCTCGCTGCGTTTCTTCATCCTTTATAAAGCGTTTAGACTTTTGGCGACGATGTGGTTTTGTAAATGTTTGGCAGGGCGATGGTTGTGACGCTTTGGCGTCAAAATTTGGGATGGAAACGACACGAAATGACAGTTTTCATTAGCGTGAAGTGTTGCGGCAATTGGCCGGAAAATGCGGTTCCGGATTTTGAATGTTAAATTGGGGGTTTTAGGTGAAAGAAAAGACCATGGGCAGGAGGCAGAAGGAAATTGAGACGGAAGATGCTAATACGGCCCCGGCAGACGAAAGAGCCTGCCGGATAGGCTCCGCGTAGCCCACCCCGCCACTTCTCACGAAATAGTTGGCGGAGTGTGGTGCGACATGCCCGGGGGGCGTGGGGGCATCCTCGGGGAGCTGCAATTGGGGGGCTTGTGGGTGGCTTGACGGCGACTGGCGCAACCGCTATTCTTACTTCACTTTTCCTTTTTGCGTATTCTGAGCTGTCCTGAGCGCTGGGCCAATATACCAATTGCCCAGAAAGCCAAGAAGCCATCTCACTGAGGCTTTCGATGTTTACACGCGGGTGTCATGGGTTCATACGGGGTCTCGAGGCGTTTGTCTACGAGGGACCGGAGACTGTTGAACAGATTTACGAACGCGACGATTTTTTCCAAGCGCTCCACTACCGCCGGAGAGATAGAGACACCTCGGCTCGCGATGAGGACGATGCGACCGCGGAGGTTACGGACGTATGGTACTGGTACCGAGTAGATCCTGTGACGAACGATGTCGTGTTTGAGATGGCTTAGCATGCGGACGCGGCGACTCTATCTTTCTGTCTCTGAAACTCCGGCAACAACTGGGGTGCGGCGATCGATCCATCTTACGGACAGACTTCCGAGTAATCCCCTGCCGGTAACTCCGACTCGGACGAGCCCGATTTATCAAGTTTATGCAGGCGAGACGGCCGTCGACTTTGCGGCACTCGGCAACAGCAAGGTCCTGTTCCTCTTTACGTTGGACAGTTTCTTTCTGCTTGGTCTGGTGCAAGATATTCTCAAGGGAAGTCCACTTCTTGAACGTGTATTCATCAGCCATGGATTGGCATCTATTGTGGTCATAGCCCGCTCACAGGAGGATGTCAAAGCGGTGCTCACGGCCGCCAATGGCCATGTCGTGGCCCATGAAATATGGCATTTGCGTGACAGTGAGATAAGCAAGACGGAGTTCGAAACACATCGCCAAGCCACCAGTGTGGCCGGTGCCTTCAAATGGCCCTTGGATCGGCTGGATCATGAGGAAGGCGTGTTTTTCGGCGGCGCGGCTCACGTACTCAGCACTTCCTTGCAGACGGCTCAGCAATTCATTCCTCAGTATGTCCCATTGTTGGATGCAGTCGCCACTGATGTGAAGTGCGTGCTATATACGCTTCTCTTCCTGGAGGCGAAGTGCGAGGACGTTGAACTCCGAGCAGTTCTGCAGCCTGCGTACGATGACAAGCAAGACTTGGAAGAATGTCTAAGCAATCTTTCCGCCACGCGCAAAGATGCCGCCTTGTCGATCATCACGGTTCATCAACTCAAGGATGAGATCGTGCAGATGTCGGCGATTTTACGCACGTTCGCGCAGCAAGCGATTGGCGGCATCCCGCCGCTGCTCGAATCCAGTTGTGAACCGGGACCCACTTCACTATTGGGCGTCGGCGCAGCGTTCGCGGCACTCTTTGCGACGTACGATTTTGTGCAGCGCACCTTCTCCCGGGTTCCGTTTGATCGGATTGTGCGGCGCACGTTCGTGTCGCGATCTGCTCCGCCACTCCAGGCTAATCCCGCTGCATACGAAGAATGGTTTCACGAATTGGCCGATGCCAAATACCAGAGCGTCGACAACGCGGGCGGGCTCGTAGGTGGTAATGTCACGCGCCACCTTTTGTATTTCAGCAATCGGCTAGGCTTCAGAGAAACAAGGCATTCGATAAGTGCCGCCCACCAGACTCTGTTCATGGGATGGAATCCCGAGTGGACGCTGTGCACTCTGACTCACGAGTTCATGCACGCCCATGCTAGAGGTTTGTTGGCGTGTCTTTATCACGGCTTTAATGATCCCGTTGCATTTGATGAACTGTATAAAATTCATCAGGTCGCCAAGACCGAGCCGACCACCCCAGATAATCTTTACCAATTCCTGCAATTACTTCTCTTGGACGTTGCCCATAAGTGGTACAACACTCACTGGAATGCGAGGTCCGACCCTATGAGTCGAACCCCAATGTCAAAAACGCTGGAGAAACCACTCCTCCTGGCAACCCTCAAGAAGTCGTATCACGATATCGACGAATTGATGGTCCATGTACTTGACTATCACTACTTCTACTCTGCGGATCCAGACGTCTACGTCGAGGCCATCTGGGCCTCATGGCTTACGCTGCCGGTGGTCATCGCTCGAATCCCTGAATATATCATGCGAACGATAGCGGCGGTCGCGTCGGGCCGCGCTGCGACACGTAAGGACCGATTCGATTGGTGTCTGAACAAGGTAAAAGACAAGATTTCGCATCTGCGGTTCTCCCCCCTCATAGATGGCAAGAAGATAGACTTGATAATAGGCATGCTTAACGACAGCAACATCGTCGCGCGCATGCGAGCGGAGTTCACTGATGTCTGGGCGCCCTGGGTTGACGCCGTGCTACGGCTCCTGCTGTCCCGTGAAGTCAAGGAGTCTCTGAAGCGCGAGGATTCACCCCTGTTCACACTCCAAGACAACGAGCGCTATGCCTACGAAGTGCAGGAAGGCTCCTTCTTGCGCACAAGGATCCAAAACCCGACACTCTTCCTGAGCGAGAACCTGAAGTCCGTACTTCAAAGCGATCGCACTCCCTATGACGAAGCCCAAGTGGAGTTCCATACTGTTTGGCTCTTTTCGGCGCTTGCGACAGCGTTGCATGCGGGCCCACAAGAAGGAGACCGCCCATGAACTCGGTGGAAGTCAAAGAGAACGTGCACATGCGTGCGGTGATCATCGCACATGCGTCTTTGCCTCGGCTTGCTGACAAAGGCACGTTTGCCAGTTACAGACTGAGAAGCCTGGCAAGGGATGATGAACTTAATGCATCGTACGGGACCATCGCGGTTACAAGCCAGATAGAGCCGCCAACTGAGGCAATTCGAAAAGTTGTGAAGTCGTCCAGCAAAGGCTATGAATATCGCATCCACTTAGCTGATATCCGCTTTGGACAGAAATGGGGGATCCTAGTCGCTGCGCCGCTCAAGGACCTCATTCCCCCGACACTGCCCAATAACGCCCAGCTCACATATCTAACCTGCGATCTCAAGAGGGTATTTAACGATCAGTTCAGAGGCGGATCTACTCCGAGTGTCTCCGTTGCGCGACTGAACGCTCGTGTTCTGAGGGAGGATGCGATCGAAAGCGTCGCGCTGTACGGCAAGGATCTCCTGACGTCAAATATGATGAAGGATATTCTCGGGGAAGAACTGGTCAAGGATTCCGGTGGGCCTTTTAGCCCAGTAGAGAAGGAACTGAGGATCGCCCCCAACTCCTGCCGGCTTGTTTGGGACGATGGTACAGCGAGATCATTCGGGCTCAACTTGGATTCCCATGGAAATTACTCGTTCTATATGCGCGACACAAATGACGTTCCAGGTCTTTTAAAGATACTGAAATATGTCAACTCAATAGGAGCGATGTCCAAAATGGAAATGAACCCGCTTCGAAAATCCACCACGGCGCTCGATAGGGTATCACACTAATGCAACTTGACTCCGCGCCGGAAACTTACCTGGATGCGAACATTGCCAAGGAGACGCTTTCGGGGGCGCTGAGGAACGGTTCCCTGTCACTATTTGTTGGTGCCGGGATATCGCGTTCCACGACGCGCGGTTTCCCGGACTGGGTTTCCTTGGTAAAGCGTTGCTGTGACGAGAAGGGCGTGGATTTCAACGCAAGGAAGAAGGGCTCCAACACCTACCTGCGAAAATGCATGGAAACTGTCGAGAGGAAGTGCGCGAAGCAGGAGTTTCTCTCACTTGTTGGGACTAAACTATACCAGAACGTTCAGTATGACATCCAGCTGATGCGGACCGACTTGTTGGTTGCATTAGGTGCGTTGGTGATGACGTCGGTTCGTGGGGGAGCTCGGGCAGTAGTAAATTACAATTTCGATGATCTCCTCGAATGGTATCTTGGTTACCATGGCTTCACGCTCGATATTGTCTCGCGGTTCCCTGCACTGACAACAAGATCCGACGTCCAAGTGTACCACCCGCATGGCTTTCTGCCGCACATGCCGAAGTTCAACGATCTCAAGACGAACACTGTGATATTGACAGAGAAGAGCTACCAGCTAGCGATTTCGTCGGAGGTGAACCCTTGGAACGAGTTCCAACGGTCGCTTATGGGCAGCACCTTGGGGTTATTCGTGGGGTTATCTGGCGACGACCCGCATATCGACAACCTGTGCAACAAGGTTTACGAGCAAATCATCAGTAAAAAGCGAATACTAGGCTTCATCCTTCTGCTGGATACGCCGACGAACCGTCAGGACGAGCAACATCGATTAGCCCGCGGGCTTATTCCAATGTATATACAGAAATACGCCGATCTTCCGACAGTGATGCTCAATATCTGCCAGTTGGCGGCTGAGTTATAGTGGCCCGACATATTGTCAGAACAACGCTGTCGCCCCGTATAAGGTCGCTTCGGGGTCGGACATACGCGCGGGGATTGGGGCAATGCGAATGAAGTCGGAGGATCGCCTTATGGAATGCTTGGGACATGCTACCAATCAACGTGGTGCACATTATAGTGTCACATTTCACCTCTATATTCATGGGATCTGAAATGGCAAAAGTATTTTATAAATACCGTTCTGATTCAAAATACACGGAAGATATCTTCACAAGTAAGCAGGTTTTTCTGTCAACGGCGGAACAATTGAATGACCCATTCGAGTGTTCCTTGCAAGACATTGGCAAAAGCTGGATCGAGGACAAGGTGCGGGAAATGAAGCAAGCCGGCGTCGCGGGATTCTTGGTTCAAGCAATGAGATCGCTCGACAAAGGCAAAGCATTCTTCAGCCTTAAAGGATCCAGCATTCAGGAGAGTATAGACAATCTTTCTAAATGCCGCGATATCGATGAAGCATACGATTTCTATGTGCAATTCATCACCAACCAAACTGGCCATTCACCTTCCGATTGCAATAGGCTCTTCTCAGGAATCGATGCCCAGCTAAACTCTGTCGGCATTTTTAGTGTCAGCGGGCGGGCAAATACGGCCAGTCGCGGGCGGGTTAAAAACGGCCATTTTTCAGGAAGCGTGATGCGCTCC
>Ga0316217_10007789_pt1 | contig 10097 bp, 10 predicted proteins | sample 1anoAmetaG_FD_203633 | JGI IMG/M metagenome (GOLD analysis project Ga0316217, IMG submission 203633) | Freshwater microbial communities from Trout Bog Lake, Wisconsin, USA - 1anoA | ecosystem: Environmental > Aquatic > Freshwater > Lake > Hypolimnion/Profundal zone | place: USA: Wisconsin... | reverse complement strand
ACTTCTTCTTTTTGTTCTGCGCAGCCGTGGAGGGCCGATCTCCCTCCTCTTTTCGATGCTTTAGGATAAAGGCGTTTTCGAAGTGGTCATCTTCGTCAACATCGCACTCATAGAACACCCGTGGGTCCAAGATCAGGTCCATCTGTTGATCAGCTTCCCCCAGAGCTTTGTTCTTGCACTTTTTCAAGTTCAAGAATTGGTCTTACATATCAACTCCCTCTTTGTCCTTAATGAGAACGATTTCATCGTCAGGGTTGTGTCCCTCGTATTGGAAGCCACAAAGCTCACGCATATCGATCTTCTTCTGCCCCAGTTTCTCGTGCATCTGCATTCTGTGCAGTTTCAGCTCTTCTGCGTTTTTGAAGGCAATGAACTTCTTGGCTAGGCAGTTTTCGTCGTTGCAGATGTAATGTGAGATTTTGTAGTGTACTTCCAGACTGTCATAGTTTTTGTAGTAACGGTACTTGTGCTGTTTGCCGCAGACGTTGCAGATCATGTGTTCCAGGTTGATATGCCTTCGGAACTCGTCTTCGTCGAAAAAGTAACGGGTGCAGAAGCTGCAGTAGGGGTGCATGAAGGTGATGTTGCCGAATTAGTCGATATCTCCCTTCTCCTGGTGGCGACTCAAGGCTTTGTAGGTGTATAGCTTTTGCTCCTAGAGCACACAGGTCTTCTTGTCAACGCAAACGTCACTGCCTTACGACTAATGTACCACATGTAGCGATTATGGTCTTCCTTGAGGTGCTTCTTGAGGAAGGCGACTGAGGGGAACTTCTTGTCGATTTTGCAGGGTTTGCCGTCGATTTTGATGAAGCACTTGTACTAGGTCAGCTTCTAGAATGCGATTTGGCCCTGCTGCGAGGTATAGAAGATGTCGGCAAACTGCTTGTCAGGCACGATCTGCCCTTTGATGGAGTTGTAGGCAGCCACGTGTTCGGTGATGATGATGTTTTTGAGTGCGAGCTGGGTGAGGGGGAGTTACTTTGCAGATGGGGCACTGGTTGTTTTTGCTGATGACTCGCATTTTGTAGATGCAGCGGTAGCAGATGGGCTCGTGGTTGCACTCGCCGATCCCGACGAAGTCACTCTCCTCGGCGCAGAGTATACACTAAACAGCCATAGTTGAAATATAATACAGTCACTCATTAAAATCTGTTTAAATTCAGTTCTGCCCTGTTTCTCATTTCTTGGACTTCTTCTACCTTGACTTGTGCTTGTCCTCCTGCTTTTCCCTTGACTTCTTCGACTCACGAGGCTCTTTCTACCCCGATCTTTCCTTCTCCCTCTACCTATCCTTCTACCTTTACCTTTACCTCTACCTGTCCTTCTACTTTTACTTGTCTTTCTCCCTTTACTTGTCCTTCAATCCTTCCCTCTCCTTCTACTGCTCCTTCTTATTCTCTTCACCCTCCCCTTCGTCCTTCCCCTTCTATTTGTTCTTAGAACGGTGCTTCTTCTACTTGGTCTTCTCCTTCTTGGTGGTTTTGTCTTCCTCTGTGGCCTATTTCTCACCATTGAGTTTGCCTTCAATCATGTTGATTGTATTCTGCTTGTAGCTGAGTATGCTCTTTTGCTTGTAGTTGTCTGAACGCATTGACCAAGTGTAGACATAGTCTGGCTTCACTATTTTGAGCTAGAGGGACAGCAAGAGCAGCAGATCGACCAGAAATATCTCTACATCAAGCATGAGCTCCTCAAAGTCAGGGTAGTTCTTGATTTTGGGGTAGATGGTGAGCAGTATCTTCTCCAGGGTCTCCTCAGAGGTCAGCTCTATCTTTTTCTTGACATGTTCAGCGAAGTAGTTGTGGAAGAGTGAGATATCCTGCTTGATCTTCTAGCTGACCTCCTGGTCATCCTAGTCGTCCTCACTTTCCAGGTAGCTGGTCCTCTTTTCGTGAATCAGGCAGATCAGTTTGGACCCCACCTCGAAGTAGTTGTCTACTCCTATTTCCTCGAGGGTGGCGTAGTTGGTGTTGTCGTGGTAGACTTTGACGAGCAGTTTGTTGTAGACGAGTAGGAGTTCTTCCTTCTTGTTCTTGGCCTCTCCTTCGCCTCTTTCCTTGTTGTCTGGTTCCTCATGTATGCCACTCTGCAGCTTCTCCTGCTTTTCCTGTTCCTTGGCCTTGTTGAGGTCTCTGAGGGCACTGTAGAGTTTTTTGAAGGAGATCCTGGAGTCTTCGTCCTTCTCAATCATCTTCTTGAGCAGCTTCTTGACCTAGGAGGAGATCTTGGTATTTTTGATGACCTCTGGGCTGATCTTGGCAGTGTCTGGGAACTTGAGCTCCTTCTCAGAGATGTTCTTTATTATTTCCTACTAGTCCTTCCCATGGAACGGCTCCTTGCCGTACAGCATCTTGTACAGAATGATGCCCATCGACCAGATATCACTCTTTTCTGCGTTGTAGGTCGAGACGTTAGTGGCCACATTCAGCACATCTGGGGACATGTACTTGATGCTGCCCACCTTCGACTCCGTCCTCAGCTTGTTCTTGCCCGATTTGCACTGACGATCGATGTCAGTGAATATCTTGACAAAGCCGAAGTCGGAAATCTTGATTGAGTCTTCTTTCAAGAGCAGGTTCTAGGGCTGGGTTAAAGGGTGGGTACCTTGAGGTCCCTGTGGAAGGCGTTGTTGGAGTAGATGCTGCGGTAGCCTTCGACCATCTAGGTGAAGTACTTGAGTGCGGTTTCCTCGTTGAGGACTCCTGAGTGTGAGGGGGGTTACCTTTGTCCTTGATGATTTTGCTGAGGTCGGAGTCGCAGTACTACATCACGAAGTAGTAGGCCTTTTTGTTCTAGAAGGCGTCTATCAGCTTCACAATGTAGGGACAACCTGATAGCTTCTTGTGGAACTACGTTCACTGCCATTTACCTCGCTTTCCGTCTTGATGCGGGTCTCCAGTTCTGAGGCCACTTCTTCGTTGTACATTTCTGGGTTAGGGGGGGGTTACTCATGTTTTCGAGCTTGGACTTGGAGATGATTTTACAAGCGAGCAGGTCATCAGTTTCCTAGCTCCTAGCCTTGTAGACTCTGCCATAGCTGCCCTCGCCGATCATTTCGTTGATGTATATCTTGTAGCCCTGGATCTTCTCGAAGGTTTCCTCAGAGACCATGTCATCCTTGTCGCTCGCTTTCCTTCCCATTTTTTACTTGATTTTGTCCCTCACGTCCTTCGACTTTCGTTCATCCTTCATTACAGGCACTATATAATTAGTTTCAAAGCCAGCAAATCCAATCTTTCCAGTACTAACCCAAACAAGGCCAGAATAATCAAAATAGCAAGGGATACACGTATCAAACTGCAAACTAAGAAGTGAATAGCATCGAACCTTCAGATGGAGTTTGGGAGTAGAAGTATGGTTGTAGTCAGATGTTTTGATGAAGGAAGCTACTGCTCCCAAATGACTGTTCTTTTAGAAATAACTTCATTCTCTCCATCTCTAAGCAACCACTCAGTTGATAAACAGTCAGTAGTCATAGGCTATCACTGATAGCAATCAGTCACTGATAGCAGTTAGTAGATGTCATTCAGTGATTGATGTCAGTTAGTCAGCCAGTAGCCAGTAGCCAGTGAGTGATAGGAGGGGTAGGATAATGGAGCATTCTATGTATCACTATTCGGCGGATTGGTCCCAGATTCTGTTCCAGTCATCTAAGACGAACTCTTGGTAGACGTTGGCGTTGCGGTTGGCGTCGAGTTCGGTGATGTGGGTCTCAGCGGGCCATCTGGGGTTGTAGATTCTGCCCCATCCGACTTCGAGCTCACCCTCAACGGTCTTCCAGCCGGACACTCTTCCGTTGGCGAAGATTCCCCAGGAGTGTCCAACGTTGTAGCCCTCTTCGAAACCGCCGTTGACAATCACGTCCTCAACTCCGCAGAAGCTCTTCCTGACGAGTTTGACGTTGTCGAGGTTCTGGCCGAGTCCGTCTGAGCGTCCTGAGCCGATGAAGTTGATGGAGTTCCTGCCGACTCTGGAGCTGACGGTGAACCTCTCGTGGTGGATGTTGTAGTCGGTGGGGGACCACTCCTGGATGGTGTGTCCGTTGAACTCAACGATGAACCTGTTGCTGTCTTGGGCCACTCCGTTCCTGGAGGCGTGGTCGAACTCCAAAACCCAGTCGTTGTTGAGTTCGGGGTAGTCAGTGTCGGGTCTTCTGCTGCCGTCGTGGGCGGAGTTGAGGGAGAGGGTGGAGACGAAGATGACCAAGAGGGCCAAGGCTAGGACTTTCATGTTAATTTAAGATACGCCCTTTTGATTAGCGCTAGATTTATACAGCCAACAAATCCCAAATTACTGAAGACGCCCCCCTCACACCTGCTTTTCTGTTTAGATTCCGGCTTCCTCACTCCTGCCACCCCGTTCCTACCGTAAGTGGCCATTTAACCACAGATGGCTTCGTTTTAGTTGCATCATGCCTGCGAACAGATGATGCTAAAAGGCATTCGACAGGTTGTGGTTAGGTGCTAGCCGGGCTAAAACTTCAGAAACAGGGGAGGCGGGTGGAGGATAGTGGTTCTGGGGGTTTAAAATGCTTTAGATGCTTCCCTGCCCCTGGTAACAAAATCTGCTTTAAATTGCAATATCAAGTAGTTTTGCCGTAACAGCCCAATACATCACAATCAAACATCTTATACATCTTTTGCTATCCCCATCACCGTTTTTGCAGTAGATTTGACCTTCGTCTACTTAAATCGATAACTAAAACAAAGGCATACCCTACAACATTAACTGCCTTCCTTTCTCATCCCTGATCACACCTGTCTCACCCTCCCCTTCCCTTCAGCATTCCCTTTAAAAATTATTTTTTCGATAAACTACTCCTAATCAAAATATCTTATTCCCAAACAAAGTCCCAACACATAAATTTATTTTTGCTGCAGACACCCCAGTCTAGTGAGCACCAGGCATAAAAACCTAACATCCAGTTTGAAGGTACCAACTAATTTTTTACTCATCTCATTGTTTGCCTTCAAATCTTTATAATCGAAAGCTCAATCATCTAAGGCAATCAATTTAAAATATGAGCCCAGGCATCCCAACTCTCCAATCTACCCTCAGTTGGCTACCCAAATCGCCAATAGCTCACTACTGTCATAGTTAAGGAGGAACAGGTTGAAGAGGAAAAACAAAACGTATCTTTGATCAGACAGACCAATAGATGCGCCTTTTGTGGGCGGTTGTAATGAGGAAGGAGTTGCTTTGGGCCTAGTTCAAATTAGAAGTCAAACGCCATGTAAAAAATAACTTGGAAATGGGTATTAGAGTTGGCTAGCTGGGAGGTTCAGCTATAGTTTGCCCAGGGCGAAAGTAATGCTCTACAAAGATGCATCTAAATTCTGTTTTGGCCTTGTTTTAGCATAGTATAACATAACATTATTTAAACCATCAACTTAATAAACACAGTCAACTCGAGAGTGGATTCCCTTTCGTTCGCTCAGGATACAACAAATCTGTGTTCAAAACTAGATCACTTATCATTCAAAACCCAATCACAAATCATTGCAATCTTTTCTAAAGGAGAAAAGGCAACAAGCGCAATGGTAGTACTACTAGTTTATACCCACTCGCAGACGAACTCTTTTGCCAAACGCATCTCATGTGACGATAAGCATATCCCAATCACCACTTACGAACAGAGGGTTGGCACCAATTTTAGCAGAGACTGCATGCACTTGATGACTAGTGACAACCCAATACAACTCTAAAAGAACCCTACCCTGCGAGGCAATGGTGCCTGCAACCCTTGAGCTGCTAAACAAAGGTTGACTGATGGACATAGGTTGGCTGATGGACAAGGGTTGGGTGATTATGTGTTTGGGTATTTGAATATGAAGATGAGTATGTAATTAGAGGGGATAGGAGGGTAGTGTAAAATAAATATCAGTTCCAGAAAGGAACAGTGCGGAGCAGTTTGGAAACTGATTGGCAGCTGTCTTGGTTGAGTACGCTGGACAGCCCCATCAGGATCGCCTTTGTCTACCACTGCAGGGAGTGGTGCGAGAATTGGCATCGGACTCCGTACTTGCAAAAGCCGTTTTGGAGGAAGTTGTTGCACTTCTTCTTGCGGAAGCTGTTGGGGCAGGGGAGGTTGACGAGCTCGTGGGAGCCGTGGGCGAACCTGCACTTCCTGGCGTAGGGACAGGTGCCAGTTTCTGAGAAGTTTTTGCAGAGCTCAGTCTTGTGCTTGAGGGGGTTGGTTTTGCGGGGACACAGCAGCTCCTCCCTGTCCTCAGAGGCACTGTCGCTCTCGGTGGAGATGCAGGAGGTTAGGTCGCAGGATTTCTTATGCACTTTTGGGTTCATCATGATTTGTTTAAATTATAGGCCAATCGATCACAGTAGATTTATAGCTTAGATCCATTTAGTGATAGCCAGTTAATTAATTATCACCGCCCCACACCCACTCCACCACTGCCCACCCCTCCCACCACTCCCCTCTCTTATTTTACCCCTAATCCCAGATTTAACTCCTCATTTAAGCAGGTCATATCCAGTAATCCGGAAGTGCTTGGTAAGGACTAGATCAGCCAAAACAGCAATATCTGAGTCTGCTTATCCTCCATCTTGGTCCCCTAAACCTGCATGCTCTTGCAGGGCTGTTTCAGCCCAGAAGGTGCTTGCATATGCTTAGAATGGCCCTGATGCAGTATTATACTGGAATCAGGTGATCATATTATGTTCTAAAATGGCTAATTGCAGAGCCATTGAGTCTGATGGGCAGGGTTGGGTGGATTTGGGGTGCAGCTGCCATAAACAGGGCTGGTAGGTGATTGGGGTTAGTTGCTCTGAAATACTGGTTTTCGTATTGCTTAGCTCAAATGAGTTCTGATTTGCCAAGGAATCCTTATCAAAACAGCGATAGTTTGATTTATAGTGTGATTTAGGCCAAGTTAGATGTTGTCGTCCGTCCTGAGTTGCTGTGCTCGATTTTTCAAGGAGATGGATGTTCGTTTGATTGAACATTAGGTTTTGACGGGCTGGGTTGAGTTTGGCTATAATGCAAGACAAGGTGGCTGTGATAGATAGATTGGAATGTTTGGGAGTATGGGTTGATTGGCTGTTAGAAACAGTACTGATAGGAATATGCAAACCTTGGATTTATATTAATAAGACTTGCCCTGATTGATGATATGCTGGTATTCAGAGTTTGCTGAATGGAGGGTAGGTGGTTGAGGGTTGTATGTCAATGCTAGTTGGATTTGTGTGTGCTAGTTAGATTGGTGTGTGCTAGTTGGGTAGGTGTGTACCAGTTAGGGTATTAGTTATTTGTGATGAAAAGCACTATCTTAGTAGTACTGCTGCTGGCTGTCTCCTCCCAATCTCTCAGCCTCTGTGAGGCCTGCATCCGCACTACCGTTTCCCTGCAGAACCTGTTCATCGCCGCTGCCCCCGCTACTCCAGCCAAAGAGGTGGTGCAGGCAGTATGCGAGAGACAATGTACTCTTGCCTTCATCGAGATTAGTCGACCGACCTGTGCAATAAGGTGGCACAGTAGCTCACCCCCTTGGCCATCCAGGTGGGAGTGCGGGCACTGCTCAAGACGGGACCACTCTGCACCGCATTCTGTCCGCAGGGCTTCTACACCCCTCTGGATTTGTAGGCCTAGGTCTAGAAAATAATAAATGGACAGCCCGCTTAGGCTTTCTCGCACCTCATAGATCTGCCGGTGGCCTAGACTTCGCTGAAGATCGATAAGGGCTAGACCAGGTTGCTGCACATGACGGACATCCACCTGGACCTCAACTACACTGCCAAGGCCTCAATCTAGTGCGACTACCCCATTTGCTGCCACGCTGAGCATGGCTTCCCCGAGGCCCTTTCAAGCCAGGCGCCAGAGTTCGGCAGCCAGAAATGCGATGCTCCACTCAAGCTGTTTGAGTCAGCCCTAGAGTACATTGAAAGCAATGTGGCCAAGGTGGACGCGGCTGTCATAACTGGGGATTACTCTGCACACAACGAATGGGAGAAAAGTGCAGACACAGTGGTGCAACTCAGGAAGCTGGTCTAGGACAAATTCGCCCAAGCTCTCGACGTGACGGTGGTTTCGGCCCCGGGCAACAATGAGTACCTGCCTGACCACCAGGTGGACCCCTTGGCCTACCCCGAAGACGCCATCAAAGTAGTGGATATCCAGAACGAGGAGGGACGCACCGTATCGTTCATCTCTGTGAACACTCTGTTCTGTGACAGCATCAATCTGTACTTGATCCAGGACCAGACCATGCCGCTGAGGCAGATCAAAACGCTGGAGCGGGTGCTGAGCCAGAAGAGCGAGGTGTTTCTGGTCGCCCACATCGACCCCACCTCCGCCTCCTGCTCAGATGTATACGGCACACTCTTCAGAGCACTCCTCACCAAGCACTCACACAAGGTCAAGGCCCAGCTCTACGGCCACACCCACATGGACCAGTTTGTCGTCAACACCGACCCCAGGGACAACCACACTGCCACCTCTTTCGGACTGCTCTCGGGCAGCCTCTCGCCTCTCGGCACCGGACTGCCCCGCTTCAGAGTCTACCAACTCACCAATACCTTCTAAATACTCAACTACGACGACTACGCCTTTGATTTGAAGACCAACCTCTGGAACAAGAACTACAACTTCAAAGAGTACTACGGACTACCCTTGGACCAGCCCCTCACTCCCAGAATGATGCAGGACCTACAGAAAAAGGTGCTGACTTAACAGCAGGCCTAGTTGAAGTATACCGAGAAGGTAAGTCTGAAGGCTGAGGGCAGGAGGCAAGTCTGCTAGACCTTTGACAGCAGGCAGAAGGAGGAGATGTGTCTGAACGGAGGACAGAGTTTCAGAGGGAGGGTGTAGCAGTTGCTGCAGTATATTCAGGGACCCTGGGGGTCTTACGGTGGCGATATCCAGTGATAAGTAGTCTTGGACTGTTTGATGTTGGGTATGAGGATGTTATGAATTTGGGTTAGCAGGATGTTATGAATCTGAGCTAACAGGTGCGGTTGAATTGGTTAATAAATGGGTGATGGGTGAGTGAATAGGATGAGCGAGTGAATAGGATGGTGTAGTGATGAGTCAGTCAGTGGTCTTCTTCTTCGTCGTTCTATTGGGCGCAGTCCACGCAGAACCACTTGTTGCTGGTGAAGGGCAGACAGTTCCTGTGCCAGTACACTGCCCTGCAGTGGGTGCAGATGTTCATGGGCTCGAAGGGCTCGATCTCCCCCCAGCACAGTTCGCAGTGCATGATGAAGTGCTAGTCGTCGTCCTCCTTCTCCTCCCAGACCAGGTCCTTGAAGTAGAGGCGGGCTTGGGTGTTGGTCTGGATGAAGTCGATGGGGAGTCTGCAGTAGGGACAGGTGGGGTGGTTGCGCCACCAGTTCACCACGCACTCGAGGCAGAACTTGTGGCCGCAGGTGAGTTTGCCCGACTCCTTCTGGCAGTCCCCAAGGCAGATCGCGCACTTGTCCTGGTTGGATGACTTCGAGTGCGCCATCTTCTTCATGCGCCGGGTTATGCGGGGCTCCATTTCCGACACTGCCCGCTTGCTGCCCTCCTGCTCCGACTGGGACCACCCCGCCACCGACCCAGGGCTCGGGTTAGAGGGGTTGCTGTTGTGCTGCGATGAGGCTTTGTTGTCTTTGAACATGTTGGCTGGATGTTGCTTGTGTTCTGAGTATACTAACTGAGTATGCAGTAGTAAGTTTAGTAGTAATGCAGGGGAGTAGCTAGCGAGCAGCAGTGAAGCAGCCAAGTGCTAGTGAATTCATGATGAAGCAATCAAATGTTAGAAGATTCATGATGAAGCAATGAAACGCTGGTGAAGTGATGTGAAGCTGACGTGTGGTGATGTAGGCAGAGCATAATACCAAGCATTTGTTCTGTACAAGTTTGCAATAGCATTGTTTGGCCATTCTGGCAAACTGCCCACGAAGCCTCATTTGTTGTGAGCCCGTCATACCAACCACTTGTCCCACATCCCTTTGATGTTTGCTGGTTTCGGCAGCACGCTCTTCATCTAAAATACCTTTGCTAAATAAATCTTTATTAATCATAGCCCTAATAACAATCATACTTATGACAGCCACACTGAACTTCATGGGCAGCTGCCATGGCAAAACAGCTCTGA
>Ga0316217_10007788_pt1 | contig 10097 bp, 6 predicted proteins | sample 1anoAmetaG_FD_203633 | JGI IMG/M metagenome (GOLD analysis project Ga0316217, IMG submission 203633) | Freshwater microbial communities from Trout Bog Lake, Wisconsin, USA - 1anoA | ecosystem: Environmental > Aquatic > Freshwater > Lake > Hypolimnion/Profundal zone | place: USA: Wisconsin... | reverse complement strand
TCTTTAAAGCATATCCTGTGAATGGAGCTAGGGAGTCTCTCAACATTGAGATCTCCCTTGGTAGTGTTTACAGGCGATTAGAAAACACCCTTCTTTGAACTAATTTAAACAAGGAAACCGTTGGAGTACCTTTCCATATGCCCTGCTAAACGAATTTAAAATTATTAACAAGAAATAAATACGTAATACTATTAAAGGTAATGCCTTAAACTTCAGATTTGCTTTCGGTCAAAGAGAGAATATTTTATCAAGTTGAAATCTCACTTTCCGCCCAAACTATCTTTCTTGAAGAGGGGAAATTTATTGGAAAAAGTAATTATTTCGATTTTTTACAAGTCTTGGTTTGCCTTGTTCCCTTCGTTTAGCTCCTTACTCTATTTTTGCACTTTTTGCTCCTTTTATCGATACTTGTCTTCTGAAGTAATTTTTCTTCTGACTATATTATTGCTGTTCTTGAATTTCATGAGTTCGTTCTCCAAAATTTTGGGAGTCCGATAGTGCTTAGTGCTGCTATAATGCGAGATCTCTTCGCTAAACTCATTCCGATACTATTTGGGTTCAGTTTAGACCTTCCAATCGCTAAGCAATCTCGATGCAAACTTTCGAGTCATTCCTCCATTAGAATGCCAATTCGAGTTTGGCTTCAGGATGTCAAGCTGAATCTGATAAGACTTACGATCGAAGTTAAAACGACTTATTTCTTCTTGCCTTTGACTGTGGCCTGCCGCACCTATTTTGTAACTTGCTTAACTTACTTTTACAACTATTTGTTCTCCAGGTTCAGCTCAGGCAGCTTCTTCAAAAATATAGACTTCTTCTGCTGACTCACTTCCTCTTTCTCGTGCTCAGCCTCTTTCTTATCGTGGGGTTAGAGTTTGGACTCCAGGTCGAATTTGTCAAATTATGTTCCCAAACTCAACCTGACATTCTTGATTTTGGCTCTGCGTTTGTTATCATAAAAATTGTGCTAGAAAGTCTCAGCAATGCGGGGTTCAGTCTTGATCCTGGTGCCTCTTTGAAAAAACATCTCCTTCGTTAATTGTAAGCTCATATTATAATAAATCTAACATAATCAGAATCTGACGACTCAGACCACCTGCTGCATGAAGTTCCAGTGTTCTGGCATAATCGATTTAATGTGCTGTCCTTTGCATGCCAGTTTTTTGTTGTTGTGGGGGTCAGTGAAAATTCTGCAGTCTGCAAATACTATGTTCTTTCCGATTTTGGTTATTTAAGTATCTATTTGGACTTCTTCTTAGAGTTTTATCACGGTTAAAAATTAAGTGGACAAGCTGATGGAAATAGTTCGATGTGGAGTCATTCTCAGCATGCCTATTGTCGTAGCTACGTCAATCATGGTGGTCAGAGCTCCTCCATGCACTGTTTATTGTATGTTCTTTTGGTGTTTCAAAAATTTGTAAGAAAAAGTTGAAAACTTAGGTTAGTTATCATACCTATCAAGGGCGACAAGCCTATTTCCAAAATCTTGACCAAAACCTCCGAAAAGATTAGGATTAGAGTTAAAGGCATGCAAGGCTTCTGAAGTTTTTAGGATTCTCTTCATCTCTCCCAATAATTAATAGACGGAGCTTATAAACAGACTAAAAATTCGATATCAAAATCACTAGATTTTACAGTTGATTAGGTTGATTCCATTGATATTGCTGAGACTCAACCTATTATTTTGGTTTTATTTGGTCTTGAACCAATCCAGCTTCGTTTTGAGTGGCTTCAGCTCAAACATAGACTCTCGTTTGATTGTCGGATAAAAATGCTACTGGGTAGCAAAAGTGGAAGTGCTTTTGACCTACGAATCAGCTTTTTTCATGAGTTTGCTGATATTGGGATCATTCTTCAGCTTCAGCAACGAATTTTACCTCAATATACTCTTGTTCTTAAGCATAGTCTTAAAATAGTGTTGCTCATATTCCTTCTCCCTGATTTATCTCAGCCTGGCGTCCTCTCGCTTATAGATAAGAAGGTCAATCAAAGGCAAGTTGATCTATTTGGGTTCCTTTTTATGCTTTTCATGAAGCAGATTACTAAATGCTTCTTTTTTGCTCTAGCTCAGGTAGTCCATTTATTTTCTCATGTAATCGCCAATCCTTAATTATCTGATATTTACTCATCGAAGACATTCGATAAATAGGTGGATCTCACATTTTCTTCGATTTGCCGCTATATTATACTTTCCTTCCTCTTCTTAAAGCTTACTCCCTACAAAAAGCTGTGGTGCTCTCCCAAGCTGTAATACCAGTTCTTTAGTTTGCCTGCGAAATCACATTTTTTAACCTACCAATCCTCCATTACCGCAATACTCAAAAGCTCCCTGTAAATCAATCTCATGCACGCCAGCTTAACTTTGTTAAATCTGCTGATCTCTTTCGTCAAACTTTTTGAAAGTTCGATGTCTTGCGTTTATTCGTTGTATTTTTAAATCAATTTGACAAGCTAGGTATATGAGGAATCTTGGTTATAGTGAGGCGAATTATGCAAATAGCTCAGTTCGAAGATTTCCCTACGTTCGGGTACGAATAATGCCTTTAGTTCTTTGCTGCTGTCTTTGGCGTTTGAATTCTATAGCAGGTTTTTAAGCGATGGCTGCCTATAGCCCATACCTGAGCTGCCGACTTTTTTTATCATCAATTCTTCTATAATTATGAAGAATATATCATACCTTTATATCTCTAAACTCAATACAGAGCTTATTCTCTATTGTTGAGGCTAGTTAATGGGCAATCTAACCGAGCTAAAGCTGAAATGGACTGATTTATTCAAGTGTAGATTAGCTAAATATTTCATATAACTGGATTATACTTAGCTTTGGTGGACTAGTTATTTGGGAAATAAAAATAAATCTAATCATTTTGCTTTTTCTCTTTGACTAACTATTTTAGTTCTAAAAGGCAGCAAAATCCTAATCAAAGAATTGATTTATTCAGATGTAATAATTCCTGTTTTTTCTTCTATTTGATCCAAACTCAGTAGTCTTTCCTAAAAGAACTACTTTCTTCAGCTTTGTTCTCGTCATTTATGCTTTTGAAAGTTAAACAAGGTACTTGCTATACCTGCTCCTTGACATACATCGTTTCTGTGGTACTTAATCCATACTAATAGCCATTATTTGTCGACAAAAATTGCGCTTTTTTTACAAGCAAAATCTGGATAGCAAAAACGTTAAAAGACGATTTTCTATTTTACAATCCTAAAAATGGAAGTAGTAGCCAAGAGAACTGAAATATTCTTACCCCATCCGCTCTAATGTGATTATGAAGTTATTTCGGCTATCATCTTTCTGCTCATTAATCTTGCAATAAGTTGACATCAAATCGAAATGTTGGGTTGTTAGGGCGATTATACTTTATATTGGTCGATATCTCTACGATTATAATTATAAAGTTGAAATGATGAAGATGTCACGGGCGGACAGAGAAATGCTGATTCGTGGTACACCTCTGAACTCAACCCACTCTTGCTTTACCTAAATACAACTAGTATAATCTAGCACTCACCAATCTTATTACTTTACTATCATCATCAATTTACTGCCATCCATATCTAAAACATCGATTGGCTTGTAATCAATGTCACCTTAAATATAAATGTTTTGTTTTTGTTTTTGAGCCACACCTACGAAATTCCTTAGTTTGGCCTCAACTAGGCAACTATGAGTGAAATTCAAAAAGTGAAGTCTTTAGAGATATAAATACAGGTGACAATAGATGCTTTGAAAAATATTAATCACCCCATTATTTTTTACAGCTTCGACTCATCCTACTTTATGTATTTCAATATAAACTAGTGCCTCAATGCCTCTTGTATTCCGAATCTCCTTTCCGGGTCAGTATCAAGCACTCCTATCAAAAAATCTTTGGCTTACTCGCTTAGTACAGCTTTATCTGGGAATTTAAGCTCAGAGAGTTCAGGCGCCATCTCTCTCCTTGCAATTTTGATGATATCCTTTTCAAAGGGTGAGACGCCTAGAAGCATTTCATAGGCGATAACTCCAAGACTCCAAACATCAATCTTCTCATTATAAGTGGAGAGCTTGAGTTGCTCAGGACTAAGATAAGCTAAACTGCCTATCTGGGTGTTCCTGTAGGTGTTCGTATAGATGGAGCAGCCGAAATCTCCTATTTTCGCATAACCCTTCGTTACAGCAATCGTACCTAGTACAGAAAGATATTCTAAGGCTTGATATCTCTGTGTATAACGCTCTAAGTGTGCATATACTTGAGGCCAAGCGAGATCTGCCTGATGTAGGTGGAGACTTCATTCTAGGGCATCTTTCGCTTTTTCTTGACATTCATCATTGAGCCATCCGGCAGCAGCTCCAAAATGATGTAGATGTACTCCTCGTCGTTGAAAAAACCATACAAAGAGGTTAGGTGGCGGTGGTTGAGGTATGATTGGATTTTGATCTATCTTAGCAGTTGCTACTACAGTTTATGCTAGATGAGTTTTTTCTTCAGCAGCTTCTTTATCACGCAGATGAATCCTGTGGCTTTCTACTGGGCTATGAACACATCTCCGAACGCACCTTTTCCCAGCTTATCCATCAGTTAAAAATCACTTAGTTGAAACTGCTTCTGTGACTACATGAAGCAACTCAGTCTTTTCTTTTTGATGTTTTTGAAAAACTCGAAGTTGTTCTTCTTTTTGACCTAGGCGCTCTAATTTTTCTTATCTGACTCTTTCTACTCATCTTTTTCAGACATTGACTGTTGTTGGGTAAGTTGTGAATAATTTGATTGATTTTGCTCGGATGGGGAGTGGGACATAGGCCAAAAGTTTGGTGCTTGTCTTTGCTATGAAGGTGAATCGGACATAGGCCAAAAAGTTGACTGAGTCATATTTTTCCTCATAGTATGAATCTCTTTAACTTAGATGTGATTCTTGCCTTCCATCCTTTCTTAAATATTGATATTTTTGTATGAATTAGGCGGACTTAAATACTGATTCACTTTGATCTCAGTGCCAATGGACTGCCTCATGTATTTCAAGTTGTTTGGAATCGACATATTAGGAGTAAGAGTGTGATCTTTCCTTCCTGTAATGTTTTTATCAGTTTTAGCTTCTCTAGACACATTCTACTGAGGGTTATTAAGAGGTATAACATGCTAGCTAACATGGTCAAATTTAGGAAGATTGTTCTTGGGAAAAGTTGCGATCTTGGGATAAAACTAAAGCTTATGCTAAACCAGGCGCCTGTTGGTTTCCTAACCAGGAAAGATGAGTGATTGAACAACAGCTCTTTTTGTATTAGAACTGGGACAGCTATTGATGGCTGACTCTTTCGCTCCTCTCTCTTATTTCTCCCTGCTGTAGTTTATCCTAACCTGATCAAAATTTTATTGCCTTTTATTTTATTAAGAAACTCCTTCGATTACTGCATTCGATTCAACCTGCAAATGTTGGTGCTGTTGCATGGGCGGCTGATGCTGGATGTAGGCAATGGTGTGGTTTTGGAGCGGAGGACGGCCGTTAGATGAACTTGAGGGGCGATATTGATAAGGCAATCCGACGTTGTTAAACTGCCTCTAGTGGTTCTGAGGTACGTATTTGGGAACTGTTCCGCTTGTAAAGCTACTATTCTGCTTGTAGTGTGGAGGATTTATTATGGTGGTGGGCTGGAATGGAGCATGCGGCTGCATTATAAGATAAATAATAATGGGTGGCTTAGACCTTAAAGTTATGAACCATTTTAATCTTTTTATCTGTTTTTTCAAGCAAACTGCAGTATATTTCAGGAAAACGACAATTGAACTTAAAGTTTAATTAAAAATCACCAACATTTTCAACTAAATCTTCCGAATCCTACATTGGTTTTGTTGGGATTCACAAAGTTTGTAGGAATATTGGTAGAAGGGACCTAGCTTTGACCTTGAACCTGGTTTCCCCCTTTGAAGGGTGGGTTATTGAAACTTTTATTCACTGAAGTTGGTGGATTCATCTGGCCCATCTGCTTGTAGTATCCGAACTGTCCATTATTAACAGGTGCAGTTGTGGCAGGTCGATTCCCATGCAGAGGAGAGTAGCTCTTTAGCTACTTTTGTTAGTTGTTTGTCACTGGCACTCCTACTCCGAATTTTGGAGTAGTTTTAGGAACGTAAAAGGGTGGATATGTTTGCTTTTGAGTTTATTTTGGCTGTTCTTTTTATAAAATCTTCTGAAGCTCAGCCATTTTCTTAGGATTGCAACTCTCATTCAGATACTGAAACGAAGGAGAACTCTGCTTCACATCCTATGTATTAGTAGTTGATCGAGCAGTCATTTCCTCACTCTTCTCAGTCTTCTCATCAAACTTGAAAAAAGGTTGATCAAGTATTTCGTGAATGGTGGGCCTTTTCTGTGGCGTGACCCTCAATATAAATTTGACAAGGTTGATATCCTCCGGTTCTAGATAACCCATTTTTTACAGAAACGGTCACAGAAGTAGATCTTGGTCTTCATCTGCTCCAACACTTCTTCCGGCTTCTCGCCTCTGAAGGGAGCGTGGCCTGACATCAGCTAGAACAGCAGGATTCCCAAAGCCCAGATGTCAATTTTATAGTCATATGGCCTATTCTGGATCATCTAGGGAGACATGTATTAATAAGTTCCACACAGCGTTTTTCTTTCACCCAGAATCGCAGCGAATCCAAAGTCGCAAAGCTTGGCCTCGTTGTTTTTGGTAAGAAGAACGTTTTATGGCTGTATATTTGAAATTTTACTTTAATATCCCGATGCATAATATTCTGGCCATGCAGGTAAGCAACTCCCTCGCAGATGTCTCTGAAATACTTGCGGATTTAGATTTTGGGTATTGTTTCCATTTTGATCTTGTCAAAGAGTGTTCCTCCTTCGGCATATTCCAGCATCATATAGGTGATCTCCCGCTCAGTGTCCATATGGACGTCGATGAGTTTGATGATTTTGGGGTGGGAGAGGCCGTAGTGCATCATAACTTCGTTTTTTGCGATTTTATTGATCTCAGTTAAGCAGTTGTTACGACTTTCACAGCTACAATCTAGCTGCTCTGCAAATCTCTGGCCAGCTTGACCTGTCCGTAGGACCCAAAACCAATAGTCACGTGGTTGTTTTGGTAACCTTTTAGGATTTCATAGCGATCTTTCAGAATCATAATAATTATTATGCACCATTCAAGCATCAACTACATACGAAATCAACGCAACACTGTCATCTTGTCTTGCTTTCAGTGAAACTCATAGATTTTGCCAGTTTTTGATCGTTTTTGATGACTCAACGGATAAACTCATCTAATTGAATAATCTACTAAATAGTTATGTGTAAAGTATGCTGGAAAAATTCGAGCAATAAGCCTTGCCATTAATAAATCATTAAAACATTATTTTGAGTATTGCACATTGTGTTATTATACAAATCCTGCTTAATTTTTCCTATTCTTTTAGAATGCAGTTACAAAGTTAAGTTTGATAAGCATTTTGTATCGCTTATGCATCAAAAATTCAGCTTTATTACTCTTTTGATATTTTTAGAGTAAAATCAAAGAATTAACTTATACTCATGAGAGTATAATACTTTGTTTAATATCATCATGCGGATTGAAAAAAAGAGCATAAAAAAAGCTTGGGGCGAGGGCTACGTCACCCTTGTACCCACCGACGATGAGGATTTATGGCATATTTATAACCTCATCCAAAAAGGAGATCACATCAGAATGAAAACAAAAAGAAAGATAGTCGATGACACCAATGTCACTGGACTAAAGAAGATAAGAACAAGACTCCTAACATTGACTTTGCTGATTGTTGACATCAATTACTACGCAAAGGAAGATAGACTATGTATCTCCATCAAGGGAAGAAACTCCAAAGAAAACGATTTCTTGAAGATAGGGCAGTTTCACACCTTCTAAATCGAACTGGAAACCAAAATCACCATTTTTAAAGACGAGTGGCCGACCTACTAGATCAACTTGATCAGAGATTTGGGCAAGGAAGAACACGGGCTGTAAATCGCAGCAATGGTAATGTAGGAAGGAGTCGCCCATTTATGCTACGTGAAGCAGTCAATAACTCTCTTGAAGAAGAAAATATAAAAGACTGTATCGAAAAAGAGTAGTGGCTAAGAAATCTATCGCAAATCTTTAAACAGATTTCTGCACGAATGCTATCTAGCCATCCGAACTCTGGATTTTGATAGAATCAAATGCTTCGTAATTGCCAGTCCAGGTTTTATCAATGACCAACTTGTGCGATACTTGAAGGCAGAGCTGGACAAAGAGGAGGATAAAGGCAAGCAGAAATGGGTTGAAAAGATCATTTTAGCCAAATGTTCAAATGGCTACTTAGCTAGCTTGAACGAGGTACTAGCTTAGCCTGCGATTATAAGCAAAATGGAAAACACCAAAGCTATCAATCAGCAAAAGATCTTAGAAGAGTTTTATTCGGTCATGCAGAAAAACTAGAATAGGGTGGCATATGGAGAGAAAGAAGTTTTAAGATGCATACAAATGGAAGCAGTCCAAAAGCTATTGATCAGCGATTATTTGTTCAGGAACAAAGATTTCGACAAAAGAAGAAAAATAGCCAAACTTTACGACCTTGTGAAGCAGTTAGGCGGAGAAACCATAATATTCTCAAGTCTACACCCTTCAGGCTAGAAATTAAAATGCATCACAGGAATCGCAGCAATCCTTAGATTCGATGTCTTGCCCTTGGAGGAAGAAGACGTTCAAAGCTAGCAGTCATAATCTGTAGAACCCAAATAAATTGATGAAGAAGAATAAATCGGCAAACTTGAAAATTTTGACAACAAGCGTTTTTCGATTGACTAGAAAGAATAAAATGAAGAGGAAGAAATTGTCGAATAGTAGTAATAGGAAAAATGATTCCTTCAAGCACAATGTACTTTATTCTAAATTCAAACCTGAAATCTTATTTACTTGATATGTTCGAAATAAAAGAATGCCCTTGATTCATAGGGCTAATAACCCTTTGTTCTTTGCCGTTCCAAGGAAAATCAGATCATTGCCATCTACGTACTATTCGTATATTTGCTATTATTAGTCCTAACCCTTATCTAAGGCAGCATCCGTGAGCTATTACTGCTTACTGCCGTAAAGACTTAGTTGAATTTATGCCGCATCACCTGAGAGGCTTGCAGACTCTATGAGTTTTTCTTCAATAGCTCCTGCTCATAGATCATCAGCCTCGATAGCTCTTGTTAGCTTTGTTCGACTTTGCGAGCTAGAGCCCCACTATCAATGGATTTGTTGAGTTTTATTGAGTTTAATTTCTAGACGACGTGTCTACTAATAGATTATCTCTTCTTCTCCTCCTGAAACTGGATTGTCATCTTGCGATCCCTATTCTCCGTTATTTACCTCTCTCTGTGCTCCTTGATATGGTTTTCATGATGCGCTGATTCATCCGAAATCTGATTGGTCCTATCCGTCCTGTCTTCGATCAGATTCTTTCTGGCCTACTTGATTCTTTCTCTTATCTGTACTCTCAGCTGCTCAGTTTTTTATTTGACCTCACTAATATCGTTTACTTTTTCCAGAGATTTTCTAAAAACTTATCTCTATTTTATGATTTTCTAGTGAAGCTAGTTATGAAGGTTGATCCTTTTTTCTTGGTCAACCGTTTTATAGCGATTGTACTATTATTGTCCCTGCAAGACCTTGAGCCTCCTCCTCATGATTTCGACATGGTTGTTAGTTTCTTTTACCTTAGTTGCGGCCTTCCTAGGGTTAAGGCTCAAATCTCCCTTCTGTCGCTCAGTTTGGACCAGGCTTGTCGAGTCTTACTGCTTAGGTATTTAGTTACTCATTTGTAAATTTATTAAGATCACCGTTTTATTTATCAAAGGGGCTAATTTACTAACAATCCCTTTTCTATTCTCTTGAGCTATTAGATAGACCAATATCTAACAATAGGATCTTTCAGCGTTTGAGTTAGTTCTCTTGCAAATCTTGGCTAGCTGCCTTGATTCTAGACTCAGTGATCATCAACAAATATTTGCTCTTTTGATATTTTGAAATAAAATAGAGGGGTTGGGGTTGGGGTTGGGGTTGGGGTTGGGGTTGGGGTTGGGGTTGGGGTTGGGGTTGGGGTTGGGGTTGGGAGATC
>Ga0316217_10007787_pt1 | contig 10097 bp, 8 predicted proteins | sample 1anoAmetaG_FD_203633 | JGI IMG/M metagenome (GOLD analysis project Ga0316217, IMG submission 203633) | Freshwater microbial communities from Trout Bog Lake, Wisconsin, USA - 1anoA | ecosystem: Environmental > Aquatic > Freshwater > Lake > Hypolimnion/Profundal zone | place: USA: Wisconsin... | reverse complement strand
GAGCCACAAGTCATTCATTTCAAACGACTTGTGGCTGTTTTTGGCGGAGAGATAGGGATTCGAACCCCAGTTACGATCACTCGTAAACCTGATTTCGAGTCAGGCGCATTCGACCACTCTGCCATCTCTCCTGGCCAGCCAGTGTATCAGATATCCCGGCCGAGGTTCCATCGGATGGCTGGACCTAGGACGAAGAGCGGGGCTACCCCCCCTTCCACCCGGCCATGATGGTGGTCCTCCTGGAGCACTCTGAATCTGATTTCCAGTGCTTTGGGACACCGGCGTGAGTCTGAAGCCGAGATCACGGCACGGCGGTTGCGAAGCAACCGACCGGGACGGCCCTGGCGAAAATCCGGGACACAAACCTTTACGTAGTCGGGCTCTAGCGTCGCCGCCGGAAGAACGCCTGCAGCTGCTCCCGGCAGGCCTCCTCCAGCAGCCCGCCGACGCACTCGATCTGGTGGTTCAGGTTGGCGCTGCGCAGGTTCTGGGCCCAGCGGCTCATGCCCACCTTGGGGTCCGGGGCGCCGAACACCACCCGGGCCACACGGGCCTGCAGCAGGGCGCCGAAGCACATGAGGCAGGGCTCCAGGGTCACGTAGAGGGTCGCCCCGGGCATCCGGTAGTTGCGCAGCCAGGCGCCGGCGCTGCGCAGGGCCATGACCTCGGCGTGGGCGGTGGGATCGTTGCTGGAGACCGGACAGTTGTGCCCGGTGGCCACCTGCCGGCCGTCCAGCACCAGGACGGCGCCAATGGGAACTTCATCGCGACGGTCCGCCTGCTCCGCCTCCTCGAGGGCGGTCTTCATGAAATGGATGTCGTCGCCCGACCACATTCAGGGCCTCCGGGAAGGTGCTCTCCCCATCATCTCGCCAAACACCCGTTCCAGCTCCGCCTGTTCCTGGGTGCAGTTCAGGGCCGCCAGGGCCTCCCGCAGGGGCCGGAACACGGCGGTCTCCTCCTCCCGCCGGCGCTCCAGCACCCAGTGCTGCTCGCCCCGGTGCAGCTGGCGCAGGGGCCGCTGGTCCAGGCTGGCCCAGACCCCCCGGAACCACTCCCGCATGGTGGCGAAATCGCCCTGGCGGCGCAGCTCGGCGGCGACGGTGCGCTGGACCTCGTAGGGCAGCCCGGCCCGCCAGTCGCCCCGGGGGCTCCAGAAGGGCAGCCGCTGGGCCAGGGCCAGCACCGAGGGCTCGGCCGGATGGAACCGGGCCCAGCTGATCCAGGCCCGCCACAGGTGGGCCCGGCTCGGCCAGCTGCGCAGGCTCTCCTCCAGCGCCGGCAGGGCCTGCTGGGCGGCCGCGCCCCAGAGGCTGGGGTCCGGCTTCCAGGCGGCGCCGGGCTCGAAGTCCAGGGTGACCAGGGCCCGGGCCGCGTCCTGGGCCATGAGCGGCTCCAGCCGCGGATCGGGCATGCGCCGCTCCAGCAGCCGGTACCGCTCCCAGCGCCCCGCCAGGTGGTCGGGCTGGGCCGCCACCAGGGCGTTCAGCCGCTGCAGCAGGCTCGGCCCGCTCCGCTCCAGGGCGGCGGCCAGGGACCTGGGCTCCGGACAGGTGCGGCCCGAGGCCAGCAGGTCCTCGCCCTGGTAGAGCGCCCAGCGGGGCCCCGGCTGCCAGCCGTGGAGCTGCCGCTGGGCCTCGTGGGCGGCCCGGTCCGCCACCTCCCAGCGCAGCTCCTCGGGGGACCACCAGGCCAGTTCCGGCGCCTTGCGCAGGGCGGTCCACTCCACCAGCCAGCGGGGCATGCCGCCCACCACCAGCCGGAGCGGGGCCGCCGGCTCCGGCATCTCCGGGGGCTCGGGATCCCGGCCCTGGGTGGCCTGGCCCAGGATGCTCCGCCAGGGGCCGGGCTCGGGACCGGGCCCGGTGAACAGGCTGCCGCGCTGGATCAGGGCCATCCGCACCCCCTGGCTCCCGCCCCAGGCGCGGGCCTCGCCCAGGGCGGCGCCGGCCAGGTCCCAGGAGCCGAGCCCGCCCAGGGCCATGGCCCGCTGGGCATGGAGCGCGCCCAGCAGCCGGCGGTAGCTCTCCCAGCCCGCCACGGTCATCGGCTCCGGCGGCGCCTGGGGGGTCAGGTCGGCCAGCACCTTCAGGGCCCCGTCCCAGTCCCGGCGCCGGTAGCTGGGCTCCAGCAACCGGGTCACCAGGTCCGCTTCCGGCCAGGGCTGGCCGGGCACCGGCAGGCACAGCCCGGCCAGGTTGCCCAGGCCCAGCCCGGCGGCGTCCGCGACCTCCATCCAGAAGTTGGCCAGGCCGCTGTCGTAGGGCTCCCGCCGGAGGCTGGCCTCCAGGCTGGCGCTGGCCCGGGCGAACAGCTTGCGCAGCCGGAGCGACGGGGACAGGTCCCACTGGGCCAGGTGGCTGGCCACCGCGCCGGCCTCCTGCTCCCAGCCGGGCAGCTCCAGCAGCCGCTCCAGCGCCTCGGCCACCTCGGCGAACAGGTCGTCCGCCAGGCCCGCCGGGGCGTCCTCCGGGAGGCTGATCCGCGGGCTGACGAACCGGGCCCGGGTGGCGGGATCCTGGTGCCAGGCCGGAATCCGCAGCCTGCCCTCCCGGTCCAGCGCCAGCAGCCGCATCCGCAGCAGCTGGAAGGCCTGGTTGACCGCCTCCAGGCGGGCCTCGCCCTGGTCCGGATGCTCCTTCAGGAAGGCCTCCCGGAGCTCGTAGCGGGGCTTGCCGCCCGCCCCGTGGATGCCGTCCAGGACCTCGGCGCCCTTGGGCCGGCCGCGGCCCTGGGCGGCCTCCTCGCCGGTGGGCGAAAGCAGCAGCCAGGCGGGTTCCGGGCCCCAGCCCTTGAGGGCCCACAACTCCTGGGCCGGCGCCGGGCCCAGGGTCTCCAGGCCGAAATCGCCCGAGCTGAGCAGCCGCTGGAAGACCGGATCCTTGTAGGCTTCAACCTGGGGGAGATCGCCCGGGCGCAGGCAGAGGGTCCAGCGGGCCACCCGCGGATCGGCGTTGCGCCGGCGCTGGACGAAATCGCTCCAGGAATTTGCGGCGGCCATGGTGGCGGTCAGGCAGAAGGCGGCGAGGGCAGGTAGGATTCTCATTAGCCTTTAATGCTGCAAAAGCCGCCGAGGATCCAGGGGTCCGGTGGATTTTTTTTCCAGCAGGGCCTGGGCCGCCAGCCGGCCCACCGCCAGCCCCGAGGTCATGCCGTGGCCACCCAGGCCCGCCACCCAGAACAGCCCGGGGTTGCGCGGGTCGGGCCCCAGGACGAAGCGCCGGTCCGGGGCGAAGGTGCGCAGCCCGCACCAGAACCGGCCGACGGGCAGCTCGGCCAGCTCTGGCGCCAGCGCCTTCAGGGAGGCCGCCAGCGGCTCCAGCACGCCGTCGTCGGGGTCCGGCTGGCGGCCCCGGGGCGGCAGCGCCACCGCCGACTCGTCGCAGGGGCAGAGCAGCAGGCCGCCGGATTCCGGGCGCAGGTAGAACGGCCGGTCCGCCCACCAGGTCCAGGGCTGGCCGGCCGGCGCGGCGGCCGGGCTCCAGACCAGGTGCCGGCGCAGCGGCTGGAACGGGATGTCCAGGCCCCCGGCCATCCGCCCCACCTCCCGGGCCCAGCCGCCGGCGGCGTTCACCAGGGTCCGGGCGGCCAGCGGCCCGCGGTCGGTCTCCACCCGGAACCCGCCCGGCCCCGGGGTGATCCCCAGGACCTGGCAGCCGAACCGCAGCCGCGCCCCCCCGGCCCGGGCGGTCTCGGCGCAGTGCCGCAGGACCCCGGCGATGTCGATCACCCCGTCCCCGGGCAGGTGCAGGTGCTCCGCCGCCCGCAGCCCCGGCACCGGCGAGCCCCGGCCGGCCCGGCAGTCCAGGCCGAAGGCCCGGGCCTCCTCGGCCAGGGCCCCGGTGCCGCCGGGCTCGGCCCCCAGCAGGCAGCCGCCGCAGGCCCGCAGCAGGCCGGCCGCCGCCAGCCGGTCCCGGCCCTGGACGGCGAGGGCGGTGTGCTCGGCCACCCCGGTCAGGCTCCGGGCGATGGCGGCGTTGTGGCCGCTGGCGTAGAACCCCGGCAGCGCCTCCCGTTCCGCCAGCAGCACCCCGGCCTGCCCGGCCTGGGCCAGGTGGCTGGCGGTGGCCAGCCCCGCCACCCCCCCGCCGATGATCAGGATTTCAACATGTTCCATGGCCATTCCCGACTCCCGCGCTCATTCTGCCAGCCTTGACAAGGGGCGGCGCCGGCGCCACCCTGGATTACCCACCCCAGGGGGGGAGGGGTACAGGAGAGCGCCATGACCACCCTCAAGATCCAGGGCATGACCTGCAACCACTGCGTGGGCCACGTGAAGGAGGCCCTGGCCGGAGTCCCCGGGGTCCAGGGGCCGGTGGAGGTGAGCCTGGCCCTGGGCGAGGCCAAGGTCCAGGGTTCGGCCGATCCCCAGGCCCTGGTGGCGGCGGTGGTGGAAGAGGGCTACACCGCCGTGCTGGTGCCCTGAGCCATGGCCGCCGAGCATGGCTGCTGCGGCCCCGGGCTGAAGCTGGACCCGGCGGTGCGGGAGGAGGCCCGGCGCCGGCTGCTGTCGGTCCGGGGCCACACCGAGGGCATCCTGCGGATGCTGGAGGACGAGCGGGTCTACTGCGTCGACGTGCTCAAGCAGGTGAAGGCGGTGGCCGGGGCCCTGGACAAGATCGGCGCCCTGGTGCTGCAGAGCCACCTCAAGCACCACGTGGTCACCGCCCACGAGCGCGGCGACGAGGACCGCATCCTGGCCGAGCTGGTGGAACTGCTCAAGTACCGGTAGGGAGGGCAAGGCGAATGGCGACCCGCACGTTCCGTGTCGAAGGCATGACCTGTGCCAGCTGCGTGCGCCGGGTGGAGAAGGCCCTGGCGGCGGTGCCCGGTGTGGCCTCGGTGGCGGTGAACCTGGCCACCGAGGAGGCCTCGGTGGCCGGCCAGGGGCTGGCCGACGCCGCCCTGGCCGGGGCGCTGGCCGCCAAGGGCTACCGGCTGGTCCCGGACCAGGCCCCGGATCCCCACCCCGCCGCGGTGCGCGCCGCCGCCCTGCGGGTGGCCGCGGCCTGGGCCCTGGCCCTGCCGCTCATGGCCGGCATGGTCCCCGGCCTGCGCCTGCACCTGCCCTGGGCGGCCGAGGCGGTCCTGGCCGCGCTGGCGGCATTCGGCGCCGGCAGCGGGTTCTTCCGCCGGGCCGCGGCCCAGGCCTGGTCCGGCTCCACCAGCATGGACACCCTGATCGCCCTGGGCGCCGCGGTGACCTGGGCCTTCGGGCTCTACGAGGGGCTGCAGGGCGCGGCCCACCCGCCGTTCGAGACCGCCGCCGGGCTGGTGGCGTTCCTGCTCACCGGCAAGCTGCTGGAGGCCAAGGCCAAGCACCGCGCCACCGGCAGCCTGGAGGCCCTGCTCAAGCTGGCCCCGGCCACCGCCCTGCGCCTGGCCCCGGACGGCGCCGAGACCGAAGTGCCCACCCGGCTGCTCCAGCCCGGGGACCGGATCCGGGTCAAGCCGGGCTCGGCCGCGCCGGTGGACGGCGTGGTGCTGGCGGGCCGGGCGGAGGTGGAGGAGGCCCTGCTCACCGGGGAGCCGCTGCCGGTGCCCAAGGGCCCGGGCGACCCGGTGATCGCCGGCGCCCTGGTCCACGGCGGCGCCCTGGAGCTGCGGGCCGAATCGATCGGCCAGGACACCTGGCTGGCCCAGCTGGCCCGGCAGGTGGCCCAGGCCCAGGGCTCCCGGGCCCCGGCCCAGGACCTGGCCGACCGGGTCTCGGCCGTGTTCGTGCCGGCCATCCTGGCGCTGTCGGCCCTGACCCTGGCCGCCTGGTGGTGGCACACCGGCGCCCTGGCCCTGGCCTGGCGCCCGGCGGTGACCCTGCTGGTGATCGCCTGCCCCTGCGCCCTGGGCCTGGCCACCCCGGTGGCCAACGCCGCCGCGCTCGGCACCGCCGCCCGCAACGGCCTTCTGGTGCGCGACGCCGCCGCCATGGAGGCGCTGGCCCGGATCACCGACCTGGCCTTCGACAAGACCGGCACCCTCACCCAGGGCCGGCCGGTGCTGCAGGCGGTGGCCGGCCCGGACCGCGAGCTGGTGCTGGAGCTGGCCGCGGCCCTGGAGCGGGATTCCGAACATCCGGTGGCCCGCGGCATCCGCGCCGCCGCGGCCGGCCTGCCGGCCCTGGCGCTGGAGCAGTTCCGCGCGGTCCCCGGCCTGGGGGTGGCCGGCCGGGTCGCCGGCCGCGACCTGCGGCTGGGCAATGCCGGCTTCCTGGGGCTGGCCCTGCCGGCGGCGCCGGACCACGGCCTGCTGGTGGGCCTGGCCGAGACCGGGCCGGAGGGGACCGTCCTGCTGGGCACCCTGGTCCTGGCCGACGCCGAGCGCCCGGAGGCCGCGGCGGCGGTGGCCGCCCTCACCGCCCAGGGCCTGCGCCTGCACCTGTTCAGCGGCGACCGCCCGGAAGCGGCCGGGGCCCTGGGCGCCCGGCTGGGCATCGGCGACGTCCGCGGCGGCTGCACCCCGGAGGCCAAGCGCCAGCACATCCGGCAGCTCCAGGCCCAGGGCGGGGTGGTGGCGTTCGTCGGAGACGGCGTCAACGACGGCCCGGCCCTGGCCCAGGCCGACGCCGGCATCAGCCTGCCGGGGCTGGAGGCGGCCCAGGCGGCCGCACCCCTGAACCTGCTCCGGGAGGGCCTGGAACCGCTGCTGCGGGCCCGCCGCCTGGCCCTGCGGACCCGGACGGTGATCCGCCAGAACCTGGCCTGGGCGTTCGGCTACAACCTGGTGCTGGTGCCCCTGGCGGCCTGCAACCAGCTGGACCGCTTCGGCGGGCCGATGCTGGCCGGGGCCGCCATGGGCCTCAGTTCCGTGACCGTGGTGCTGAACGCGCTCCGGCTGCGCCGGATCTGAACCCAGCGGAAAACCTATTCGGATCAACTTATCCTCTTGCCGGACAGCCGGCACCGGGTAGCCTAGTGGAGAGGAACCTAGCCCTTGCGCCGAATCGTCCAGACAGTCGTCCTGCTGGTGATGATCCTGACCGGGTCACTGCCTGGGCTCCAGTGGGCCGCTGCCGCGGCCGGCAGCTGCTGCGCGACCATGCCCAGGGACGCCTGCCCCTGCCGGACCCCGTCCGGCGCCCCGGGCTCCGGCGCCCCCTGCGGGGCGGCCGCCCCGGCCGTGGCCCTGGTCGCGGCCCCCTGCCGGGCGGCCCAGGCCGCCAGCGCGCCCCGGCGGCGGGAACCGTCGCCGCTGCCGCCGGCCTGCCTGGCCCTGGCCGCGCCGCGGCCGCTGGCGGCCGGCCCGGTGGTCCTGCCCCGTCCGGGCCCCGCCCCGCCGCTCCCGCCGGACCTGACCCAGGCCGCCCTATCGGTATTCCGCATCTGAGAGCTGACCTTCACTGGCGTTGAGCAGTAAGGTTGCCTTTTCATATGTCCCCGGAGTACCCCATGCGCAAGCTCCCGCGTCTGGCCCTTTGGCTCATCCCCGCCTCGGGATGGCTGCTGGCCCTGGCCCCCCCCGCCCTCCAACCCGCCGATCCCGCCCACCATCCCGCCGATCCCGCGCCCGTGGCCGCCACCGACCCGGCCGCGGCCGGCGACGACCCCTTCCTGCAGGCCCTGCTGGCCGAAGCCCTGGCCAGGAATCCCGATCTGGGCCAGGCCGCCACCCTGGTCCAGGCCGACCAGGAGCGGGTGCCCCAGGCCGGGGCGCTGCCCGATCCCACCCTCTCCCTGGGCATCCAGAACGACGGCCTCAAGAAGATCCAGGTCGGCCAGATGGAGACCAGCTACTACCAGATCATGCTGACCCAGCCCCTGCCCTACCCGGGCAAGCGGGCCCTGCGCAGCGAGCTGGCCCAGCTGGGGGTCCAGGCCACCGGCCTGGCCCAGGCCCGGATCCGCCTGACCGTGGAAGCGGAGCTCCGCCGCGGCTACACCAGCCTGCTGCTGGTGCGCAGCCAGCTCCGGCTGCTGCAGGACCAGACCCTGCTGCTCCAGCAGGCCGAGGCCACCGCCCGCAGCCGCTACGAGGTCGGCCAGGGCGCCCAGGCCGACCTGCTGCGGGCCCAGCTGGAACGGACCCGGCTGGACCAGGCCCGCTACCGGCTGCAGGCCGAGGAGCGCACCGCCCTGGGCAACCTCAACCGGGTCCGGGGGCTGGCCCCCGACGTGCCGGCCCCCACCCTGCAGACCCTGGAGCAGGTGCCGGATCCCCGGCCGGTGCCGGCCGACGCCATGGCCGCGGCCGACGCCCAGAGCCCGGAACTGCGCAACGCCAGCCTGGGCATCGAGCAGGCCGGGCGCAGCCTCGACCTGGCCCGGCTGGACCGGCGCCCGGACTTCTCCGTGAGCGCCGGCTACATGCCCCGGGGCGGGCTGGATCCCATGTGGACCGCCAGCGTCGGCATCACCCTGCCGCTCTGGCAGAAACACAAGCAGCAGCGCGCGGTGGCCGAGCAGGAATACCGCCAGCGCGCCGCCGGCTGGGAGGTGGAGAAGCTGCGCTGCCTGCTGGCCCAGCGGGTCCAGGAGCGGGCCAGCCAGATGGAGGCGGCCCTGGGCGTGATCCGGCTCTACCGGACCGGCCTGCTGATCCAGAGCGAGAGCAGCTTCCAGGCCACCCTGTCCCAGTACGGGGTCGGCCGGACCCCGTTCCTGTCGGTGCTGGAGAGCCTGAACGGCTGGATCGCCGACCAGAGCGGCCTGCTCCAGGCCCAGGCCGACGCCCAGGCGATCCGGATCGCCCAGCTGGAATGGAACCTGGGGTCCACCCCCGGCATCGGCGGCACCGGACTGCAGGCGGGCGCCATGGGCGGCGGCCAGGGCCCGGCCGCCAGCGCCGGCATGGGCGGCGCCAAGGCGGCCCCGGCCGCCGCCGAATCCTCTTCTTCGAACGCGATGTAGCGAGGCCACCAGCGATGACTCCCGATTTCCGCACCCCGAAGTCCGCGTTCCCCCGCACCGCCGGCCTGATGCTGCTGGCCCTGGCTGCCGGCGCCGGCGGCACCTGGCTGGCGCTCCGGCCCCGGCCCGGCGCGGCCCCGGCCCAGGCCGCCCCGGCCGACAGCAAGAAGATGTACCAGTGCCCCATGCACCCCCAGGTGATCATGGACCACGAGGGCGACTGCCCGATCTGCGGCATGAAGCTGGTGGAGATGGAGAAGGCCGGCCCGGCCGCGCCGGCCCAGCCGGCCGGCAAGGGCAAGCTGCTGTTCTACCGCAACCCCATGGACCCCAAGATCACCTCCCCGGTGCCCAGCAAGGACGACATGGGCATGGACTACCTCCCGGTCTACGAGAGCGACCTCAAGCCCGAGGCCGGCCCTTCGGTGGAGGGCCTGACCACGGTCCGGATCGACCCCGAGCGCCAGCAGCTGATCGGCCTGACCACCGCCCCGGTGCTGGCCGGCCCGGTGGGCGGCGAGATCCGCACCACCGCTCGGGTGGCGGTGGACGAGACCCGGATCCGGCACATCCACGTGAAGGTCGACGGCTACGTCGAGAAGCTGTTCGTCGACTTCGTCGGCAAGCCGGTGGCCAAGGGCCAGCCGCTGTTCACCTTCTACAGCCCCGACTTCGTGAGCGCCCAGGAGGAGTACCTGCTGGCCCTCAAGACCCGGAAGGGCCTGGCCGGCGGCGCCATGGCCGCCAGCGGCAGCGACCTGGTGGCCGCGGCCCGGCGCCGGCTGGAGCTCTGGGACGTGCCCGCGGCCGAACTGGCCGAACTGGAGCAGAGCGGGACCGTGCGCCGGACCCTGACCCTCTATTCGCCCATCTCCGGGGTGGTCTCGGCCAAGACCGCGGTGGAGGGCATCCGGATCTCCCCGGCCGACACCCCCTTCGAGATCACCGACCTGGGCGCGGTCTGGGGCGTCGCCGACGTCTACGAGGCCGAGATCGCCCGGATCCGGCTGGGCATGCCGGCCGACCTGGCCCTGGGCAGCATCCCCGGCCGGAGCTTCCACGGCCGGGTCGCCTTCATCGACCCCCAGGTGGATCCCAAGAGCCGCACGGTCAAGGTCCGGGTCGAACTGGCCAACCCCAGGGGCGAGCTCAAGCCGGAGATGTACGGCGAGATGGTCCTGAGGAGCCAGGCCCGCAAGGGGCTGGTGGTGCCGATCGACGCGGTGCTGGATTCCGGCGCCCGCAAGATCGTCT
>Ga0316217_10007786_pt1 | contig 10098 bp, 7 predicted proteins | sample 1anoAmetaG_FD_203633 | JGI IMG/M metagenome (GOLD analysis project Ga0316217, IMG submission 203633) | Freshwater microbial communities from Trout Bog Lake, Wisconsin, USA - 1anoA | ecosystem: Environmental > Aquatic > Freshwater > Lake > Hypolimnion/Profundal zone | place: USA: Wisconsin... | reverse complement strand
TAGTTTATTGGACATTCAAAGGTCCTCACTAAGCCTATTTTTATTCTCCACGAACTATTCTAGCAAACAAAAACGACGTCCTTATAAATAACTCAATTTATTTGAAGATTTTGTAATAATGATCAATCTCAATCATTTTTTTCTTAATCTTTTGGACGAGCGGAGCGGATGGATTAAGAAGCAGTAGAAAGCAGCGAAAGCTATTACTACTACTACTGCTAAAAAGATTAATAGATTGTTGAAATTTTATTCAGAGCTCGTGAGTTATGTAACTTCTCCTTTTTATGTGCGTTTGCTGACAATAAAGTTTGAAACCAATCCTAGTATATAACAGAGGAACGCTATGAGCAAAACTAAGGTCTGTTTGATGTAGGTTCGGTAGTCTTAGCCATTTTTGGAGCGCGTATGGGATTGTGAGACCTATGTATGTAGAATTTTTTACCTTCAACTCAAAAGCTTTGAGTCTGTGTTGTCTGGCTTATTAACTTGATTGAAAGTATGTTGCTATGAGGTTCTTGGCTTACTAGTCCAGTTGTTTATCCTTGTATTCATTTTCAAGGGCTTCCCGTCTGGTTTATTGATATTAGTCGCTGCCTTTTTCCAGATTCAAACATTCCCTTCTGAGTTCATTCGTTCTGGCAAAATACTCCGCAGATTATCTGCTTTTTTCTTGGTGCTTCTGATAACAATTTTACGCATACTGGAAAAGTTAAGTACTTTTTTATTACCTCTATCGTATAGAGCTTAGAATTGCCTCTTTTTTTTCTCTTATGATTTGGTTCAAGTCTTATAAGAAATCTCTACTTGCACTAGGATCACCTCTAAGGAAGCGAATATTCCATTATAATTGGCGTAGTGCTTCTAAGTCCAAATTTTTAGATCTGAATTCGGTTAAGTACTTGGCTTGCCTATTGGTATCTTGCTTGCTGATGTCATGGAGGTTGCTTTATGTAGAATGGCCTAATCCCATCTTTTGAATCTTTTGAATTATACATCCTTCCTAATAAGCTGCACTTAAGCTGACCTTCTTATAAAAATCAAACAAACTTTTCTCAGAAAATTTAAAATTTTAATTATTAGTTAGTGAGAGTCAAAAGACGAAGTCTTTCTGAAGGACTTCCATAACTTATCTTACTTTGTAACTCTTGATTTATGAATGATTGTCGAAAACTCGTTGAAAGGCGAGATTATGACAGACTGGGATAGCTAAACCGATCTCTCTATAGTGACTATAGCTAAAATAAATGTAAAGGTCAACCTTAATCGTGCGACTCGAGAAAAAATCTTTTCTGTGATAGATTGATTTTGATGAGTTTACGCTATAAACTTCAACAATTTTTTGGCGGCATGATTAGTTTTAGCAGTTAAAATACTTATTTTAGATGAAACCAGTCACCAGTATCCCGAAAGACGCAATAACAATCCTTTATCCTTAGCAACTCTAGTTCATACTTCGGAGTGAATCGCTAAAACAAAACTTGACCTGTCAATAATCCCATCTCTACCATAAGTTACTATAGATCTATATCCTCCTTGCAGAGACTAACTTCTTTTTGCAAGATTCTGCCACCTTTAAGGAAATCTAGCGAAATCTTTAAAACATGATCAAAAACTAAACAGTTTTTTAGTATTAGTGTAGATAGCTAATTCACAAGATTGCTAATTTATTCCAATACAAAACTTTCAGAAAATAGCAGATTACCAAGGTCCTCTGCCCTAAACTCGCTCAACTTATCTAGCAAATTATGCTCAAGTTTGAAGTTTCCAATATCTATGATCTATTTGATGCATACCATCAATACAACAAAAGCGATTCTGCTAGTTAAAAAGAGATGTATTTTCTGAAGTAGTTTAGAAATATTAACAATCTCTTCATTAACAGACACTAATATTCTTTCGATTAGAATACACTTCTAAGCATAGGCTAGCATAAACATTCATTTCCGAAGAGCCACTTTCCAGAGTAAAACCAATATCGCTCTCAACTCTTAAATGATTCTAAAAATTAGAATTTAGCAATATCACGAAAATAATTAAAGTAATCTATTGGTATCAGTGATGAACAATATAACTATTCCCAAGCAATCGATAAGTTTTTGAACTCAATAGAGAAGTAAAGACAACTTGGGATACAAACAAAACATCAAGAACTTAACTACAAAAGAGATATGAACTGCTAATAATTAGAGCATATTGAGGCTGAAGAGAACTTGCCCATAAGCGCCTGTCTAGGTTGTACTTCCTTCTTCTTCCAACACTACCCAATCACGCATTATTCAGCCAAGTAGCAGATCCCCTTGGTTACTTTTTCAACAGTTACTGATTTATAACGAATCTTAAGTGAGCTTACAGCAGTTATTTGCTCTCTTTTGAATAGTGGAGGGGGTTTAATCTTGTTTGAAGTCGGTTAGTTATTAATGAGGCAAGTGGCTATTGGTACGAGAATAGATTTATAAACAAAAAACGTAATAATCAACAAAATAATCAATCTTTTTAGAGTAGCTATCTATCCAGCTATCAATATCTAAAAGATGATTCAGGTTGATTTTGTGCCTGTGGTGGAGAATCCATTCACTCTTAATAGTAATAAGCTAGGCGGAATGAACTCCAAAAATGCGATAGGAGACGAAGGTGAAGCTAAAAATCATGAATTGTAGGTTTTAGATGGATTATATGTAACTCGCATTAAAATATATCCTTAGTAATCGGGAATCCTTTATTTTATCCGAAATAATAGTTCATTAGAATGCTATATACAGCAACAAAGTACTACTCGGAAACTAAGTCCCAAATAAGCCCACAAAATGATTAAAAAGAAGGCAAAAAAGTATATCAAAAGGAAGCCAGCGAAGTTCAACTAATTTGGTTCTTTGTTAACTGAAATGGCGAGTTATTTTGGGCACAAGTGCGAAGAACCCACAAAAACAACAAAACAGAAAAATAGCTGCCATCTGGATAAATAGCAACTATACTCCTAAATGTTCATGATCGTGGCAAAGGAAAAAGATCTTCCAACCATAAAAAAAAACTACTAGACAAAGGGTACAGGTGCTCAATCGAAATAAGGTTCATCAGACAGAAATTCCGCTCAGCCAAACATACTGCCCTACTATACATTGAAGCATCTCATTTATAAGTTTTACAGAAGATAACGTTCAATCCAGAATTCAACATAGAAAACAAATCTTTGCTAGCAATCCGCCTGCAATACCACGTGAAGCTTCTAAGCAACCCACTCAGCTTCCTTTCTGGGTAACAATTCACAAGCATTAAGTAATGGGTCTTAAGTTAGTTCCCAAACGAAGTCTTGTAGTTGTATTAATACTCCCATAACAACAATAAATAGTACTATTTCCAAACTCGAACAAAATCGGCCTGCCTATTGGTCTATCATCTTATGAACAGTTGTCATGAGAAATGTTGTCTGAAATAACCCAAAGGCTTGCATCAACTCTCGTCACAAGACAAGCTACTTTATTGGAAGAGAATTTACACTTGTCTAAGAGTTTGAAGAACCGCAGAATATTTGAGAAGCAAGGCAACAAATGATGACAGAAGACAAATCCTATTTCAGCTACTAATCACTGCATTCAATTAGTTATTAAGGAATGGAATAATTGTCCAATATATGCTGAATTATTTACAAATCAATAACCAATACTTCAGATAATCATTTTTTATACGCTTTTGGCGAACTACTCACTTGCCTACTAATCATCTGTCAGACTTAGATCTTTGAGCAACTATCCCATATCTATTAAAGGTAGTTAGTATTCGCTCCAAGACTAGGCTTCGAATAGTTTCCACCCAAAAACACTGTTTTTTGCTTTGCGACCCACCTTCTATTTCCCGGCTCTGTATCTCTTGATCAAAGGAGACACACTTGGCAAATGATCATCTTCTGCAATACTGAGCTAGCTTTCGCTCATCCACGATTTCTTCTGCGGAGATTGATTTGCTTCCATCGCGGGCACAAAAGGATCAGAGTATCTGAAGTGGGTTTGCTATGGCTGTTGGTAGGTATAGTATTGGTTGTAGTAGTAGTAATCCGCATAGAGCAGCTGCTAGTTGTCTTGCCTACTCTGAACCTTGCATCGATTGCATTTGGAGCGGAATGAAAAGTTAAGGTTGTTGCATTTGAGGCAGACCCAGTCCTGAGATCCCTCGTCGTTTGCGGCAGGGATACTTTCAGTTTGGTTGGAAGAAACCTTTTTACGAATTTGACTCATATGTTCTATTTTATAATTCAAATAATCGAAGTAGAAAACTATATTCTTTTAGAAGAATTGCTTGGATACGCTTTTATTATTTTCCACTCCCCCAACCTCACTAACAATTCAAGGAAAGAATAAATTACAATCAACCAAATAAAGCTGGCTTCAACTCACTTGACACTTTCGATTTCGCACAGCAACTCCTCCAAATGGTTAACACCCTTTTTGTTCTGCCTCAGTGTCGAGAGTTCGATTATTGACTCTGAAGACTCTTCCTCGTTGTAGGCACGATGGTTTTTGAGCTGCAACTTGATGTTTGCTGTACTTTCAGTACGCAAAGGAATAGAGAACTCTTGCATCATATTTGATAAAGCACTGTTTCGATTGTTTGAGCGCTTCTTTTTCTTGAACAAGCCCTCTCCATTGAACAACTCTATTTCGGAGACCATTTATTTGGATAAATCATTGTTCTTTATCGGTTAAGCTATATGTGATGTAATCATCAATTCTTGTTGCGTTTTTCTGTCTATATAATCTAAATCGTTAGCTCCGAATCTCTATTTTTTCATCTATCTATGGGAGAAACCAGACAAACTGTCTTTCTATGTCCTATGATCAAGCGAAGATTCATGTTAGCTTGAATTTGATGGCTGACTGACCTGGCTCACCATATCTGTCCTAACTTTGCTGATTTTGTTAAGGTTATACTTCGATAAGTTGTTTTACTTATGCTTTCGAGGTTTAACAGCTGCGTTTTTTGATTAGTTTGAAGAGTATTGTGAATTTGTGATACTAAAATTGTTCAGAATGTTTTGACCTGCCAATCCCAGTCCGCTTCTAAGCTCAGGTACGACAATCTTGATATGATTTGCTTTTGCCACGCCATCTTTTACTGTTTTTTTGCGGATAGCCTCTATTTAAGAAATAAACATGCTTATCTTTACCCCTTAGCTAGGTTTTTACTTCTATTTGCTGGCCTATTCAGGCTAAACGTTGATGGAGAATTCCTGTGAAGGATGTGAATCATTCCTAGACCCGATAAATTGTTAAGATATGTAAAGCTAATCATCATTGCTATCTGATTAGCCTTCCATTTAACCTATTTCCTCCTCAATATCGTATGAAGGCTTTGTGTTCACTCTTGGTCTGCACATTTAAGTTTCTAAGGAAGTTTGTTTTTTAGGTGGTTCTTAGGGTTAGATTGTAAGCTAATTGGAGCCATTCTCAAGAAGCTATGAATTAGCCATCTCTTCAATTACTCTTTTTGTAAACTTCATGGACTCATTTTCCACTATCTTTTACTCAAGTAACTTAATGCTCTTCTCTAGGTCTTCATAGTCTTCTCTTAGCATTTAAGGTACAATCATTTTTCTGTTTTTTTCTTCCTCCGATTTCATTAAAAACTAATATCTCTCCTCAATCAATTTATTATACCATAGATGTAGCTTTTTATTGATTTCCTGACCTTTGATAAAAGCAGATTCTGCTGTTGAATCATTAAAATTAGTGTTTTTCTATTCGTTCAAGCCTAAGCTCAAAAGCTTAAAATATTCCTTGTAAAAGCTGTCTTTTATATCGTTAATTCCATCGAAGTCCTACTTTCTTAGCTTAATCTAGTATGCTGTTTACAGAACCTAGTTGATTTTCAAATATTTGTTAAAGTTTTGCAGCTGCTTTAAAGATTGCAGGAATTCACTGATATCACAAGCGTCATTTAGATTGATTAACTAGCTTTTTAAATGTAACACTAAAGAGACTGCATAAAATACGAGTCCTATTCCTCCCAGTTAGATGGTCAGATCCCACACAAATTTGATGGTTTGTAGAGGAAAGCTATAAATGAAATAAGTAATGAACCATTTGAAAATCCACACTGAATCTTAGAGCATAATGACTTCATAAAAGTGGCTGTAAAGCTATTTGTCAAATCTTTTTAGGATATTTTTGAAGAGAAAAGTGTAGACTGCAGCTAAAGGAAAATCGTCTTCATAGAGACCCAACAAAAGGTATTTTTTGTTTATTGCCAAATGCACAAACATCCAGTAGGTGTCTGCTTATGAATACCCAAGAATAAGCAAAAAGCCTACAACGAAATTGACTCCTTGAGTATAGCCCATCCCAGGAAAGTGATTCGATATCTTTTTGAGTACTCTTTAGAAAAGTGCTCTGGTTTCTTGTTTGAATTCGAAAGTGCGATTGAGATCTTTTTAAATTTGCTAGAAGCAAGAGTGATACTGAGTTATAGGTTTGACTTAATGATAAGAGTTATTTGTCAATACCCTGCTTCTTTCTACTTTATTATCGCAGACCGTTAACTGCTATTCTTAATTTCTAAGGCTAAAACCCAAACAGCTTTTGTACACCTCGTCATTTTTGAACAATCCGAACACTACTATCTTCCATTTCTACTTTATTCCCCCAGGAAACTACTCATCACTGCCCACATAGTTGCTCACTGGCAAAATGTACTCCTAAGCAGCATTTTTTAGAGAAGTAGAAAACCTATTAAAAGTCGTTTCATAAAGTAAAGGGGGGTTGATATTTATTTGACTGACTAGTTAATTTAGTGCGTGCTTAGAATGATTATTATGTTTGGATGATTTTGATGTTGTCGTGCCGCAAACTGCCCCACAGCCCATCGCTTTTTCTTATTATAATATATAGAAAACTAAGTTTTGTCGCGAAACTGATTTTAGGTTCCTTAATATTCATTTCAATAACCAAATAATGGGGCCGAATAACCTTTCAATGATGGTAACCTTGAGCATAAAAGACTTTATTACTGCAGTTGACTTCAAATTGGAATGAAACTGGAAAATATAGTTAAAATAACTTACTATTAGGCTAATTGAACTTTGTTCATAAATCGCGAAAGTTGTTAACAATCAGTTCTCTTCATTATTTTATTCTTTAGGTGGAGGCCTTTTGCTGGCGGCTTTACGAATTTCCATCTAAGCTTTCATCTTTAGCTATTTGGCCTTTTTCTTTCTTTAATATTTCTCTATCTGCTGAGCTGCAAATTAGTATATATCGCCTGTTGGTAGCCCATATTTGCAAATAGTTCTCAAAAACAACTAATAAGCTTAAAGTAGTCCCGTATCTTTTATCAAGTAATCATCTCCTTTCACTCTTTCTATAGGCTCTGGCTATTCATCCATTTTGTTGATCATGGCTGAGTTTATATATCAGTACCTTTGCTTTTTTAAGCCTTATCTTTGTCATTATGACGATTCACTCCTTTGGTTTATTTGGCTAGACTTTGACCTTTTTCTTATTTTTTGGGCTTTTATTATTCCCTGCTTTTGTCTAGCTTTGATATGGATTTGGTATTAGCATCCTTTTTATCGTTTTTGTCAACTTTTTGTTACTTAACCTACTTATTATCTTTGATGTCTTTCTGATCTTTATTATCTTTCTTGTCTGGAACTTTTGAATCTTTCTTTGCATCTTTGGCATCTGAAACCTTCGTTTCTTTCTTTGCGTCCTTTGCATCTACCTTCTAGTTCTTTGCATCTTTAGGGTTTTCCTTTTTGTCTCCCTTTTTATTATCCGTTTTTATCTCTTACTTCTCATTTCCTTTAGTAGTTGTTTTTTATATGGACGCCTTACTATCTCGTTTCGGTTCTTCTTTTCCACCTTTTTGTCCTTTCTCAGGCTCTTAATTAATAAAACACATACGCTTTTTATCCTAAACTTTGGGCTCCTACTTCTTTGGCTCAGGTTTAGGCTAGACTTTGGGTTATACCTTCTTCGGAGGCATATGTTAATAGTTATAATAAGTTATAAAAGTGTAATGCCCAACAATATGAAACGATTCGAGATAAAGCATCACTTTTGAGATTTTTTGACTGCTAAGACAATAACTCCTATCAGTGCAAATAATATAAGAATAAGTAAGCCAACCATACATTTATCGCATTATAGTGCCTTTGCGAAGTAAGTGATATTCTTTTGAGCCTTTTTCAGCGTAGATTCAGTATCTTTCACTTTATCTCTCATACGATCTATCTGCTAAATTTGGGCAGTTAATAGTAAGTTAGTTTAAACAGCAAGTTAGTTTCCCCTCTCAGCTATCTTATTCATTTCTGCAAGGGCTAGCTTAGTATTATCTTGCGCTTAATCACCCTTTCGAAACACTTCTTGAAGAGCATTTTCCCTTTTTTACTCCGCACTTTGAATCATGTTTGTCTTGGGTGCATCAAAAGCTGAGTCTCCTCTTTATTTCTTCTAGCAATCCTTCTAAAGTTTCTCTAGCTTTTTCTTAAAACTCTTGATAGGACCTACATATTGTGTAGCCTCAGAGCTAGGAAGCTAATTGACTTCTTCTTATAGTTATCTTATTTGATTCTTGATTTGCTTTAGTTGGCTATTTACTTGTGCTTTCCATTTTTTGTTATCTGTTGAAAAGAGAGGCGATCTCTCTATAAATTCTTAAAGATTGTTGAAGTTTTCAATGATATTCTATCGATATTCCTCTAGTTCGGCCATCAGAAACTAATGCTTGGAAATATTATAAGTCAAATCATTCCAATAAATACTCTATTCTTATCTTCAGCTCGATATACAAAAAGCTTCTCTTCAGTTCGAGAAACAATAAGCCGAATTCCCAACAAATCAAATCATGTGATCCGTCAAACAAAAACAAAGTGCAAAAGCCTAGGCAAATTAGTTATGCTCTTTACTAAATGAAATATGTGTCCAGTATTTGTGACAGTAAAGTGATTGCAAAATTGAGCATAGGCAGATCAATATATTTTTAGTTTGGTTCTCCTCCAATGTCTTCTCTTGGCATTGTATCTAATCTTGTTATCAGTTTTGTATCTGAACCAGTTAGGAAGTGGCCTGTTCTGGCGTTGCTTCTTGGCCAGTCGCTTTTTCATGAGCAGAGTCTTGTTAGCTCCCATCTTATGGTATTAAATATTACTAATTTAATCAATTAACTCAATAAATCAATATACTGCTAAAATCTCCTTTTGATGACTTGGGCTTGCCGATTTATGTTTATGAATAAATATGCTTCCTCAAGCCACAAAAAGGGGATTTATAGTTTTAAGAATTATTATATTTACTTATATGTAAGAGCAATAGTACAAAATTATCATCTACTCTGACGACCATATGGAAAAGCAAAATCGAAGGATTGTGAGCATTCAGTCAAGTATAACAATCGAAGAACTCAGAGAAATCGTTAAAAATGAACTTAATTTAACTACTCATTACTTCAATCTGTACTTTCATACTTATAACCTCGTCTTTTTGCCTTTAGAAAGACAATACTTTGATTACTTTAGAAATAACTTAGACCTCAACAAACTAGTCAAAGTAAAATGGTATAAGCCTTTGGAAAAATCGAGACTATCTGTTCAAGCCGTCAAAAGAAAAATTGAAAGGAAACCAAAGGAAACAACTCCAAAGACAAAAAATGGTTCAAAGTCACCAAAAAAGGTTCAAATAAAAACAATTGGTAGCTATACTCTGAAAAGCGATTCAATATGCTCGTTCTTTGCTCAGGATATCCGCAAAAGTTCCCCTTTTTTTCAAATACTTCGAATAGACACGCCTCAAAGTTTATAAGCAGCTAGCAAGATATCCAATAAGTGATAATTACTCTTGTCTAAAAAATCAATACCTCATAATCATCAGTTTTGAAGGATTTCTTGTTCAGCCTATCTAACTTAGATTTTCTTATACCATTTTTTAGTATATTATCTGTTATTTGACAGAGTTTTTGCTTACTTTCTACATTTCTTTTACCAATGAGACTAATTTTTTATTTTTGTGCAGGGAAGCCACATTTGATAGGGTCTTTGTTTGATTTCTTTGAGATTTAGCTTGATTCTGGCGTAAAAAGGGAAGATATACTTTTCTATTTGATCCTGCGCTC
>Ga0316217_10007785_pt1 | contig 10099 bp, 7 predicted proteins | sample 1anoAmetaG_FD_203633 | JGI IMG/M metagenome (GOLD analysis project Ga0316217, IMG submission 203633) | Freshwater microbial communities from Trout Bog Lake, Wisconsin, USA - 1anoA | ecosystem: Environmental > Aquatic > Freshwater > Lake > Hypolimnion/Profundal zone | place: USA: Wisconsin... | reverse complement strand
CAGCGCGCCGATTTCAAAATAGCCGGTGGCGATGTCGAACGCGCTGGCGATCCCGGTCCAGTCCTGGAGATATTTCAACCCTTTCCAATTTTCATCGCTGTTATCAACGATGAAAAGCTCGCCGCCGGATTTGGCTGGTTCACTCATTTGCCCGATTCAGATTGATGAACGAATCCTAAGACAAAGCACGGGAGAGGCAAACAAAATCTCATGTCAGCTTCATCCCATGGCACACGGCACATTTTGTCCCGCCCTTTCAGGGCTTGATAAATAACCGCGTTTACAAACCCAGGGCGTTGCCCTGGGCTGTCATGTTTCGGGCTTTCAGCCCGCTGGTTGGAGTCACCCGACTCAAGTACCTACTATAAACGTCGAGGAACCTGATTTTTTCGTCCTCGTCCTCGTCTTCATCCTCGATCTTTCCAGTTTTCGATTGCGAGGACGAGGACGAGGACGATTGGGTTGCGGCGTCAGCCGCGCTGCGATAGATCCGGGCTTAACGGATCGCCAGCGTGGCCGGGTTGGTGATCCAGCCGGCGGGTTGGGACATGATTTCCAACATGCCGTGGCCGAACCGTGACGTCGTGGTTGCGCCGGCGGCCATGCAGGCGACTTTGCCGTTGAAAAACACATGGAGCGCATCGGTGATTCGGCCGGGAAATTTCCGCTCGAACTTCATCCCGCTCTGATACATCGCAAAAATGCGGCCATCGTAAAAGTACCGGATCAGCCCCATCCAAGCGCGAATGAGTTTGCGCATTTCGCGCGCGTAGCCCTCCAGGTTGTCCAAATTATCCGCCAGCAATTCCGCCGAATGCAGCGCCAGATGGATGCCCGGGGACAGCATCGGATCCACGAACCCAAACGCGTCGCCCGCCATCACCCAGCCCGGCCCATGACCGCGGGTGGAGACGAGCTGATAATTGGTATAGGTGAACACCTCGGTAAGGCGGCGGCGGTTCGCCCCGGCGGCGGCGAGCAGGGGATCGCGGGCGATGGCCGCTTCCAGACGTTCCGCTGGCGTGTCGCCCAGTTTGGCGGCAGCGTCCTTGTTCATCACCACCCCCACGGAGAGCCGCCCGGGCAGAGGGATGCGCCAGCACCAGCCGTCCGCCAGCCGGCCAATGATGACCTGGCCGCGCGGCGTGTTTTCGGCAAAGCCTTCGTAGTGGGCGAAATAAGCCGCATCTTTGCGCGGGCCGATTTCGGCGGGAATTTCCAGCGCGTGCGCGAAGCAGCGGCTGCGCCCGGTGGCGTCCACGAGCAAGTCCGGCTGCCGGCCGGCGAGCCAGGGCGCTTGGGCGAGGGTTTCCCCGGCGAGCCGCAGCCCGTCGGCGCCCGCGCGCTCGATTTTGGCCTTCGTCCGCGCGCGCCGCACCCCTGATTCATCGGCGCGCTGGTCCAACAATTGATCAAAGGCCGGGCGCGGGGCGTTGTAGGCGTACGTGGGCATTGTGGTGCCGGCCAGCGATTCAAAACAAAAATCTATTTTCTCGCAGGCGTCCAGGGTGAACGTCACCCCCGGCTTGTGTTGGCAGATGGCGGCGGCGCGTTCCTCCAAACCCAGCTTGCGCAATACGGAAACCACTGCGGGAATCAGCGACTCACCCACGATCAATTCCGGCCGCCGGCCGTCGTCAAACAACGTGACGTCCAGCCCTTTCATCGCCAGCAGCGACGCCAGCGTGGCCCCCGACGGTCCGCTGCCAATGATCCCGACGGTTTTGATGGTTTTGCTAATAACCACCTCACGTCAAGCGCATGGGCATGACAACGTACAGGAAGGGACCGTTGATTTTCACCACGCCGGGGCTTAATTCGTCAATGAGTTCGAGAAACACTTCGTCCTCGGTGAGGGCGGCGAGCGGGTCAATGAGGTAGCGCGGATTGAAAGCAATGGCGAATTCCGTGCCCTTGTAATTGATCGCCAGGGTTTCGCGGGCTTCGCCGACTTCCGGCGAATTGGCGGTGATGGTGAGGTTGTTTTTTCCAAACGCCAGCTTCACGGAATTGGCTTTTTCACTCGTCATTATTTCCGCGCGCCGCAACGCCTGCTGAAATTCCTCGCGCCCGAGGGAAATGCGTTCCTTGGCTTCCCCGGGAATGACCTGCCGGTAATTGGGATAATTGCCTTCGATGAGCTTGGTGATGAGCAGCACGGAGAAGCTGTTTTCATTCTGCAACGCGAAGGAGGCCTGGTTTTCGCCAAATTTGATCTCCACCGTTCCCTTGTCCTGCAACAGCCGGGTCAATTCATTGACCGCCTTGGCGGGAACGATGAATTCGCCGCTGCTTTTTTCCGTGATGTCCACTTCCTCATCCACCAGCGCCAAGCGGCGGCCATCGGTGGCCACGAACGTCATCTTGCCTTCCTTGAGGCTGATGAAAATGCCGTTCAACACGTAGCGGGATTCGTCGGTGGAAACGGCAAAAGCGGTTTTTCGAAGCATTCCCCGGATGGTATCCTGCGACAGCGTGACTTTTTTGTCGTCCTTGAATTTCGGCAGGGGCGGAAATTCATCCGCCGCCAAACCATTGATTTTAAAGAACGATGACCCGCTGCGAATGCTGGCGATGTTTTTGTCATCGGCTTCGATTTCAATGTCGCCATTCAATTCGCGGACGATGCCAAATAATTTTTTCACCGGCAGCGTCGTGGCGCCGGGTTTGGTGATTTTGGCTTCCACCTTGCAGGCCACGGTCACATCGAGATCGGTGGCGGTGATCTCCAGGTGGCCGTCTTCGGCCCGCAGCAGCACGTTGGAGAGGATCGGCAGCGTCGTGCGCGTGCTGACAACATTCTGCACGGCCTGCAGGCCCGCGATGATCTGGTCTTTGGTGATCGTTAGATTCATGTGCGTCTAATATGTTCTTCTTTTATAAAAAAACTATCCGTATTAAGGCCGGTGAACAAGCCTAATAACTCACAAACCGCAAGGCAACCGCGCAAAACAGGTTCGTTGGCACCGGCGACAACTCCAAGCTATCCATACCAGACAAAATTGAAAGTCAAAGTTGTTGGTACTGTGCACAATTCATTCACCGGCGATTCGCCGCCAATCCGCCGGGTTGTGTGCGCCGGATCACCGCCGGCAGGAGGGAGCAAACCGAATCCACCTCCGCCTCCGTCGAATCGCGGCCCAGGGAAAACCGGACGAGTGAATTGGCTGTGTGGGTCCTGCCCGTGGCCAAAACCACGTGGCTGGGTTCCAACGAGCCGGCGGAACAAGCGGAGCCGCTTGAGGCGCAAATGCCTTCCAAGTCCAGCCCAGCCAGCAACGCAATGCCTTCCGCGCCGCGCACCGTGAACGAAATTGTGTTGACCAAGGAACGCTCTTTTGGCGAGATGATTTCACAGCCGGAAACTTGAGAAATACAGGAAATCAGCCGGTCAGCAAGCGGTTTTAACCTTGCTTTATCGAAAACGGGAGGGTTGGCGAACTTTTCGAGGGCGGCCACCAAGCCAATGATGGCCGGAAGATTTTCCGTGCCGGCGCGGCGCTCATTTTCATGTCCTCCGCCAAATAAAATTGGGTCCGGATGCAAGGGTGATCTGACGTAAAGCAGGCCGGCGCCTTTCGGTCCGTGAAATTTGTGGGCGCAAATAGAGACGAGATCGGCGTTGAACTGCTGCAAATTCTCAAATGGCTCCTTGCCAAACCATTGCACTGCATCGGTGTGAAAAATGGTCTTTTGTTCCCGGCAGACGGCACCCAGTTCCGCCACGGGTTGGAGCGTGCCAATTTCATTGTTGGCGGCCATGATCGAAACCAGAATGGTATCCGGGCGAATGGCCTGCTGCAAATCTTCCACCGCCACCCGGCCTTCGAAATTGACCGGCAGGCGAGTGACCGCAAAACCCTCGTTTTTCTCCAAATAATCGAAACATTGCAACACAGAATGATGTTCCACAGCCGAGGTAATCAGGTGTTTGCCCCTGGGCTTGAGCAGCCGGGCGGTTCCGAAAATGGCCATGTTATTCGCCTCCGTGCCCCCACTGGTGAAGCTGATTTCGCTCGGCTTTGCTCCTAAAAACTTGGCCGTCCGGTCCCGGGCGTCGTCCAGCAGCGCCCGGGCTTGTCGGCCGACGTGGTGAATCGAGGAAGGATTCCCCCAAACGGTGTCCAAGAACGGCTGCATGGCTTCCCGCACCGCCGGGTCGAGCGGCGTGGTGGCGTTGTAGTCAAAGTAAATCGTGCGCGGCATTGGCAATTGGCAATTTTCAATTTACGATAGAAAGAAGCATGACACAATGCAGCAAAAGTAATCCGATTGTGTGGATTGACGCTCGCCCTCACCCCGGCCCTCTCCCCCGGGGAGAGGGAGAAACCGTTGCTGCGGCTCGACAAGAGCATGGTGTCGGCGCGCCCGTAGCGCAGCCGTCCCGGCTGCGGGTTCTGGCGGCGTCTCGCCGCCAGTTTCCATCGCCGGGCGAAGCGCTCGCGCTGATGCGCTCGCGGGGCAGGCGAGACGCCTGCCCCACACTGAGGTCCATGAAAAGCACCAAAGGGAGGGCGAGCCTTATCCTCATTCCTGCCGCATGACACCGCGCGTAAAAATCTGCGGCATCACCAGCGTGACCGACGGCTTGATGGCGGCCGGGGCCGACGCGGACATGATTGGGCTGATGTTTTATGAGCCCAGCCCGCGTTACGTTACGCTGGCGCAGGCGGCGGAGATCAGCCGCGCCCTGCCGCCATTCGTGCTGCGTGTCGGCGTGTTCGTGAATGCGGATGAAGCGCTCGTGACGCACGCCATTCGCGAGTGCGGCCTAAATCTCCTGCAATTTCACGGCGACGAAACCTCCGACTTTTGCACCCAGTTTGGCGTCCTGAGCCTGAAAGCCTTCCGGGTACGCGACGCGCAATCTTTGCCGCAACTGGAGCAGTTCCAAACAGACGCATTTTTGCTGGATGCATATTCCCAGAGTGGCCTCGGCGGCACGGGCGAGCAGTTCAACTGGGAGCTGGCCGTGGAGGCGCAAAAGTTCGGCAAACCGATTTTTCTGGCCGGTGGTTTGACACCGGAGAACGTGGCGGCTGCGGTGCGGCAGGTGAACCCATTTGCCGTGGACGTGTCGAGCGGCGTGGAATCCGCGCCCGGCAAAAAGGACGAGGCAAAAGTGCGGGCGTTTATTGCGGCGGTGCGGGCGGCGGCGGTGCCGGTTGAGGATGCGGCCACCCTGCCACCAGCGCCGTAGGCGCGAAATATCTGTAGTGTTCCGATTCTGGCAATGGATCAATCATGAAAAAAACCATCACCCGCTGTCCCTGGCCGACGGACGAGCTTTACCTCGCCTACCACGACCACGAATGGGGCGTGCCGGTGCATGAGGACCGGTTGTTGTTTGAGTTTCTTATTCTCGAAGGCGCGCAGGCCGGCTTGAGCTGGCACACGGTTTTGAAAAAGCGCGCGAATTACCGGGCGGCGTTTGACAATTTCGAGCCGGAAAAAATAGCCCGCTATGGGGAAAAACAAGTGGCCGCGTTGCTGAACAATGCCGGCATCATCCGCAACCGGCTGAAAATTGCCGCCGCGATTCAGAACGCCCGGTCGTTTCTAAAGGTGCAGGCGGAATTTGGCAGCTTTGACGCGTACCTCTGGCGGTTCGTGGACGGCAAACCGATCATCAATCGTCGCCAGAGCATGCCGGAGGTTCCCTCGCGGACGGCAATTTCCGACCAGATGAGCAAGGATTTATTGAAGCGGGGATTCAAGTTTGTCGGCTCGACGATTTGCTACGCGAACATGCAGGCCGTCGGCCTGGTCAACGACCATTTGGTGACGTGTTTCCGGCATGAGGAGCTTTCCTGATATGAAACGAACCCTGTATTTTCACAGTATCCGGCGCGCGCCAGCAGGCCCGGCCGTAGCGCCGACATTCTTGTCTGCGGGTTCTGGCGACTTTCCAGTCGCCAATTTCAAAGCCTGGAAACACGGGACTCGAAAGTCCCGTGAACCCGCAGGCTGGAAAGCCTGCGCTACGAAAACATGAAACGCATCGCAGTCTATTGTGGCTCAAACAAAGGCTCGCGCCCCGAATACGCGGCGGCGGCGGCCACGCTGGGCGCGCTGCTTGCGCGCGAGGGCATCGAGCTGGTCTATGGCGGCGGCATGATCGGCCTGATGGGCATCGTGGCGGACGCGGTGCTGGAGCACGGCGGACACGTCATCGGCGTGATTCCCGAGAAGCTCGTCATCAAGGAAGTCGTCCACGAAAAGCTGCCCGATTTGCGGGTGGTGAAGACCATGCACGAGCGCAAGGCACTGATGGCCGAACTGGCCGACGGCTTCATCGCGCTGCCGGGCGGCTACGGCACCTTCGAGGAGTTCTTCGAGATTCTGGCGTGGGGCCAGTTGGGCTGGCATCAGAAACCGCTCGGGTTGCTGGACGTGGCGGGATTTTACCGGCATTTGCACACGTTTCTCGATCACACGCGGAACGAAGGCTTTCTTCGTCCGCAGCACCGCGCACTGGTGCTGGTGGAGGATAGCGCGGAAAAAATGTTGGCGCGGATGCAAGCGGCCAAGCCGAAGCTGGCAGCAGGCAGGTAGCGGGCGGGCAGGGACGGCAGCGGCGGCGCATCTGGTTGGCCGTCGTACGTGGTGGCACATACGATGACCAGCCGATAATGGGCCGCGGGTTTCTCCAAAGGATGGCCTTATGGCGCGGTCGGGCTTTCGATTTGTTGAATGGTGACCGGACCGAGCAGGCCCGAGGAGAGCAACTTGGCCGGCTCGCCGGTTTTGAGGCGCTGAGTGCAGGTGGGGCAGGTGCTTTGCGCCCAACTGCTGCCCAGAAGCTGGTTTTTTGTCAGCACCGAATCGTAGGTGGAAATATTGGATACGGTGCGCCGCTGTTCGGGCGGCAGGCTCGCGTCGCCGATCAAGCGATTGGGCCAGAGATTGACCACCGCAATTTCCAGCCGATTGGCGCGTGGCTTCACCGCCGAGGTGATGTCCACGCGCCACGGCGCCGTCCAGAGCACTCCCAAATCCTGTCCGTTGAGACGGACGCGCGCCAAATTCTTCACCTCACCCAAATCGAGATAAACCGGATTTTGCGGACGCCCTTCGCGCAGATCAAAGGTCTGCCGATAAACCGCCGTGCCGCTGAAATTTTTGACCGCCGGCTCCGGCCGGGCGATCCAATCCTCCAGTTTCGCAAACCGCAGCTCACCTTGCGCCGCTCCGCCACGCAAATCATTGGTCGGATAAAACCACTGCGGATCAAACTGCACGCGCCACGGTCCGGCGATTTCCTGAACAGGGCTTGTCTTGGGAAAGTTCTTTTTCGCGCCCGGCGCCACCGCCGGCTTTTGAAACACCACAAAAAAACTCTGCCGCGGCGCAAATCGCATCGGCAGGCGGATGCGGCCGTTTGCTTCGCGCCATTCCGACAGATCGCGCATCCCGCCGGTGACGGCGTCCCAAAGTTCCGGCTGCTTGCCGGCGACGCGAAACACGATATTCGCCGTGGCCTCGAGCGAACCCTGGTGGCTGATGAAATAAATTTCCCTCTGGCCGTCGCGCCGATGAATCCAGTCGAAGTCCGCGCCCTGGGCCGAGTCAAGAAATTCGAGGTCCGGGGCCAGTCCATCCGCACGCACCACCGCATCGAGGGAAGCCACCCGCAATTTTTCGACGGCCGCGGCAAAGTTGGTTGCGCCAATCACGGTCACACCGGCGGCAGCAAGTTCGTTGACTTTGTTCAAAGTCGCCGGCGACAGCAAGGCGTCGGGTTCGTGCGGCAGGACGAGGTAGCGGTAGTTCATTCCGTCGGGCAGCCTGAGCCGGGCGCCTTGCGCCGTGGCGCGGGTGAGGAGCACTTCGGAGTTGATCGGGTCATAATCAAAACCGGCGGGCCGCGCTGGCTTTTGGTCCGAGCGCCGGGGCGTAAACGCCGGGATCGCTTCACTTTGCAAAAACGCGAAATCGGCGACGAACAATCCCTGCCGCAACAGATGTTGGCAACGCGCGAGGTAGGCGAGCCAGCCGTCCGCCATCGGCCACCAGGTCAGGTGGTAGCCGAAATGCGTGCCGATGTGCGGCCACCAATAACCGGGCTGCAACTCCGGCTGCAACTGCGTCGGCCAGTTGTGAAAAACCAGGCGCGTCAGCCCGTCGCAGAACGCGGCGTCGCCGAGGTCTTTCAAGCTCCACGGGGACTCGATGAAGTCGTCGGCGAGCGACGTGAACGCCTCGGCCTGGCAGAGCGGCTTGCCATAAATATGCGCGGCGGCGGCGGATTCCTTGATGGTGAAATTGTGCGGGCCGTAAAAGATGTCGCCGCCGGGTTCGCCATTCCGGGCCCAAAATTCGCCCATGGGAATTTCGTTCAAGCCCTCATATTGCAGCGCGTCCGCCCAAAAATGATGCGCCTGGTTCGGCCCGCCAGATTCGGCGTGGATGCCGCGCAGGCCGCCGCGCACCGTCAAATCGCGCAACCGCCCATAATAATTCGCCGCCACCAAATCGGTGAACGTGCGGCGATAATCCTGGAGGAAACGACGCGTCCCATCGGCATTGTCCACGGTCATCCCCAAGACGGCTGGCAGCCACGGCAGCAAATCATAGCCGCGGCGTTGCTGAAATTCTTCCCGCATTCGCGGCGTCCAGGTCGGCTGTCCAATTTCCCAGCTATCAATGTGAAAATATTGCAGGGTTTTTCCTGCCTGCGGGCCGGCATCGGCGATGAGCTTTGCGCCGGTCGCGGCAAAATGCGCGTCCATGGCCTCGGCGCTCAGCGGATCAATTTCCAATCCCGATGGTCCGCTGCCGGGGTTGGAGATCAGATGACCGGTCAACGTGGAGCCAATGCGCAAAATCGTCCAACTACCTTCCGGCGCGTGCCATTCGAGCTTTCCGTTCTGATCCATGAATCGCGTGAGGTCCAGCGCCTCGCTGCGCTGCCAGACTAGGGGCGGCGACTTTTTCCCCGTCGCAGAATTTGTCGGGGCCGGCTGCGCGAGCACCGCGAGGTCGCGATAGAATCCCTGCACGACTGGCGGTTGCGGCAGCGTGAGGCTGACCTGGCCCGGACCGCTGACCACCGTCTGCGCCGAAACGACCTTCTTCTCCGCCAGTTCCGGCGTCACCCACGGCCCGCCGCAATTCCAGCCGCTGCACAAATTCACGGTGAGCACAAGGCCGCAACGGTCCGCCTCGCGCACAGCATACTTGAACAACTCGCGCCAGTCCGCGCTCATGAATTTCGGTCCGCGCGGAACTTCGGGACCGGCTTCGCCCGCATCGAACAGCAGCGCGCCACCGATGCCATGCTTTTTCATCTCCTCAAAATCGCGGGTGATGCCGGCGCGACTGGCGTTGCCGTTGAGCCACCACCAATAAACCCAGGGGCGGGCATCGGCCGGCGGCGACACAAAATCGCGGGGCAGCGCCCGGCGGGAAGATTCATCACGTGATTTGCCGTCCGAAGGGAGCCGGCTGTCCGCTGCCTTCAAACCGTCAGCCGCAAAGAGATGGACGGTTTGACCAACCAGCCAAACGAGAAGTAGATGCCGATGAATGGTCTGCATGATCATCTGCGAATGATCTTCAATTGTCCGTCCAGTTCAAGTGGTTTTCCCCGCGACGACTGAAGGGGCGGCAGCGGCCGGACAACTTCATTGCGGCACAAAAATGAACCCGTTGGTCTGGGCGTTCACAATCAGCTGGAAGCCCGCCCCGGCCGCGTTTGTGAACGTGCCCTGTTTTGCCGCCAAGGCCTGAACGCCCGCGAGCAAAATGCCCTGCATGTCGGTGACGCTGATGCCGTTCGTCGTGCCGCCCCATTTGGCCGACCAATCTTGCGCCATCGGGCCGATATGGGCGCCGCCGCCCAGCGTGTTGGTGGTGGTCACCAGGTTGGTCGAAAGGACACTGCGGATTTGGTTCGTTTGGGCGTGGATAATGGCCAGCCGATTGGAGCCGGCGCCAGTCCAGTTGGTGCGGGTAAACACCACCTGATTCATGGCGAGTTTTGCCACCAGATTGGTCACCATTTGTGCGCGTGTTTTGAACTGCCACCGATAGACGGGAATCTTCGCCAATTTGTCCAACAGCGCGGTATCGGCAAAGGGCGTGATGTTGGTCTTCT
>Ga0316217_10007784_pt1 | contig 10099 bp, 8 predicted proteins | sample 1anoAmetaG_FD_203633 | JGI IMG/M metagenome (GOLD analysis project Ga0316217, IMG submission 203633) | Freshwater microbial communities from Trout Bog Lake, Wisconsin, USA - 1anoA | ecosystem: Environmental > Aquatic > Freshwater > Lake > Hypolimnion/Profundal zone | place: USA: Wisconsin... | reverse complement strand
ACTCCCAGCCAGCCGTTCCAGCTCTTGCCGATCTTCCGGACCACAATTGATTGTGGGCGCATGTCTTGCCATGCGCCGAACTATACAATATATCGTCTATCATTGCAAGTAAGCACTAGTCCCGAAGCTACTCGCCGCTTACCGTCCGGCAGCATTTCACTCTGCCGCTGCCGATTACCTCGAGACGTCAGTAGTATAGGCTGGCGAGTTTTGTTAAGCAGCGACTCAACTTCCTCTCGTAGCGCGGGGGACGCCGGCACAGGCTTGGCCGAGGTTGGCCCGCCGCGCGACGGGGTCGGCTATCTCCGTCGCCTTGGCGAAAACCTGCTGAGCGTTTTGGTCTCCGAAATTCACATTTGGACCGATTCGGAGGAGGCTTTCTTGGGCTGGGTTCCCGACGAGCCGCGCGCTTCCGGCGGAAGCTCCCACAGCAGGCGCGGCGTTTTGTCAACGCCTGATTGGAACAGTGAGTTCAGCAGCGGGAATCGCCTCAGCCAAGGGGATAGCGACACTCCGCTCCGTTGGACGCCCCAGCGTCTGCCCCAAGTCCAGAGCTTGCCATCCCGGTTCAACAGAACGGTAGTCCCCTCCCCGGGCGCGAAGGCCCAAGGCTCGAAATTGAAGCGGAGCGCTTTCGGTGACGGCGCCCAGGCGCCAATTCCACCCGCGCCAAGCTGTCCTTCCGTATTCAGTCCGCAGACCCACCACCCTCCGCGCTTCTTGCGGGCGAAAAACGAGTCTCGCCCAGCATAAATCTCGCTCCAGTCATTATCCAGTCCTACCTGAGTGAGAAGGTCAACGCCGCCGGAATCGACTTGAGTGGCAAGAAGATTAAAACGCCGGCCTCTGAGCCACAGCGTTCCATCGGTCTTGAGCGCGATCAGCAGATTGGCATCGTCTGGAGAAATGGCCAGCCAGTTTGTGCCCGGCGCGATCTGTCGAGGCGCCCAAGTAGTGGTGGAAAAGTCCGCTCCCCAACCCCAAAGCGTGCCGTTTATCTTGAGGGCGTAGCTGCTGTGGCCGCCAGCCGCGATCGTCTGCCAATCCCGGTCCATCCCGATCCGGACCGGGGCGGATCGGTTGCTAGTCGTGCCGTCGCCCAACTGGCCGCGCAAATTCAAACCCCAGGCCCACAGTGAATGGTCGTTCTTAAGCGCCAGATTGTGAAAATAAGAGGCCGAGACTTTGGTCCAATTGGTTTCGCGGCCGATCTCGGTCGGAGTATCGTAGTTCGTGGATACATCCGACTGGCCCGCTTGCCCCTCGGAATTCAAACCCCACGCCCACAGGCTGCCATCGGCCTTCAACGCCACCATATGTTTGAGGCCCGCCGCCACCTGCGCCCAATCCGAGTCGGATCCAACCCGGCGGGGAACCTGCGATATTGCGGGACCCTGAAACGGTGTGCGCCATGCGCTATACTCGCCCCACGCCCAAAGCGACCCGTCGGGAGCCAGGAGAACCGCTGTATCCGTGGCATTGGCCAACCGCGGCTCGCACTTGCCAGGGGGCAGCGGTTTGCCCGTTCGAATCGCTGGGCCACGGAACTGCAGCGCCATCGCCAGCAGCACGACCAGGATCAAGACTGCCGCCGCCGCGCAACGTGTAAACCACTTTCTCATGTCAAGCCAACCTCAGCCGAGCCTAAAACAGCCTCCCACCTCCCGCAATGTCTATAATCCGACCGCCGCTGGGTAAGACGAAGCGATCCGGAGAGCGCGCCATTCAGCTCGCCGGTCCTGCGGCCAAATGTTCTTTGAATTTCGATCTGCTCCTTTGGTCTTGTCCACTCGACCGACAGGGAGCGCGGCCCCGAACAGTTAGCCACAAGCCCTTCGGACCTTTGGGTAAGGAAAGCCTCTACAGTCTGGCGGCTTCATTAGGGGGGGTTGACCCGGCTGGGTTCTAGGTCGTAAAGTGCTGGGAGTAAACGTGCTGGGTATCGGCGGCGCCGAGGCGCTGCTCCGGATCATTGACGACTATGATAAAGACCCTACTTCGCAAGGTACTGGGACTGGCGCTTCTGGGCATCGGCTGTTACTACCTCGCGACCGGGGTCTTCTCCGCGCTACTCTTGTTATTGGCTCCCACTGAATCCGGCGTGGTCGTGGCGACGTCTATTTCTCCTCGTCCCGCGTCGACAAATTGTGCTTGCGTTGTCTGGGGCGTTGGCTTGGTCATGATCCCGCCGCTTGGCGACTGGGAGGCGATTCCGAAAGTCGGTGATCACGTCGCCGTGTTGGCATGTAACGATGGTTATAGCGCGGGAACGCTTAAGTCAGGGCGCGCCCTCCGGAGAGTTTGGCTACGGGCAATACGACTTACTACGGTCGGCGGCAGCCTGCTGGCCGGCTACTATGTCATGAAACGTCGCTACCTTTAGAGGATGGTTATCGACGATCGCATTGAGCAGGTCATCCATTTGGTTCAAATGCTACGGTGGGGGCATTGTCGCGTCACGTCGATCCTGCAACCTGCCAACCAAGGAAGCGCTCAGGCAGCCGCTATTTGGGCAAACGCAACCCGCGCTGCTGGCGCCCTCGCGGAGGCTCTCCGGCGCTCCACGCTCGCAATGGACACGACAGCCAAAATGGTCAAGGGCGCCAACGTATTTGCGCGGCAAACCAGGGCCGCCCACTCGAAGGGTTTCCATTGGGGCGCCGCCAACCAGGCGCGCTGCCCGACGGAATCCGCTTCCTCTGCCCCTCGCGCAATGCCGTTTCGAAGGAACAACTTCTTGCTTTCGATGGCGAGCTTCAGCGGCGCGATAACGACGCACCATTGCCTTGATTTTCTGTTCCAGTGAGAGCCTGGGACGCTGGTTGGGCTGGACCCCTGGAACACTTTCTTTAGAATTCATCCGCATGCCTTTCGTACCGATGTCTAAGGCAGACCATCCGATCCTTCACTAGGTTGGACGCGGCGCTGATGATCGGAACCTGTCCCGAATATGACAGTTTTGAAAGATTCGCAAAGGTCCAAACAAACGAGAGGCGGAGAACGCGCAAGACTATCGGATCCGAGTCGATCCTGAAAGACAGCCGGCCATTTTCCAAACTGCCGGAAGGACTAAAACCGCCCTTGCCGCTTTCAACACGCGGCCCCTCAACCCTCGGACCGGCGCCTGACCATTTAGTTCATCCAAGCGACCGGCAGGAAATCCCGGACCGGCAGGCGCCGAGCCCCGAGCGACCGAAGTCGCCTTCGCGGCGGGATGTGAATACGATTTTTGCAGGCGCCGTCGAATGGAACATGGAGAATGCTTATGAAATATATAATAGTCATTGAATGCGCGGTTCTGACCGCGCTTTACCCGGCCCTCGCGAGAGCCGATCAGCCATCAGCCCGAGAGGATAGCCAGAAAACGTGGACCGGCGCGCTCGTCGCGGTGGACGCCGAGGACAACACCGTCTCGGGCAAACACCTCTTTACCCGGGAGACGTTCCACTTAGGCCGCGATTGCGTGATCTCGGCGGTCGATAAGAGCAGGGCTTCGCTAAGCGACCTGCGGCCTGGTGAGAAGGTGGCCATCCAGTACCAGAACGCCGAGGGAGTCCTGGTTGCGAACCGGATCAACGAGAAGGCCTTGAGCTACAGCGGCGCCGTTTATGCGGTGGATGAGACAACTCACGCCTTGACCATGGAGGAACCGCCCATTTGCCAACCCTTTCGCGCCCCCAAACAGTTCTGCGTCGCCGGGGACTGCCAGATAATCCTCAGCAACGGCGGCAAAGGGAAACTGGCGGATGTGAGGCCGGGCGACCGGGTCACGATCGTATATGAATTCCCGGACGGAGCTCCGGTGGCGTATCGCATCCGCAAAAGGACGGCCGTGTGGGTCGGCTCGCTTGATTCGATCAATCTCGCCACCCGAATTCTAAAGGCCAGGGACCGGTCCGGTCAGACGCGGTTCGAGGTCGCTGACGGCTGTCGCATTCTCGATAGCGGCGGACGAAGCGGAAATCTGAAGCGTTTGGCGTACGGTCAAACGTATTTGTTTACTTATGAGGCTGTGGACGGCATGAAAGTAGTCGAGCGCATCGCCCCGATTCTTGAGACGCCGCCAACCACGACGGTTTCAATGCGCTAAATGCAAACGGTTCCGTGGGCATTTGCGCTGGTAACAGCGGTTTGGTTCGGCATGAAGGCCCGCGCCGCTGGCCGCAATTGGCTAGGGTGGGCGCTCGGCGGCGGGGTCTTCGCATTGACGGCGACCACTTTCGTCCTGGGGGTAAGTCAGGCGGCCTTCATACCCTTGTCGCAGACAGCGGTGGTCTGGTTCCGAATAAAATCGGTGGCCGCCGCCGCGCTGATGGTCGGCGCCGTGGGTTGCTTTCTGACGCGAACACACCGGGCGCCACCCTCTTGACGATCGCCGCGAACTTTTCACGCCGCCACGGACCTAACCCGACATACTTATGCGGTTTAGGCATCCAGCCTAGAGCGCTTAGGCGCCTTGCTCACTCCATTTCAGCGCCGCGCCCAATTACCTTTCGCCCGAAGCGTGACATGATACTAGGTGAATGCAGAGAGTCGCCAAGCTTGCCCAGGCCCGTTGATTAGGACGGACCTCGGCTCCGTTGTTCAAAGGAGTTATGGCGGCGCAAGCGTGGGGCCTCTGGCGCCTTATTAGAACAATATATGAAAAAAACATCACCGAGAATGGCGAACGTTGGATCGCACTCGAACGACTTCGCGCGCATTGATACCTTATTGCTGCAAAACGGCCATTCGAACGCCGTTGTTCAGAAGCGGGCCTTGAGCGCGCCCGGATCGGTCAATTCAACACCGCCGGCGCCGATGCGGAGGGCCGCGTCGGAGGAAGTCCAAGCCACCTTGCGCTTTTACAGTCCGGGCGCTAGAAGAGTGTTCATCGCCGGGACCTTCAATGACTGGCATGCTGACGCGACGCCCCTGACGAACGTCGGCAATGGGGAATGGGTCTTGAGCCTGATGCTGAAGCCTGGCGTGTACGAATATCGCTTTGTCGCTGACGGCCAGTGGCAAGATGATCCACAGGCCGCTGAACGAGTGAAAAATCCCCACGGAGGATGGAATGCGATTCTGAGAGTCGAGCCGCGCTCCGTTAGGTAGAGCGCCCCCAGTGAACCCATCGGCTGCAAGGCCCATGCTCGGAGTTCCAGGCCCGCCGCCTGAGTTGGATCGCGTCCTGTTGGTGGCCAACGCCCGGCCGCTGAGCTGGATCAGTGATAAAATTGCCGGCATCGTGGAAGGCCCGACGCCCGCTTGGTGGTGGTGGGCCTTCATCCCCAGTTTCTTGCTCTTCCTCGTGTTGAGCGGGATGGTGACCTACCTCATCGCCACCGGGATTGGCGTCTGGGGCCTCAACCACCCGGTGATGTGGGGCTGGGCGATCGTCAACTTCGTCTGGTGGATCGGCATTGGCCATGCCGGCACGCTCATCTCGGCGATATTGTTTCTGCTCCGCCAGCGCTGGCGAACCTCGATCAACCGAGCGGCCGAGGCCATGACCCTCTTTGCCGTGATGTGCGCGGGAATTTTTCCGCTGATCCATGTGGGCCGAGTGTGGTACGCGTGGTGGCTGTTGCCGCTGCCTAACCCCATGGGCATTTGGCCGCAGTTCCGGTCCCCGCTGATGTGGGATGTGTTCGCCGTATCCACCTATTTTACCGTTTCCGCGCTGTTCTGGTACGTGGGCCTCATTCCCGATGTGGCCATCATTCGCGACCGGGCCAGAAACAAGCTCCGACAGTTCATATACGGCCTGCTCGCCCTCGGGTGGAGGGGTTCGAATCGCCACTGGAGCAATTACGAAAAGGCCTATCTCATCCTCGCGGGCCTGGCCACTCCCCTGGTGTTATCCGTCCACAGCACCGTGTCTCTGGATTTTTCCGTCTCACAACTCCCCGGTTGGCACACGACCATTTTCCCTCCCTATTTTGTAGCGGGCGCGATCTATTCGGGATTCGGCATGGTGCTAATGCTGGTGTTGCCTTTGCGGAAACTGCTCCAACTCGAGGAAATCATCACCCCGCGGCATATCGACCTGATGTGCAAGGTGACCCTCGCGACCGGCACGATCGTCGGCTATTCCTACGCCATGGAGTATTTCATCGCCTGGTACAGCGGCAACCCTTACGAGCGCTGGACCTTCTGGCACCGGCTGTTCGGAACGTACTGGTACGGCGGATGGGCGATGCTGCTCTTCAATGTGCTGACGCCGCAGGTCTTTTGGTTTAAGCGCGCCCGGCGCAACCTGATCGTCGTGTTCGTAGTTTCCATCCTCGTCAACGTCGGCATGTGGTTCGAGCGCTTCATGATCGTGGTCGGCTCGCTTTACCAGGATTTTGTGCCCGGGAACTGGGGCTATTACAAGCCGACCTGGGTCGATGTCTGCACATATCTGGGCACCTTCGGCTTGTTCTTTACCTGCTTTCTCTTGTTTATCCGTTTCCTTCCTCTGATCGCCGCATCCGAAGTTAAGGGGGTCACCCCTCAAGCCGACCCGCGCCATACGCTTGGCGGCGCTAAAGCGGGCCAGCCGTTGCCCAAGCGCGAGGCCAGCGCCCCGCTGCCCGGTTTGGCCTCGGGAAGTCCATCCGCGGTTCCCAACCCCTCGAAGCCCTATGGCGTCCTGGCTGAATTCGATTCCGCGGCCGGCATTGTGCGGGCGGCCGCCAAGGTCCGTGACGCTGGGTTTAAGCGCTGGGATGTCTTCACGCCGTTTCCGGTGCATGGTCTGGACAAGGCCATGGGCTTGCGTAATTCGCAAGTCGGCTGGTTCTCGTTTCTCGGCGGGGCGCTTGGCTACAGCAGCGGCATGTTGATGATCTGGTACATGAATGCCTACGATTATCCATTAGTGATCGGCGGCAAGCCCATGTTCAGCCCGTTCTACCCCTTCGTGCCTTGTTTTGAGCTCACCATTCTGTTCGGGTCCTTTGGCGCCGTTCTCGGGATGTTGTATCTCAACCGGTTGCCACGCTTGTATCACCCCTTGCTCAAACACCGCCGTTTCGCCCAAGTCACCCATGACAAATTCTATCTGGTCATCGAAACCAGCGATCCCGGGTACGACCCAACAGAAACCCAACAGTTGCTCGAAGCGGTCGGGAGCAAGGCCGTCGAACTTGTGGAGGAGTGACGCGTTATTCCGCAATCAACTGGGCTCGCTGCATGACTCGCCGCAGGAACCGGGCGCGACCTTGAAGTGGCAACTATGAATCCGAAGACCCCACACCCCGATCACCCGGGATTGGAACTTTTCCAATGGAGGTCGCTACCCAATCGGCTCATCGCGGTCGGTACGGCGGCCTGCCTCCTTGGCCTGGCTTTGGACTTATCCCGTCACCGAGGCCTCAGCCAGTTCGGCTTTTCCTGGCTGCTGGCCTTCATGTTCTGGTTAAGCCTGGTGCTGGGCGCTTTGTTCCTGGTGATGATGCACCACCTCTTCGACGCCGCCTGGTCCGTACCCATCCGAAGGTTCTGCGAGCATCTCGCCTGCCTGGTGTTCCCGTGGATGGCGGCCTTCTTCATCCCCATCGCCTTGCTGGCGCCCAGAATCTACGGTTGGGCGAGCATCAATCCCCGGCGGGACCACCACTTGGCAGCAAAATGGCCCCTGTTCACCCTGCCGGGCTTCTATGCGGCCGCCGCGCTCTGCTTCTCCGTGTGGTGGGTCCTGGCCTCCCGGCTCCGTTACTGGTCCCTGAAGCAAGATGAAGATGGCTCCGCCCAATGCACTTATCGAATGCGCGTTCATTCCAGTTGGGGCGTGGTTGCTTATGCGTTCACCCTCACTCTCGGGGCCATCATGTGGATGAAAGGGCTGCAATACCAATGGTACTCGACCATGTATGGGGTCTATTATTTTGCCGGCAGCGTCTGGGTCGCCTTGGCCGCGGCTTACGTGATCGCCATGGTCCTGGACCGGCAGGGTTCGCTGCGCGAGACCATGGGCGACGAGCAGTATTATTTCCTGGGCTCGTTGCTCTTTGCCTTCACCGTCTTCTCCGCCTACATCCATTTTGGCCAATATTTCGTGATCTGGAACGGGAACATCCCGGAGGAGACCTTCTGGTATGTTCTTCGGGAAAACGGCTCATGGTTCGCCATTGGCCTGGTCCTCGTGTTTGGTCATTTCCTGGTGCCGTTCCTGGCCCTATTGCGGATCGACGTGAAGTTCGTCTTCAGGTTCATGGCCCCGCTTTGCTTGTGGATTGGGTTGATGCAATATGCCGACCTGGCCTTCAACATCGAGCCGGTGCTGCATCCAGATGGGTTTCCTTGGCGCTGGCTTTGGCTCGATGCCGGTTGCATTGCATTGATGGGGGGTATCCTGGCCAAAGTAATTCTGCGCAACCTCCGGCGGCATCCACCTTTGCCGGTAAAGGACCCCCGACTCAGCGAGGCGCTGGGCCTCTATGAAATCCCGGCGCCGGGCGCGATGCACGGGCCAGGCAGTGCCGGTTCCTTACCCGGCCCGCCGCTGGATTGCCGGGAGGGGCTCGGCGAATAGCGATCTCCTCAGTCATCAAAACCAGCCCCGGTGTCCAGCAGTTTAAGGGTCGTCTTGTAAGGTTCTCGCCCTCCCCACCGCGTCCGCCTTTGCAGCCGGTTTCTCAGCTTCTCTTTTCGTCTGAATTCCGCGTCCGAGCCCTCCTTGACGGCGTGGAGGAATTCCTGCTCCAGTTGGTTCTCAGCCATGGCGAGTTCATCCCCATAGTCGTGCAACAAGGCGTCAGCCAGGCGGGCTCTTGACCCTTGAGCCTCTGATGCCGGCGCTGCGGTCAGCGCCGCGGCCGGCGCGGTGCCTCCCGGCTTGGGTCGCGGTGCGAGAACCTGTTGGAGCAGACTCTTGAAATCATCCCGCGCGGGCGTTTCTTCAACGAGCGTCCGCGCGCTTTCGGCCAACGAATTCGCGGTCGCCCAATTCCCTCGATCGACCTCTTGTTCAATCAGCCGCAAGAGCGACCAGAACAACTCGGTGAAGAACGGAGCCAGGGCCAGTTTCGTCGCCTGGCTCAATGTGGGAAACAGGGCGGCCGCTTTTGGGAGAACTTCCCCCAGGCGTCCTTCCTCCGCCAACACTCGCAAATCGATCAATGTGACCAGCAATTGCCTCGGGGGCGGCAGCGGCGGGCGCGCCATCCGAGTCCCTCTCGTTGAAAACCAAGCGCAGAGACTGGAAATGCTCTCCTCAAAAGCGGCTTCGTTTTCAAGGCGGATCCGGGGTATAGGTTGCCCAGGAGGCTCGCTGATTGACTCGGGCAAAGCCACCATGGTTGCCCGCAGAAGTTCTGCGACCGCCCGGCTCAGCGGCTCTCCCAAGAGCTTCATGATCGCTTCCTCGGCCTCCTGGCAACTCCTTGCCGCATCAACTGCCCTTGGCACGCCCTGCGCCGAAGGCGTCCGCGCGACGCTCGGCGCTTCCGAGAGCGACAACCCCAACCGATGTTCACACTCTGCGCGCAGGACCTCTGTCGCCTTTTCAAGCGTTGACCGACGCCTTGGACCTTTGCGCCCGCCGACGGCGCTCCGCAATATGCCCGCCGCGCATTCAAAGAGAAACACACCTTGGGTCGTTGGATCATCGAATGAATCGGCGCATCGGGAAATAGCATGTCCGCCCTGAACCAAAACTCTTGCCATGCCACCGTTCAAACTCCGGGCGAAAGCGCGCAGATCCAACTCGTCAACCACCCACCTCCCTTGGGCATCGACCGCGAGGAATAGATCCATCAAGGGCGCGTACAGAGGATTGTCACGGAGTGTAAGGAAAAGACCTTGGTCCTTGGGCTGGAGCGCCTCGCGTCGAATACCCGCGCCAGGGATGTCCGCCGCTTGAGGATGTCCAGCCCTGATGAAGAACAGGGTGGTGTTTTTCCAATACCCGAACTGCTTCCGCGCCTTGTTCACCTTCTCGCCGACGCGTTCCGCTGACTCGCGCGCCACCGGCTGCAGCCAGGGCTCAAGCCCGTGCCCATTCGTGCTATGGCGGCCAGATAAATTGATCCGGGTCTGGCCAGTTAAACTGATCCAAGCCGGTAGCGCCCTGAGGAGGAGGTCTGCTTTCAGGTAGGGGATGGGGGGGCTACTCGGGGGCGGCGGATCGCCG
>Ga0316217_10007783_pt1 | contig 10101 bp, 13 predicted proteins | sample 1anoAmetaG_FD_203633 | JGI IMG/M metagenome (GOLD analysis project Ga0316217, IMG submission 203633) | Freshwater microbial communities from Trout Bog Lake, Wisconsin, USA - 1anoA | ecosystem: Environmental > Aquatic > Freshwater > Lake > Hypolimnion/Profundal zone | place: USA: Wisconsin... | reverse complement strand
AAACAAGACATATTGATACATCATTTCTCTGTATTTTTGCTAGACCCAAATCTGCTTTCCAGTCTATACCTATCCAGCAGCAAATAGCACTCCTTAATCGTAGACTATTTGTACCTCTCGATTAGTTACTTTATCTCCTTTGAATTCTGTCCCCCGTTTCGCTCACGGCTCTACAGCTATTTGATCCGACCTCTTAGGCGGTTGTTTTCTTACTTTAAGAGGTATGACTATTCGTTGTTGGATTGGGAGCTGACGTTCATGAATTTGAGGTACAGTTCGTTGTATTTCGTCTACCAGTTTTTGCACTCACTCACGCAACGATCATACTGAGACTTAGGGACTGTTTATTACTTGGAAAACTGGCTCGAAGGGGGGTGAACGATTATCTGGGGAGGATTGGGAATAACTTTGGTCTCAGAAGTCACAAAATTCACTGGATTTTGGTTCAACACTACATTCGAGACAGCCTTAACCCTTGAATGCCCAGGACTGTAGTCTCTCTGATAATGACTCGAGGTCTAAAGTACCAGCGGATTGTTCTTGTTGGGAGAATAAGGAATATAATTATTAGGCAGGTAAGGCTGCTGGGTGTAGGCAACAGGGGGGCCAACAATATAGCCCGATTATATGATTTTGGGGACGTACTGCGTATTGCCTATCTAGATAGTGTTCAATCTTGAGTGGTGGGGTGTGCTTGGGTCGATGACTCGAACTTGGCTGCCTGAGTTATAGCTGGTTGGAGTGTCGATGAAGCGGTATGGCTGCCCTTCGCGGTAGAGGTCGCTCATTTTTAAATTATAGCAATTATAAACTTAAAGTGATTGAGTGTGTAGATTAGGGGCAGGGATATGAACAAAATTAGAGATATAGCCCTAAAATCATCATTGCGTCTCTTTCATCCGTTCAAAATTATTTTGTCTCCAACTTAGTTGAGCTCGATATAGGGCACCAATGTCTAGTTTTGGAGATTGGCGGGGATGACAACCGAGCCGATCTCAGTATGCCCGATCAGCCATCTCACCATCCCAGTTTCGAGATCCAGCACAACTCGGATGGTCTGGCCAGTCTGCGCCTTGGCCACTGCTGGGCACTTCTTGCCCATCTAGAAGATCATCCCAGTGGCCTCGAAACATACACACTCTTTTTGGTTGTAAGAGTGCCTCTGCCCTCTCCTTGAGATGTTGACGATTCCGACCAAGAGATTCCCGTTCACTAGCTTTACGATTTTGACCTCATAATAGCTTTTGCCTACCTTTCCCATGAGCTAGTTGCCCAGTATCTGGTAACGGGTCTAGTCATCCTTTATCTTCTATATCTAGTTGTCTGAGATTTTAAATTTGCCCAGGAAGTCGTTTTTGTTGTCAACACTGACAATAATCTTTTGACCCAAATTGTCACTTTTTGAGACACTCATCGAGGGTAGCCCTGTAGGCTTTATTCTTTTGATGCTGTCTCTTAACTATTTCAGATTCTCCCTGAGTTCTTCTTTCTCATTCTTTTCGACAGCCAGGTCTCTTTTTAGCTGGTTTATTGCCTATATTAGGTAACGCTGCTATATCCGTATATCGTTTATAGCCTAAGACTTTTCTTTATCCAGATTTGAAATTTTAGTTTTGTACATTTCTAAAGTTTAGAGTGTTTAACTTTTATGTTTTTAGGCTTTTTGTTCCAAAGCCTTGATAGTGTTTTATTGCTTTTCTGCGATGTATTTGAGTTACTCTATGTTTTTTTTCATTTGCTTAGATTCCTAAAGAAACTTTTAGTTTTTCGTCAGCAAATCATACATACAAGCTTTGAGTTCTGGATTCTAATGGTATTCTATCTTGGAGGCTCCCACAAGTTTCTTGAGTGGAGACTTGGTCATACTCAATAGAATTTCCTGTCTCCTCTAAGTCGCTTTAATCTTGATAATATTGCAAACAAGCAAGCCCTATTCCAAAAGTTTGACCCTCTTCTCATCCTGGTAGTTGTCAATGATATAGTCGAAAAGTGTGCGCATGTCGAAGAAGATGGCTATGGCTTCTTTGGGGAGTGTTTCTAGGGTGAATGTCTACTAGTAGCAGCAATTGTTCTCATGGTCTTAAATATAGACGACCAATCCTTCAGTAAAGTGGGAGACATCGTTTTGCCCCTCTGTAATAAAGTTGATTCTGAATACTTTATTGTCTAGTTTGCCCTCAAACTCACTCATGGGAGACTAGTTCTCCATAAGATTTAATTGCAATAAATTTATGATAAGCGAAGATTGGATAATTTGAGACTTGCGATCACTTACAATCGACCATTCATTAAACACTATCATTTGGGATTATAGATTGACTTGAATTATTTGGGTTATTGATTATAAAAATAGCCATCTGCAATTATTTCAAAGGCTAATGTTTCTAGGAATTAGGGTTTCGTGATGATAGATTATACTTATTAATCAGTCTATTGTCTTTTTGCCGGACTACTGGAAAAGACGAGCGAACAGTGAGGCCTAGTTTTTCAGTAAGTTTGAAGGAGTATCGAATTCAGAGACCTTCCCTTTGTCCAGCACCAATATCCTATCAGAGTCTAAAACAGTGTTGATTCTGTGCGCAATGGTCAAAACCGTTTTATCGCTGAACTGCTTTTTCATCACCTTCTGTATCAAAGCATCAGTCTAGAGGTCAATGCTGGCAGTAGCCTCATCTATGAGTACAATTTTTTTGGGATTCAAGAGCGAGCGTGCGATGTTGATGAGCTGTTTTTCACCAGAACTCAGATTGTCTCCACCCTAGGTCACCGCAGAGGCCAACCCTTCGTGATGCTCAAATTTCTACCAAATACCACACAGCTTCAATGCCTCAATAATCTCGGAATCAGCATGGGTATTAGTTGGGTCAATATTTTCTTTGATTGTCCCCGTGAAAAGGAAATGCTCTTGCAAAATGATGTTGATGTTCGATCTAAGCTACTCAAGACTAAGAGTGCTTATATCTGTTCCATCGATGACTATTTTGCCGGAATGGGCTTCGACTATCCGCAGTAGACCCAACATTAGAGTACTCTTTCCGCTTCCTGTTCGGCCGACTATTCCTATCTTCTCGCCAGGTTGTACTACAAAGTTTATACCTTTTAGCACGTCTTAAGACTCTCGGTTATACCTGAAAAAATAGTTTGAGAAAATGATCTATCCTCTAGGGAACGCATAGCTGTCATAAAATACACTCTTGAACTCAGAATCCTAAACCCAGTTTGCTTATAAATAGTCTCGATAGCCAGGTTCTGGTTCAAGGCTAGTGAGCTGCTCACATTTCCCAAGAGACTATAACCGAGGGGCAAAAGCAGCTAGACTGTTGTAAAATCTGAAAATGCCATCCTCCATGGAAAAGAAGTTGAAGAGCAAGAAGATGCAGTTGCTTCTAAACCCTTCATCCACAAAAATTAGAGTCACTGCTTTCAATATCGCCAGCAGATTAGATGAGGCCAGAAGAATGAATTTGATCCTAGAGTCGATTAAAGTTTTCAAGGTATTAGCTATTGCAAAAACCTGCAGTTTTTCCTTCAAGCTGCTTAGAATACTCTAAACTTTTCTATAAGCTCTGATGCTGGTGAGCCCATCAATAGTTTCGTTATATTTGCTGTTGATTGGAATGAGGAACTCATGCTAGATTTTATTGATCTGTATGCTAAGTTCTAAGTAGGTCTTAAAGTAATGAAAACTAACAAGAGAGTAGACAAGGAAGAAGGCGATGAAGTAGTAGTAGCTGTTAAGAGAGTAGACGTAGAATATGCCAAACACGAAGGAAAGAAGCAGCTGCAAATTGATCAGGAGATAACCAAATTCGCAAGTAATGATCTTGTCATTGGTCGCAAGATCATTGGAGAGACGGTTGATGATTTTGGCAGAGGGGACATTCTAGAAGTAGCTGTAGGGAGAGAACAGCAAGTTTTTGATCATATCGTCATGGATTGATTGGAAAAGTCGAGAAACGTACAGCACTCTTGCTAGGAGGAGAGTCAGGATGATCTTTATTGTGTTTAGGATTAGAGAAATATAGAGATAGTTGTCTTGCTTTTAGGTTTTGCTGTAGGACCAGTTGTTCAGATTTATCTGAGAATAAGTACTTAGACTACCTATGACCAACACAAACAGTGAAATTACCAACACAAAAGTAGTCCCTGAATTTCGTTTTATGTAGACTTTGAAACTGTCGAAAATGCCAACCTCTTACTCGAACAATTCAGCAGGCACGACCACATCTTCCTCTGCTTTGATATTGACTTTCCTAGCCAGCACTTACTTATATTCGGATGGATTCTTTATTTTGGTTTCCGAAATGTTACTGAAAATGGGCTAAGATCTCAAATCCAAGTATTTTCCAGCCCTTGTGATTTAACCGTCTTAGACGATTAGAACTCTATCGGCATGAGACACGTAATAAAGAGAGTGAGTTATCAAAAGAACTGTTTTTCCCTTCAGATAGTCTTTTATGCCTATAAAGAACAAAAATGCACCCACATGGGCGTCAACTGCACTAAGAATATCATCTAAGATGTAAATGTCAGCATTACTGTAAAGTGCTCTTGCGAACGAAACTCTCGCTTTTTGCCCTCCTGAAAGCGTTGACCCTCTTTTGCCTATCATCGATAGATCTCCATTTTTGAAAAGCTAGAGATCAGACTCCAATGAAGAATACTTTATGGCCTCTTTGTATCTTTTTTCATCATAAGGCTTTCCAAAAAGGATGTTATTTTTTATTGTGTCATTCATAATCCAAGGAACTTGACTTGCGTAGGCGATAGTCCCATTAATTGTTATTTTTGGGTTGCCTACTTTGTCCATCTAGCCCAAGAGTGACTCCACTAACGAAGTTTTGCCAGCCCCATAACCTCCGATAATCGCAATAAACTCTCCTTTATTGATTTTGAGATTGACGTTTTTGAGCTAAGCATTTTCTTTTTCTCTACTAAGACGAATCTAAAGCTAGCTCCTCTATTTTATATGGGTCTAGCTGGCCCATTTGAATGTCCCATTGTAAATCTAAACCGAAAATGGAGACAAAGGATCACTAACATAATTTATATGATTTATTTTGAGCTACTTCTACCCCATTACTTTCTAGATGTTTTCGAAAGAGGTAGTGATCAGATCAATATAGTTGAAGGAGTTTACTATCGCTTGGATGTTGATAAAAGAGAGGCAAAGGTTGAAGGTAAAGAGGACTTAGGGCCGCAAAGAACCATACTAGGCCACTAGTAATTTACAGACCAGCACCATAATCAAAGGCTTCGTTATAGTTATGGTTGTATTTTGAAGCATTTACAGCAAAACTTTGTACTTCAGCTCAACAACCTCAGCTATGCGTAACTATCTCAACTTATTGAAGTAGCAGCTTTCCAGAGAATTCACCTTTATTAGCTTAATTATATTGAATACTTCGATCGTAGCTTTAATTCTTTGGCTGGAAAGTAAATTGATAGTCTTTTCTCCATTTGCCAACTGCTTCTTAAACAAAAATCTCAACCCCAAAATAGTGAAAAGTAGGCCGATGCCTATCGCCCCAGGCATCCCTGCCACATAAATTGCAATAGCCGGCAGACAGATATGAGTTATTGTCATTTCCAGCATAACCCCAATTTTGGCAGGATAGCTGATGATGTTATAACAGTCATTGTGCATCATTTTGGTGAGATCCGAAGCTGAAATATTTTTATTACTCAAGGGAGAACATTTGAGTGTCTTACTTGTTATGGCCAGAGCCACCAACTGATACATCTTGAGACCGATCTAGTTGAGTTTCATTTAGCTGTAGTAGCAGCAAAATACTCGCAGCAACCTGAACACCACAACAATTAAAACCATGATCTTATTGTGGTCGCTGTGGACAGTGTTGGCCACTATACTCTGGTAAATCAAGTAGAGAAGGTAGGGGGTTAGGTTGTGGCACAGGATTCCGATACATAGGATCAATATGGCCGAATAGGTTTCATCTTTTTATCAATATACCTACACTTGAAGAGTCGCAAAACTGAGCTTTTGAAAGGCTAAACAACATCGTTTTTTAAACTTTGGAGGTAAAGTTCCTCCCATCTTGCATAGAGTTAGTCGATTTTGTTGATGTTCTCTGCTGACTGGTTTAGGTTCTCTGAGGTGAAATTAGCTTTAAGCTTCATCAGCTTGATGGCCTATAGGTTTTCCTGCATCAGAAAGAATGTACGCTAAAGGTGTCACTGGTGATGCAGCTCTTTCTGACCCAGTTTTTGTCTTACAATAACTCCAGCAAATTGCTTTCAGCGCTGGGAAATTTATACTCCTGCATTCACTATTTTTTGAAAATCACTAAAAATTATAAATCTTACATTTTTGATTATCTTTGAGACTATGCTAGTCTACATCACTAAATTTTACTCTTTATTATTGGTTTGTTATAAAGGTTTGCTGTTAATAGGATAATTTTTTGATTTTATTCTGAATGCGAACTATGAAAGAATGGATTTCTTCAAAAACATTCTACTGTTTGACCCGCACAAGGTTCATGAGTCCCCGAATTTGGTCGAATCATTAATATTTTTAGCATGGGATAAAGTTTCGTAAAAAAATGCAAATAAATAAAAAAATTCCTAAAACAAAGAAAGTGTCAAAAGTGCGTTATTCATGTCAATCAATAATTTTTGAATATTCCTTAAATCTCATTCTAGATTTATTTTATGAGCTCATGAATATTCTAGGAACTTTGATGATTCCTCAAAGTAACAATCTGGCTGACTATTATATTTCTCGGTTTGTAGCTAATTTTTATTTTTTTTGAAATAAATCAACCATCTTTGAACAAAATCGGTTCAGCCCACACTCATTTCAGCCGAGGAACCTTGGAACTAAATGCAGGTAGCTAAATATCCATCAATTTCAGCTTCTAGGCAAACTGCCTTTTCTTCTCAGCCTTGACTCTGATGTCGAATTGATTCACATCGTATGAACCTGGCCCCTCTCTCACTTCTGTCTGCATTTTGATTGACCTCAAAGTCGAGTTGATATGTCTGCCGATGCCCTCCTTAAGCTTATGCTGTCTTATTTTGCTGCTGCGGGTTTGCTAGTTCAAGTACTTATACTTTTTGAACATATAGTGTCCTGGTCCGGGCTAGATAAAACTATTCATACCAGTAGCTGGCTTTCGTTTTTCTTCTTCCCGCTGAAGTTGAATCTTGTCTATCTAGGTAAAGGGAGGCCTTTGTATTATAAGATTCTGCTCATCTCATATTTGGCCATATTGTAACTTCCTGGACCCACTTCGCTGTTTATTCTCTCCTTCTTCAGCTGCTGCTTGTCTAGGGATTTCAGGTTATTTGAAGCTCTAATCAGGCATGGTCTATCATGTTTAAGACTTGACTTTTCAGATGGCGAGATCTCATATGAACCAGGGCCTATTTCAGAGCTGTAGCTTTAAGTCCGGAACCGAGGAACTTTTGAGGAGAAAAAAGGAGAAGTAGCCTATTCTTTCTTGAAGTTTTAATACTACTGATGCTCTTCACTTTCATCGAAAAATGCTTTCAAATGATAAGCTTTACTCTTACTCAATTAGACGTTCTCAAATAGAATTTTGGACGTCTTGGGGCTTTTGCTTTTAAATATAGATCCAAAGCTATTCCTGTATTTACTAAAGCTTTCGAAGGCATTCGACTAATAAGATCCAGGCCCAGGTAGTGACAAATTTTGGTTTTTAATTGAGAATCTAGAAGATCTACCCCAACCATTGTGCAAACAGCGATTGATTCTACTCACTTCGTATGAGCCTGGGCCGATATACTTGTTATTATCTCTACAGCGTAGGGACTTTGACCTCGTATCGCTAAACATCCACTCAAAACTACTCTGCAACTCATCTTTCTTCTCCAACTTGGTATGGTACTTCTCAGTTTTTTCTTATTATGGAGTAGATACAATAATCGCGAGGAGGCAAGTTGTAAGTCCCAGGGCCTGGAGTTTAGGCGACAAGCTGGGTTGAATTGCGTGGGGAAGCGGAGTTGAAAGGAGGGTTGAGGGAAATTAGGCCTGTGCAGTGCTTCATTATTTGCTTGGCTGCAATCGCGCTCATTATCAAACTATTTATTACTATAATATATAAAGTACTAGCAAAGCGTTATTTTTGGTTAATTAGGAACAAACAAAATCAGAACGAAACTCTAATGAAATGTCCGAAAAATAGCAAACCATTTAAGTTCTTATCTGAGTTTGGCTTTAAAAATCTGCAGCTAAACTTTTATGCAGTCGTATTATTTAAGAAGCTAAAGCTTTTGAAGTTGCAAACCTTTTGCAAAAATGTTACAAATTCACAAATCCGACCTTTAATGCTTAATAGCCTAAGCATACGATTATCCAAGTAAAATAAATCTAATAAAGATAATTTTATTCATGTCACTACTCACTTCCTCCGCTACGACGCGAGAACAGCACCGCTTTTTCAACAAAATGGAAAGGTAATTCAACAAACGCACCTTCGTCAACAGTAAACAATCACCTACCCAGCTAATTACAGCGAACCTAAGCATCCTCTCCAGCTCGAAAACTAAAACAACTCCAAAATAGAGTAGCACATAAGAGATCATATTGACGAGTTTTTGGCAGGCCTGAAGAAGATTCTTACCCAGGCATCCAATACCAAAATCGATTACTATTACATCCTAAACGAAATGAAAAGTCTGGACTTTTTCAACGAGGTACATCCATGCCCACTTAGGTTGCCGATTTGATACAAGAGAGCTTGATCCAAAAAAATAACCAGCTGCTCAAAGAAAACCAAAAAACCAAATAGGAGTTGAAGAAGACTCGCCAATAATTAAGGCAGTTATAAAGATCAGAACCCAAGGTATAACAACCCAATCACCATTTCAAACTCAATGCCTCTAAAAGTATTGCTTAGAATCTCTATGACAAATCTAAAACATTGTCTGAAGCGTAGTTTGTTGAACTTTGCAACAAAGTTATGCTGGGGGAAAAACTTGTCATAAAAAAAATGGCACACAGTGAGTCCTATAGGAAATGGGACGAACTAAAAGTAGATAAAATGGAGGAGAAAGACATGTTTAAGAGAGTAGACGCATATTTTGAGAAAAAACTGAAATCCAATGTGAGTGAAGGAGAAAAAGAGCTAAAATAGCTTATAACAGATCTACGCGAATTCAGCACTCAAAAATAAAGGTTAAAAGGGTGCATGAGACCATGCTGCAACACAACAGAATAGACGATAAAAAACGAGTCAAAAGCATTCAAGCTGCGCAACTCCTACGACGTCAAGAGACCCAGCCAAGTCTATAAAAACGACAAATCAGAGGAGTATTTCAATAGGTACTACCGAAAGAGTGAGTTCGACATGCACAAAGTTTACAGCGTCGAGAAAACAAAACTAGAAGAAATGGAGAAAATAGAAGACTAGTACCGAATCGCCTCCAAGCTCAGGAAGAAGGTGAACTACTCAGAATTCAAATGATGCTATCTTATCATCGAAAATCATTCCTCCCACTAAATACTCTATTCCATACAAATAATAACAATAGTCTTGTTACTGAGTAGATTAATAGCATAATCAATCATTTAATAATAAAAACAATAATGACATCTCTTTCAACCATCTTGCCGAACCAAAAAGCCTAGCTCTTGAAAGTACTGTCCTAAAAGTAAGAACTCATAAAGCAATTAGTCGAGAGATGCAGCCGTCAATAAAAACGGCTGACTGGATTGTTAGCCTAGCAAAACAAAACGAAAACTACCCTCCTTTAATTCAGCTCCTATCAAAAATACATCTTCTAGCAAGAAATCAATAACCAAAAGCTAAGTTTTGTATGTTTCAGGGTAAATCCAGAGTCAGTTACCAACCAGTAAACTATAATCGCCTCAAACAATCTGCAGCTTTATACGCTCCCAAATTAGCACTAAACTGCAATCGTAACGACCAGCAAAACGAATAAATAATTTGGCACTTAAGCCGAAAGCTAAGACAGGTAGTTTTAAAATGTGCTCAGCAAAAACGTTGATGATTTGAAGCAAAATATACAAAAATGCTAAACTTTGATCTCCAATTTGAAAGAACTGAAGGAGTTAGAACAAAACTAAGGTCAAAAGAGGTAAAAAGTTAAAAG
>Ga0316217_10007782_pt1 | contig 10102 bp, 8 predicted proteins | sample 1anoAmetaG_FD_203633 | JGI IMG/M metagenome (GOLD analysis project Ga0316217, IMG submission 203633) | Freshwater microbial communities from Trout Bog Lake, Wisconsin, USA - 1anoA | ecosystem: Environmental > Aquatic > Freshwater > Lake > Hypolimnion/Profundal zone | place: USA: Wisconsin... | reverse complement strand
TAGGCACAAATGAAGGCGGCACTGACTGCGTCAGGGCCACTGTCGGCGGACATCCTGGCGGGCAGGCAGGGCGCGCCAGCGGGCTCTGCGGCGGCGACTGGGGTCGGCTGCGTGAGCCGTTTAAAGGCATGGGGATTAAAACGCATAGAAAATTTAAGGTGTTGGCGGCAATTGTGCCGCGACACAAAAAAAAGCCCGCTGGCGGATGGCCGGCGGGCTTTTGGGGTTGGTGGGTGGTTAGCTGTTTAGCAAAAAGTCTTTGACAGGCATTCGCAAGTGCGCTTTCATAAATGAATGGTTCCAACCGGACTTCAAAAGTCACCTGTGCACGACCTCATGACTAATCCGCAAGCCGACAGCATGATTGAAAGTGGGCGACCTTGGAATGAGGTGGCTCCGCTGTTTCCTACCAAGATTGCGGCTTACGAGTATTTTGCTCGCAGCATGACTCTCCGTTTTGCATCGCCAGACTCACACTGTGCCATGTGTGGTCGGCAGTGCGACACAGTACCCATCGCTTTCACATGGCGCGCGAACCTTCACACCACGAGGACTGTTTTGGTGTCCTTTTTGTTTACGGCCATCGCTATATTTGCACATCACCTTTATTCCAGATGGATCGTAGTTGATTTCACCACGGTTCACCGGTTGTGTCCTGCTTGTCGGCGGCGGCATCGTGCACGCGGCTTGGCAGTCGGTGTTTTGCACAAGCTACTCTTCACTGCTTTGATTTTACTTTTGCTTCTGACGGTTCCTTCTATTATTTTTTTATTCGTGGCTATTTTCGCAGCGCCAGAAGGCCGATGGCTGATGTTGGGCATATCGGTTGTTGGAGTCGCATTACTCGGACTCGTCATGTGGAGTTTTGAGATGTGCCGGAGGTTTCTGATACCAGAATCTCTTCGTCGAATTGGGCGGTTTCCATTTTTTCTTTATGGATTACGAGACTCGGCCTAGACCAGTCATTGATTACTCGAAAGATTTGCGTCGGAAGCTTGCCGACGGCAAAAGTTTCGATGCTGCTCTCGGCGAGTTGCGTGCCGCCGGTGCTTCGATTTTTGATTGCATCGCTTCGGTTCGTTCGTTTCAGCGGTGTGATTTGGCGGACGCCAAGCGGATGGTTGAGTCGTCGTCAGCTTGGTCAGATGTTCAGGCAGCCACGGATAAATTTTAGGGACCTCGCGCTTGTGAATATTCTATACCTTGAGAACCATGCAGTGTTTGCCGAGCAGGTTTCGCGGCAGTTCCTGTCAGCGCATCGAGTCACGGTCGTCCCGAGTCTGTCAGCAGGACGGAGCGCGCTGGCGTCCGGCAGCTACGATTTGGTCTTATCGGATTATGACCTCGACGATGGCAAGGGCGAGGAGTTTGTCCGGGAGTGTCGCTCTTTGCATCCGCGTTTGCCTATCATCGCGGCATCATCGCACGACGCGGGCAATGCGGCGTTGGTTAAAGCTGGCGCTTCCGCAGTTTGCGGCAAGATGGATTTTGACCACATACAAGAAGTCATCACAACATTGTCACATGAGAAAGTTTAACATCGCCGGAGTCGGGCGGAAACCTGAGATTAATGAGATGTTGCAGGTTGGCCCGAGCCAAAAGTCCGGCTCGGCACGGCTCTAGCCGCTTTACACGCCATGCTCACTCCAGAGCAAAAGAAGTTAGTATTCCTTGGACCGTTGGTGCCATTGAGGTTTCTGGTGCGTCCAGAATGCCGTGCCAAGAAGCCCGGCGGGATGGAGAGATGTTCGCAGTCTGCGTGCTTTCATCGGTTGCATAGCTGCTTCTGGACGCTGCGCGATTCAGATGCGGTAGCCTTGTTGAGCGCTGATGAACGCTTGGTTTTGGCGGAGTTCACACGAGTATTCGACTCCCTGCGTTGGCGAGTAATCGAGACCCATCCACACGTCAGTGAGTTGCCGGATGATGACCTATCACCATTGCTTCCAGCCGGCGAGAAACTCTTGCAGATGCTTGAGGCGCGGACTGTGCGTTCTGGACCTTTCGCGTGGTTGCGCCGATTATTGGGAAAATGATCGTCAGGACAGGGGTTGGAAGCGGTCCTCGATGCGCCTCGCTTACGCTTTCTCGTGGGTCCTTGGATGTGCGTAAGAAAGGAAGCTAGGGGCTTCGTGAATGTTCCAGGCTGTCCTGACGTGTCAGCCAGTCTGACCTTGTCGCTTGGGGCCGTGGCCTTTGGCCTTACTATGGACATGGTCAACGTATGGCTGACGAAAGGGGCGAGTGACACGGCGGGCAAACGCCGGGCGGAAGGTCAGTCCGTCAATCGCTGTGCAATGGACACGGCTTGCGCCGGGCGGAAGGTCAGTCCGTCGTTTCGCTGCAATTAAAGCGTCGCGATTTCCGCGCCGAAAACGTGGTAGCCGATGAAGGTCTTGCCTTTGAGCTGGCGAAGATGCCAGTCGGGTCGCTGGCCGGGATCGGGAGCGACGACGAGGCCGACCCAGCCGTCCTGGGCGAAATACTGGGTGACGGTGCCGGTGCCAAGCGCGTTCATGGTGACGCGGATGCGGGTGCCAATGGCGGGCGGCACAGGGAAACCCTTGCGTTCGCCGGACCATTTCCCCTCGGGGATGGTGGTGGTGTATTTCAGCATAAATCAATCGCACCACGGGGCGGTGGCGCAAAAGCCGCAGTCGCAGCCCGGATCGGGTGCGGACATGAGCTGGGTGTAGGCTTCGTCCTCGTAGGCAATGCCGTTCTTGTCGGCAATGCCAATGGCGGCAGCCTGATAGTCCTCGCCCGCAAATTGCAGGCGGTGGGACTCGGCGAGCAGGCTGCGCATGTTGCTCCAGTTAAAAGGTTTTTTCATGCGGGTTTGTAAAAAGTGATTTGACCGATGGTTTTCACGGCCACGAATCCGTGCTTGTGAAACCAAGGCCCGTCCGTGGGACAACCGAAAAACTTGCAGCCAGCGGCGGCGTCCACGCTCTTGGCGTCCGCCCATGCCCGCCTAGCCCGCGCCCAAAGCGCCGCGCTGGCGGTATTCACCACGGGGTTGTTCAGGCCATAGACTCCACGCAAGGTGCCGCGGTTGTGGATGGCGCTGGCAATGCCGGCAATGGCGGCGGCGCCCTGGTTGGCGCCTTCGCCGATGATGGCGCGCACGGCGTCCGTGTCGCTGATCTGGGCGGAAGCGGACAGGGCGAGGCCCAAGGCCAGGCTAAAGAGGGTGGCGCGTTTCATACGTTGATGGCTTCGCGCATCCGCCGGAACCATTCGGCGGGAGGGGTGACGTACCGGACGGTGGTGACCGGAGCCGGGGCGGTGCTGGTGGTGCTGACGGTGGCGGGAATCACGGTGGCTACCCGGTGGCAGCGCCAGCAAGTTTCGCTGTACGCATTGTCGTCGCAGTGCTCGCACCAATAGGTGTCTGAATGTTTGACGTTCATACATGATTCACATTCCGTATTACATGCTCGATTGAAAGTTGTATAATGTCAAGCATTACAGGCTAAAGTGAAAGCTGACGGTCTCGCGCGCATTGATCCGGTCCCCGGACAGGGAGCGGTCTTGCGGGGCGTAGGAGGTCAGCACGGAGACCCATTGCACGGTCTTGCCGTGGGGTTCGCGCATCCCGTAAATTACCGCGCCGCGCCGCACGTGGGCGATGAGGCGGCGCATTTCCCCCCAGTTGAGGGGGCAGGCGGTCATCAGGGAGCGGACTTTGCGGACGGTGTTCGCGTTCTTGTTCTTTTCGAACTCGAAGTGGACGCGCGTGAGCAGGTCGGTGAATTCCTGCCGCAGAGCGGCAGGGACGTTCATGGTGGTAGTCATTTCCATAAAATCAGGTGTTAAATTGTGGGCCGGGTTTCGGGGACGGAATTGCCCTGGGTTTAGAATCAAAACGCGAGACCCAATTCTGGCTCGCGCGTTCTCCCGTCACCTGAAATAAAAAAAAGGAAACGAAAAAAGGCCCGACGTCCCTGCCTGGTGGGGATCGTCGGGCCTTTTTTCTCGGTGCGGTTCCGCCTGCACCGTTGTTTTCAACGGTCAGCGGGCTGCGCATGTCGTTAATAACGCATGGTGTCCTTTATGTGGCGTCGGCTTTCAATCCGAACAGCCACGGGTTTCGTTGCCGCATTCAGCGGGGTGGTTTCCCGGAGTCAGAACTTGCTGCCGGGTTCGCCGGCTGTTGCGTTCGTGGGTTCCAGTGTCACTTATGCCAGCCCGCTTATAGCAGTCGGGCGTCTATAACTCTGGGAAAAGTGGCCCGCGCGGTTTCCCGCGCGGGTAACACCGGAGCGCGTCCGGTGTGTATGGCCGGGGATCTCCCGGTAAAATGTCCCGCGCGGTTTTCCGCGCGGGTGCGGCGGCGGGTGTACCGTCCGCCCATCGTTCGGCAGATTTGCCCCTCAGAGGCATACTTAGCCGTTTTCGTGGCCGCAATTCACCGGGGTTTCCGGTGGATTCACAGAGTGGACGCATGAACGCCGGGTCTCCCGGGCCAGATGTGGCCGGTGTGTCCCCGTCGTCTGCCCATCGTCTGTAAAGAAGAGCCGCCGGTTTCTGCCGGCGGCTGTGCTTTACGGGCGGTTCAGGCGCGTGAGCCATCTGGCAATAACCAGTGGGTTCACGCGCCGGCGCTTTCGCGCGGCGAGTTGGCGCGCGACCTGTGCGAGTTGGTGTTTCATAAAAAGTAAACAGCCGCGATTTGACTCGGGTTTCCCCGCAAGGCACGTCAGGCCAACGGTCTCGCGGCTGCAAAGCGGCCGGTTTCGCGCAGGGGCTTTCGCTCGCTGCCGCGGGTCACCGGGCTTCTAAGTTTCGCGCAAGCGCGTTACTCAAAATTGGCCCGTTCACGCGTTGTCGGTCGCGTGAACGGGGTGGGGTTACGGCTGCATGGCCGCGATGGTGTCCTCGGCGGACTTGTCCATCACGGGAGCCGGTTTCTCGGTCGGCGCGGGTTCCCCGTGCGTGACCTTGATCTTCTCCGCTTCGGCCTTGGCGGCGGCGGCGGCTTCCCGCTTCTTGGCCCATTCGCCGTAGCGGGCGGGCGGGATGGCCTTGACGGTGGCCCACTTGTCTGCCATTTCCTGGCAGCCGTTGAACAGCAGGTAGCCGTTCTCGTCGTCTCCTGCGGACGCGATGCGTGCCAGCAGCAGAGCCAGCAAAGCGGCGGTCGGGGTTTCCGCCCCGCCCTCGTCGTCCGCTTTGGGGTTCTGACGTTTGCGAATCTCGCGGAGTTTCTTGGTGGCATCTCCGGGGCTGGAGAGCGCGTCCACGACTTCCTTCGTGAAGTCGGTTACCATCCACGCGTCTCCCGCGTTCTTCCGTTCGGTCGCGATGATCGGGGCGGCCGCGTCAATCGAGGTGACGCTTGCGGCGTCAATGTTGGCCTCGGTGATGAGCGGTTTCCCGTCCACGAGCGTGAGGCACACGGCGTTGAAAAACGTCGCGTTCCCTTTCACTCGCGCGGGCATATCTCCGCCAGCGTACTGGACGAAGAATTTCCCCTCGGTCATGTCCGGCGCGATTTCCCGCGCGAACAACATCGCCGCGTACTCCCGCTTCAAACTGGCGGTGAGTTTCATGGCGTTGTGCATACAGCCGTCCACGTGCTCCTTGGCCTTGGTGACGGCTCCGAACGGTTTCACGACATTCTCCTTGTAGGCCGCGTAGCGGTCTCCACGGGGCATGAGCGTGATCTCGTCAAACGTGAGTTTCTTGATGTCAACTTTCGTTGCCATGTGTTTCCTTTCTTACTGCGTTTCTTGCCGACGGGCATCCCGCACCACACTAAGTGGTCGCGTTCGACCCGCCGAACAAAGTCAGCGTGCGAAACACTCTCACGAAATACTGCCTGCTGTGTCACAAAAAACAGCCGGTTTCCAGCCGCATTGCGCTACATCAGAAATTCTTTATTCCAGCATGGAACGCGCAGACTTGCGCGCGCTCTACATGGCTGGTGTTTTGCCGCTGCCCCCATGCCAGCCTGCCGCATAACTGCCCCCATGCCAGCCTGCCGCATAACTGCCAGCCTGCCAGCCTGCCGCATAACTGCCAGCCTGCCAGCCTGCCGCATTAACTGCCGCAACTGCTTTCACCTAACAGCAAATCGCATAACATAACCTTTCCAGCATGGAAAAGTCAGACGCCGGCGAAACACCCAATTTCCCTACCGTTTAATTGTGTCAAACTTTCCCGCCGGTTTCCCGCCCTTCAGCGGTCTAGGCAACGTATAAGACTCGTCTTATACGTTGGAAGACGGTTGAAGATACCCTCGAAGTGGCCAGTTGCCCGCCTGCCGCATAACTGCCAGCCTGCCGCAACTGCTTTCACCTAACAGCAAATCGCATAACATTAACTGCCAGCCTGCCGCCTGCCAGCCTGCCAGCCTGCCGCATTAACTGCCAGCCTGCCAGCCTGCCGCATAACTGCCAGCCTGCCGCAACTGCTTACACCTAACAGCAAATCGCATAACATTAAAACGGCTGGACGGCTGGCAGGGTTAGACGCTGGACGGCTGGACGGTGGCAGGCTAAAACAGGGTAAAACACCCAAAACCGCCGCCCTTGACTTATAGGCCGCTTTGATTGAACGCCCCGAAAAATTGAAACCATCATTTGACCCGCTTAAACATTGAAGATTTGAAAAAATGCCGGAAAAATCAATATCACCATAGCCGTTTTTTTTGACCCCTTGCAAACATTGGACGAAATTGCCCTTAGAAAAAAATCAGAACGCCCCATATCGAAAGCTAGACCCCCTAAAAAGACGGCTGGACGGCTGGACGGCTGGACACAAAAAAGGCGCAACTGGAAATCCAGTTGCGCCTTGAGAGGTTAGCAGGTTACAAGGTGGCAATGAACATCGCCCCCACGAACCGCCGCGCTTGCAACGCCTGCCGCTGGACAATCCCCCGCCCACGCTGGACGATGGCAGACGGCAAAGGAGTTGACCGCAACACCCCTTGCAGCTTGCGCCGCTCGCCTGCCGCAACTATTCGCCGCACTTGGGCCGGAAGCAACGGCAACGGCTGGACGGTGGCAGGCTGGACGCTGGACGGCTGGACGGTGGCAACGGTGGCAGGCTGGACACCATAACGCCGAACCGCCGCCCACACTTTAGCCCGCTTATTTGGCGAGGATGCAAACCGCAAAGACGCCGCCGCTTGCCACGCATAGACCGCGCTTGCGCGCTCGACTTGAACCGCAACCCCTTTGACTTTGCCAGCCCGCACCATAGCCGCCGCCGCTTCACCCGTGAACAGGTTATAGCTTTGCACGGTGGCAGGCTGGACGGTGGCAACCCGCTCGCGCTTTGCGCTCCGCATAAGAGACGCACCCGAACGCCCGCCAGCCCGCACCATAGCCGCCGCAACGCACCCCCGCCCGCACTTGCGACCATACCACAACGGCAACGGCTGGACGGCTGGACACTCGCGAGACACGGCACGAAGCGGAACATAATCCCATTCAAAATCGCCGCTTGAAAATACGCCATCGCCGCCCAAAGTCGCCCCGCGCTTTTGCGCGGCCTGTAAATTCTCGCACTCGCGGGAATCTTGTTTGAAGTTGCCACGCTTTGAAACCACTTGATAACCCTTGCGCCTAAGTTGACCCGCGAACACGTTGCAAGCTGACATATCGCCCGACCCGCCCGAACCTTTACCGCCCTTGAACCCTGCCGCTAATAACGCTTGCTCGCCGCCCATCCCCGCCAGCATATTAACAATCCCTTGCTTTGCCTTTGATGCAAACGCCTTTGCCCTGCCACGGCCTGCCGCCATCGCCTCACAAACGGAATCTAATTGAGACATACGCCGCGCTTGCGCTTGCTCGACTTCAACACCGCTAACCAGTTGCGCCCAATCGCCGCCGCACATAGCCGCCCATGAATACCAATCCGCCGCCGCCGCCCTAGTCGCTTCACTTTGCCCCATGTTATCGCTTTTGATGCTATCAGTTAACGCCCGCCAAACTATACGCGACGACGACGAGAAGAACCGATAACCCGCTTGTCCTTTGCTTGACCCCTTGAACCCACGCCCGAAACCCTTCAACCATGCTCCGCAGACGTTGCCCAAACCATCGCCCACGGTAAGCACATCGCCGCCGCTTTGCTCATCACGGGTTAGACCATAGCCCGCCCGATACATAACAAGTTTTGCGGTGGCATCGTTGCAGGCTTCACGCATGGAAACAAGCCAATCAAAAGCACCGAACGCCGCCCCGCTGGACTCATCACGCGTGAAGCTATTAGCCCGCCCCTCCCCGAACATTTTACGATTCAGCCTATGCGCCAAAGCTTGAACTAAAGCCAAGTCGCCCGCCAGTTGCACCGCCCGCAACATTGGCCCCGCTGGACGCTCGCAGCCCCGTAGCAAGTCGCCCACGCTTTGACACTCGACAGCAGACGCCACACGCGCCGGATTAAACGCCGCCAGCCCTGCCGCCAGACTACCCCCGCCCACGGTGGCAGGCTGGACGCTGGACGACTCGCACGGCCACGCTTGCGGAATCATATCAGCGAAACCCGCAACCCACCGCACCCGCACCAACACCCACGCCCCCGCCCCCGGCTCCGACTGTACCACCGGCAACGGCTGGACGGTGGCAGGCTGGACGGCTGGACGAAACCACCAAGGCGAAGGAAGCAACGCCGCTTGCCGCCGCCGCTCTTTTGCCAACATCGCCGCCAGCGTGAAAGGCTTTTGCCATACGACCAACGGCAACGGCTGGACGCTGGACGGCTGGACGGTGGCAACGGTGGCAACGGTGGCAGGCTGGACGGTGGCAACGCCTGCCGCCGCCGCTTTGCCCTTGCGCCGTTTTACCGCACCCGCACCCCCGCCCACGTTGCCCGCTGGACTTTGATTTTTTGAACTCATAATGTTTTTTCAGTTGAACCGACACCGAACGGCCCGCCCTGCTAGCAACCGCCAGCAGAAACAAACGAACCATTTACCAAGCCCTAGTTTGCCCCTGCCGCATAACATTAATCACTTGCGCCCGCCCGTTATTTGGCAGCTTGCGCCAGCCCGTTTTTTGCAATGCCCGCTTGCTTATTTTGCGCTTCACCCCAAAGCACCGCCAAAATGGCCAGCCCCCCCCAATAGGGGGGGGATTTTTGGATTTTTGAGGTTGCGGAGAGGGGGATGGATGCAGGCCCTGAACGCCCACACCTCGGGCGGATCTCGCTCCCTCACCAGTGGGGCGGCTCGCTCCAGCCGGGCGCTCCTCCACGTCGCGACGGGGAGAGTCATTTTTCAGAAGGGGGGCGCTGGGCGTGACGCGGGCGCGGGTTGCGTCCGGTGATCGGTGATCGGTGGCGGCGGCTGACGCGAGGCCGTGGGCGCGGGTGGACCTTGGCGGGGTGGCGTGGGCGCGGGGCGGCGGGGGCGATCTGGCGCGGAATACTTTTGAAATTTTATTCCGCCGATTATTCCGCCGAGTTCCAGCGGTGGCAGGGCAGCGGGGAGGCACCCCTTACTCTCTCTCTCTTTAAAATCAATTCATTTAAGAGAGAGAGAGATAAGGGGGTGGTGGCGCAAGGGGGCGCGGATTGTTCGCGGAATGGTTGGAAAGGAAAAACGTGAAATTAATCAGTATCGCGTAGGAGTGCGTTTTTGCTGACCGCTTCTGACCGCTTCCAGAAGCAGTTGACCGCTTCCAGAAGCAGTTGACCGCTTCCAGAAGCGGTGTCTTTTCGTTTTCGCACATATGATAATGCTCGCAAATTACCATTCCAAGGCTTCCGAGCATTCCAAAGACAGTTTTAAGCAATGGTAGCAAGGGGTTTTGCCGGAATGCTGCCCGGAATAATTTCGAGAACTTATTCCGCGAGGTTGAGGGCTGGGGTGAGGGGGTGGAGGTGTGTAACGTGTGAACAAGTTTGGGCGGATAGTGCTTTTTTTACCCCTAAACGTGGCTTAGGCTGCGGGGAATGCATACAAATTTGACAATGAAGCTGCGACCGCCGGTGGTGATGGCCGACTGGCGGTGCTCCCGCGTCAATCGTGGCGTTAATGTGCCGGCTGATGGGGCGTATTTTGTCGCGCAGTCGGTGAAGTTCGCCGCGATGTCCGCGATTTGGGCGGCGCGGTCTGCGGCGCGGTCTGCGAAGGTGGCGGCGCGGA
>Ga0316217_10007779_pt1 | contig 10104 bp, 3 predicted proteins | sample 1anoAmetaG_FD_203633 | JGI IMG/M metagenome (GOLD analysis project Ga0316217, IMG submission 203633) | Freshwater microbial communities from Trout Bog Lake, Wisconsin, USA - 1anoA | ecosystem: Environmental > Aquatic > Freshwater > Lake > Hypolimnion/Profundal zone | place: USA: Wisconsin... | reverse complement strand
GGTTGTCGACGGTGCCGGCGCTGACCTCCAGGCCCGCCTCGGACCGGATGGCGCCGGAGCGGTTGATCAGCGTCCCGGCCCCGTCGCCCAGGTCCAGGGTGAAGGTCCCGGCGCCGGCTTGAGTGATCTTCCCGTCGCTGTTGTCCAGCAGCGGCACGTCCAGCGCCACCGCCGGCGCCGCCAGTTCGCCCCGGTTGCGCAGCGAACCGGCCCGGACCGCCAGCTCGGCGCCGCCCAGGATCCTTCCGTCCAGGTTCTCGATCCCGGCGGCGGTCAGGCGGGTGCCGCCGGCGCTGCGGATGGTCCCGGTCCCGTTGGCCAGGTCCGCCCGGGCGGTGACCGCCAGCGCGGCGGCCCCGGTGTTCTCCAGCAGGCCGCCGTCATTGTCCACCCGGCCGGCATGGAGGATCAGCCCGTCCCGGCCCTGGACCGTCCCGCCCTGGTTGTGCAACACCCCCGCGCCGGCGTCCAGGCGCACCGTGGCCCCGGCGATCAGCCCGCGCTCGCGGTTGTCGATATCGCCCGCGAGCGCGCCGGCATCCAGCCCGCCCGCCGCGACCAGCCGTCCGCCCCGGTTGCCGAGGTGGCCGGCGCCGAGGTCCAGGGCCCCCTTCGTGCTGATCTCCCCGCCGCGGTTGTCGAGCTCGCCGCGGTCGCCGCCGACCCGGATGGCCAGGGTGCCGGCCCCGGCGTGGGCCAGGGTCCCGCCCCGGTTGACCAGCCGGCCCGGGCTCAGGGTCAGGTCCCCGGCCTTGCTCTGGATCACCCCCCGGTCGGTGTTGCTCAAGGTGCCGGCGACCCTCAGGGCCAGGCCGGCGCTCCCCAGGTGGGTCAGCTCCCCCCCGGCGTTGCTCAGGTCGGTGACGCTGGCGTCCAGGGCGTGGGCCTCCACCTTGCCGCGGCTGTTGTCCAGGTGCGGGGTCTCCAGGGCCACCGCGGGCGCGCTGATCAGCCCCTGGGCGTTGGCCACCAGGACGCTGGCCCTGGCCTCCAGCCGGTCGCCGGCCCTCAGCACCCCGGCGTTGGCCAGGGTCCGGGCCCGCACGCTCACGTAGGGGCCGCCCTCGACGGTGCCGGCGTTGGCCACCTGGCCGGCGCTGAGCACCAGGTCGCCCCGGCCGAGGATCACCCCGCCGGCGGCCGCCCCGTCCGGCGCGTTCTCCAGGGCCCCGGCGGCGGCCAGGGACAGCCTGGGGCCGAGCCCGAGGATCCAGCCGCCGGTGTTGCGGAGGCTGCCGGCCTCCAGGCTCAGCGACCCGTCCGCCTGGATCCGGCCGCTGCTGCCGAGGGCCCCGGTGGCGGTCAGCCCGGCCTCGCCCCGGGAGCTGATCCAGCCGTCGCCGTTGTCCAGCCCGGCGCTCCGGAGCCCCAGCCGGCCCGTGCCGGTGTGCTCGATCCGGCCCCCCTCGCCGTTCTGCAGCTCGAAGGCCCGGAGCTGGAAGTCCCGGCCGGCGCTGGCCAGGGAGCCGGCGCGGTTGTCCAGCGGGCCGACGATCCGCACCCGGGTCGTGGCCTCGCCGGTCTGCAGGATGCCGCCGCCCCGGTTGGACAGCCCCCGGGCCGCCACCTCCACCTGCCCGGCGGAGATCCCGGCGCCGTCGTTGCGCAGGGTGCCGGCGGCCTTGGCCGCGAGCCGGCCCTCGGCCCGCAGCAGGGCCCCCTGCCGGTGCTGGAGGTCGCCCCGGGTGGCGGTCAGGGCCAGGTCCCCGCCCGCGTGGGTGGTCGCGCCGTCCAGCACCAGCTCGGCCCCGCTCACCGCCAGGTCGCCGGCCGAGGTGGTCGTCCCGGTGAACACCACCCGGCCCTGCTGGGTGCAGGTGAACCCGCCGCCCGCGGCCGCCAGGGTGCCCTGGCTGTTCACCCCCACCCCCGCCCCGGTGCCCACCAGGTGGATCTGGTGGGCATACATCCCGCCCAGCCGGCCGACGTCGATGCCCACCGTGGGCTCGCCCCCGGCGTCCGCCAGGACCTGCACGCCCAGGCCGGCGTAGTCCACCTGGTTGGCGCCGGTGCGCACGTTCAGGCTGCCGCCGCTGTGGATCCGGCCGTTGACCACCAGGCTGCGGGCGATCAGGTCCACCTGGTCGATCTGGCCGCCGCGCAGCCCGTCCCGGCCGATCTCCAGCACCCCGGCGCTGACCCGGAACCCCTCCAGCCCGCCCTGGGCGCCCAGCACCGGCACCCCGGTGGTCAGCACCCCCCGGCCGGCGTTGATGAACCCGCCGCCGTTGCAGACGATCCCGTTGGGGTTGGCGACGATCACGTCGGCCCGCTGCCCGGCCACCTCCAGGAAGCCCTCCAGCTGGCTGGGCTGGGTGCCCAGTACCTGGTTCAGGATCATCCGGGCGGCGGCCCCGCCCAGCTGCGGATTGGCCGCCACCGCCCCGCCCAGCTGGGTGTCGGCCCCGCCCGGAGCGTTGTTGAGGATCAGCCCGCGGCCGTCGACGTTGAACTGGCGGTAGTGGTTGTCGGACAGCCCGGCCCCGTCCGGCGCGGCGATCTGCACCAGCGGGACGCCGTTGCCGGCGGCCTCCAGCACCGGCCGCCGGCCCGGGGAGGCGTCCCCGGCCGCCACCACCTGGGCCAGCAGCGCCGGCGGGAACGCCGTCAGCGCCGCCAGGGCGCAGCGCATCAGCATGGGGATGCAGCCGCAGTAGCGCACCGCGCCCTTGGCCAGGGCCGATTCCCGGACCACCACCCAGCCGCCCTTGGCCTGGTTGTAGAGGATGCAGAAGAGGTGCCTGTTCATGTCGGTTCCTCGGCTGGGGTCAGAACTGGAGGCTGGCGCTGGCGCCCACCACCGGCCATGGGTTGGGGAAGCGATCGGGCCGGTGCAGCGGGCCGCCGGCGAAGAGGTTGAAGGACAGGCTGTTCGAGAGGGCGCCCTTGAGCCCCAGCACCATGCCCGCCAGGGAGTGCCCGGGCAGGCTCGCCTCGTTGGCCCCGTAGACCCGCCCCAGGTCGACCCCCAGGTACAGGGAGCCGCGGCGGCCCAGGGGGCAGGCCAGGTCATTGCGCAGGAAGCCGCCGTTGTCCGAGCCCAGGGTCGCCTCGCCGTCGAACCCCCGGACCGTCCAGCGGTTGCCGAGGGTGAGGTGGTCCACGGCATAGAGCGGGTCGCGGGTGTGCTGGGCGCGCACGGTCGCGCTGTACTGCAGGCGCCGGCCGCCGAGGGAGAAGGGCGCCGCCAGGGTGGCGTCCAGGGTCTGGAGCCGGTAGTGGAAGGTCGGGCCGCCTGGCTGCAGGTCGGGCTGGGCGCCGAACCAGGAGACCCCCTGCCGCCAGGCTCCGGTCAGGTCCAGCTGGGCCTGCCCCAGGTAGTGGGTATGGGTCAGGGACAGCTCGACGTTGCTGTTGCGCCGGCGCTGGACCTCGAGCTCGGCGCCGTCGAGGAAGGCCCGGGCGAGGCGATGGCCGGCCCGCAGCTGGAGCGTGTCCTTCCAGCTCTGGCCGCGGCCGAGCAGATAGACCGCCCGGACCTCGAGGCCGCTGGACTCGCCGGAGAAGCCGTAGTCCCCGCGGGTGCCGGCGATCCGCTGGGAATAGGCGTTCCGGGACCCGCTGGCGGTGAAGCTCCAGTAGCCCAGGGGCACCGACCAGGCGAGGCTCCCGCCCTGGGTCCCGAGCCCGCGCCGGGACAGGGTCACATCGTGATTCAGCCCGGCGCTGAGCAGGTCCGAGCAGCCCAGCGGGTTGCCCCAGGCGGCGTGCAGGCCCGCCTGCCATTTGCCGGTGGCGGCCAGCCCGCTGTCGTCCACGCTCAGGGCGGCGCTCCAGGGCCTGCCCCGGCGGAGCGTGAGCACCACTTCGCTCTCGCCGGGCCGGGCGCCCGGGCGGATGGCGATGGCCACGTCCTGGCCGGGGACCCGCTTCAGCTGCTCCAGCCCCTGCTCCAGGTCGCGCAGGTTCAGCAGGTCGCCGGGCCGGGCGGGGAAGGCGCAGCGCCAGCCGCCCTGGGCGGGATCGGCGCAGCGGATGGCCTGGATGACCCCGGGGATCAGGGTGAGCTCCAGGGTGCCGCCGGCCAGGTCCTGCTCGGCCGGCTCCACCCGGGTGGTGGTGTAGCCCCGGGCGATGATCCGGCGGGTGAGGCGGCGGAGGATCAGCCGGATCCCCTCGGCCCCGATCCGCCGGCCCCGGTACTGCTCCAGGTAGGCCTGGGCGAAATGGAAGGGGTCGCGCCGGCGCCGGCTGGCGCCCCGGGCGCGGTGGGCCGGCGGCAGGGACTCCGGCACCCCCAGGACGAACCGGTCGATCCTGAAGCTGGGGGTCTCGGCCGGCAGGGCCAGGCTGTCCGGCTCCAGCGCTTCCGGCGCCTGCAGGCGAACCTGCGGGGCATCCTGGAGCCGCTGGCGCGCCTCGGCCTCATCCTGGGCGCGGCGGCGCTGCTCCTCCCCGTCGGCCAGGGGCGCCTGGGCCGGCGCCGCTCCGCCCGCCGCCAGCGGGTATCGACCTAGCAGAGCTGCGATCACGAGCACCCCTCCCCACCTGGAAAACCTCAAGTCCATCGCTCCATCCAGAGCCCCCGCCGGCTAGTCCGTGGGGGGAACGTTCCCCTTGGCGATCCAGGGGTTGAACCCGCCGAGCTTGATCCCGGGGTTGGCCGCCTCGAAGGCCCTGGCGGCCTGTTCCGCCTTCACCAGGTCGGTCCTTTTCTGCTCTTCCCGGGCCCTGGCCTGGCCCAGCCGGGATTGCGCGAAACCGGGGTCGTGCTGGTTCCGGGCGGCCTGTTCCCGCTGCTGGGCCAGCCTTCTCGCCCGGGCCTCGGCACTGGCCCGGATCTGCGCCTGGATGTCCATGGGCCCGTCGTTCTTGCTCTCGAGCGCCGCGGGAGCCGGCCGGGGGGCCGCGTCAAGCGGCCGCTTGGGCTCCGGTTCGCCCTCCGCGGCCAGCCGTTCCGCCGTGGCCTCCCCGGCCTCCTGGATCGCCTTCAGCCAGGCCATCCGGGCCTGCCCGGCGGCCCGGAGCGGATCGGCCGGCTTCAAGCCGCTGATCTGCTGCTCCTCGAGCAGGTATTCGAACCTAGCCTGCCGGGCCTCGGCCACCGCCTTGGCGAGGTCTGCCTTGGCCTCGAGCAGGGTTGCGTCCTTCTGCTTGAGCCCACCCGCCTTGCCCTGGTCCACCAGCAGCAGGTACTCGAACCCGGCCTGCTTGGCGTCCGCTTCGGCCGCCGCGAAGGCCAGTTCCCGCGCGGCCACGGCCAGGACGCTGGGCAGCGCCTCCAGGTCCTGCTTGTGCCGGCCGGCGGCCGGATCCGCGCGGTGGCCCTTTTCCGCCTCGCGCAGCGCCGCCTGCAGGGCGGCCAGGCCATTCTGGGCGCTGGCGCGCCGCTTCTCGCTGTTGCTCCGGGCCACGTGCCAGCGGCGCTCCTGCTCGGGGATGAGCAGCTTGGTGAGCGGCCGCTTGGCGGCGGGCGCCCGCTTCACCACTTCCTTGTCCTCCGCCGGGTTCCAGAGCAGGATCTCCGAAGCGGCCCAGGGGGCCGGCGCCTCGGCGCGCGGCCGGGTGATCAGCAGCACGGCGTTGCCGCAGGTGGCCACCACGTCGTCGTCGGGAGTGAGGGCGATCGCCTGCATGGGCGGCAGCGGACCGTCGAGCTCCCGGCCCAGGGGGCCCAGGTAGGGGTAGTCGCCGGCGACCCGGCTGACCCGGCTCATGGCCGCGTCCACCTGCCAGATCGTGCCGTTGCCGGCGTCGGCCAGGTACAGGTTGTGCCGGCTGTCGGTGGCGACGGCGGTGATGTTGGGGACTCCGCAGGGGGCGTAGTCCCGGCCGTCGATCCGCCGTCCGGCGCCCTGCGGGACCAGCGGCAGGGTCGCCTCCTCCCCGTCCCACTTCGCGCTGGCCCGCACCAGCTGCCCGGCCTTCCTGCCCGGCTTGAGGGTGCAGGAATAGCGCCGGAGCCGGAGCAGGCCAGGCTGGAGCGGATCCGGCGCCAGCACGGCCCAGATCCGGTTCACCCGGTCGGCGCAGAAGGCCTGGAGCGGCACATCGGGATCCACGGTCTCGACCGGGACGCTGCTCACCGAGCGCATGATCCTGATCGCGCACCGGCTGGATTCGCCGCCTTCGGCCAGGGGCGTGGCGATCGCGTAGACGTAGCGGGAGGAGGCGGGGGCGCTGGCCGGGAAGATGGCGATCCGGTCGCCCTTGAGATCCTCCTTGAGGGTCATCACCTCGCTGGAATCCCTCGAACCGGCCTGCCGGGTCGCCACCATCCGGAGCCGGCGGAACCGGGGCTCCTGCACCAGGATCCGCTCCTCGGCATCAGCGCAAAGGGAGCCCAGGCCGCCGAAGCAGGCCGAAGCCCGGGTTCCGTCATCCTGGAACAGCCGGCCCGAGGCCTTGTCCTCGCTGCCCGCCGCCACCGCCACCCAGCCGTCCGGCCCGATCCTGCGCAGGCAGCGGTTCCCGCTGTCGCCCACGTAGATGACGCGGTCCCGGGTCACGGCCAGGCCGGCGGGGCGGTCGAAGCCGGCCGCGGTGCCCTTGCCTTCCTCCCGGCCGCGCCGGCTGGTGTTCTGGTTGAGGCCCCCCTGGGTGGTCACCTCCCCGTTGGCGGCGATCACCCGGACCACCGGGATCTGGGCCGGGCCGGTCTGATCCTGGACGAACAGGTTCCCGTGGCCGTCCCCGCACAGCTGGCGCGGCTCGGAAAACTGCGCCTCCCAGCGGGAACCGTCGCGCAAGCCGGCGTTGGTCCTGCCGAGCTTCAGGACATGGCGGTTGCCGGCGAAGGTCTCCACATCCTCGACCGCCCCCGGGTCCGCCAGGACCTTGCGGACCATGTTGTTGCCGGTGTCGGCGATGTACAGGCAGGGCCGCTGGGCGGCATCCACGGCCACGGTCAGGTCCCTGGGCTCCTTGAACCGGGCTTCGCCGGTCCGCTCGCCGTCCTCGGCGCCGCTCTGGTCCTCGATTCCCGCGAAGATTTCCGGCGGGGCGAACTTGCTGTCGAGGTCCAGGCCCTGCCCGGTGTTCCGCACCACCCGCACCACATGGTGCAGGGAATCGGTATAGAACACGTCGCCCTGCCCGTTCACGGCGATGCCGTCGGCGTCGGCGTTGCGGACCAGGGTCCGGACCCGTTCGCCCATGGGCGAGAACAGCTTGATCGCCCGGTGCCCCTTGTCCGCCACCAGCACGTGGCCGGTGGCGGGATGCACGGCCATGGCCGCGGGCTTGTGCAGGGCGGTCTCGGCCGCGGCCGCCTTGGAATCCCCCTTGGTTTCCGTCTTGGATTCCACGTTCTCCAGGTCCCTGGCCTTGGCCTGGGCTTTCCGGACGGCGGCGGATTCGGGGAATTCGCCCACCAGGACCCGCATGGTGGCCGCCACGTCCCCCTCGGTGAAGGCCTGGATGCAGTGGCTCTCGGGCTGCAGCACCAGCCAATCGCTCACCTCCCGGCCATCGGGCAGCTTGAAGGCCCGCTGGATCAGTTGGCCGGGCCGGCACAGCCGGTCCCGTTCCTCCTGCAGGACCCTGGGCAGGCCGCGCATGCCCGCCACTTCCTCGAGTTCGCCGCCGACGGCGCGGACCCTGCGGATGGTGTGGTGGCTGCCCTGGGCCAGGTACAGCCAGGGGGACTTCCAGGCCATCCCGGTGACCCCGGTCCAGGGGGTCACCCCCCCGACCGCGGTCTTCAGGTAGCCGGATCCGATCCGTTCGGCATCCCCGGCCAGGACCGCGACCCCCGGCACCACCAGCTCCAGGCGCCGGGTGTCGCAGGTCTGCTCGTCCATGTCCCGGTCATAGCAGGAGGTGGTCAGGCTGAACTGGTAGCGGCCCTGCAGCGGGCCGGGGAGCGGGAAGGAGCGGTCCGTGACCTTGAGCGGCCATTCCCGCCCGCTCACCGCCTCCCGGAGGACGAGGCTGTCGGGCGCCCGGCCCTCGTCCAGGGTCCAGCTCAGGGTGGCCGCCTTGGCGTCGACCCTCAGGGGGCTGGGCGGATCGCTGGTGAAGCCGCCGATCCGGACCGGGTCGATCAGGGCCCGGGGCGCCAGCACCGTCAAGCTCCGGCTCCAGCCCTTTTCATCCTGGGTCTTGGTGTGCTTGACCGTGCAGGTGAGCGAGGCCGGCCCGGCGGCGGGGGCGCGGAAGCGGAACGAGCCCCGCTGCTGGCCGCCCTCGGGCCGGGCCTCGGCCAGGCCCTCCTGCGACCAGAGGCAGACCACGTCCGGATCAGCGGGTAGGTTCAGCACCCTGGCGACCCGCACCTGGCCCTGGAAGATCCTGTCCGAAAGCTCGACCCTGGGCTCTTCCAGGGCGGGCTCCAGGGTTATTTTCGCCTCGGTCGCCTCGATCATGCCGGTGGCCCGGTTTTTCGCCAGGCATAGCAGCCGGATCTCGGACCCGTTCCCGGCGGTCACCAGCACCTCGGCGCCGGTGGCCGCGCCGCCCCCGCCCTTGGAATCGCCAGCCCCCTGCAGGGTTCCGCCGGCGATGTGCCAGCGGTAGCTGAAGGCCGTCTCGTCCGCCCTGGCCACCTCGGCGCCCAGGTCCTGCGCGCCGCGGAAGGAGCGCTCGGCGCTGACCTTGATGGCCAGGGCGTCCTTGCCCCTGGCCTGGACCGAAGGCTCCAGGGGGATGGTCCGCGAGGTCTCGTAGGCCACCTCGCCCCGGCTGAGGATCTGGCAGGTCAGGGTGACCTTGGTGCCGTCGCCGGTGCGGAACAGGACGTGGTCATCCTGGTCGGGGGTCAGCAGTTCGCCGCCCTCGATGGCCCAGCGGTAGGCCGTTCCCGGCACCGGCTGGTCCACCCAGGCGACCAGGGGCCCCTGCTCGAGGCCGGCCCGGTCGGGGGCCTTGATGGCCAGTTTCGCCCGGGGCGCGCCCGCCGCCGGGAGGGCCAGCCGGAGAGTGCCGCAGCCGGTGTCGCCGGCCTCATTGATGGCCTTGCAGGTGAGTTCGACCACCCCGTCGGTCCCGGCCCGGAACCGCACCGCCGTCCCGGTCAGCGAAGCCGCCGGAGCGCCGGCCGAATCCAGCAGGGTTCCGCTCCCGGCCGTGATCATCCACTGGTAGGCCGCCCCGGTGACGGGATTGCGGATGGCGGCGAGGCGCGACCCCGGAGCCCCCGGGGCGCCCTCCAGGACGAGGTCGACCTGGATCTCCTTCGCCATCCCGGGGGTCCCGAACCCCAGCAGGAGAATCTGCGCCGGCAGGCCGAGCAGGTGCTGGAAGGACAGGCGGGACCTGGGATGAATCGACATGGCAGCTCCAATCCCGGCCATCCGAAGGCCAGGCGGGGGTCGGCGATGGGCGTGAGGGGAGGTATGCGAAAGTCAATAAATCATTGCTTGATTAACTACGCGTAGAAGGAGTGGTCCCCATGGGGGGATGGTTTCAGGGCCGGTCCGGGTTTATCTCCGGAACTTCGTTCCTTGATCCGGCAGCGCCAGGGCGGGCGCACCGCGGGCCCGCAGCGGTTTCGACCGGCACCGGGTTGAATCCGCGGACCCCTGGGAACGGATCCCGGCACGGCCGGTATTCAGCAGCGGGCGAGGACTCCGCCCGGAAGGGGTTCGTCACCTGCGGCGGCCTCCTCCAGGCCGGAGGTACCTTTTGAACGGCCATGACAGCTTGTATTTCAAACTCATCGAACCGTGCCCAGACGATGTCCACGCGCTCTGCCAGGCCGTTCCGATCCTTACTCTTTCCTCCAACCGCAGGCAGCAGGGCCTCCGCATGATCCCTTCAGGCATGAAACCCTTGGCCATCTGCAACCGGGAACCCGAGCAGCGCATCCATCCGTTAGTCGGGTGCCATGGCAGCCCAAGGCCCCCTGGCAGGTCGGGCCCCCCCGGGAAATCTGCCTGCCCAATATGGGTCAGTTGCCCACACGAAACAGCGAGGGCCTGTGATTCCACATTCACCCCTGCCGCAAGCCCATTCGCAGTCATGCCGTGTGGTCCGGGCCCCGGCCCGGCACCCTGGAAAGGACCCGCCCCATGGTCCGTTCCAGGAGGTCCCTTTTGCCCCACCCCGCCGCCCCCGCCGCCGCCTTCCGCTGGCTTGGCCTGCCCCTGCTCCTGGCCCTCCTTGGGTGCACCGGCGGCAGTTCCGGCAAGACCCTCTACGTCTACGACAACCTGTCCAGCAGCG
>Ga0316217_10007778_pt1 | contig 10107 bp, 2 predicted proteins | sample 1anoAmetaG_FD_203633 | JGI IMG/M metagenome (GOLD analysis project Ga0316217, IMG submission 203633) | Freshwater microbial communities from Trout Bog Lake, Wisconsin, USA - 1anoA | ecosystem: Environmental > Aquatic > Freshwater > Lake > Hypolimnion/Profundal zone | place: USA: Wisconsin... | reverse complement strand
AAACGAAGCTTATAGTCAGATAATCGGATATTCCAGGCAAGAATTGCTGACCATGCGCATTCACGACCTGGAGATTGATGAGAATGCTGAAGAAATAGCCGCCCACATTCAAAAAATTATCGATCAAGGTGACGATCATTTCATGACACGACACCGGTGTAAAAATGGGATAGTCATTTATCTGGAAACCAATGTTCAATATAAACCGGTAGAAGGAGGACAGTTTATTACATTTTCACATGATATCACCAAACAAATTCAGGCAGAAAGGTCTCAGCGACAAAGTGACAAGCGCTATAAATCGTTATTCCAGGGGAATCTCTCGGTCATGTTGATGCTAAATCCGGATAACGGAGATATTCTTGATGCTAATGATGCCGCTTGTAATTATTATGGATGGACTTATTACGAGTTATGTCATAAAAGTATTTTTGATATTGATCCTGTCCCCAAGGAAGATACGTTAAAAAAATTGCAAAGGTCGAAGGAAGAAAAAGAGAACCACTTATTGCTGCAACATAGGTTGGCCAATGGTGAATTGCGTGACGTTGAAGTTTATTCAGGACCGATTCAGTTTGATGAATCAACCTTGCTATATACCATCATCCATGATGTTACTGAGATTCAACTGGCGAAAAAAGCATTACGCTTTAATGAGGAACGCTATTCCTTAATCTACAATTCGAGTAGGGATAGTGTTTTCAGCCTGGATTTGGCCGGAAAGTTTACCAGTGTCAACAGGAGCTTTTGCGAAGAAATAGATCAAGCTGAACAACAAATCATCGGACATACTTTCGCGGACATTGGATTACAGGAATACCAGGTAGATGAGTTGAATGTCCTGCTTCATCAAGTTAAAACGACAAATAAATCCGTGTTGACGGAGAAGAAAGTGCCATTTTCCAAAGGGAGTCCCCGTTATTATGAGATCATCCTGAATCCCTTACATGATTTAGATGGAAACATAATAGGCATAGGAGGATCGGCCCGGAATATCCAACACCGGAAAGAAGCGCAGAAAGCACTTCGCGACAGTGAAAAGAGGTTTCGATACCTGGTCAAAAATATGCCGGTTGGGGTTCTTTTGTATGGTCCCCATCAGGAATTGATCATGAGTAATCCAAAGGCCCAAGAATTGATGGGAGCCAATGAAGAACAACTTATCAACCAGTCATTAACAGAAGGGGGATGGAATTTCGTTCACGAAGATGGAAGTGTGTTTTATGAGTATGATCGTCCCGTCCAGCAAACATATGCTACCGGAGAGTCAGTACATGATGTGGTGATGGGCGTTTACAGGGAACAATCCTCCGATTTTGTCTGGTTGCTGGCGGATACAGTCATTATAAAAAAAGATGATGGTTCGATTCGAAACGTAGTATGTTCGTTAATTGATATCACCACCTTGAAAAAGGTTGAAAATGACCTCAGGGAAAATGAACAACGATTGAAATATCATTTTGAAAACTCTCCTCTGGCAGTCGTTGAATGGGATCGTGATTTAAGGGTGACAGAATGGTCGATTGAAGCAGAACATATTTTTGGCTGGAAGAAAGAAGAAACGGTAGGAAAACAAATTGACACCCTTCATTTGATTTTCGATGAAGAAATACCTTTTGATTACCATTTGCTGGATAGTGCCGTGATAGGAAAAAAAGATACTGTGGTAAATACCCATCAAAATGTAACGAAATCGGGCAAAGTCATATTTTGTACCTGGTATAATTCCATATTGCTGGATCAAAATGGAGAAACAGCTTCAGTGATGGCCTTGATTCAGGATATTACCTTACGTAAACAAGCCGAAGATGACCTCCGGCAACTGAATGAGGACCTGGAAGATCATGTCATTGAGCGAACTTCAGAGTTATTAAAATTGAATGAAACCATTAAATTAGCGGAAGAAAAATACCGGACAGTTTCAGATTTTGCGTACAACTGGGAGTTTTGGATTGATCCCATGGACCGTATAATTTACTGTTCCCCTTCGTGTGAGCGAATAACAGGTTATACCTCCGCAGAGTTTATAGAAAATTCCCAATTGATATTTGATATCATTCATCCGGATGACCTGCATATCTTCCGGGAACATAAAAATAATGAGTTGCTGGCACATTTATGCGAACACGAAGTCCAATATAGAATTTTCAAGAAGGATGGGACCATTCGTTGGATAGGTCATTTTTGCAGTCCTGTATTTGATAAATCAGGTAATTTCAAAGGAATCAGGGGGAGTAATAAGGATATAAGTTCCAGGAAAAAGATGCTTGAAATGCTCACTACCACCACCCGAAAATATAAACTGGTTTCTGAGAATATCACTGATGGGATCTTTATTTGTAAAAACGGGCAATTTGAGTACATGAATAACGCTTTTAATCATATTTTTGGTTATGAAAGTCATGAGTTGGAAAAAATGAAGCTGACTCATTTGGTGATTACCGACTATCACGAAATACTTGAAGATTTCATGTATACTGATTCCCCTGTCGATCAAAGCTGTAATATCGAAGTGGAATGCCAGAAGAAGGATATGTCACAGATTATAGTAGAGATATTTCTAAATTATGTGTCTAAGAACAAGATGATCTATGGTGTAGTGCATGATATTACAGAAAAGAAGCATCTTCAGAAGAATATCATCAAAACGATTATTCAAACTGAAGAAAAAGAAAGAGCCAATTTTTCGAAGGAACTTCATGAAGGGTTAGGTCCATTATTGTCGACTATCAAACTTTATCTTCAATGGTCGGAAAGACCAAAAAGTAATAAATCACATGAAGAGATTATTGGTAAGGCTGAGGAAATAGTTGAAGAGGCGCTCACTACCGTCAAAGAAATATCGAATAAATTAAGTCCCCATATATTGACACTTTACGGGTTGGAAGCAGCCATTAAAAGCTTTGTTGATAAATTGAATGCAACTGCCTCATTAAATATAATTTTTGAGAGTAATCTGAGAAAACGGATTGATATTGAAATTGAAGCAACCCTTTACAGGGCTGTCATTGAATGTATCAACAATACCATCAAATATGCCCAGGCAACCAATATCATTATTGACTTGAAAGATCATGGAAAACAGATTCAGATTCAGTATATAGATGACGGGGCTGGATTCGATGTGCTGGAAACTTTAAAAAAAAGAAAAGGGTTAGGGCTGTTTAACCTGATGAACCGTATACAGACAATAGGTGGTAAAGTAGACCTTTTCAGTGAGCCTGGAAGAGGTGTAAATTATTTGTTTACCATAAATGTATGAGGAATGAGAAAATAAGAGGTAAGAGGTAAGAGGTAAGAGGTAAGAGGTAAGGAATGTACCTGTGTCTGGTCCTGAAATAGGTTTACAAAAAAGTAAACAAAAATCAAGCCTGAAAAATCATATCAATTCATTTTAAAGTCTTTATCACACTGTGGTTGATAGCAAGTGTGCAGTTACTTTATTTAGAAAAATATAGAAATATACAATTAATTATTAAAATAAATTCATTTTAAACAAAATACATGTGTATTAAATTCTATCTTTGTGACTTGATGTTAATTGAATGTACTTTGAGTTGATTGACCAGTTAATTTTAATTTTTAAAAGATTGATCAACAAAATCTACTTGGAATAAATGTTGGACTAGGTTTGGATTGATTTAAAACAATCTACATTCCAAAAAATAAATCAACGGAATTATGGAAAATGAAAGCACTTTCTTAGGTTCAATTCTTCGATTAAGGGCCGATAAACTCTTAAAGAGCCGGTCTAAAAAAAAGGAATCAACCCATTCGATTGCCGAAACGTTAAGCTTGATTCACGAACTCGAAGTACACCAGATAGAGCTTGAAATGCAGAATGACGAACTTGAAACGAAGAATATAGAACTGATTAATGGGAACATATCACATAATAAAGCCGAAAAGTATTCGAATTTATATGATTTTGCACCTTTAGGTTATTTTTCCTTAACGAAAGAGGGGAAAATTGTTGATCTAAACCTCCATGCTGCACATACATTAGGTCAGGATCGGTTATATCTAATAGACAGTATGTTTGGTTTTTTTGTAAAGGAAGAATCGAAACCTGTTTTCAACAGCTTCCTGGAAAAAGTATTTAATTCCAACTTTAAAGTGTCCTGTGAAGTTGAAATCTTCACTCACGATTCACACACTTCCCATGTTCTTTTGACCGGCATTTATTCAGTAAAAGAAGAACTATGCTTCATATCCTCAGTTGATATCAACGAACGTAAGCAATCTGAAAAGTATCGGGAAATGAATCGGGAAATTCTTCAGATACTAAACGGCCAGGGTGATATAAAGGATTTAATTCATAGAATAGTCATTGTTTTAAAAGACTTCACCGGCATTGATTCGGTAGGTATCAGGTTGCAATACGGGGCTGATTTTCCATACTTTGATTCTATAGGTTTCCCTAAAGAGTTTATTCAAATGGAGAACACCATGATGGTGTTGGATAAACAGGGAAAGATATGCCTTGATAAAAAAGGAAATCCTCTTCTGGCTTGTACCTGTGGATTAGTCCTTTCAGGCAATGCGTCCTGTAAATCAAATCCATTGGTCACAGTTTGCGGAAGTTGGTGGACCAATAATTCTTTTCCTATTTTAGAAATCCCTTCAGTTAATGATGACAGGTTTCAACCCCGAAACCATTGTATCCATCAAGGGTATGCCTCAGTGGCCCTGGTTCCGATTCGGATTAATTCAGTTATTGAGGGATTGCTTCAATTCAACGATAAGCAAAAGGATCGATTTAACAGCAATACCATTGAATTTTTTGAAGGCATAGCGTCCCATATCGGGTCTGCCATGATGAGAAAACAAGCTGAAGAAACATTGCGCAAAAATGAGGAATTACTTCGCACAATAACAGAAAATGCCCCAGACATAATAGTACAGCTGGATCGAGATGGAACCATCTTATACATGAATCGTTCTCTTCCGGGATACTCTATGGAAGAAAGTATCGGAAAAAACTTTTGTGAATGGACACTCGGGGAATATCACGCCATCATGAAACAAAGTCTTGAATTGACGATAAAAGAATCGTCCACACAAACCTATCTTTCAAGAATTAAGGATAAGCAAGGTGAGATCAGTTGGTATCGATCGTGTATTTCGCCGGTAAAGCAAGCGGAAAAGGTGATCAATGCAGTTATGGTTACCCGAGACATAACAGATAGTATCCTGAGTAGCGAAATACTACGGGAAAGTGAGGAAAACAGAAATGCCATTATTGAGACAGCTATGGATGGCTTTTGGATTTTTGACCTTCAAGGTTGTTTTTTAGAAGTAAACGATACTTATTGCAGAATGAGTGGCTATTCGAAGGCAGAATTGCTTTCCATGAAGATTCAGGATATTGAAGTGTCTGAAAATGCGGAGGAAATAGCCTCTCATTTACGGAAAAACATGGAAGTTGGAGAGGACCGTTTCGAAACACAACACCGTTGTAAGGACGGGCGTATAATCGATGTGGAAGTCAACGTTCAATACAGGCCTGTCAATGGAGGCCGTTTTGTTACTTTTCTTCACGATATCACCGAACGGAAAATTGATGAGAAGAAACTACTGCAGAGCAAAGAACGATACAAATCGTTATTTGAGAACAATCACGCGGTGTTGGTGTTACTGAATCCTGAAAATGGACAAATAGTTGATGCAAATCCTTCAGCTTGTAATTTTTACGGTTGGTCACATCAAGAGATGTGTCTAAAAAACATCTCTGAAATTGATACTCTCTCCAGGGAGGAGTTGATCACTAAATTTCAACAATCCAAAAAAGGTAAATACAGTCATTTGATTTTAAAGCACCGGTTAGCAACTGGAGAGTTGCGTGATGTAGAAGCTTATACAGGTCCGATTCAGTTTGATGAAACGATCTTGCTTTTTTCGATTGTACATGATATTACCGAGCGAAAAAAAGCTCAGGCAGCCTTACGAAAAAATGAAGAGCGTTATTCCCTGATTTATAATTCCAGCCGGGACAGTATTTTTAGTTTCGATTTTAATGGCACTATTACCAGTGCGAACAGAAGTTTTTGTGAGGAGTTAAAACTAGGGTTGTCCCAAGTCATAGGCCACACATTAACAGAGGTTGGAGTACCGGATTTTTTAAGTAATGAATTGTATCAACTAAAAAAAGAAGTCAAAGAAACGAACAACACGATCATAACCGAAATGAAAGTGCCGCTCTCGGATGGCAGGTTCCGGTTTTATGAAATCGTCTTGAATCCATTGCATGACGAAAAAGGAAAAATTGTTGGTATTGGGGGGTCAGCCCGAAACATTACTAAACGGAAGGAAGCCTATCAGGCTCTCAAGGAAAGTGAGAAGATGTTCCGGTATCTGGTAAAGGACATAACAGTAGGAGTTATACTCTATGGACCTTCTGAGGAAGTGATCATGTGTAATCCAAAAGCTTTGGATTTATTAGGAATCACTGAACTTCAGTTAAAGGACAATACCTATTTCGAACAAGGTTGGGATTCGATCAGGGAAGGTGGATCCACTTTTTTTCAATCTGACTTTCCGGTACAACTAGCTTTTGAGAATGGACATTCCATACATGATGTGGTTATGGGGGTTCGTCCATTACCTACTTCCGATATAACGTGGTTGTTGGTGAACGCAGAAGTTTTGTTAAAAGACGATCGGTCGATTCGAAATGTGGTCTGTTCGTTCATTGATATCACTCTGATTAAGAAGGCCGAAAATGATCTTAGGGATAGTGAACAACGTTTAAAATATCATTTTGAGAATTCGCCGTTGGCCATAGTGGAGTTGAATAATGATCAAAGAGTGACACAATGGTCGCTGGAAGCAGAAAATATCTTTGGATGGAAAAAAGAGGAAGTGATTGGTAGCCGGTTTGATTCATTGAATTTAATATCAGGAGAAGATATTCCTTTAGTTGTGGAGTCAATGAGACGACTTACAAACAGAGAAGTGGACACAACAGTAACGACCCATCGAAACGTGACTAAATCGGGTCATATACTCGAATGTACGTGGTATAATTCTATCTTGTTTGATCGAAATGGTGAAATTGCATCGGTGATGTCCCTGGTTCAGGATATAACGTTACGTAAGCAAGCAGAAGATGCCCTGCGGCGATTGAATGAAGATCTGGAGGATCGCGTGATAGAACGCACATCAGAGTTGCTTAAATCAAATGAGGCGATTAAAATTGCGGAGGAAAAATACCGAACTGTTTCAGATTTTGCTTTTAATTGGGAATACTGGACTGATACGTTTAATCAAATGATTTACTGTTCTCCATCGTGCGAACGAATTACAGGATACAAATCAACAGAGTTTGAACAAAAATCACAACTCATGTTTGATATCATATACCCGGACGATTTAGCATTATTTCAAGAACACCGGAATAAGGAAGTTCGGACCCAAGAAAGTGACCATGAATTCCAATACAGAATCATCAGGAAAGATGGGACTATTCGATGGATTGGTCATTTTTCACGACCGGTATTTGATGATCTAGGCAATTTCTGTGGTATCCGGGGGAGTAATGAAGACATAACTGCCAAAAAAAAAATGGAGGAATTGCTGACAACCAGCAATCAGAAATACAAATTACTCTCAGAAAATATAACAGATGGCATCTTTATCTGTAAAAACGGCCGGTTTGAGTATGCGAATAAAGCCATTTATGATATTTTTGGGTATCAGGGACGTGAAATGGAAAAAATGAAGTTAACCCATTTGGTGATTATAGATTTCCATGAAGAATTGGAAAAATTCCTGTATTCTAATGATCCTGAAAATCGGAGTTGTACTCTTGAATTAGACTGTTTACGGAAAGATTTTAACATGGTCATTGTTGAAATATTGTTAAATTATGTATCGAAGGATAAAATGGTATATGGTGTAGTTCATGACATTACGGAAAAAAAATTGCAGCAGAAAAACATGCTTAAAGCTATTATTCAGACAGAAGAGAAAGAAAGAGCCCATTTTTCGAAAGAGCTTCATGATGGATTGGGACCTTTGCTCTCGACAATAAAATTGTATCTTCAATGGTCGGAAAGACCAAACAGCAATAGATCACACGAAGAAATCATTGGTAAGGCCGGGGAAATACTCGAGGAAGCACTCGCCACTGTGAAGGAGATTTCGAATAAGTTAAGCCCGCATTTACTTACGAATTATGGTTTAAACTCGGCCATAAGGAGTTTTGTAGATAAACTGAGTGAAACCTCTTCCTTTAATATTATTTTTGAAAGTAATATGAGCAGAAGAATTGATATTGAAATAGAAGCTGCCCTTTATCGTGCGATTATTGAATGCATCAATAATACGTTGAAATATGCCCAGGCCAATAATATTTATATTGAACTCAATGATTCATTTGATCAGATTCAAATCATTTACAAAGATGATGGTACTGGTTTTAATGTGACGGAAACACTGACCAAACATAAAGGGTTGGGATTGTTTAATTTGATGAACCGATTGAATACAATAGGCGGAAAGGTGGATTTAACTAGTGAACCAGGGAAAGGAGTTAATTATTTATTTAGTGTGAATGTTTAAATATTAAATCCGACCAATAGAAAAACCTCTTTACAAGCGAAAATGATAAAACGGGATCATTTTATAAGTATAAACCTTACGTATAATTTACTTGTATTTAAAATAATATTATTATTTATCTATAAAAGCTATTAATATAATTATTATTTATATTTTTGTAACATGAATTCTAAACTAACAGAGAAACCGAACATCATAATTGTCGATGATCATCTGATTTTTCGACAAGGATTAAAATCCATCATTACACTGGAGAATATCGCCACAGTAATTGGTGAAGCGTCGAATGGTATAGAGTTGATTCAATTATTAACACATTTAAAGCCGGATGTGGTGTTGATGGATATCGATATGCCACACATGAACGGATTGGAGGCTACTGAAAAAGCTATTGAGATCATACCTGATCTGAAAATTATTGCTTTTAGTATGTTTAGTGATGAAGAATATTACTATAAAATGATCGATCGTGGTGTAAAGGGTTTTATCCTGAAGACAAGCGGGATAAACGAACTTGAAACTGCCATCCAGAATGTCATGATGGGAGATAGTTATTTTTCCAATGAATTGTTGAGGAAAATTATCACCCATTATGGACGTACTACAGCTTCTAAACCAGTGAATCATGATAATTTAACAGGAAGGGAAATCGAAGTGCTCCAACAAATTTGTCTCGGATTGAGTACAGAGGAAATTGCAGAGAAACTATTCATAAGCCCAAAGACTGTTAAGTCACACAAATCCAATTTGTTGGAAAAGACAGTATGTAAAAATACACCCGCACTCATCCTTTTCGCCATAAAAAATAAACTTGTCGATATCTAAGTTATCTACTTTTACATTTCATCTACTTACTTCACATATTATCAATAAGATATATTCATCATCCGCCTTTAGGCGGATGATTCTCTACTCCTTTTTACCCCCAAAATACTCCTTTTGTAGAATTAAATTAGTCCTTTAGTCCTTGCAATTACGTAGGAACATAGTGTAATTTTGAAGAGTACAATACAAACGAATTTAATTTGACTCATTGAACAAGTATTAAGGTTCTTTCCTGATCATTCAGGTATCGGATTTTATTCAATTTGTCTTCTAAGATTATTTCTTTAAACAAAAATATATTCAACGTGATGTTGAGTTTTGTAAATAATGAGAAAAAATGTTTACCTATTGTCAAAATTTACTTGTTAATTTTTAGAGGATTAATTTAACCTTAACTATTCTCAAATTTATCTGTCGTTTACGGATCGGGTATCCGATTAAAGGAATATTTTATTCCGGTGAGCCAATCCTTCAAGATTGGCTCATTCTTTTTGGCTAAAAAGCAAGAAGCGCTGCAAGATGTGATTTAACTCTTATCATGGAAACTCATCCTAAAGGCGGATGGCGGCCTACGCCTTTCATTCTACTCAAATACTTCTTTTTTGATGAGAATATACATCTTTAGTTTATGACAACTTCAATTCAATGAGGTAATTTTACAGCACTCTATTCTATGAATAAATAGGAACAGTAATACGACCTGAATAATATTAATAATTA
>Ga0316217_10007777_pt1 | contig 10107 bp, 6 predicted proteins | sample 1anoAmetaG_FD_203633 | JGI IMG/M metagenome (GOLD analysis project Ga0316217, IMG submission 203633) | Freshwater microbial communities from Trout Bog Lake, Wisconsin, USA - 1anoA | ecosystem: Environmental > Aquatic > Freshwater > Lake > Hypolimnion/Profundal zone | place: USA: Wisconsin... | reverse complement strand
ACGGCACAACCGGATGGCATCCCCTGGTCTTCGGGTCGGTCGCCGAGAAGCTGATCCGTTTGGTCCACGTCCCGCTGATGCTGATCCACACCGAGAAGCCGGAGAGCAGCATCGAGCTGAAGCACGGCCGCCTGATGGAGTGGTGGTAAAGCAGGGAATAGGGAGTAGGGAATAGGGAACAGGGAAGAGTTTCCTGTCTTCAGAATTCCCGGCAAAAATGCCGCTGTCATTCTGAGCGAACGGGGCCCTGAACGTCTTTCAGTTCGGGGGTGGTGAGCGAAGAATCTGCATTTCTCCCGCCCTGATTTCCGATGCAACATCGGAAACAGGGACTATTGAAAGTTCCTGGAATCGTCCGGCCCACCCGCCCAGTCGATCGCTTCGTCCCACGGAGCGATCGACTGGGCTTTTACGTGGACCACGCCGTCCTGATTCTGGAGTTTGCCCGCGATCGACAGAAACCGGCTGCGCGTGGCGACGAGCCTGTTCTGCTCGAAGACATCGGGCGTCAGAATGATGTTGGCAATGCCGGTCTCGTCTTCCAGCGAGAGGAAGACAAAGCCTTTGGCCGTGCCGGGCCGCTGGCGGCAGATGACGCGCCCGGCAATGCGGACCAGACTGTTGCCAGCGCGGCCCCCTAGTTCCTCGGCAGAGAGGAAGCCCTCGCGGCGAAGCCTCTCGCGATGCCAGGCCATGGGGTGAGGGCCGGTGGTGATGCCGGTTCCGGAGTAGTCCGCGGTAAGGCGCTCGCCGGTCGTCATGCGCTTGAGCGGCTTGGACGGGGTGTGGTCCTCGGCGGCCTCGCGCAGGAGCGGTCCGACGGGGCGTCCGGCCTGCTCCACCTGCCAGAGCGCGTCGCGGCGATGTTCTACCTCTCCCAGCGAGTTGAGCGCGCCCACGCCGGCCAGAGCGACCAGTTCCTTGCGGCCGAGTTCCGGCACGCGGGCGGCAAGTTGGTCGACCGATGCGAAAGGGCCCCCCTTGGCGCGCGCGGCGAGAAGAGCCTCGGCCGAGGATTGACGCAGGCCCTTGACGTAGTTCAGGCCGATGCGCAGGGAGATTCCCGCAGGGGCTAAAGCCCATGGCGTTGTTTCGGCGTCTGCGGCACGGTCGAAAACGTTGTCTATCCCCTTTAGAATCATTGCGCCCGTTTCGGTCGCCCCTACGGGGCTTTGAAGCTCTGCTGGCTGCCAAACCCAGGGCTTCCGCCCTGGGCTATTCTCTGTTCGCCCCTCCGGGGCGAATGCCTCTGGGCGATTTTCATGCCCTTGGGTGGGCAGCAGGCCCATGGAGACACGACTAGAGTCGTGCCCTGACACAGGATCGTTGTGCCCTGACACGGTAGTGGATTCACTCTCAGCGTGCTCCAGCGTGCAGAACCATTCGGAGCGCTGCACATCGATGGGGCGCACGCGCAGGCCGTGACGCTGGGCGTCCTTGATCAGCACGGCGGGCGAGTAGAAGCCCATGGGCTGGTTGTTGAGCAGGCCGCAGGTGAAGGCCGCCAGATAGTGCACCTTGAGATAGGCCGAGGCATAGGCGATGAGCGCAAAGCTGGCGGCGTGCGACTCCGGGAATCCGTACATGGCGAACGACGAGATGCCCTGCACGATGTTGTCCTGGGCCTCGGTGCCGATGCCGTTGCGAGTCATGCCGGCGCGCAGGCGGCCTTCCAAGTCCTTCATGCGCTGCATGGAGCGGCGCATTCCCACGGCACGGCGCAGCTCCTCGGCCTCCGCGCCGGTGAAGCTGGCCACAGTCATGGCCATGCGCAAAAGCTGCTCCTGAAAGAGCGGAACGCCCAGCGTGCGCTTCAGCACCGGCTCCAGCGAAGGATGGGGATACGTCACTTCTTCCTTGCCTTGGCGGCGGCGCATGTAGGGGTGCATCATCTTGCCTACAATGGGCCCGGGCCGGATGATGGCCACCTGCACTACCAAATCGTAAAAGCGCGTGGGCGCGTTGTGCGGGATCGACGCCATCTGCGCGCGGCTCTCCACCTGAAACATGCCCACGGTGTCGGCTTTGCACAGCGTCTCGTAGACCAGCGGGTCCTCGGGCAGTGCGGCCAGGTCGATCTCCTTCTTGTAGTGGCGAGGGATCAGCTCGATCGAGTCCTTGAGCACCGCCATCATGCCCAGCCCCAGCAGGTCCACTTTGATGAGTCCCATGTCGGCGCAGTCTTCCTTGTCCCACTGGATGACGGTGCGGCCCGGCATGGACGCGCGCTCGATGGGGACGACGCGGTTCAGCATTCCGGCGCAGATGACCATGCCGCCCGAGTGCTGGCCGAGATGGCGCGGCAGGTCCCTCATCCGTTGGCATAGGTCGAGGTAGCGGGCGATGCGCGGGTGGCGCAGGTCGAAGCCGGCCTGTTGGAAGTTGTGCTCCATGGTGTCGTTTTCGCCGCGCCACTCCCAGTGGCCCACCAGGCCGGAGAGGCGGGCAAGCTGGTCCTCGTCGAAGCCCAGCGACTTGCCGACCTCGCGCGCCGCGGATCGGCCCCGATAGCAAATGACGTTGGCCGTCATGGCCGCGCCTAGCTGTCCGTAACGCTCGTAGACGTGCTGAATCACCTGCTCGCGCTGCTCGCCGGAGGGCAGGTCGAGATCGATGTCCGGCCACTCGCCGCGATTCTCGTTTAAGAAGCGCTCGAACAGCAGCTCCATGCCGACGGGATCGACGGCCGTGATCTCCAGCGCGTAGCAGACGGCGGAGTTGGCCGCCGAGCCGCGTCCTTGCGCCAGGATGCCGTGCTGCTGACAAAAACGCACGATCTCCCACACGATGAGAAAGTACCCGGCAAACTTCAGCTTGGCGATGAGCTTGAGTTCGTGCTCGACCTGCGCGCGGGCCTTGTCGAACAGATGCTGCTTGGCCGGCGAGCAGTAGCGCTTGCGCACGCCCTCCTCCACGCGCTTGGCCAGAAAGCTGTCCATGGTCTCGCCCTCGGGCACCGGGTAGTGGGGAAACTCGTAGCCGAGGTTGTCGAGCGTGAATTCCAGGCGGTCGCTCACCAGACGGGTGTTGGCGATGGCCTCGGGCAGATCGGCGAAGAGCGCGGCCATGCACTGCGTGCGCCGGAGCCCTCTGGCATCGTTGCAGGAAAGCAGGCGCCCCGCGCGGTCCAGCGAGGTGTGATGGCGGATGGTGGTCAGCACGTCGAGAATCTCGCGGTCGGCCTCCGTTGCGTAGCGCACTCCGTTGGCGGCGATAACCGGGAGACGGAGAGAAGACGCAAGGCTCAGCAGGGATTGATTGCGGGCTTCTTCCTCGCGCTGCTGGTGGCGCTGGAGTTCGAGGTAGAGATTGCCGGGGCCGTAAATGGAGGCCAGGCGCTCGGCGATCTTGTTCGCACCAGCGCTGCCTTCGCGGGCCAGCGCCGCGGCCAGCGGGCCTTCTTCGCCGCCGGTGAGACAGATCAGCCCGGAGGAGAATTCTTCCAGGTCGTTGAGCGTCGCCGCGCCCTCGGCTTTGGTGGCCTCGCGCATTTTGAAGCGGGTAATGAGCTGGCAGAGATTCTGGTAGCCGGCTTGCGACTTGCACAGCAGCAGCAGGCGCGGCGGCTCGGCAGCCCACTGGTGCGGCAGCCAGGCGGGCGGAGTAAGTTGATTGCCAAAGCTGCTGACCGCGATCTCCGCTCCGATATGCGCCCGGACGCCGAATTTCCTGCCCATGGTGTGGAAGCGGGCCGCGCCGTAGAGGCCGTTGCGGTCGGCGAGAGCCATGGCCGGCATTTCGAGCTGGGCCGCGCGCTCGACGAGCGCCTCGGGCTGCGACGCTCCGGCAAGAAAGCTGAAGGCGCTGGAGGCGTGCAGTTCGATGTAGTCGCCGGTGCCGGTCATGAAGCCTCAACCAGCAGCGTACAGCTCACAGCTCCTCATGAAAAGGGCTGGTTGAGGACTGCGGCTTCCCACCCATTCCGCACAAAACGCGGAATGGATAGGGCACGGAGCATTGGTGGCGCAAGAAACCTCGGCAACACAACAGCGGCTCGTGTCGTGACCGAATGATTTCGTAATCAAGTGAATGTAGCGCTGGCCTCCTGGCCGGCTGTAGCGTGGACCTCCCGGTCCACGCTTGTCCATCACGAATTACCAATTCATGCGGTCAAACCATTAGCTGCGGAAGAAGTCCTTGGCCTTCTGAACGAGAACCTCGCGGCTCACGTCGGAGATGGATTGCGTCAGCGGAAGCTGCTTGGGGCAGGCCTCGACGCAGTTTTGCGCAAAGCCGCACTCCTGAATGCCGCCGTCGCCGGCCAGGGCGCGCAGGCGTTCTTCCTTGAGCACCTTGCCGGTGGGGTGGTTGTTGAAGAGCCTGACCTGGGCGATGGTGGCCGCGCCCACAAAGCCTGTGTCTTCATTGAATTGCGGGCAAACCTCCATGCAGCAGGTGCAGGAGATGCAGTTGGAGAGCGGGTAGTTGACCTCTTGATCCTGCGGGAAGACGCGCGGCCCAGGGCCCAGGTCGTAGGTGCCGTCGATGGGAATCCAGGCCTTGACGGCCTTCAGATTCTCGAAGAGCACCGAGCGGTCCACTTGCAGGTCGCGCACCAGCGGGAACTTCGAGAGCGGCTCGACGCGGATGGGCTGTTCCAGATTGTCAATCAGCGCAGAGCAAGCCATGCGCGCCTTGCCATTGATGCGCATGGCGCAGGAGCCGCAAATCTCCTCCAGGCAATTCGAGTCGTAGGTGACCGGAGTGGTGGCGTGGCCGTCGGCGGTGGTGGGGTTGGCGGCGATGTCCATCAACGCGGTGGTGACGTTCATGCCGGCACGCCATTCGAGTTCGAAGCTCTCCCACACAGCGGGAGCATCGGGGCTGGCCTGGCGCTTGATTTCAAATTGCACAGTCTTGTTTGCCATTGTCAGTCTCCCTTAACTTGCTGCGTCGTAGCTGCGCCGCCGCGGCTTGATGAACTGGGTATCGACCTCTTCGAACTCGAAGCGCGGGCCTTCCGGCGCGCCGGTGAAGGCGGCCTTGGTGGTCTTGAGGAACTTCTCGTCGTTGCGCTCGGGGAAGTCGGGCTTGTAGTGTGCGCCGCGCGACTCGTCGCGCAGGAAAGCGCCCTGAACGATGACCCTGGCAAGCTCCAGCATGTTCTTCAACTGGCGGGCAAAGGCGAAGCTGGTGTTGGCCCACTGGCTGCGGTCGCTGAGGTTCACGTTGCTGTAGCGCTCGAGCAGTTCGACGATCTTCTCGTCGGCCTCTTGCAGCCCCTTGTTGTAGCGGATGACCGTGGCGTGTTTGGTCATCGTTTCGCCCAACTCGCGCCATAGCTTGAAGGGGTTCTCGATGCCCTCGTTCTTCATCAGCCTGCCGTTGATCTCCGCCTGGCGGGCCAGTTCGGCGGCGTGGCCTCCGTCGCCCTCTGCGGCAGGCAGGCTCTTGGCGTAGTTCATCACGATGGGACCGGAGAGGAACCCGGCGTAGATGCAACTGAGCAGCGAGTTCGCGCCCAGGCGGTTGGCGCCGTGGTACTGGTACTCGCACTCGCCGGCGGCAAAGATGCCGGGGATGTTGGTCATCTGGTTGAAGTCCACCCACACGCCGCCCATGGTGTAGTGCATGCCGGGGAAGATCTTCATGGGGACTTCGTGGGGATCGTCGCCGACAAACTTCTCATAGATGTCGAGAATGCCGCCCAGCTTGCGGTCCAGCGTGGCGCGATCGATGTGCGAGAGGTCGAGGTAAACCATGGGCTGGCCGTCGATGCCCAGGCCTTCCTGATAAACCGCCTTGAAGATCGCGCGGGTGGCGATGTCGCGGGGCACCAGGTTGCCGTACTTCGGGTACCACTCCTCGAGGAAGTAGAAGCGCTCGGCCTCGGGAATCTGCTTGAAGTTGCGGCTGTCGCCAGGCTTGCGCGGAACCCAGACGCGGCCGCCTTCGCCGCGGGCCGACTCGGACATGAGGCGGAGCTTGTCTTCGCCGGGAATGGCCGTGGGGTGAACCTGAATCAACTCGCCGTTGGCGTAGTACGCGCCCTGCTGGAAGATGGCCGATTGCGCCGAGCCGGTGCAGACCACCGAGTTGGTGCTCTTGCCGAAGATGGCGCCGATGCCGCCCGTGGCCAGGATGATCGCGTCTGCCGCGAAAGAGCGAAGTTCCATGGTGCGCAGATCGAGGGCGGTGATGCCCCGGCAGACTCCCTTGGAGTCGAGGATGGCGGACAGAAACTCCCAGCCCTCGTACTTCTTGACCTTGCCCTCGGACTCGTGGCGGCGCACCTGCTCGTCGAGCGCGTAGAGCAACTGCTGCCCGGTGGTGGCGCCGGCAAAGGCGGTGCGGTTGTAGAGCGTGCCGCCGAAGCGGCGAAAGTCCAGCAGCCCCTCGGGAGTGCGATTGAAGGGCACGCCCATGCGGTCCAGCAGATCGATGATGCCGGGGCCGGCCTCGCACATGGCCTTCACCGGGGTCTGGTTGGCCAGGAAGTCGCCGCCGTAGATGGTGTCGTCGAAGTGCTTGTCGGTGGTGTCGCCCTCGCCTTTCAGATTCTTGGCGGCGTTGATGCCGCCCTGCGCGCAAACCGAGTGGGAGCGCTTGACCGGAACGATGGAGAACAAATCCACGGTTCCGCCGGCTTCGGCGATCTTGATGACCGCCGACAGACCGGCCAAGCCGCCGCCAATCACGATGATTCTGGGTGCAGTTGCCATGAAAAAACTTCCTTTCAGAAGGAAAGCAGCTAGAAGCTAAGAGCTAAGAGCTAAGAGCTGAGAGCTATTAGCTTTTAGCTCTTAGCTGAAAAGCGGCCGGGCCGCTGGATTGCGAGACGGACGGCGTTGCGTCTTCGGGGGCATTCCTGAAGTTGGGACCGACAAAGGCCCAAATGCTGGCCAGGCCCATGACCACGAGTCCCAGGCCGAGGGCTACGCAGACATAGCCGAAGCGCTTGCGGGCCTTGTTGCCGGGGGTGATGCCCCACTTGGCGGCAAACAGCCAGATGCCGTAGGAAAAGTGCCAGCAGATGGCGATCATGGCCACGATGTAAAAGGCCAGAATCCAGGGGTTGGCCAGCTCGTGCTGCACCTTGGCGAACGATGCGTAGGGATGTTCGGGAAGCGCCACGCCCATGAACCGCTGGCGAACGACGTGCTGCCCGATGTAGACCAGGGCGATGAGCCCCGTATAGCGCTGGGAGACATAGAGCCAGTTCCCGGCCCAGGGGTAGTAGACGATGTTCGACTTGCCGCGCAGCCAGATCCAGACGCCGTAGAGGCCGTGGTAGGCGAGCGGAAGGAAGATGAAGACCCATTCCAAGAGGCGAACCATGGGCAGGCCGTTGAGGAACTTGACCTGCGCCCCGTAGGCGGCCGGCCCCTTGAGAGCTTCGAAGTTCGACAGCAGGTGCTCCAGCAGAAACGCGCCGATGGGAATGATGCCCAGGAGGGAATGGAGCTTGCGCCAGAGGAAGGATGTTCCCTCGGCGGCGCGCAACGGCGCTACGCCGGGGCGAAGGGTCGGCACGGCAGGGTGTTCAGCAGTGGCCATGATGGTGTTGGCTCCTAAAGACTGCGGGTCGAGTCGGTTTAAATGTGTGGAGCGGGAAAGTGTGTTTTGCGTCACCTGCATTATTGGGTTCTGGCATCCCCCCCGTCAAGGCGGGCAGCCGGCTGGCAATCGCTCGGCCGCCGATTGGCCCATTCTCCCCTTTTTCCCGGACAGGCGGCGGGCGGAACGAATCGGCGGTTGGGAAGATCCAGCAGCGGCCTCGCAGCCTGCATGGGCCGGCGAAGCCCTTGAACCGGATAATGGTATATTTCGGGGAATGATCCGCACACTCGCACTTGCCTCGGTCCTCATCGGCGCTGGCTGCGCAATGGTTGCCGCGCAGCACCAGATTCTTCCCGACTTTCAGGCCGACCCCTCGGCCAGGGTCTTCAACGGAAGGCTGTACGTCTATCCCTCCCACGATCTGGCCGGCAACAAGGACTGGGATATGGTGGACTGGCATGTGTTCTCCAGCGACGACATGGTTCACTGGAAGGACCATGGGCCGATCTTCAGCCTGAAGGACATTCCCTGGGCCGACAAACATGCCTGGGCGCCCGATTGCATCGAACACGGCGGGAAGTACTACTTTTATTTCCCGGCCGACGACCAGATTGGGGTCGCCGTCTCCGATTCGCCCACCGGGCCGTTCAAGGATGCGCTGGGAAAGCCGCTGATTGGCCGCAACGAGTCGGCCGTGCGCTCCATCGACCCGAATATCTTCATCGACGACGATGGCCAGGCCTATCTCTATTTCGGCAACAGCCACGATCAGGTCGGCGTGGTGAAGCTGAAGCGGGACATGATCACCCGCGACGGTCCGATCCAGGTGCTCGACCTGAAGAACTATCACGAGGGCATCTGGGTCCACAAGCGGAAAGGTCTCTATTACTTCAGCTACCCCTCCTACCGCGGCGACATGGTGGCAAATCTGATGGAGTACAGCGTGGCCAAGAGTCCGCTGGGGCCGTTCGAGTACAAGGGGGTCATTCTCGACAACCGCTCGCGGAACATCCACGGCTCCATCGTGGAGTTCAAGGGCAAATGGTGGGTCTTCTACCACGTGGCGGGTCCGAGCCCTTACGAACGCCGCGTCTGTGTTGCGCCGCTTCACTACAAGAAAGATGGCAGTATTGCCGCAATAAAAATGACAGACTGACGCCGATCGTCGATCGGTTCAGAAAGACATCAGCCCGGAATCATGCCCAGCAATGCGGCGATAGCCCGGCCGCGATGGCTGAGCGTGTGCTTGGTTTCGAGGTCTATCTCGGCCATGGTGCGGTCCAGTTCGGGCAGGAAGAAGAGCGGATCGTAGCCAAACCCGCCGGTGCCGCGCGGAGATTCGACAATCAGCCCTTCGACCGCGCCTTCGGCCGTGTGCAGGACCGCGCCATCGCGGGCGGCCGCCAGCACGCAGCGGTAGCGCGCCGTGCGCCGAGCCGAGGGAATGCCAGCCAGCTTTTGCAGCAGAACGATGTTGTTCCACACGTCGGTGTTGTCGTTGGCGTCGGGCGAGTCCACCATCCCGGCATCGGCGGCGAAGCGCGCCGAGCGCACGCCGGGAGCGCCGTTGAGGGCATCGACCTCCAGGCCAGAGTCGTCGGCCAGCACCAGCACGCCGGGCGCGAAGCGGGAGTAGTAGACCGCCTTGAGCGCGGCGTTGGCGGCAAAGGTCGCCCCGTCTTCTTCCGGCGCTGGGATCTCGGCCAGGCCGGGCAGGGGGTCGATGGAGAGCGCGTGGGCCTGGGCGGCGGTGCGGAAGTCGCGCAGCTTGCCCTGGCTGGTGGTGGCGGCATACAGGCGAAGGGCCATGAGGAAAGTGTACTGGGTCGCGGACGCAAAGTGGACATCGCGGCGGGCGGTGTTGTTCCGCGGGAGGACGAAGTCAGACTGTCTGCAGCGCGCGAATGCGGAGACCGCGATGCTGTTTTGTTCCGCGGACAAGCGGCGCGGGATTTGCTTTGACAATCGAATGGCGGCTTATTTACAGTTCTCCGAGTTGGAACTTATTTCATTTGATAAACTGGCGCGGGCGAACGCCGGCCGTCGGAGGGTGCTTCCCAAGCCCATGGGGAAGGCCTGACAATGGTCCGTTCCCTGTGAAAAGGCGGGCGGAGAGATGAAGCTGGATTGTGTGTTCAGGATTGCTTTGGCCATGGCGTTCGGTGCGGCGGCGGCTGGGTTCGCGCAGAACCCGGCAACGGTGACCGGGCCGGTGGAACTGCGGGTGAACGATCTGAAGACGCCGCTGGGGATCGACGATCCGGCGCCTCGGTTCTCGTGGCAGCTCAAAGACGCGGCGCGCGGCGCGCGGCAGACGGCCTACGAAGTTCTTGTGGCGACGAGGGCCGATTTGCTCGTTCCGGGCAAGGCAGATGCGTGGGATAGCGGCCGGGTCGATGCGAACGCATCGCTCAACGTGCGCTACGCCGGGGCAGCGGTCAAGCCGAGCGCCCGTTACTACTGGCAGGTCAAGGTTTGGGACGGGGCGGGCAAGCCCTACCCGGCCAGCGAAACCGGCTGGTGGGAGACGGGCCTGCTGAAGCAGGACGCCTGGCGCGCGAAGTGGATTGGTTTTGAAACCGCCGAGGAAGACGCGGTGCGCCACGC
>Ga0316217_10007776_pt1 | contig 10108 bp, 1 predicted proteins | sample 1anoAmetaG_FD_203633 | JGI IMG/M metagenome (GOLD analysis project Ga0316217, IMG submission 203633) | Freshwater microbial communities from Trout Bog Lake, Wisconsin, USA - 1anoA | ecosystem: Environmental > Aquatic > Freshwater > Lake > Hypolimnion/Profundal zone | place: USA: Wisconsin... | reverse complement strand
GGGCCTCGTCGCGCCGCTGTTCCTGTTCATCGCCACCACCGGACTTGTCGTGGCCAATTCCATCGCCGGCGCGCTGGCGGCCTTTCCCAGGCGCGCGGGAACCGTTTCGGCCCTGATCGGCGCGCTGCAATACGGCGCCGGCATCGCCGGCTCGGGCCTACTCGGCCTGTTCGCCGACGGCACGCCGAGGCCGCTGGGCCTGCTGATCGCTGCGGCGGGCGGCGGCGCGGCGCTCTGCGCCTGGCTGTTCGTGACGCCGGCTCGCCGATGCTAATTTCCGCCTCAGATTGACCCGTTTATCCATTTCGCGCTGACCTTCTTGGATTCACGAAAAGAAATGTTCTCCATGACCTTGCTTTCGGCGAACATGGTTAGAAACAAATGGAAGAACGGGGCAATCTGAAGCGGAACCCAACAGTCTTGGGAACCTGTGGCAGCAAATGGCGCTCCCAGCTGCCCCATTATGAGTATTAGAACGCGCTGCCCTCCATCTCGGCAAACGGCTCGCTGAAAAGCCCAAGACACTGGGTGGGCTGACGCCGCGTGGGTACGGCTGCAAAATCTGGATCGAAAAGTCCGATGCCGTAAAAAGAGATCCAATCCGCCCGGTTCCGGAACAATAAACTTAGAAATGCACGGACGCGCACATGTTGATACGCCAACCATCTGGTTGTGTCGCCGAACGATCGATCAGGTTGCGTGCGGCTTCCACGGTCAGATCAATGGGGTTCGGGATAGCGAGATTGGCGCTCGTATGGACGCGCAACCCCAATCCAATGCTGTCGGCTCCCAGCAAAGCGCTCTCGGCCGCGGTCGGGCGTAGAGTGTAGACTTGGCCCCTTGATCCGAAAAGATAAGGGGTCAGCCGGGGCCCACGCGCTGAGGACAGAGGCAACTGCCATTCCGCGCGCCCCACCCAGCCGCCATCACCCGAGAAATAACCTTGATCATAGCTTGAGAGATCGCCTGGCCCGCCAATCACGAATTTTTCGGAATTCAACAGCGGTCCCGTCACGGCGTATTGACCACGCCCCGAGATGTCGAAAGCACTGCCGCCGGGTGCTTCCTGAACCCATTCCCCGTGGACCTCCAGTTTTGCGAAAGCGTCGCTCGCCCCTATCCGAGAAATCGGCTCGTTTGGGGTCGCCTGCGCAGCTCCGCGCGCGTTGAAAATCGGTAGCCCTTTGGAGACTTGCACGCTTCCGCTGAACGTGGCGCCGAAATTTGAAATGCGCCGGACGTCGAGACTTGCGCGCATTATCTCGAGGTGGTCGTGATAGAGCGTCTGGACGAATAGCGGAGCCTGATTGATTTCGTCCGTGTCTTCGAACGCCAGATGGCTGTTGAGCGTATCCGTCGCGGTCCTGATCCAAGGATAACTTAATTTGAAGCTAAACCTCCGGTACAGGCTAGCAGTAGGCAACAGTCCGGTTGGGGTGAGGGGCCGCGAGGTGGAAACCGCATATTCGAGGTTGAACTTGAGACCATCGGAGGACAGCGGCGCAATTACGCCAAAGGCGGCAAGCCTATGTGGATTTTCGTCGCCAAAGCCGCCGAAATCGCTAGCGCCTGTGGCGCTGATGTAGAATTGCTCTCCAAGTCCAAAGGGAGAATTGAAATTACCCGAGAAGGTGGTCTGCGCGCCGCCGAGCAAGCGCGACATCGTGTTGTCAGTTGAAATATCGCCGGTCACGGGCGCAAAACTACCGGTGATCTTGAGGGTGACGCCGAAGTCTTCGCGAGCTGGCGAGAGATCACCCTGCAGGTTCAAGCCTGGCATATCGGCCGCCAACATGAGCGCGCGATCGAATTCGGCAATCGTTAACCGGGGCTTGCCAATCACTCGGGCTAGCGTTCTCGCGACGCTGTCTCTGAGGGTTGGCGGGAGTGCCTCTACATTGACAGTGGAAATAAATCCCTCAGCCACTTTGAAGATTAATTTACCTCCGTCTCGCGCGTCCTGCGGCGGAATCACGACGCGGGTCAGGAAGAAGCCATGGATGGCATAAATATTCTGAATTTTACCCGCAGCCTCGTAGAGCGTCGCTGCCGAAACTTGGACGCCTCGCAACGGCGCTAGAATTGCGGCGACCTCGCTCCGGAACGCGTCGTCAAGCCCCTCGACGACGACCTCTCCAACCCGGAGAAAGCTGCGTTCGGAGCCGTCAGGCCCGATGCGACTTGGCGCTGAATATGTCAATCCGCCGGGCATTCGAGATGGTGCATCTGGCGCAAGGGATTTTGGCGTTAATTGTCCGGCTGAGGGAACCGTTTGAGCGCTTGCTGGACCCGATAAGGCTATACCGAACAAGACGGAACAGACCCGCGTTACGACGATGCATGTGGCAAGCCTACGGGCAGCGCGTAAGCCCCATGCGCTGTCGTCGGCCGCTACGCTTGAAGATATCGAGCAGGGATTTTGTATCATTTGCGTGGGGCGCAAATAGAGCCCCCTGACCACTGTCCAAGGACTTAGTGTCTCTTTTGGCAGACTGAAGGATCGCGCTAAAAAATACAAAGCTCTCCGCACCGCTTGCCTGTTACGGTTCTTTTTCAAGCGACATATGATTATGTATCCGTTAACGCTAACGATGCATGGACTTTCGCCGGAGCTCTTGTCGCAGTGTATTAATATCCAGACATCATGAGTGTACTGAGTATCAACGACGCAACTTTACACAGATACCCAAGCCTTTAACTTCGCCTTAGTTTTTCGGCCATAAGCTTTCCGCTTAGGTGCTGGACGTAACCGATCCGTACCCGAATCCCCCGGCGGTAATCTCTTAGCATAACAGAATGTAAATCGGAAACTCACCTTGCAGCAAGGGGCAATATTTTCGCTTGCGGCACTTTATAGCCGAACCCAGACTGGGAAGCCCGCAGTGCAGCATGCCGACGCACGAAATCCCCGGTCAGGGGCGACAGCGCTCCGAGGCCCGAGTTACGCGATAACGGAGCGCCGGGCTATCGCGAAATCTTCAGCAGCCAGCGGGCGGCGCTTGGGCCGCTGTACAGGTCGACGCGCGAAAGATGGTTTCGTCAAACCGCTTTCAATCCCGCCGTGCGCGTCTGATCGGAAGTCGGCAAAGCGGGCACCATCATGACGAGAAATCTGTCATGAAGAACGGCTCGCGGTTTCGGATTTCGTCCGGATTTGACCTTGGAGCCTGGGCCGTCCCTCAGTGGATTGACGATGGGCGGGCAAGGGCGCGTGATCGCTTCGACATCTGGCTCTGGCGCTCGGCCTCGCTAGCATTCACGCTCCTACTGCCGTTTGCGTCGGTTCTTGGTTCACGTGCGCAGGTTCTGCCCCAGAACGGGAACGTGACCGCGGGATCCGCTTCCGTTGTCTATTCCGCTAACAACGTCACTGTGCGTCAGTCGTCGGGTCGCGCGATCCTGAACTGGGACGCTTTTTCGGTCGGGCAGGGCGCCAGCGTCGTCTTTCAGGATCCGTCTTCGAGTTCGGCTACGTTGAACCGCGTTACAGGCACGGCTCCCTCGACACTCGCGGGTCAGATCAGGTCTAATGGTCAAGTCTACCTCGTAAATCCTAATGGGATCGAAATCACGAAAACCGGGACGGTCAATACGAAGGCGTTCATCGGTTCGACTCTGAACGAGAGCGACAGCGACTTCATGCAAGGCGGCAACAATTTTGCTGGTGATGGCTCGTCGGCCGATGTCGTCAATAACGGGCGTATCTGGACTGCGCCCGGCGGGATCGCGGCGCTCATCGGCGGCCATGTCGCCAACAATGGGTTGATTATTGCGCCGGGCGGCAAAGTGGGCCTCGCCTCCGGTGAGCAAGTTACTGTCGATCTTACCGGAAATGGGTTCTTAACGGTCAGCGTTCCCACCGCGAACGACAATCAGACCCGAGCGCTGATCTCCCAAACCGGGAAGATCTTCGCCAACGGCGGGCAAGTGCAGTTGCGGGCCGCCACGTCGGCCGACGTCGCCTCAGCAGCGATCAATGTTTCGGGGAAGATTGAGGCTAACAGCGTTCGTCGCGTCCAAGGCGGGCTTCATTTCGGATCGGGCGTTGACGAAAGTTCGGATTCGCGTGCGTCGAGACGGCTGTCGACGACGTTAAGCGCGGGCAAGCCCGCCCAGCTCCGCAGACATCCTCGGACGGATCTGGCGAGCCAGGCTAACGGGTCACAAGCCCAGGCGAGCGGCGCGGGCTCGATCCTGATCGATGGAGGCCTCGGCGGTTCGACAACGATATCCGGCGAACTTTCCGCTAAGAGCGCTTCAGGGGCTGGCGGCTCGATCACGATATCCGGCGCCAACATCACGCTGAATGGCGCTGGGATCGACGTATCCGGCGCCACGGGTGGGGGGCAAGTTCTGATCGGCGGCGGGGCGAATTCGGCACAGACGGTCAGCGTCGATTCCGCCACCTCGATCAAGGCCAACGCTTTGCGTGATGGCGACGGCGGCCAGGTGACGATTACGTCCGCGGGACAGACGAATTTTGCGGGTTCCATTTCGGCCCAAGCTTTCGGCGCCTCGGGCAATGGCGGCTCGGCGGAAGTGTCAGGCGCCGGTCTCGACTATACCGGGAGGACCAATCTGCTCGCCGCGCACGGCGCGACAGGCGCGCTGTTGCTCGATCCTGGCACTATCGTTATTTGCCATACCGGCGACGCCGGGTGCTCCGGCGCTTCGAGCCTATCGAGAGTGCAGGGCGATTCCTCGACTTCGGATACGGACTATCTGCTTGACACGGCGCTGGCCACGGCGCTCTCGACCGCCAATATCGTGTTGAGCGCGTCAACGCAGATCACGGATTCTTCGACCAGTGTTTCGGTTAATACATCTGCCGGCGGCTCGTTAAGTCTGACCGCGCCTGACATAACGCTCGCTGGCGCGTACGGAGTCTACGGCGGCCTCGTTCTCGCCAATACCGACCCCGCCTCGACGATGTCTGGCGTCATTAGCGGCTCGGGCGGGCTCGCCTACAACGGGACGGGGACATTAACGCTCACGGGTGCGAATACGTATGGCGGCGCTACCAATATATCTGCCGGAACGCTCCAACTCGGCAATGGCTCGACCGGCTCAATCTCGAGTTACAGCCGTGTGAGCACGTCGAACGGCGCGACGCTTGCGCTTGATCTGGCCGCCGGCTCGACGTTCTCGAATGGGATCACGGATGCCGGCTTGGTTACATTTACACAAAGTGGCTCACTCACAACGGCTGGCGCGATTTCGGGCATCGGCAGCGTGACGCAGTCCGGCTCCGGCACAACAATCCTTTCTGCCGCCAACACATATGGTGGTCTCACCACGGTATCCGCCGGAACCCTGACATTGAGCGGTTCGCTGAATGTCGGCTCGTCCAATACAGCGACGCTTTCCTTAGCCGCCGGCGCGACGCTTAATGGCGCGGGCGCCATCACGGCGGGTACGCTGAGTGTCAGCGGCTCCGGAACGCTGAGCCTTACGGGCGCAAATAACGTAGCTTCGTTGATGACCAGCGGCACGATCGGTGCGCTAACGTTCAATGACGCCAGCGCGCTCTCCGTCGGCGCAATAACCTCTAGCAGTTCCGTCTCGCTCTCCGGAACCGGCACTTTAGCGCTAACAGGCGCAATCACGGCGACCGCCGGCGGCTTGACGCTTAGCGCCGGATCTTCCACGAAGTCGATTACCGATGGGGGGTCAATCGACGTCTCCGCCTTCTCTCTCTCTCAGGGCGCGTGGAGCCAAAATGCCTCTTCATTGCCGAGCTTCTACGCCGGGGCTTTCACGGTTGGCTCCAACGCTTCGTTTTTGCGTGCGGCCGGCGGATCGGGCACGACAAGTTCGCCCTATCTCATCACAGACGTCTACGGCTTGCAGGGAATTGGTACATCGAGCGCGTATTTGGCGGACAGCTATAGCCTCGCAAACAGCGTCGATGGGACCGTAACATCCGGTTGGAATTCGGGTTCGGGTTTCAAGCCGATCGGATTGAACAGCGCCGCATATAGAGGCACGTTCAATGGCCAAAATTACGCCATCTCAAATATTCTCATCGATTATCCGAGCACGGCGACTATCGGATTATTCTCGTCGATGTCTGGCGCGACGATCGAGAATCTCACGCTCCTTAATCTCTCCGTGACGGGAGACGGCGCTGTTGGCGGGCTCGTGGGCAACGCGGCCAGCAGCTCCGTCACGGGCGTGAGCGCGACAGGCCAAGTCTACTCCTACGGCACGGTTTATGGCGGCCTATTCGGCTATCTAAGCGGAAGTTCGACGCTGACGGCTGCTTCTGCCGATGTCAGCGTGTCAGGAACTTCGTCACGACTGGGCGGCTTGATTGGTGTCGCCGACGGCGCTGCAATCTCGTCTATCGCCTCCATCGGCCCTGTCTCCGGAACCAACTACGCCGGCGGGCTGATAGGCGTATTCGGTGATTCTGGCGCGAATTCGCTAACCAACGCTTATGCAACGGGGGGGGTAACAGGCGGCAACAATGTTGGCGGACTCATCGGGGGATTTGGCGGCAGCAGCACTCCAGGTTCGGTCTCTTATGCCTATGCAACCGGCGCTGTTTCCGGCTCGGCTGGCGTCGGGGCCCTGATCGGCAGTGCCGGAAGCGGGACGGTCTCGAATTCCTATTGGAACACGCAGACGAGTGGACAGAAAACGGGCGTAAACGGTGGAACTGTGACAAATGTCTCAGGACTCACGACCGCGCAGATGCAGATAGCATCGAATTTCCCGGGTTGGAGCTTCGGCAGCGTTTGGTATCTGAACGCCAACGGCGGCTATACGCCGACCCTAATGTCTGGCACTACCTTGCTCGGGGCGCTGACGATTTCGACATCGGCCGACAGCGCCACCAACATCAATGCGGCCAGTTTGGACAATTTTCTGAGTGTGGGCAACACGCTCGTCACTTCAACATCCACGCTCGCGGTGAATAATTCCGTGGCTTGGAGCGCCAATACCAACCTCACGCTGAATGCCGCAGGCGCGTTAACGGTCGCTGCCGGAATTACCAATTCCGGAACATCCAGTGCGCTTGACCTCACCTCATCAGGGACGAGCGGCGTTGCCGGCGCCGGGGCCCTGACCAGTTCCGGCGCGCTTACAATTGATATCGCGAACTCCAGCGGAGCGGGAACGCTCTCCGGGATTATTTCGGGCGGGGGGACGCTCACCACATTGGGCCCGGGCACGCTGACGCTTGCCGGCACAAACACCTACACGGGCGCGACAAAGGTCGGTGCTGGGACGCTGCAGATCGGCAATGGCTCTACAGGCTCCATCTCGGCCTCGAGTGCGGTCAGCACCGCGAGCGGCGCGACGCTGGCGCTTGATGAGGCTACCGGCGCGACATTCTCCAACACCGTTGCTGACGCGGGCACGGTCAACTTCATCCAGACCGGCACACTGACAGCCTCCGGTGTGATTTCCGGCGGGGGCGTTGTCAATCAGTCCGGCGCAGGCGCCACCACGCTGACCGGCGCCAACAGCTACCAGGGTGCGACGACGGTCAGTGCGGGAACATTGCAGATCGGCAATGGCACGGCAGGGTCGATTTCGGCCTCCAGCGCCGTCAGCACGGCCAGCGATGCGACATTGGCGCTTGATCTGGCGACCGGCTCGACGTTCTCGAATAACGTCACCGATGCCGGCACCGTTAACTTCATGCAGACCGGCGCGCTGATCGACTCTGGCATCATTTCCAGTACTGGTGCAGTTACCCAGTCCGGCGCCGGCGGCGCCACAACATTGACGGGCGCCAACACCTACACGGGCGCGACGACAGTCAACGCGGGAACGATAATCGTCAGTGGGCAGCCTTATTTTAATGTCGGGCGCACAACGATAATCTCTTCAGGCGCGACGCTGAATCTGCAAAATTCCAACAATAATTTTACATCGCTCGTGCCTGTGTCATCTGTTTCCGGCGCGGGTAGGTTACTGTTCTCCGGCACTTCGACTTTCTATCAGCAGTACGGCGGCGGCGGTCACGGCACGCGGCTTACTATAGCTTTGGGTCCGGGCGGGTTGATCGACCTCGAAGGTACTTCAGTCCTGACTAATGGCGGATGGCAGGAGATCGACTGGACAAACAATAAGGCTTCATTGAACATAGCTTCAGGCGCGGCGTTCGACATGTGGGACGGACGCACGGTCTTTATCGATGCACTGACAGGCACTGGCTCAATTGTAGAGAATTATGGTGCAGCTGAAAGTCTAATACTGGGAGTTAACGGCGGTTCCGGAGCATTCGGTGGTATAATTAGCAACGGCTCTGGTACCCTCACGATAACCAAAACCGGAGCCGGAACGGAAATTCTTGCCGGCGCCAACACCTACACCGGCGCCACCAGCGTCACCGGCGGCGTGTTGCAGATCGGCAATGGCACGGCAGGGTCGATTTCGGCGTCCAGTGCCGTCAGCACGGCCACCGGTGCGACACTGGCGCTTGATCTGGCGACGGACTCGACGTTCTCGAATAACGTCACCGATGCCGGCACCGTCAACTTCATGCAGACCGGCGCGCTGATCGATTCTGGCATCATTTCCAGTACTGGTGCAGTTATCCAGTCCGGCGCCAGCGGCGCCACAACGTTGACGGGCGCCAACACCTACACGGGCACGACTTCGGTCGACGCGGGAACCCTGACGCTTGCGGGCAGTTTAAATGTGGGCGCGGGGACGGCGACGTCGGCAGTCGCCTCGGGCGCGACGCTCAATGGCGGCGGCTCCTTGACCGCGGCGGCATTTGCCGACAGCGGCGGCGGCATCGTCAATCTTACGGGCGCAAACGCACTCGGGTCCGTGACGACCGGAGGATCGATCGGCGCTTTCACGCTCAATAACGCGCAGTCGCTTTCCTTGGGTTCGATAGCTTCCACCGGAGCGGTTGCAATCACCGCGACCGGAGCCAGTTCTGACATCACCCTCACCAGCGGAGCCGCCCTGACCTCCAGCGCGGCGGGCGAAGCGCTGGTTCTCGCGGCCGGACGCAATTTCATCAACAATGCCGGCTCCTCGGCCTTGTCTGCACCTTCGGGCGCGTGGCTCGTGTATTCCAGCGCGCCGGGCTCCGATACGTTCGGCGCGCTTAACAGCGGCAATACCGCGGTTTGGAATGCGACGTACTCGACGCTACCGCCTGCCAGCGTTAGCCAAAGCGGCGACCGCTATCTCTTCGCCTATCAGCCCACGCTCACGTTGACGTCAGGAAGCACCAGCAAGATCTATGGTATGAACGATACGTCATCCATCGCGTTCGACTATACCGTCAGCGGACTGCAAGCCGGAGTCAGCAACGTCTATCTCGCTGACTCCGACGCCACGGCGTTCAGCGGAGTTCCGAGCATAGCGTCCTCCGGCGCGGCCGCTACCGCGACCGTCGCAGGGGGCCCCTATGGAATGAATATCACCGCAGGGACACTTGTATCCGCTGCAGGATATGCGCTCGTCTACAGCTCAACAGGCAGACTGACTGTCAATCCGGCAAGCCTGACGATCACGGCCAATGACCAGTCCAAGACCTATGGCGAAACGGCGAACCTGGGCTCGACCGGCTTCACGGAAACCGGTCTCATCAATTCCGACACGATCGTCGGCGTCACGCTGACGAGCGCGGGTTCAGCCGCTACGGCAAATGTGGGGGTTTACACCCTCACCCCCTCCGCGGCGCTCGGAACCGGCCTGTCGAACTATACCATCGCTTATGCCAATGCAGGCTTGGGCCTGACGGTTGATACCCGCTCAATCACCATTGCGGCCAACGCGCAGTCGATGACCTATGGCAATGCGCTGCCGATCCTGAGCTATGCGGTCGGCGGGCTCGGGCTCGTGAACGGCGACACACTGTCGGGGTCTCTGGCGACGACGGCGAGTTCGACGGCCAATGTCGGGACCTACGGCATCACCCAGGGCACGCTGGCGGCGAACGGCAACTACGCGGTCAGCTACACCGGGAACAATGTCACGATCGGCCAGCGGGCGATATCGGTCAACGCCAACGCGCAGTCGATGACCTATGGCAATGCGCTGCCGATCCTGAGCTATGCGGTCGGCGGGCTCGGGCTCGTGAACGGCGACACACTGTCGGGGTCTCTGGCGACGACGGCGAGTTCGACGGCCA
>Ga0316217_10007775_pt1 | contig 10110 bp, 11 predicted proteins | sample 1anoAmetaG_FD_203633 | JGI IMG/M metagenome (GOLD analysis project Ga0316217, IMG submission 203633) | Freshwater microbial communities from Trout Bog Lake, Wisconsin, USA - 1anoA | ecosystem: Environmental > Aquatic > Freshwater > Lake > Hypolimnion/Profundal zone | place: USA: Wisconsin... | reverse complement strand
AAAGTTACATAACATAGACCTGAAATATAGCGGGACACCCAAACCAAAAACAAGAAATCAATGTTTACAAGGGTTTCAGAAGAAATATTTGCCGATTTTTAACTACCCGCACAAAACAGGAAGAGGTGTATACGGTAATGTATAATAAGATTCAGGAGAACAGAAGCAAGAAATCGTGAGATATACATCGTGAGTAACGTGAGTAACGTGAGTATCGTGAATCGTGAGTCGTGAGCAATACATTATGAATTGTATTTCCTCACGACTCACGATGTATTTCTCACGATCCTCACGCCTTAACATCCACGCTTATATAGCCTTCACCTTTATTACTTCATCCAGTCGGGTAGTATAGCGGGGTGATAGTTTTTCCTGCCTCATTTTCCAGTCTCTTTTTACATCCTGCGAGGCTAATTTCACTTTAGTGGTTCCTATGCTTCTGTTAATGCTATCCATCATCTGCATCAGTGGCCTGTGAGCCGGATTGGCATTGGAAAACAATGAAGTCTGTACTATGTTGTCCGGTGTAAAGTCCATGACTATTACACCCGCCTTTTTATAGGCATATCCCTTTCTGAATATTTTCGTCAGACCTGTTACGGCAAACTTAGCCAGTTCAATGCTGGAGTTGGTAGGGAAAGGTAATTTCACCACAATATTCTTAGAATACTGTTCCATATCCTTACGATGACTATTGGTATGCACAAATACCATCAGAGAATTGCAGAAAGAGTGTTGCCTGCGCAGTTTTTCTGCACAGGAAGAGGCAAAGGTGGTTACCCTTTCTCTTATCAGATCAAAATCAGTGTAGTTGCTATCGAAAGATCGGGTAGTGGCAATGTTCTGTTTTGCCTTTACCGTTTCCATTTCCAGACAAGGTATTCCCTGCAGTTCCCTCTTCAGTCTTAGCCCTACCACACTCATTGTCTTCAGTACCCATTCATCAGGCATTTCGGTAAACTGCAGGGCTGTTTTAATATTCAGAGTCTCCAGCCGTTTAGCATGTTGCCTTCCAATACCCCACACATCTTCCACCTTTGTCCAGTTCAGTGCCTTTATTCTTTTCTCCTCAGTATCTATCACATACACCCCCCCTGTTCTGTCGGTAAACTTCTTGGCAATCTTATTCGCCACTTTTGCCAGCGCCTTGCTATCGGCAAAACCAATACTAATGGGTATGCCGGTACCCTTTACTACCTTATAGCGCATATCCTTGCCATAGGCGTTCAAATCAAAGTGGTCTTCAAAGCCGTCAAATTTCAGAAAGGCTTCGTCAATACTGTATATTTCAATAGAGGGCGAATATTCTTTCAGCAGAGTCATTACCCTATGGCTCATATCGCCATATAAAACATAGTTGGAGGAGCAGACATGTATGTGTTCCCGCTCGAAGAGTTCTTTAAACGAAAAGGCAGGAGCTCCCATAGGAACACCCAAAGCCTTTGCTTCGTTGCTACGGGCTATTACACAACCATCGTTGTTGCTGAGTACCACAATAGGTTTACCCCGCAGCTTTGGCTGAAAAGCCCTCTCGCAGGAGGCATAAAAATTATTGCAATCAATCAAGGCAAACATGCTGTTTTAATTATGAATTATGAATTATGAATTAAGAATAAATACATCAATAATTCACAATTAGCTAATGTATCTGTTATTGTTTTTACGTAATCGAATCTGAACTGTATTAAACTGTATTAATTCATAATTCATAATTTTTAATTCTTAATTTGTATTAATAATGTTGTTGTATAGAATACGTAACCATTCCCCATATCTCAAAGTCGTTACAGTCGGTTACTTTCAGCGGTTTATACTGATTATTTTCCGGCATCAGCCAGATACCCTCTTTATCCACTTTCAATCTTTTCAGTACAAACTCTCCGTCCAGCACACATACTGCTATCTTCCCGTCACCGGGTTCCAGCGATTTATCTATAATCAGCAGGTCTTTATGACCAATGCCGGCACCGGTCATGGAAAAACCTTCGGTAACGGCAATGAAAGTGGTAGCTTCTTTCTTAATCAGGTATTTGTTCAGGTCTATCTTAATATCCATAAAATCGGCTGCAGGCGAAGGAAATCCTGCACTGATTCCACAATCTATCATCACCAGTTCCATTTCCGTTGCGGTGGACAGTTCGTAGATGGCAAGGTTAGTATTGGTAATAAGCTTCTTCATAAATGCTAATATATTTAGCAAAGCTAACGTAAATAATGATTGGAAGAATGTTTTTTAATCGGATATTGAAGATAATTTACCGGGGAGATAATACAATATGTTTTAGCTATTTTTTTATTCTTAGTATTTTTATCATTAGATTTGTTTCATTCAATGTATAGATTATGAAAGGTGTAAACTTTGTTACTGACAGTAAAAACAATAAGGTGGCTGTACAGATAGATTTGAAACTACTGGAAAAACAAGAACATAAAATAGAAGATTTTATAGATGGAATAATTGCAGAATCCAGAAAAGAGGAAGAAAGAATATCTTTAGATGATGTGATAAAGGGGTTGAAAAAGAAAGGAAAACTATCATGAAAAAATATACAGTAGTTTTAACCAGAACAGCAGAAAAAGAATTATACAATTTACCACAATCCGTTATTGTAAAAATAGTAACTGCATTAAAATTACTGGAAGATGAACCCAGACCTAGCGGTTGTAAAAAATTGAAAGGATATAAAAATCTATGGCGAATCAGAATCGGAGATTATAGAGTAATCTATGCGATAGAGGACGTTATTTTATTGGTAGATGTAAGAGAAATAGGCAATAGAAAAGATATATACAGTTGATAAGGCACAGTCTTTTAACCGTAACCCTTTAGTTAATGCGCTCTAAATGCCACCATCTTATTCTTATTGACAGCTCATATTCAAATTGCTTTCCCCTCTCCTTCTTTTTCTCCCTCAACAATCCTTAATTTGCACTATCAGCAATCAATTACAACATGACATTCAGAACAAAACGACTCATAAAAGCAAAAATAGAAAATGAAACCGGACTTACTACCAACGGTAACCTTAGTGGAGGCAGGTTCTTTCAGGAAGATGGCAAGCCCAATATGAAGGTAAGCGGCCTTACCTTCTGGGAAAGCATCAATATGTATCATTTTCTATTATCCATTTCCAATGTACAGTTTATCCTCCTCATCTTCACCAGCTTTACACTGATTAATCTTTTCTTCGCCGGGGTATATTTGTTCATAGGAATTGAAAAACTAAATGGATTAATTGCCGTAACTAATGTAGAAAAATTTTCCGAAGCTTTCTTCTTCAGTGCACAAACCTTTACTACAGTGGGGTATGGCAGAATCAATCCTGTTGGGTTTGCTGCCAGCTTTACTGCCTCGGGTGAGGCATTGATAGGCCTGATGTGTTTTGCATTAATCACCGGATTGATTTACGGTCGGTTCTCCCGTCCCCGCTCCTATCTCTGTTATAGTAAGAATGTACTGTTTGCTCCATTCAAGGATGGAGTAGCCCTGATGTTAAGGATGGTACCCTATACTAAAAACTATTTAGTAAATGTAGAGGCCAAGATAACCATGGCCATGCGTGTTCAGGAAGGCGATGAGGTAAAAACAAGGTTCTATAACCTGAATCTGGATATTGCCAGGGCCAATACCCTTACTGCCAACTGGACACTGGTACATCCTATCAATGAAGATAGTCCTTTATTTGAAATGAAGAAGGAAGACATAGAAAATGCCAGTACCGAATTGCTGGTCTTTATCCATGGTTTCGACGAAAGCTTTGCCAACACGGTTATTTCCAGGGCATCGTACATCCCCGATTCATTTGTATATGGGGCAAAGTTTCTGCCAATGTTTCATCCCGACAGGAATAATAAATACACCGTTCTGAAACTGGATTTACTGAATAGTTATACAAAGGTTGAATTGCCTGTTGCTTTTGAGTAGGAAATACAGTTTACTTTGCAATAGATAATCATTATCATGGGTATTCATATTAGTTGGTTTAACTGGAGATCGTTTCTGGCTATTACTGCCATAGTAATTGTCAGCAGTACTATATTCTATTCCAGTTTTCTGGCTAATAAGATTGCAAAGGATGAGCGTTTAAAAATTGAACAATGGGCCGAAGCGGTGAAGCTGAACAGCACCCCCGATGTGGAGTTCAATAACCTGTCGGCAAGAATACTGACCGAAAACAGTCAGGACATTCCCATCATTCTGGTTACCGAGAAAGACAGCGTACTCGATTACCGCAATCTGGATACCAATGCCATTAAACAAAACAGTAATTACCTCCCTGAAAAGATTGCCAAGTTCAAGGCGCTGCATTCTTCCATCGACTGGGTAAACCCTTCCAACAAATCGCAGATCAATAAAATATATTACGGAGAATCCGATTTATTGAATGAAGTCCGGTATTATCCCTTTGCTCAGCTGATACTGGTGGCATTGTTTATCACCATTATAGTTATTGCCCAGAATGTAGCTTCGCGTTCGGAGAAGAACCGTCTGTGGGCAGGTATGGCCAAAGAAACTGCTCATCAGTTAGGTACTCCCGTTTCCAGTCTGCAGGGTTGGGTAGAACTATTGAGGCTGGAAAGCTTACCCGAAAACCTGGTAGATGAAATAGAGAAAGATATTGACCGTCTGCAACTGATTTCCGACCGTTTCGGTAAGATAGGCAGTACTCCTGTACTGGAAGAAAACGATATTGTGCATCAGATAAGTTCCATGACTGGTTATATGCGCAAAAGAGCAAGCGGTAAAGTGGATATAGAACTGACAGGCGACATTCAGAATAGTATAATTGTATTGATTTCCCCTCCCCTGTTCGACTGGGTGATAGAAAACCTGCTGAAGAACGCTTTAGACTCTATGGAAGGCAAAGGCAGAATTACCGTAAACATCTCCAATCGTCCCGAAGTAGTGAATATCGACATCTCCGACACAGGCAAGGGAATAGAGAAACATAACATAAAGAAAGTATTCGAGCCCGGTTTCACCACCAAAAAGCGTGGCTGGGGACTTGGACTGGCATTGGCCAAAAGAATTATCTGCGAATTTCATCATGGCAATCTTTCTGTCTTACATAGCGAAACAAATAAAGGAACCACCTTCCGCATTCAGCTGAATAAATAGTCCGGTTCAGCTAATGGCTATCAGCTAACAGCTATTAGCTATTAGCAAAACATGACAACAATCATGTTTATTAGATTTCCACATCTAAGGTTAAGCCATCTTTAACCTTTACATTTGCTGCGAAGCAAAAATCGAATTATGTTACCAAGAATTAATCCGTCAGACACGCAGGCATGGTTATTACTGAAGAAGCACTACAAGGAAGAAATGATTCGTATGCAGATGCGTACCCTCTTTAATAACGATGCAGACCGTTTCCATAAACATAGTATTGAATTCGGAGATATCCTTTTCGATTACTCCAAGAACATCATCAATCAGAAGACCTTACAATTACTTTTTTTACTGGCTGAAGAATGTAAACTGAAAGAAAGCATCGGCATGATGTTCAATGGCAGTTTTATCAACGAAACCGAGAACCGTGCTGTATTGCATACTGCTCTACGCAATTTCTCCGACGTTCCTGTTTATGTGGAAGGTAAGGATGTGATGCCCGATGTAAGAAGGGTATTGAATCATGTAAAAGGATTTTGCGAAAAGATTCACAGCGGCGAATGGAAAGGATTTACCGGCAAGAAAATAAAGTATATTGTAAACATAGGTATTGGTGGCAGCGATCTGGGACCCGTAATGGTTACAGAAGCTTTGAAACCTTACTGGGTGGAAGGTATTCAGACTCACTTTGTCAGCAATGTGGATGCAACTCATATAGCCGAAACTTTAAAGCTGATCAATGCCGAGGAAACTTTATTCCTCATAGCCTCCAAAACCTTTACCACACAGGAAACCATGACCAATGCCAATACAGCAAGGGAATGGTTTTTACAGTATGCAAAGGACGAAAATCATATAGCAGCACACTTTGCCGCATTAAGTACCAACGAAAGCGCGGTAACTAAATTCGGTATCGACAAAGCCAATATGTTCGAATTCTGGGACTGGGTAGGCGGTCGTTACAGTCTGTGGAGTGCCATTGGTTTGTCTATTGCATTAACTATAGGATACAACAATTTCGAACAGTTGCTGAAAGGTGCTTATGAATCCGATGTGCATTTCAGAAAAGAGAAATTTACCGATAATGTGCCTGTTATCATGGCATTGTTAGGTATCTGGTACACCAATTTCTTCAAGGCACAGAGCGAAGCTATTCTTCCTTACGATCAGTATATGCATCGTTTTGCAGCCTATTTTCAACAGGGAAATATGGAAAGCAATGGTAAGAGTATCGACAGAAACGGCAATGCTGTCAGTTACAAGACCGGCCCGGTTATCTGGGGCGAGCCCGGCACCAATGGTCAACATGCATTTTATCAGTTGATACATCAGGGAACCCTGGTGATTCCTTGCGATTTCATTGCCCCGGCTATCAGTCACAATCCTATTGGCGATCATCACAATAAACTATTGTCCAACTTCTTTGCACAGACCGAGGCACTGATGAATGGCAAGACCGAAGAGGAAGTGAAGTCCGAATTGCAGGCTGCAGGGCTTACCGACGAAGCCATCAAGTTCCTGTTGCCGTTCAAGGTATTCGAAGGCAACAAGCCTACCAATTCCTTCCTGATAAAAGAGATTACACCATTTACATTGGGCAGCATGATTGCCTTGTACGAGCATAAGATATTTGTTCAGGGTGTAATCTGGAACATCTTCAGTTTCGATCAGTGGGGTGTAGAGCTGGGCAAACAACTGGCCAACAAGATATTGCCCGAGTTACTGGATGATACCTCCATCAAATCGCACGATTCCTCCACCAATGGATTGATTAATAAATATAAAGAAATCAGGAAATAGGAAGCTGAATACGGCTGTTAGCTATTAGCCTTTAGCTAACAGCCGTATTAATTTTTACTTTTGCCTTTTTATTTTTTACTTTTATTATGGCGTTGCTGCAATGCTTCGCTTGCAGCCGATTCAAACATGTTCTCTTTATGCGGAAATGTTTATAAGATAGGTTTGTCTATGTATACTGCTAAAGCAACAGAGTCCCCGTTGGGAGACTCTGTTGAGAAGAAAAGAGTAGCAAAATGCCCCCGCAAGATGGTCTCAGATGGGGAGTAGTCCTTTTTCTGATAGCCCTGTTTAATATTCATAGATGACCAACAGATAAATAGACTTCTGCATGGAAGTACACAATATGGGAAAGGAAACATTTTAAACTCCTTACATCTTTTTCCACTACTTTTGAATAACTAATAAGAACTTATGTTAATTGAACGAACTACAAATAATGAAATAGTAATAAAACTTTCCAGCAAAGTGGATAGTTTTGGTTTGCAAAGGGTTATTGATTATTTGAAATATCTGGAGGCTACTTCAAAAAGCAAAGCAAAACAATCGGATGTTGATAAAATTGCCGATGAAGTGAATGCAGACTGGTGGAGTAAGAATCGTAACAGGTTTGTAAAGTGAAAATAATAATTGATGCAAATATCGTATTCAGTGGTATCCTTAATACCAATAGTAAAATAGGAGATTTATTGATTAACTCTAAAAAGTATTTTTACTTCATAGCCCCGGATTTCTTAAGAACTGAAATTAAAAAGCATTACCCAAAACTCATTAAGATTTCAGGACTTTCCATTGATCAGATTCAGGAAGCTGAATTTCAAATTTACAAAGACATCCATTTTATTTCTGAAGAACAGATAAAAGCCTCCAACTGGATAACAGCAGAAAAACTAGTAGCAGACATTGACCCCAATGACATACATTATATAGCTTTTTCAAAACAGTTTAAATGTGATATATGGAGTGGTGATAAAACCCTTATAAAGGGACTTGCTAAAAAAGGATTTACTAATTTTATTACAACAGAATCCCTTTTTCAACTAAGGAGAATTTGATTTTAAGTATTGCAAATTTAAGATCGCTATCAATATGACGTAGTCGGAGCCGTTTCGCGCGCCCAAAAGGATAATCCGCTCTGGCACTAACGCACCCGATTCAAGCATGTTCTCTTTATGCGGAAATGTTTATATGATAGGTTTGTTTATGTTTACTGCTAAAATAATAGAGTCGCCGTTGGGAGACTCTGTGGAGAAGGGAGTTATTCATATTTATGATTTTCTATTTTTATAATACGTAGAAATCCTCTCTATAAGAAGTCCATAAAATAGGCAATTTATAAAAAGTCCAACAAAAAACATATATCCATCCATAAACTCAAAAAATAAAGAGTGTGTTGGAAAACGAAAGATATAAAATAATTTTTCAAGAGTTATTATTACTATTCCATTTCCGCCAGTTCCTTCATCTCTCGCTGCTGCTGCAACTAATGTCACAAAAGTTAAAAAGCAACAAATAGTTGTCGTAATATAGAATATTTTAAAATTGAATTTTGAAATTTTCATTATCTGACTTTATTAAAATTGTAGTATCAAAATAATACATTCGCAGCTTCAAGGCGGGGCACTAAACGACCCTCAAAGTTGGAACCTTTTTCTTCTCCGAAGAGTCTCATTTTCCCATCAACCTCTTTTCATAAATTCCTTCAACAGGAAAATGGACTCTTCGGCCTGAACATTCCAAAAATATTTAATCTCATGTTGCAATAATACAATAATCTTATTACTGACAGGCTACTTTTTAAAGCATTGATTGGTGATGAATAATTATAGAGGAGTAAATCACAGAACCTACCGCAGGAAGTATTATATTGATGGTAGTTCAGGTGGAGACTCTTTGGAGAAGGAAAAAACATTTTTAATTGAAAGTCCAATAAAATATAATACAATAATCGCTGAAAGAAAAATTGAAATTAGAAATGTATAAAGAAATATTATACCATGTATCCAAAATCTTGGATAATAAGTACTTAAATACCATTTATCAACTTTGAATATTGGTACTATTTCGCAATCTGAAGGTGTACATAAAGAAGTATCAACACCAACAACTTTACCTGTAATCATGATATCTTGTCCTGCTAATTCAGGATCATATGGTTCAAAAGGGTCTTTACCTGATAAGTTAATTTCCTTTTTATCTATGTTTCTGAAAGTATTTAAAATATCATTTGGAATAATTAATTGTCCCTCTTTTAAATAAGCATTTGGACATGGACAGCCACACTCTTGATGCCTAATAATTATAGTGTTAGGATTTTTTAAATCTTTTCTATTGTAATGAAAAGAAACTGGTAAAAACCCATAACCACAAATTAGAATGGGTATAATCAAAAGAAGTTTATATTTCATGATGTTTTTTTTCTTCTCCATAAAGTCTCATTTTCCCATCAACCTCTTTTCATAAATTCCTTCAACGGGAAAATGGACTCTTGAAATTTGTAAGTGGTTGTTTAGCGCATGACACACAACTCTCTAATAGTCGCATGTTTCATTGATATATTATACTTGAAAATTATATTTAAAACTCATACCATGCACAGTTTAGAGACAAATATAATAGATTATTAAACTAAAAAAATATTACCAACAATATAAAAAGTACGCATCCGTACATTTTGTATTGTTTACTACATTATTTACCTTTTTTTACGCAAAATCTTATCCAATGGACTTTCTATTTTCTAAATTGCTTTTTAAGCTACAGTGTATATAGTTAGGTGGTTTTTATATCATTGTGTAACAGTAATTTCTGTATATGTTTAATGTTGGTATCAATTTCCAATAAATGAGTGGGGGGGGCGGGTGAATACACCTGCCACTTGTGGAATATATGGGTGGGAGAAATTATATGTTGTAAATGAGACGCATTGCAATGCGTCTCTACGATTGTATTTGTATTCCTGCGTTAGTTGCAGCAGGGAGAATTTCCCAACGGGGAGAAGACACAGATAGCTTCGCTGCGCTCGCGATGACGACGGAACGATTGTATTTGTATTCCTGCGTTAGTTGCAGCAGGGAATATCCTTTTGCTGCGCCCCAAATCACCCTTCGATAAACTCAGGGACCAATCTGGGGCGCAGCAAAAGATAGGAAGGGCTGCAACGGCCGCAAGCGAAGCATTGCGGCAACGCCCAAATAAAA
>Ga0316217_10007774_pt1 | contig 10111 bp, 12 predicted proteins | sample 1anoAmetaG_FD_203633 | JGI IMG/M metagenome (GOLD analysis project Ga0316217, IMG submission 203633) | Freshwater microbial communities from Trout Bog Lake, Wisconsin, USA - 1anoA | ecosystem: Environmental > Aquatic > Freshwater > Lake > Hypolimnion/Profundal zone | place: USA: Wisconsin... | reverse complement strand
GCGACGATGGGGGTCCTGGCGTGGCTGAGGACGCACGCTCGATGACCGGGACCAGCCAGGCCGGCGGGCCGACCGACGCGCCGCCGACAAGCACACGTAGCTAGCGAGGACCGCATGGAACGACCAAAAGAAGGCGACGCTCGCGCGATGAGCTGCGGCAGCTGCTACCGGAGCCCGTCGATGGCCCCCGAGGAGCGCCACTACGCATGCAGCCGTTGCGGTGCACCCGCCTACGAATGCACGACGTGCGTCCGGATCGGCCTCCAGGAGGGGTTCCCGCCGATCACCACGTGCGCCGCGTGCAGCCGGCGCGAGGAGATGCCTCCAGACGCCTGGTGAAGGCGACCGCAGCATCGCCGGCCCCGCCCCCGCGCTCGCCGCTTGCTCGAGGCGACGGGGCCGCGTCCGGCACCGGAGGCCCCCCCTTCGCCTGGCCCCTCTGCCCTCCCCATGACATCTTCTTCGTCCGGAGAAGACCCCATGACGGCGAGGCAACGCATCGAGCAGTTGATGCACACATGGTACGGGTTCACCGTCTTCGCGGCGGTAGCGTCGGTCGTCCAGGCCGCGCTCTGGCCCTTTGCCCCCGGCCTAATGTTCTCGCCCGTGAGGCTGGCGCTCGCCCTCGTCGGCTCGGCGCTCGCCGTCACCGTCGCGATCGGGTTCAGCGTGGTGACCGGGGTCTTCGGCGTGCTCGTCGTCGCCATGCTAGGCCGGGCTCTCCTCGCCCGGTCGTCCGTGACGCGGCTGCTCCTCCTCGGGCTCTCCCCGCTGCTCGCGGTGCTCAGTGGAGTCTCCGCGCTCCAGCAGCTCTGGAGCGGCGTGTCGCACTTCTCGCTCTCGCCGCTGATCGCCGCCGCCGTCTCCACCATCGCGGCCACGCTCTACGTCCGCTCGTTCCGCGTGCTGATCGACCCGTCGGTGAAGGACTACACGCGCTGACCGGGGCGGGACCGGTCGGCGAGGCTCACCGTCGCCTCCCCGCTCGAGCAGCCGCCATCCCCACAGCAGGCGAGGGGTGTGCCGGCCGCGAAGATCGCGAGGGCTCCGCTGCTACGCCCCTGCGTACGTCGTCCACGTCACGAGCTCGGCCACAGCGACACACTCCCTGCGGAGCCACCCGGAGAAGGACCGCCCGCCGATGTCGGGCATGGGGGGGAACATCGCGACGAGCCCCTTCATGCGCAGGAGCTCGGCGAGGGGGTGGTCCGGGTCGAACCCTCGCGGCACCCGCGCGAGCTTCTCGGCCGCGTCGAAGGTGAAGCCGCCCCGCGCCAGCTTGCGGGTGATGGAGAGGAGCTCCTTCCCGCGCGCCGGGTCGATGATCGCTTGCCTGACCTTCGCGAGCTTCTCGGGGGACATCTTGTAGTGCCCCGCCGCGGCGAAGGCCTCCGTCCCGAGCTGCACGTACAGCGCCACCGGCTTGTCCATCACGCCGCCGGGCCCCGCGATGGAGAGGGCGCCTCCGATGCTGGTCTTGTAGGGCGACTTGTCCTTGCTGAAGCGGACGTCGCGGTAGATGCGGAAGACCTTCGGAGCCTCCAGCTCGCAGTACGAGTACGCAGAGTCGATCCCGGCGGCGACGTCGGTCAGGAGCTCGTGCATCGGCTCGGCCCACTCGCGCTCGTAGCGCGCCTTCTTCGCCTGGAACCACTCTCGCGTCTGGTTCCTCGCGAGCTGCTTGAAGAAGCTCCCCTTGGCGTCAGGAAACCCTTGAAAGGCCATGTCCGCATCATGTCGTCGGGCGCCGATGGTCGCAAGGCGCCCGACCTTGATCTCGTGGCAAGCCAGGCTCCTCGCTCACCCGACCACGACACCCCGCAGCCAGGCGTGTGCCGGATCGTGGCGACGTCGCTCGTGCCACACCATCCACATCGTGAACGTCGGGAGCGACTCGGGGGGCTCGACGACGGCGAGCCCGTGCGACGGGGCGAAGACGCGCGCGACGCGCTCGGGGACCGTGAGCACGAGGTCCGACTCCGCGACGACCAGCGGAGCGACAAGGAAGTCGGCGACCCGCAGGGCCACGTGCCGCGAGACGCCGCTCCGGGCCAGGAGGTCGTCGACCACCCCGCCCGGCGATCCGCGCGGCGCCACCTGCACGTGCGACAGCGATGCGAAGGTCTCGAGGTCGAGGGCCCGCCGACGCCGAGCCAGCGCCGGGTGTCCGGCGCGGAGGACGCAGACCAGCCGCTCGTCGAACAGCTTCTGGGCGCTGAGCGTCGCGCGCGGCTCGAGCTGGACAGACAGGACCACGTCGAGCCGTTCGTCCTCGAGCGCGTCCGCGGGCGCTGCGGGGACGGGGCGCTGCACCACCTCGACCATCGGGGCCTCGCGCCCGAGCCGCTTCATGAGCGGGGGGATGACGACGAGCGCGCCGTAGTCGGCGGTCCCGATGGTGAAGCGGCGGCGTGACGTGCGCGCGTCGAAGGACGTGCCCGAGGAGAGGACCGACCGCAGCTCGGTCAGGGCGCGCGTGAGGGGCTCCGCGAGGGCGCGCGCGCGGGGCGTGGGCGACATCCCCGCGTGGGTCCGCACCAGCAGCGGGTCGCCGAGCAGGATCCTCAGCTTCGCGAGCGAGTGGCTCATCGCCGACTGCGTGACCCCCGACCGATGCGCCGCCGCCGTCACGCTCCCCTCGGCGAGGAGCGCGTCGAGCGCGACGAGCAGGTTGAGGTCGAGGGCGTGGAGGCTCGGCAGAGGAGGATGAGCGCGCTTCATCTGGGTCATGAGTCGCATCGATTGTACACATGCCCCGGGAGGACGCAGGTTGGGGTCATCGGCGGGCGCGTCGCCTGCTTCAAGGAGGACTCATCATGTTCGTCGTCGCAGGTGTCTCGGGGAACACGGGCTCGGTCGTCGCCAACACGCTCCTGTCGCAGGGGCACGCGGTGCGCGTCCTGGTTCGCGACGCCGCCAAGGGGGCGCCGTGGAAGGCCAAGGGGGCCGAGGTCGCCGTCGCCGACCTTCACGGCGCCGAGGGGCCGCTCGCCCAGGCGTTCGCCGGGGCCAAGGGGGCCTACGTCCTCTTCCCGCCGCTCATGCGCGACGACTTCCTCGCGGTCAACACCCGCGCGGCGAAGACCGTCGTCGCCGCCCTCGCCGCGGCGCGCGTCCCCCACGTCGTCCTCCTCTCATCCATCGGCGCGCAGCACGCCGCCGGCACGGGGCCCATCGTGACCGTGCACCGCGCCGAGGGGGAGATCCGGGCCGCCGGGCTCGACGCGACGTTCGTGCGCGCCGCGTACTTCATGGACAACCTCGCCAGCGGCCTCCACCCGGCGGCGACCGACGGCGTCCTCCCCTCGTTCGGTGACCCGTCCTACCCCTTCCCGATGACCGCCTCGGACGACATCGGCAGGACGGCCGCCGCCGCGCTGCTCGCCCCGAAGAAGGGGCAGCACGTCGTCAACCTGAGCGCCACCGAGCTCGTCTCGGCCGACCTGGCCGCCGCGGCGTTCGGGCGGGCGCTCGGGCGGCCGGTGCGGGCGGTGCGCGTCCCGGACGAGCGGATCGTCGAGACGCTCACCGGCTTCGGCATGCCGCGCGGTAACGCCGAGTCGATGCTCGAGATGACGCAGGGCGCCGCCAGGGGCCTCCTCGCGTTCGAGCCGAGCGGCGAGACGGTCCACGGGACGATCAGCCTCGACGCCTTCGCGACGCGCCTCGTGGCGACGCAGGCCGCCGCGCTTCGTCGCTAGGGCCTCGCTGCGGGGGACGACGGTGGCCGGGACGCCTCGGCGTTTGCTATGAGGCGTCCCATGACGTCCCCCTCGTCGAAGGACCCGCTCCACGGCGTGACCCTGGAGATGGTCGTGACGCGGCTGGTGGAGATGTACGGGTGGGAGCAGCTCGGAGAGGCTGTCCCCATCCGGTGCTTTCAGTTCGATCCGAGCGTCAAGTCCAGCCTCACCTTCCTCCGGCGGACGCCGTGGGCCCGCGCGCAGGTCGAAGCGCTCTACGTGCAGGTGTGGGTCCCCGACGCGAAGGCCATCGATGCGACCCGAGCTCCCGATGCATCCTGAAGCCCAGGCCCTGGTCGAGGCCCTCGCCCTCGCCCCGCACCCGGAGGGGGGCTTCTACCGGGAGACCTTCCGGGCGCCCGCCGAGGTCGAGACGCCCCGCGGCGCGCGATCCGCGTCCACCGCGATCTACTACCTGCTCCCCGCCGGAACGGTGTCGGCTCGTCATCGCGTCGCGTCCGACGAGGTCTGGCACCACTACGCCGGCGACCCACTGCGGCTCGAGATCGAGCACGTCGACGGGCGGCGCGAGGTCGTGACCCTCGGTCCCGACGTCGCCGCGGGGCAACGCCCCCAGGGCGTCGTGCCGGCAGGCGCATGGCAGTCCGCGAGCCCCGCGGGACGGCGCTTCGTCCTGTGTGGCTGCACGGTGGCGCCCGGCTTCGACTTCGCCGACTTCGAGATGAGCCGGTAGCGTCACCGCGCCGGAGCCGAGAGCGAGGGCGCGTCGGCGCGCGACTCCGAGTTCGCCGCGACCTCGCCCGGCGCAGCGCCCGTGAGGCGCTCGAGGCGTGACCAGCGCCCGACGGACTCTGGCTCGCGTTTCGCTGCGGACCGGGTACGATTCCGCGCCATGGGCGTCGAGTATGAGCGCTGGCTTGTGGCGCGCGGTAACGCGTTCTCGCCGGGGGCCGAGGCGATCGTCAAGCTGGTCGCCAAGCTCCGTGCCGAGGGGTGGGTCGTCGACCCTGCGTCACCCGACCTCGCGAAGCTCGAGCTCCGCGGCCCGCGGGAGCAGCGGGGGCAGAAGACCGGTGCCTACGCCATCCGGCGCATCGAGAACACGTTCGGGCCCGGGCGCGACGGGCTCTTCGCGAGGCTCGCCGCGAGCACCGAGAGCGTCCCCGCCGCGCTCGACGCGGAGTGGTTGAACGACCCGGCGCGCGAGGACATGAACCTCGTGTGGAGCGTCTCGACCGCCGAGCCCTTCCTGAAGTACCCCCTCACCCGGCGCCCCGAGGGGCCAGTGTCGTACCGGCTCGAGGTTCATCGCGCGGCCGACTTCGTCTATCCGATCTCGGAGACCATCGATCCGTTGCCGTGCGAGTGCCGCTGCGGAAACGACCTGTCGTTCGACTGGGACCCGTCCGAGTTCGAGAATCCGTTCGGGGCTACGAGCGGGATCTGGACCGCGTGCGGGGAGTGCAGCCGCACGTACGATCCGTCGAAGGAGAGCGCGAACGTGACGAACCCCTTCGACGGCTCGGAGGAGGAGGTCCCGGGCGGCTGCGCGTACCGGTTCGCCATCAAGATCGACTGCGGAAAGAGCTTCGTCCCGGACCCGAAGCTCGCGTTCGCCCCGGAGCTGGTCACCCTCGTCGAGAAGGAGTTCGGGCGGGACTTCTACGAGGTCGGCTCCGCGTCCTGAGCCGCGGCCGATCGGTCACGGTCTGCCCGTGCCCCTCACTCGCGTGGCGGCTCGGTCGCGAGCAGCGCGTCGATGGTGAGCGCGCGCGGCTCCGGGACGTCCCGCGGGTCGCGCAGCGTGCCGGCCAGGTAGCGCCAGCCGGCGCCGTCGTGAGCGAAGGTCGACAGCTCCACGAACGAGCGGTCCTGCCCCTTCTCGAACACCCCGGCGAGGAAGAGGACGTACTCGTCCTTCGCCTCGAGGACGGTGAGCCGCATGTATCGGAGCGCCCTCGCAGCGGCCTTGAGGGCGCGCACCAGCTCCTCTTCCGAGAGTTCCCGGTCGGGGTGGTTCGGATGCAGCGTGCGCCAGAGGTACCGGGCGTCGCCCAGCGCGAACGCCGCGAAGCGTGACCGCATGAGCGCCACGGGGGAGTCCGGCTCGCGCTCGCCGCGGTGGGCTGGACGGCAGCACTCCGCGTAGGGGCGACCCGAGGTGCAGGGGCAAGGCTTCGACACGGGGGAGGTCGATACCACGGGACGCCCGCTACAGCGCGACCCGCCCAGACTCCCAGGTCAGCCGCCGCCTGTTGCGTCCCGGCAGCACCGGAAGCCGGTCGAGTAGTCGTGATAGGTGAGCGCGTGGGCGCTGGTCACGTAGAGGCAGCCGTGGCCGTTCTCCTCGGCGTCGCCGTAGAACCCGCCACGGAAGCGGCCGTGTCCGTTCTGGTCCGCCGGGTCCGAGCCCCACTCGTGCAGGTTGCCGACGCAGTCGTAGACGCCGTAGGGCGAGACGCATTTCGGGTAGGACCCGGTGCGGGCGAGGCCTCCGTCGATCTGGTTGAGGCGCGGGTCGTTGAAGTCGGCGTAGGTCCAGTCGGCCGCGTTGCTGCCGAACAGGAGGGGCATCTCGCTCCCCTTCCCCTCGTTGCAGTCCCCGGGGAGGTGGGTCTCGCCGCCGTACGGGTAGTAGCTGCCGGCGTCGGGCCCTCTGCACGCGAGCGCGAACTCCTCGGCGGCGCAGAGGCGCTTGCCGGCGGCCTCGCAGGCGGCGGTCGCTTCAACCTGCGAGATGTACCCCTGCGGAACCACGCCGGCGGCGCTCTTCGCCCGGACGCTGGCGTCGCCGATGACGTCGTAGCCCGAGTGGGGCGACTCGCCGCCATCGGGCTCGACGTTCACGACGTAGGCCTCGTACCGGTCGACGCAGAACGCCTCGATGTGGACCATCTCGGGCGGACAGGGGGGGAGCGCCGCGTCAGCCCCCGCGTCCCTCGCTGTCGTGGTCGCGTCGCGAGGCGGCGGGCTCGCGTGGTCGACCCCCGCGTCCATGGCTCTCGTGGGGGCGTCGGCGACGTGCGACGTACCGTCCGGGGAGGTATCGGCGGAGGCGTCGCCCGTCGCCGTCCCCCCGTCCCCGCTACCGCAGCCGGCGACCGCCGCTGCGAGGAACAACGTCGCCCAAACCCCGTCGGCGCCCATCGCGACACACCCCGTTCGGGAGGACCGGAAGCGATCCTCGCGTCGGCGGAAGAGACACCCCTGTGGGGTGGGGCGTCAAGCCACGCCGCCTGCCGCCGACCTCGGCGAGGAGCGCGGGGGCCCGGTGACCGTTGCGTCCGGGCACGCGAGTCGTGCCGCGGAGCCCGAGGTCAGCGCCCCGTCCACCTCGGCTTGCGCTTCTCGACGAAGGCCGTGAGCCCCTCCTGGTAGTCGTCGCTGTCGTAGACGCGGCGGCGCAGCCCCTGGATCCGCTCGAAGGTCTCCGGGCTGAGCGGGCGCGCGTTGGCGAGCATGCGGGCCTGCTCCTTCATGACCGCGATGCTGAGCGGCGATAGCTCGACGATCGACCGGGCAAGGTCCATCGTGAAGGCCTCGATCTCCTCGGCGGGGACGAGGTGGTTGAGGATGCCGACCTGGAGCGCTCTCCGGGCGTCGATGGGCCTCGCGGTGAAGAGCATCTCTCTCGCCACCGACGAGTCGACCTCGTTCATGATGCGGAGGAGCCCGGCGGGGTTGTAGGGGACGCCGAGCCGCGCGGGCGTGAGCGCGAACGTGGAGCTCGGGGCGCCGATGGGGATGTCGCAGCAGAGCGCCAGCTCCACGGCGCCGCCCCAGACGCTCCCTTCGATCATGGCGATGACGGGGGCCGAGAACTCGCGCACCGCGCGGATGCCCTGCTCGAGCGGGTCGTTGTAGGCGAGCGGGTCGCGCCCCGACCGGGGGAGCTCGCTCACATCGTGCCCCGCAGACCAGACGCCGGCCCCCTTGTTCGCGCGGAGGATCGCGACCCGGACGTGCTGGGCCTCGAACGCCCGGAACGCCCCGATCAGCTCCTCGATCAGCGCGCGACTGAGCGCGTTGCGCTTCTGGTCGTGGTCGAAGGTGATGGTCCCGATGCCTTCGCGAATCTCCTGTCGGATGAGCGCCATGCGGGGGGCACCGTACCGCAGAATGGGGGCGCCACGATCCGTTCGACCGCCGTCGCGTCACTCTCCCTGACCTGACCGTGCGCCCGGTCCGGGCGACCTTGTGGGTCCGACGACCGGCCTGGTGGGCACGTGCTCGCCGGCGGGCCGGCCGGTCTACTCACGCACGTAGGGGACCTCGCACTCCTCGCAGCCGAAGAACGTCTTGTGCATCCAGCAACCAACGCAGAAGCCGAGGGCGACCTCGAGCCAGGTGAGCACGAAGCACGTGCTCACGACCGCGATCAACCAGGCGTTCCCGAAGTGAAGCAGCCGCATCGTCAGACAGATGACGCCAAGCGTGCCACCGAGGGTCCAGGCGAAGCGCTTGGGCGCCGTTGGCTTCCACTGGGGGCGAGTGTTCATGGTCAGGAGAGTCCCCAGCGCGCCGAACGGGCTGAACGGGGTCAGGCCTGTCGCCGCCGCGACGAACATGTCGAAGATGACGACCGGACCGACATAGATCACCGGATCAAGCTGGGGCGCGAATACGAGCAGGAGGATCGTCGTCGTCGAGAGCACGTTCAACATGCCGGCTCTCGCCCGGGTCGCAGCCTCGTTCACCCGCGGTGTCGCGAAGCCAGGAACCCGCTGGCCCATCGTCCACCAGGGTCGGTTCAGGAACGTGTGCGACGGGAGGTCGGCGGTGCTCATGGTCATTGGAGCCTCCCTCTCGCCAGATGGGTTCGTGGTTTGCGTCGGCGGCGCTCGAGGGGGCCGTCATCGACAGTCCCCGGCGACGTCTTGCGACGGCACCTCGCGCCCGGGACACGAGGCGGCCGGTCGCCAGGTCGCGCGCCGTGGCGCGAACCCATTTCGGTGCCGTGCGGCTCTCACTGTCAGGACCCTTCTTCCGTGCTCGCCCACCCGCTCCTCTCGGTCGCCTCGCAGCGCAAGAACCGCACCTCGTACGCAGATGGCGCATGGCCGTCGCTCCCGCGCCGAGCGCGAGTCGCCGCCCCGCCACTAGCGTCCGCCGGGGTGGCTGCACCGGCGGCGCCAGCAGCCCAGGCACGACGGTGACCACCGGCTCGGACGCGCGAGGCTCATGACCACGATGCTCCCTTCGTTCTGTCGCTCGCCCATCATCGACATGGTCCGCGAATCGGTCATCGGGGATGACCTCGCCATGACGGCTCCGTACGGCGTGCGACGCGTGACCTACGCCGACTACACCGCGAGCGGTCGGGGTCTCTCGTTCATCGAGGACTTCATCCGGGGGCAGGTGCTCCCCGCGTACGCGAACACCCACACCGAGAGCTCGGGGACCGGGCTGCAGACGACGCGGCTGCGGGAGGAGGCGCGTGGCATCATCCGCGACGCGCTGGGGGGCGACGCTCGGAACTGCATCATCTTCTGCGGCTCGGGGGCCACGGCGGCCATCGACAAGCTGGTCGGCATCCTCGGGCTGCGCATCCCGGCCGCGCTGGAGGATCGCTACGGGCTCGACAGGTACGTCCCTCGCGACGAACGCCCCGTCGTCTTCATCGGGCCGTTCGAGCACCACTCGAACGAGCTCCCGTGGCGGGAGTCGATCGCCGAGGTCGTGACGATCCGCGAGGACGCCGACGGACACATCGACCAGGCCCACCTCGCCCATGAGCTCGAGCGCTACCGGGCGCGCCCCCTCCGCATCGGCAGCTTCTCGGCCGCCTCGAACGTCACAGGAATCGTGAGCGACACGCGCGCCATCGCGCGCCTCCTGCACGAGCGCGGGGCGCTGTCGTTCTGGGATTTCGCCGCCGCGGGGCCGTACGTCGACGTCGACCTCAACCCGCCCGAGGACCCGCTCGCGTACAAGGACGCCGTCTTCCTCTCGCCTCACAAGTTCATCGGGGGCCCGGGGACCCCCGGCGTCCTCGCGGTCCGTCGCGACCTGTGCACGAACCGGGTCCCGACCGTGCCGGGGGGCGGGACTGTGAGCTACGTCAACGCGCGCGAGCACCGGTACGTCGATGACCCCGAGCACCGCGAGGAGGGGGGGACGCCCGCGATCATCGAGAGCATCCGCGCCGGGCTCGTATTCCAGCTGAAGCAGGCGGTGGGGACCGCGGCCATCCGTGAGCGTGAGCAGGCGTTCATTCACAGCGCCATCGCCACGTGGGACGCCTCGCCGAACCTCGAGATCCTAGGAAACAAGCACTCGGAGCGCCTCTCGATCGTCTCGTTCGTGGTGAAGCACGGGGGGCGCTACCTGCACCACGGCTTCGTCGTGGCGCTGCTCAACGACCTCTTCGGCATCCAGGCGCGAGGCGGCTGCTCCTGCGCCGGTCC
>Ga0316217_10007773_pt1 | contig 10114 bp, 9 predicted proteins | sample 1anoAmetaG_FD_203633 | JGI IMG/M metagenome (GOLD analysis project Ga0316217, IMG submission 203633) | Freshwater microbial communities from Trout Bog Lake, Wisconsin, USA - 1anoA | ecosystem: Environmental > Aquatic > Freshwater > Lake > Hypolimnion/Profundal zone | place: USA: Wisconsin... | reverse complement strand
TCATGTGCGCGTATTTGTGTATAGTCCGACTTTGAAGATTGCGAATACCCTTGATATTCAGTTACTTGTAATTTTTTGGCGCATAGTTCGAATCCCTCAGCGCCCACCAAAATCATTTTCCACCCGCACTCTGCGCCGTGGCCGCTGTGGCCATTCGGTTTTTGCAGCCGCTGTGGCTCGCGTTTGACAACCCCGGTTTTTATTCCCCGCCCCAGATATTTTTCAGGTGTGCAATACTGCGGGTCACGGAGTCGAGCGGGACTTTGGGGCTTAATTCAAATACTTTGATGTGCTCCGGTTTCACGAACAGCTTGAGCGCCGCGAAATCAATATCGCCGCCGCCGGGCGGAAAATGGTCGCGCGCGGGAAACTTCACGTCGTGGATGTGAAAGCCCGCCAGCCGGTCCGCCAGCGACGCCAGATGCTCCGCGTGGCGGATGAAGCCCAGTTCCTCCTTGATGTGCGCGTGGCCCACGTCGTGCCAGTAATAAACATGAGGCGCGGGAAATTCCGCCAGCAGCGATTGAAAATCCGATTCCACCGGCAGCTCCTCGACAGCCTCGCGGATTTCGATGCCGAACTTGATGCCGCGAAATTTGGCCTCGGTGAGCAGGTGCCGCAGCGTCTCGCGGGAGCGGTCGTAAAAGTTTTTCTTTCTCGCCGCGCGCGCGGCGCTGGCTTCGGCGACGACTTTATGAAATTTGACCGAGCCTTTTTCACCGCGCGCCAGCAGCTCCTTGAGTTTGCCGGTGTAATCCTTCAAGTCCATGCTGCCAAAATGCAGCACCACGAGCGGCGCGCCCACGCGCTGGGCGAATTCGAGCGTGTTGACGGTGTGCTTGATGGCGAGTTGGCGGTCGCGCTCGCGGTCGGCGGAAAATTCGTAGAGGTTCGGCGACGGGCCGGTGACGCCGACGGGCAGCGGACAGAAATTGTGCAGCGTGGAAATCTTGATTTCGCCGGCATTCACGGCCTCGAGGATGCCCGGCACGAGACTGATGCGGATGCCGTGGCTCAACTCGGCATAGTCAAAGCCGAGCTCGCGGATTTCGCGGAGCATGGCGCGGCCGTCGGTGTGGCGCGCGGAATTCCAGCAGGTCGAAAAGGAATACATGGTTTCGTGAACCTTGAATCGTTACATCGTCAAAAAAAGAAGAATCGTTAAACCGTGGCTCCGATGCAACGATTTAACGATTCAACGAATTGCGTCTGGCCTAGTCGTCGGCGTGGCGCGCGGCGAGCATGGCGGAGAACCGGGAGACTTTTTCCTTGCGCCGGCGGACGGCGCTCGGTTTCTCGAACTGCCGGCGGCTGCGCACGATCTTGAGCGTGCCTTCGCGATCGACTTTTTTCTTCAGCCGCCGCAACGCACGTTCCACAGGTTCGCCTTTTTTCAGTTTAATCTCTGTCATTCTACTCACTTCCTTCCGGGGGCGGGTGACAACTGCCACGGGCAGTTCCCGCATAAATTTAGGAACGCGGAGCATAGGTTTTCCGCAGCTAAAGTCAATGTTGATTTCTCGCGAAAACCGCCAGTTCATAATCATAATCTCAATCCGAAGCTAAAGCCGATTACGATTACGAGGAAGATTAGGTTTATGAAATAGCCGCGAAACAAGGTTTGATTCTTCATACTTCATTCTTCATGCTTCCTTGGCATGAGCCTTTCCGAACATCGTCAGGCGATTGACCAGTTGGACGCGCAGATCGTCCGGCTGCTCAACGAGCGCACCCGCCACGTCCTCGACATCGGCGAAATCAAGCTGGCGGCCGGCGAGGAGATTTACGCACCGCACCGCGAGCGCGCCGTGTTCGACCGCGTCTGCCGACTCAACGCCGGACCGATCACCGGCGAACAGCTCCGCGCCATTTACCGCGAAATCATGTCCAGCGCCCTCGCGCTCGAAAAGACCATGACCATCGCCTATTTCGGGCCGGAGGCGACCTTCACGCATCAGGCGGCCATCCAGAAATTCGGCGCGAGCCTGAATTACGCCGCGCAGAAAACCATTGGCGACGTGTTCATGGAGGTTGCCAAAAAGAGCGCGGATTACGGCGTGGTGCCGGTGGAAAATTCCACCGAAGGCGTCGTCACGCACACGCTCGACATGTTCACGGACAGCGATTTGAAAGTCGTTTCGCAAATCGTTTTGCAAATCCAGCAATGCCTGATGAGCAATTCGCCGCTGGCGAAAATTAAAAAACTTTACGTCCATCCGCAGTCGCTGGCGCAATGCCGTGGCTGGCTCGCGAAAAATCTGCCGCGCGTGGAAATCGTGGAGACGTCGTCCAACGCGCGCTCGGCGGAACTCGCCGCGCCGGAAAAATTCGCCGCCGCGCTCGGCGGCGTGCTGGCGGCGGAAAAATACGGCCTGAAAATTCTGGCGCAGGACATCCAGGACAACACCGTCAACGTCACCCGCTTCATCGTGCTGGGCCGCCAATGCAGCCCGCCCACCGGCGACGACCGCACGAGCCTGATGATCAGCGTGGCCGACCGCTCCGGCGCGCTGCACGAAGCCATCGCCGTGTTTCGCAAATTCAAGATTAACATGACGAAGATCGAGTCGCGCCCCAGCAAGCGCAAGGCGTGGGAATATTTTTTCTTCATTGATTGCGCCGGCCATTATCAGGATGCGAAAGTGGTGAAGGCCATCCAGCATCTCGGCAAGCATTGCAACTTCGTGAAAATCCTTGGCTCGTATCCGAACGTGGATTGAATTATGAGCCACCTCGCCAGAGCCAAAGAAGTTTTTGAAATCGAAATTGCCGCGCTGAAAGCCGTCCGTGCGCAGCTCGACAAATCTTTTGACGCCGCCGTCGAGACAATCATCGCGGCGCTGAAACAGCGCGGAAAAATCGTCATTGTCGGCATCGGCAAATCCGGCAACGTCGGCGCGAAAATTGCCGCCACGCTCACCAGCACCGGCTCCACCGCCGTCGTGCTCAACAGCGTGGACGCGCTCCACGGCGACGTCGGCATCGTCAATGACGGCGATGTGATTCTCGCGTTGAGCTATTCCGGCGAGTCGGATGAATTGCTGAATTTGTTGCCTGCGCTCAAAAGATTTTCCGTCAAAATTATTTCTTTGACCGGCAATTTGAAATCCTCGCTTGCCCGCCACAGCGATCTGGCCTTGAGCGTCAAAGTTCCAAAGGAAGCGTGCCCGTTCAACCTCGCGCCGACGAGCAGCACGACCGCGACGCTGGTTCTTGGCGACGCGCTCGCGATGGCGGTTTTGCAGGCGCGCGGCTTCAAGCAAAGCGATTTTGCCAAATATCATCCCAGCGGTGCCATCGGCCGCGCGATGCTTTTGAAGGTCGGTGAAATCATGCGCAGCGGCGAGCGCAACGCCATCGCGAGTGAAAATCTTTCCGTCAAAGAAGCACTGCTGGTGATGACGCACGCGAAGTCCGGCAGCCTTGCGGTCGTGAACGCGCGCGGCAAACTCGCCGGCATTTTCACCGACGGCGATTTCCGCCGGCACATGGCGACGGATGACCAACTCCTGTCGCAGCCGCTCAAAACCGTAATGACGTGCCAGCCGATTTGCGTCCGCGACACCGCGCTGGCCGTCGAGGCGCTGAAAATCTTCAACGAACGGAACATTGACGACCTCATCGTCGTGAACGCGAAGAACGAGCCGGTCGGCCTGGTGGATTCGCAGGACCTGCCGAAGTTGAAAATGGTTTGAGCCCAACGCCAAGCCGCCAAGGGATTAAAACAGAAAGAGAAATCCGGGGCAGACTTTTCTTTGCGCCTTTGCGTCTTGGCGTGAGCTTTTTTACGCCGTGAATTTCAGGTAAATCACCTTCAAATATTCCGCCTCCTTGAAGCCGGCGGGATGATCCGGCGGATGCAGCAAGGTTTTTAACTCCGTAAATTTTCTTCCTGACTTTATCGCCGCGCGCCGCACGGCATCGAAGAATTCCACCGAGGAAACATGGGCCGAACAGGAACCGGCGACCAGAATTCCAGCGCGGGACAGAAGTTGGATGCCTAGCGCATTCAATCGTTCATAGGCGCGAATCGCGCCTTCGCGTTCAGCCGCGCGTTTGGCAAGTGACGGTGGATCGAGCACAATCAGGTCAAATTTCGCCGGTGTTTTTTCAATCCATTCAAACGCGTCCGCCTGCACGGTTTCGTGCCGGCACGCCGCCACACCGGGAAAGTTTTTGTTCAGCGCAATATTTCGTTGGGCCGATTCCAGCGCGTGCGCGCTGATGTCAAGATCGGTCACGGATTTCGCGCCGCCGCGCGCGGCATAAACCGAGAAGCCGCCGGAAAAGCTGAAGGCATTGAGAACTTTTCTGCCGAATGACAGTTTTTCGACTTCAGCGCGGTTCGCGCGCTGGTCGAGGAAGAAACCGGTTTTCTGCCCGCGCAAAACATCCGCTTCAAAGCGAATGCCGTTCTCGGAAAAAATCACCGCGCCCGCCGGCGTTGAACCAAAAAGAATTTGCCCGTCGCGCCGCTGAAATTGTTTTTCCGCTAGCGGCTGGATGTTCCGGCTCAAACGCAGAACGATGCGCTCGCACGGAATTTTTCCTTTCAGCAGCGCCAGGATTTCAGCCAGTCGCGGCAACCACGCTGCGGTGTAAAGCTTCAACACCAGCGTCCGGTCATAACGTTCCAATACGAGGCCGGGCCAGCCGTCGCTTTCGCCGTGAATCAAGCGGAAGCCGGTCGTTTGCGCGTCAAACAAATCGCGGCGGACGGCCAGCGGCTGTTCCAAATGTGTATTCCACCAAGCAAAATCAATGGTCTGCGGCTTGCCGGCGTGCAGGATGCGGACGCGGATTGGCGAATCGGAATCGAACAAACCGACGGCGAGAAATTTGTCATTGCGGTCATAGATGACGGCCAGTTCGCCGGTCTGCCCAGCGCGGTTTTGCTCGCGGACGCTGTCGGCAAACAGCCACGGGTGACCAGAGCGAACGATGGTTTCAGCAGTGGCCGTAAGACGCAAACGCAGGCGGGTTGCCATTGCAAGCTTACTCATAAAAGCTCACACAAAGACGCTGAGGCGCAAAGTTTATCAATTTCATTTTTGAATCTTTGCGGCTTGGCGGCTTGGCATAAGCCTATTCCAAGCCGCTGGCTTTGCGGGCCCGCTGCAATACTTTTCGCGCCAGCGTGCGGGCTTGGGTGGCACCGTCGGCAAGAACGCCGTTGACGTAATCCAGATTGGCCGCGAGTTCGGCGCGTTTCTTCCGCGCCTCGGCGAAATGCTCCCAATACGACGCGAATAATTGCTTCTTCAAATCGCCGTAGCCGAGGCCGCCGGCGCGCAGACGATTTTCGAAATCCGTGGCGACTTCCGCCGGCGCGACGAGCTTGAGCAATTGGATGGCGAGATTTTGGTCGGCGTCGGGCTTGGGTTCCTCCGGCGTGCGCGAATCCATTTTGATCCCCATGACTTTTTTACGCAGCAGTTTTTCCTCGCCAAAAATTTCCAGTGTGTTGCCGTAGCTCTTGCTCATTTTTTCGCCGTCGAGGCCGGGCACAGACGCCGTGTCTTCGCGAATCTGCTCCTTGGGGATGACGAACGTCTCGCCGTAGGTGTGGTTGAATTTGATGGCAATGTCGCGCGTGACTTCGACGTGCTGCTTCTGGTCCTTGCCGACGGGAACGAGGTTTGAATCGTAAATCAAAATGTCCGCCGCCATCAACACCGGATAGGCAAAGATGCCGTGATTCGGCGCCAGCCCGCGGGCCATTTTATCTTTGTAACTGTGGCAATTTTCCAGCATCGCCATCGGCGTCAACGTGGTCAGCAACCACGCCAGCTCGGTGACTTCCGGCACGTCGGATTGTTTGAAGAAGATGGATTTTTTCGGATCCAGGCCGCAGGCGAGAAAATCCAACGCCACGTCCAAAGTGTTTTTACGCCGTTCGTTCGCGTCGAACAGCGAGGTCATGGAATGATAATCCGCGATGAAATAAAACGCCTCGCCTTTTTCCTGAAGGGCGATCGCGGGCTGCATCATCCCGAAATAATTTCCGAGGTGCAGCGTGCCGCTGGGCTGGATGCCGGACAAAATTCGCATGGATCAAGGCTATCAGCGAATGGGGAAAGCTGGAAAGCAGGAAAACAAAAAAGCGTCCAGCCCGGAAGCTGAACGCTGGGATGAAAACTTGATCACCACCAAAAAACCGGGCCGGCAACGCTTCTGGGCGTCATAATATTAAATTTGCGCCATTCCGCATGGCCATCCTTGTAGCCCACATCCCCGCCCTGGGGCATGTTGTTTTTCAAATGGGCGCTGACACTCGGATAGACCACCCCGTTTTGCGTGAAGCCACCTGGAATGGAGGTATAGTTGTTTCCCGGGTTATTGTAGCCCGGAAGATTAGCAGCCGTGCTGACAATACAATCGGCAATCAACACGCGGTCCGAAACCGGAATCAGAACGGTTTGCCCCGCCAGCGAGATGTTTTCCGGCTGAAGTTTTGTATTCTGATTCGTCGAAGCCAGTTTGCAGGCCGTGCCGGAAAGGGCAAAGGCATAGCCGATGACGTGAAAAGGTGTATCATTCGGCGGGACTAGATTCATGGCAAAATTCCAAAGCGTCGAATTGGGACCAGTTGGCGGAACTGTTACATTTGCCCAATTGATCCCATCGTCGAATTTGGGCGCGGTGGAGGGGCAATAAAACGCTTTCATCGTCAACCCGGAACTCAACATGATCTGGGCCGCGGTGTCGGGCAAATCCCAAGCCCAATTCGGCCCCTGCCCTGTCCCTTGATCCAAGGTCGGCAATTTATCATTGAATCCGCCAGCATAAATGTTTAAGGCGATTTCAACCTGATGTGTGTTGTTCAGGCATTGCATCCGTTTGGCCTTGTCCTTGGCGGCGGACAGCGCCGGCAGCAGCATGGCCGCAAGGATGGCAATGATGGCGATGACGACCAGGAGTTCGATCAGCGTAAATCCCTTGCGTGATGAATTAGGGGCAAACATTTTTTTCATTTAGGGGTGGTTGTTCTTTAATTAAGAATACTATTTATATTGGCAAATGCAACCATAAATGTGTGATTTGAATGGTTTGAAAATAGCCCATCCCCCGGTGGCTGTCGCGTGGCATAAAGTGGCCACAAGCCGGCGGAAATCGCGGTCCCAAGCCTGTTTTCAGGCCGCCAAACGCCCCCGATCAGCCGCCACGGTTCCCCGGCTGACCAGCCACCGCTGCAATGCCTTGCCCAGTTCGCCCGGCCAGTTCTCCTCGGTGCAGGTCATGAACACCTGGCCGCCCGTGCGCCGCGCCGACTCCAGCAGCGGCAAAAATCCGCTGCGGCGCTTCACGTCTAGTTCGCCCATCACATCGTCAATCAGCAGGATCGGCGGCGAGCCGTGGAGGCCGGCCAGAAATTCCGCCTGCGCCATTTTCAGGGCGATGGCCAGCGTGCGCTTCTGGCCCTCGCTGCCGAACTGCGCGGCGGATTTTTCATTCTGTAGCAATTGCAGCTCGTCGCGGTGCGGGCCGACGAGCGTAGCGCGAAAACTTCTTTCCCGCGCCCGCGACGACGCGAGTTCCACGGCAAAATCATTTTTCACGCTCGGCAGGTATTCGATGCGCAGCTCTTCAGCATCGTTGGAAATGCGGCGATACGCCAGCCGCGCGAGCGGAGAAAATTTCGGCACCAGCCCGCTCCGGGCGCGGATGATTTCATTGCCGAGCTTCACGAGTTCAGCGGAAAAACTTTCCAGCGCGGCCTCGTCGGTAAGGCGCTGTTTGAGCAAGGCATTGCGGGCGCGGACGGTGTGCATGTAACGCTGGAGCAGCGGCAAATAGCCCGGCTGCGTCTGCGCCAGCAGCAAATCCAAAAACCGCCGCCGCGCGCGGTCGGTGCCTTTGATGAGTTGCAAATCTTCCGTGCAAAAAACCACCGTGCGCAGCGCGCCAAAATAATCCGCCAGCTTTTTCACCGGCTGGCCGTCCAGCGACAGTTTGCGCTCGCGCGCCGCCCAATACATTTTGATCTCGTGGTCGCCCTGCCCCACCACATTGCCGCCGACGAAATATCCCTTTGCGCCGTGCCGGATCATCTGCGCGCCGCCGACGCCGCGAAAGGAGCGCAGCGTGGCCATGAGATAAATCGCCTCCAGAATGTTGGTCTTGCCCTGCGCGTTGTCGCCGAGCAGCAGGTGGAAGCCGGGCGCAAAATCCACGTCCAACCGCGCGTAATTGCGGAAGTCACGGAGGCGCAGATGGGCCAGATGCACGCGGAGAAAATGAATTGTTCCCGGCTCGGCGGCGAGATTTTTCAGCTACCACCGCGCGGGAAATTATTTTTCCGGCCGCAGTAAAATATGCGTCGGCTCGTCGCGCTCGCACGTCAGCCAGCCGTCCTGCTCGCGTAGCTCGACGGTTTGGATGGAACTGCGCCGTTGCTCGTAGCCGTCTTTTTTCGCGTCCGGCCCGCGCCGACCGGGATGCGTGAAATAAAATAAAAATGCGCGGTCACCGCTCACGACCACGTCGGGATGACCGCCCATCACGCCGTCGTCCAAACCGGTGCCGGCACCGGCGACCAGATTGGTCAGCTGCTTGGACCAGTGGATCGCGTCGGCGGAACGGAAAACGCCCAGCCCTTTCCACTCGTCAATGATCACCCAAAATTTATTGTGCCAGCGAAAACCTTTCGGCCCTTCGCCGCGGCTTTTGAACGCCAGACCTTTGTCCGTCCAGTTTGCGAGATCGGGGCTTTCGGCGAAATGGATGGATTTGCCGGTGCGCTCATCGTTGTAATAAAGCCGCCAGGTTCCATTGGGCATCCGCTCGATGCTCGGATCAATCACGCGGTCGGACGCGAGCGGAAGTTTTCGCGGCTGCGACCAGTTCAACAGGTTCGTGCTCGTGAGTTGCACGATGAAACGCGGATGATTCCAGTCCGTGAAAATCCCCGGCACGACCGTGAGAAACATCTGCCACGTGCCGTCCGGCGCGCGAGTCACGTCCGGCGCCCAGCAGGTGACGTTCGTGCCGCCGTATTCCGCCGGCAGGTCAAACTGCGCCAGGCCGGCAAATTTCCAGTGCGCGCCGCCGTCCGCCGACTCCGCAATGCCGATGGGCGTGCCGTGAACCCAGGTGACGCCCGACAGGGCCGGCGCGTTCGCGCGGCGGTCGGTGTAAAACATCCACCATTTTTGCCCGAGCGGATTCCAGATCAGCGTCGGGTCCGCCGCGCCGTCATAAACCGGATCGCGGTAAAGCGGCTTGGCGGCAATCGTGCCGGCATCGGCAGCCGGCAAGACGGGTGCCACCAATAGCAATGCAAGAAACAAACCCGCAGTTTTCAAGGTCATGCGCATGGCATACAAGGTGGCTGGAAAACAATCAAGCCCTCCTGTCAGCCGTTCGACAATTCGTTGGTCGGTGGGGCGATCATCAGACTGTCCAACCAAGCGGCTTATGCCGTTATGATGGTTGCGTTCTGTTTCCCTTTTGAGTTCCGGTCCGTTCGGCAAGCTGATTATGGTCAGCCAGTGAATTAGTGGCCCGACCACCTTTTGATTTTTCGGTCCGCATCGCTGACGGCGGATTTCAATCCGGGATCGTCCCGAATGATTGCCGCCTGATGTTGAATTTCCTCCGCTTCGGCCTTGTGCCCGGCCCCGACCAAAATATGAATCAATTGCCGGGTCGCGTTTACGAAATTGTCTTCCGCTGGTTTTTTGTCCTCGGCCGCATTTTTCATCGAGGCGGGAAACGGCCCCAGGTCGTCCGGAAGGCCCAAGTGTTGTTTGGTTTTTTCTGCGCGCTGGGCGTTCTGCCGATTCCATTCGGCTTGCTGCCGAAGGTGGTCGAGCTGCGATTCATAATTCGCCCGGAGGGCCTCAAAGTTCTTCCGCGGATTCCCGACAAAGCTCATGCACAAATCAAATTCGCCGCGTTGAATCAACAGCGGCGCGATGCTGCCAAAACATTGTTCGGCCAGCTTTGGGTTATTTTGGCGAATCAACTGGAAGAGCGCATAGGTCGCATCGTCCTGGTCCAACTGGCGGTTGATGGTGTTGATTTCGTCAAACAGCAGCGGGCAGCCGCTGCCCGCGGAAAAATAATTCTGATATTCGTCGCGGATTTCGAGCAAGGCCCCTCTGGCTTTGGG
>Ga0316217_10007772_pt1 | contig 10114 bp, 9 predicted proteins | sample 1anoAmetaG_FD_203633 | JGI IMG/M metagenome (GOLD analysis project Ga0316217, IMG submission 203633) | Freshwater microbial communities from Trout Bog Lake, Wisconsin, USA - 1anoA | ecosystem: Environmental > Aquatic > Freshwater > Lake > Hypolimnion/Profundal zone | place: USA: Wisconsin... | reverse complement strand
GCTACACTCCCTATCGGGAGTGGCTTCGCTACACTCCCTATCGGGAGTGGCTTCGCTACACTCCCTATCGGGAGTGGCTTCGCTACACTCCCTATCGGGAGTGGCTTCGCTCCAAAAAAAAACATTTTTTTTTAGGCGGCGACCAAAGTCGCCCCGGCTAAGGCCCCTAAGAGAAGAACGCTTTGCTCCACACCCTTTCGGGTGTGCAGCGAAGGGTGGAGGCGAAGCAAAAAAAAAACACTTTTTTTTAGGCGAAGCTGGCTGACCCAAGTCGTCCACTTTCTTGCTAAGAGAAAAACGCTCCGCTTAAAAAAAGGAAGCGAACCTTTTTTTTGCCACGCTCCACCCCCGAAAGAAGCAATTTTTTTTTAGGCGACCAAAAAAAATAAAAATATATATATTTTTGTTTCGCCCCCGCTATCGCCCCTAAAGAAAGAGCGTTTCACTAGTGACTTCGGGGGGGCTCTAAGAAAAGAACATTTCATTTTCCGCCCCCCGTAAAGGTGCTCAAAAAAGGAATGAACCCGAAGGGAGTGCAATGAAATAAAAAAAATCTTTTTTTTGAATGCTCCAGTTTTTTATTTCATTCGTTGCACCCCCCTTCGTTCCTAAGAAAAGAACGTTTTACTTCCAAAAATGAGTGCAGCGAAGGGTGGGGCTAAGCAATGAAATAAAAAGATTCATTTTTTTTAATAGCTCAAAAATTTCATTCTTTTTCCCCTCATAAAAAAAAAAGAGTTTCATTGGGGTGCCCCTAAGAGAAGAACGTAATAGAAGAAGGCGCTGAAAAAAAAAGAAGGAGCGAAGCGTTCGGGCAAAAAAATGAAAATATTGAGCTAAAGCCCCACCAACTTTGTTTTTTGCAAACCAGTTTTTTTTTGCTTTGCTCGGAGGGGATTGAAGCGCAGCAAAAAAAACGAGTGCGACTGGGGTCGCCCAGCTTTTGCCTCTATTTTTTCAGAAAAGACAAATGAACATTAGTGAAGCAATCAATAGATTTTTTAAAGTATGGCGCTTGAGCTTCATTGTCTGCCCCCCCCCCACTGCGTTCAAACATCAGCTATAGCAGAGGGAGTGGCTTCGCTGCACTCCTTTTTGGGAGTGGAGCAGAGCAAAAAAAACTGGTGCGACTGAAGTCGACCAGGGGATGCTCTTTTTTTTCAGCAGAGCGTTCTTCTCTTAGGAACGAAGTGGGCGACTTTGGCCTTCTTTTTTTGGAGCGAAGCCACTCCCAAAAGAGTGCAGCGAAGCCACTGCATTCCCTATCGGGAATGGTTTCACTCCCATCCCTCCGATCCCTCCCCTCAGGGGAGGGATGAGGGGAGGGATCAGGGAGTGTAGCGAAGCGGGGGGAAAAAGAATGAGCACCAAATTTTTTTATTCCATTGTTAAAAAAAAGAAATTTTTTAGCTAACGCTTCGTTAGCCTTCCCCCTTCGCCTCCCCCCTTCGCAGCACTCCTTTTTGGTAGCGAAGCCACTGCATTCCCTATCGGGAGTGGTTTCACTCCCATCCCTCCGATCCCTCCCCTCAGCCCCCCTACACCCACCCGTCTGGGTGGGTGCGGTGCACTAGGAGCTTTTAATAAGACAAAAATTTATTTGCAGCTAATCATCTACTCCGCTAGGCTTTGTAGTGCAACAGCTCTTTGCCCACGAGAAGATTGCTCCTATACCTCGACTAGATCCACCTACTGATCCTTCAGTGGTCGTTTCTTGTCTTACAGTACCACCAGGTATTATGGGAGTTAGTCGAGGCCTTACGGCTTCTAATGCTTTAGGGTCAACTACTTTTCCCTGACTTTCTGCATTTCGAACAAGAGCTTCTGTTTTTTCACGTGACTTATTTGATTCGTTTATATTAACTGCAGATTGACCACCCGCAGCGGTAGCCGCAGCACCGCCCCAGCTTAACCTTTCTCTAGTTCCTTTAAAAGCGCGTCCGGCTCCTCGCATAGTTGATTGTTCGTAAATTGGTTTTCTTTTAAGCAATGACCTTTGATTGGTTCCCCTCTTCTCTGTTTTGACTAAAAACAGGCTTTACTATCTTTCTTATAAGATTATAAGCCTAAAAACGAGAAATAAAAAAAGCGAATTTATAAGAGTCAAATGATCAAATATCAAGCTGCCATAAAAGCAGCAAACAGCAAAGCTTGGGAATGGGGGAAAAATTGGGTGGTACTAGAGAATCGCAGAAAAAATGACTAGTCCTCAAGTCCGCCTGACTCGGTTTTCAAACAGTCTTTTAAACAACGCGGGACTATTGAGTGCGCCCGGGGCCTAACCGCGTGCAATGCGGCAGGATCGGGCTTTTGATTAAACCTGTGTGCATTCCCTAGGATCTCTTCTTTTTTTACTGCATTATTTCTTTGCTGCACTTGATCGGTAATGTGCTGGCCAGCAGCACCTGTCCCAACCGCACTCCCTAGAATCCCGGTCCCGTTTCTTAGTCCATTTATAAGCTTTGTAAAAATGTTCGTTTCTTTTGTTTTTTTAATAGCTTTAATGCCCTGTTCTAAAAGCCACCTCCTCTACTACTATTAAATCAAAGCTACTAAACTACTAATAATAGCAAGAGAATCATGCAAGCCTAAAATTGGGAATAGTATGTTTTCTGCCGCTAAAACGCTGGCTGGTGTGTTTAGAGCCGAATCGGTAACAGAATGAATAGTCTCTTTAATATGTTGTAGGCTTAAACTATTAGATTCTTGTATTGAGCTAAGGGTGGAAGGAAAGGTGTCGGAGATATCAACCCCCCGTCCCTCTACCCTCACATCTGCACAACTCTGTTTAGCTTGTTTAATTAAGAAACGAAGTCTCCATCCATAATTGAAAACAAACAGATGAAAAATCCACAGCAACCCCATCTTATAAACGCTTTTTCATCATTTTTAGTCCTGTAATATGCCTTATTAAATTCGCAGATAGTGTGCAACAAACAAGTCTTGTCCGATGGGTCTAATAAGCGAATATACTGAGTAGCGAAGAAATAAGGAGCAAGGAGTAGCCTTAATAAAAAAAAAACAACGAGGGACCAAAAAAGAGTTAAAGCACAAATGCACACCACACAACACAAAGAGATTAAAAACTTACTGCACACAAAGAATTCAATCTGGGAGCCGACGTCAACAATTCGCCTTAAAAGCCTACTTTTTAATATGGGTTCAACCGTTGATGCAGGCAAAGAATCGAAATAATAGCCTACAAGACTGGAAATGATGAATGCCACCACATAGAATGTAAAAGAGTTTATTCCAGTCCACAGGCTTAGAAGCCTTATAGAACCACATAACAGGGGCAAACAAATGCCATAAGCTATGAACTGAGCGTGGGCTTTTAGTTGAATCATGTCAAGTATTGTAAGGTATCGTTTAGCTAGAAAAGTTTGCAAAAAAATTGACAATTGCGCTTCGAATTGGCTTCAGATATGAATAGTCTTTGGCTTCCAGAGCTTCTAGCTCTTTAGTCTTTGCGAGTACCTTATTGTCATTACAGTTTTCTATATACTCCATCCACTCCTTCATTTTTAAATCTTGGTTATGAAAGCCATCAATTATCTCAATGATTTGGCACAAGGAAAATGCGCTTTTATTAACAAGATCGACCTTCCTTTTGTTTTACGATCTGATCCATCTCGTCAAGAAAAGAATCGCCCAGCCAATTTTTTGCTCTTTCCCTAACCCCTTCAAAGCGGGATAAGGCAAACACCTGCGTTGCATTTTCTGTTAAAAACATGTAAAAACCGTAGGTTATTGAATAAACTAGCCTTAAAGCATGAGGGCCCCCAAATCCAATTGTGGAGTTAAGACAAATGAATAAGAAGGTAGCTAAAAGAAGAAAAAAGACATAACCTACTTTATTTTGAAAAAAGAAGCGTGTAACATAAAAAGAAATCTTAATTTCAAAACGTGCTATAACAGCAAAGAAAGAAAGGAGTGAAGTATAATATTTTTTCATAATGAGATATTCCCTTTTATTATATCGCAAAGAATAGAAACAACACAAGAGCCCCTAACAAACCCCCCCACTGAGCAAAAAAACAAAGCGTTTTAAAACGGGGGTAGCAAAAACGATTGAGGCGAAAGCTGGGCTCTTTTTTGAATTTTTCTTACCTTATTAATTCATTTCTCTAAAAACATCACCGAAATGCGCAGTCATAAAGTCCTTGCCCGCAAAGTCCGCTACGGTGTGTTCATGTTCCGGATGTAATAATATTGGCCCAATGATAAGAAATAGGGAGCAAAGTATTACGACGACATTCAATAACATTACAAGAGGGTAGAAAATGATTGGCACCGGTAAATAAGCAAAGCAAAAATTTCCAGCGTTCATTAAAACAACGCCAATAATAAAACAACAGTACACGGTGTTGTTTTTGAGAAAGAAAGAGTAAATACCCAGTATTATTCTCAAAACACCCCGTAAGGCACACAAAACAATTTTTTGATTGTCAACTCTTAGCATCTTTTTTTATTGAATAGAGGTCAACTACAAATAAAAGCATGGAGGCATAAAAAAACAAAAGGGCCAATAATCCCCCCCCAGGGGGGGGGGATGGCCAAAGCCCCCCTACACCCACCCGTCTGGGTGGGTGCACTAGAAGCTTGTAATAAGACAAAAGTTTATTTGTAGTGAATCCTCTACTCCGCCGGGGCTTGAGCAGCAACATTTTTTTTTTTTACCCACGAGAACACCCCTCCGGTACCTCCACTAGATCCACCTACTGTTGCTTGAGTAGTCGTCTCACTTCTTACAGTACCACCAGGTATTGTGGACGATAGCCGAGGGCTTACCCTTTCTGATTCTTGAGGGTCAGCTACTATTTTCTGACTTTTTGCACGTGCATTTTCTTTTAAAATAGCGTTACGCGCTAGTATCAAATTGTGGTTTGGAGCTGGGGCACCGCCCCAGCCAAATATCTCTTTGATTCTATGTTTAAAACCTTTCATTTTTTTTGTTGGATAGTTTTTTTGTAAGCAATGACCTTTGATTAGTTGTTTGTTGTTTCTTTTAGAATGAACGCATGCAATCAAAAAAGGTGGAAAAGCGCAGCAAAAAAAACAGGTACGTCGCCCGCTGCGCTTCTTTTTTTCAGCGCAGCGCGACGAGGAAAAAAAATGAATGAAGTCAAAAAAAGGACTCTTTTTTTCAGCGGAGCGTTAGGGGCGAACACTGAAAAAAAAAAAAAGGAAGCGAACCTTCGTTCCACTCTTTTTGGGAGCGGGAAAAAAAATGAGCAACCAAATTGTTAAAAAAAAGCAATTTTTGGAGCTCAGCCACTCTCAAAAAAGAGTGCAGCTCAGCCAATCCCCCCCCCCCCTGGGGGGGGGATGGAGGCGAAGCTGGGCGACCGTTGTCGCCCTTGCTATCGCCCCTAAGAGTTTCACTCCCGATAGGGAGTGTAGCTAAGCGGGGGGAAAAAGAATGAATGAGCAACCACTCCCTGATCCCTCCCCTCAGGGGAGGGATGGGAGTGAAACTATTCCCGATAGGGAATGCAGTGGCTTCGCTCCAAATTTTTTTATTCCATTGTTAAAAAAAAGAAATTTTTTTTTTTTAGCTAACGCTTCGTTAGCCCCTGTGTCTCGTTAGCCCCACTCGTGGAGCGAAGCCACCCCCGAGAGGGGGTGGAGCGGAGTCAAAAAAAGGGGGAAAAAAAGTCAATTTTTTTATTTCGGTGTTCGTTAGCCCCACCCTCCGCTCCCAAAAAGAATAGAGCGAAGGGTGGGGCTAACGCCCCACTAGTGGCTTCGCTCCATTCAATCATTTATAAAAGAGCACAATGCGAAAAAAGTGTCTGAAAATCAAATTGAATGATTCGCTCTCCTCCCATACTTTCAATCTCAGCAAAATTCACTCAAATTGCCTTCGAGAAGCAGATGCACACATTCTTGTTAGACCCCTTTTCTATTAAACGCGACGCTTTTTTGGAGCTCTGCAGCCATTGTGCGGTTTAGAAGTTCTGTCTACAATTCGCTTGATTTTCAGACCTCCTATTCGTAATCCCTTCAAGGCGGACGGTTTTCCATAACCAACGCCTTGGACTCTAACTTCTACACGTTTAATTCCTAACTTTCTGCATTTCTTTGCCACAGCTTCTGCAACAGATTGAGCCGCATAATTTGTCGAGCGGCGCGAAGCTTTGAGCCCAATTGAGCCAGAAGAGCACCACACTTTGGTGTTTCCAGAACGATCTGTTATGGTTATGATTGTATTATTGAGTGTGTTTTGAACGTTTGCAATAATAGGAGCAAAGCGGTAATGGAAGCGTCGCCTTTTTTGAAAGCCTCTTCGCTTTTGGAGCTTAAAGGATAGGCTTCGCCTCCCCCACCGTTTTCCATACTTTCTAGAAGTGTGGAGTAAACTACGTCTTAGCCATGCTACTCTTTTTTGAATTCTTTTTAGATCGAAGATTGTGGCGAAGATCCCCTGCCTTGCTACGCCCCCTCTCGAGAGTGAAGGGTGCACTAGTGGAGACGGAAGCTGGGCGACCGTTTTCGCTCCCGCTACCGCCCCCCGTTTCGCTGCACTCCCTCCCGGGAGTAGAGTGAAACGGGGGGCGATAGCCCCACCCTTCGCTGCACTCCCTCCCGGGAGTGGAGTGAAACGGGGGGCGGTAGCCCCACCCTTCGCTCCTTTTTGGGAGTGCTGTGAAACATTCTTTCTTAGGGGCTTTAGCTCTACCAGTGGAGCGAGGTCAAAAAAAGAACTCTTTTTTTCAGCGAAGCGCGGGGCGTTAGCCGTTGAAAAAAAGAGTGCTTTTTTTTGCTTCGTTCCTCCACTCTTTTTTGGGAGTGGAGCGAAGTCAAATAAAGTACCCTTTTTTTCAGCGAAGCGGGGGGCGTTAGCCCCACTCTTTGCTCTACTCTTTTTTGGGAGTGGAGCGAAGTCAAAAAAAGTACCCTTTTTTTCAGCGAAGTCAAATAAAGTACCCTTTTTTTTAGCGAAGCGGGGGGCGTTAGCCCCACTCTTTGCTCCACTCTTTTTTGGGAGTGAAACGGGGGGCGATAGCCCCACTAGTGAAACGGGGGGCGATAGCCCCACTAGTGAAACGTTCTTTTCTTTCTTTAGGAACGAAGTCACTGGTGGAGCGGAACCATTCTCGAGAAGTAGTGGAGCGTAGCAAAAAAAAGTCCTCTTTTTTTCAGCGGCGAACGCCGGGGCGACTCTCGTTGCCCACTGGGTTCCTCCACTATTTGCTCCACTAGTGGGGCTACCGCCCCCCGCTTCCCCAATCCCCCACCCTTCCCCTGCCCATCCCCCACCCTTCTTCCGCCTAATTGAAGAAGGGTGGGGGATGGGGAAGGGTAGGGGATCGGGGAGTGGAGCGAAGTCAAAAAAAGGACTTTTCTTTTCAGCAGCCCTTGCTGAAAAAAAGAGTGTTTTTTTTTGCTTTGCTAGGGGGGCTAACGCCCCACTCTTTGCTACACGCCCAAAAAGGAGTGCAGCTTTGAGAGGAGCGTAGCAGCTTTTAGAGGAGCTTTGTGAAACAAAAGGAGACGTGTTCCGGCGCAATCGATAAGAAGGAGTGCGCTGTACAAAAGCTTGCTGTTTTGCCTTAAAAGCGGTGCTATAATAAGTAAAAGCTTTCCATTTTTTGACAGCCTTCTTCTGAATAAGAGGACAATATACTCTTTCTTTTATAACTCCTCTTCGATTCTTTCTATACAAAAGTTTTTCAATCTTATAGCTAGAACTTCTTACTTGCCAGAATTTATGACGATTTGATTTTTTAATAAGCCGAGATTTTACTAGAATTTGGAATAATTCGTGCTTAGGGCGAATATCGAATAGCCAAGAAACAAAATTATGCCTATTCTTTTCCGGCAGGTTAACGTCCTCGGCTTTGCTCTGCCCAAAGGGAAGTGCAACGTAGTCACTGTTGGAGGAACGTAGTAAAAAAGAGGGTCCTCGCGGGAGTGGAGCAAAGCCACTCTCAAAAAAGAGCGGAGCAAAGCGGGGGGCGTTAGCCCCACCCTTCGCTCCACTCCCGGTAGGGAGTGGCTTCGCTCCACTCCCGGTAGGGAGTGGAGCAAAGCGGGGGGCGTTAGCCCCACCCTTCGCTCCACTCCCGGTAGGAAGTGGAGCAAAGCGGGGGGCGTTAGCCCCACCCTTCGCTCCACTCCCGGTAGGGAGTGACTTCGTTCCTGGGGCGACTAGAGTCGCCCGGCTTTCGCCTCCTTTTTTCCAACGCAGTGGGCGGCTGTTGTCGCCCCGGCGTTCGCCCCCGGCTTGCCCAATCCCCCACCCTTCCCCATCCCCCACCCTTCTCCAATTAGGCGGAAGAAGTGTGGGGGATGGGCGGGGGAAGGGTGGGGGATCGAGGAGTGTAACGTGGGGATCTTTTCCAAAGTTACTCTCCTTAAGCGACGGAAAGAAAGAGCACGAGCTTTCCCGAGCTAGTGCTAGTTGCTTATTTTCGCGGTCTGATACAAAATCTACATCATAGTTATAATCGGCCGCTCTTAAAATTCGTAACCTATTGAATCGAACTCCAGCCATCCGTAAACCTTGTAACAACAAACAAGTTGGCTTGGTATATTCTTGAATCACAACATCAATACTCTGAATTCCTTTGAGTATACAAGCTTTTGCTAACTTTAGCCCTAGCAGCTTAGCTTCTAAATCAAGAGATTTATGCCGCAAGCGAGGGCTAAGGTTACCCTGCAAGCTTTTAAACAAGTCATCGCCTGAAAGGTTTTGATTTGAATAGAGGCTAGGCTCGTAAGTTGAATGATTGAATGGCAGCGCGGGATGAGCCAGACGTTTACTATTGATGTTTAGAGCATCGTTATTGGCTAGAAGTGGATCGTAGAGTCTCTTCCCTGCGGTGCTCTGCCTTGAGGCTAGTTTCTTTAAAAAAGAGACTATAAGTCTACGGCGCCTTTGAGATTGCGGCTTAGAAGAGCGGAGAGCCAAAAAAGGAGCAAAGGGTCTACTGACGGGGCGTTTGCCCTTCGTTTTACTCTCAATAGGAAGTGCAGCAAAGGGTAGAGGCGAAAGCTGGGCGACATTAGTCGCATCCGCTAGCATTTCCCAAGTTGTTCCCTTCCATTTGAGTGCGGCTGTTTCCCGCGATTTGATTGCGCTCTTTTGTTGGAAAGGGGGTAGCGATTTGATTATACCCTGCAGTGGAGCAGAGCAAAAAAAAATGGTTCGCCTTTCAGCACTCTTTTTTCGGGGGGCGGCCGCGGGGGCAACGTGGATCGCCCAGCTTTTGCCTCCACCTTTGATTCGTTTCACGCCTGGCTGCGTCCGCTTCTGAGCGTAACTTTGCTGCGCTGTATTAGGGAACTTGCTTTGCTGCCTCAATTCACCTCGATTCGCCTCCTTTTTTTTTCGTGGGGTAAGGCTACATAATAATATAGGTTTTCCTGAAGAGTCTTTGATTTGAGCCAGGGTCTTTTTTCTTAGTGCCCGATGAGAGCTTGTTTTGATTTGTAATGTAGCGTGTATCATCGTCTATATGGTGTACTGTTGTGAACTCGTCGACAAGTTTTTGCATTTGTATGGCTTCGTTGTCCACGACAAGGAAGGCGAGTGTTGTGCCGAAATCCGCGATAACAACCAATTTTTATAAATGATTGAATATCTTGCTGGATTAACCTTTCTAAATCTGAACCTACTATAAAATAACGGCTCAAAATACGTCTAATCTTCTCTACATGCATTCTTTTCAGCTGATTGATCTTTACAGATTGGCTAAGGCCTATCAACTCACAGATCAACATAGCTTTAGTTTTCCCTATACCAAAGATGGCTTGCAAAGCAATGTGCACACTCTTTGAAGGTTCCATTTTTTTTCCCAAAATATAAAGCATTCTTTTTTTACCAACTTAGCACTCCTTTTTTGGAGCGAAGGGTGGGGCTAACGCCCCCCGCTCCGCTCCACTCTCAAAAAAGAGTGCAGCGAAGGGTGGGGCTAACGCCCCCCGCTCCGCTCCACTCTCAAAAAAGAGTGGAGCGAAGTCAAAAAAAGTACCCTTTTTTCAGCGAAGGGTGGGGCTAACGCCCCCCGCTCTGCTCCACCCTCAAAAAAGAGTGCAGCGAAGCCACTGGTGGAGTCGTTAGCTGGGCGACGAGCGCCGCGGGGGGGCGACCTTTAGAAAAATAAAA
>Ga0316217_10007771_pt1 | contig 10115 bp, 5 predicted proteins | sample 1anoAmetaG_FD_203633 | JGI IMG/M metagenome (GOLD analysis project Ga0316217, IMG submission 203633) | Freshwater microbial communities from Trout Bog Lake, Wisconsin, USA - 1anoA | ecosystem: Environmental > Aquatic > Freshwater > Lake > Hypolimnion/Profundal zone | place: USA: Wisconsin... | reverse complement strand
GCGGGGTCTTGTCATAAGGCATGAGGACATTCAGGAAGTTGGCCGTTTTCGCATCCTGCTTGAGCACAAGCAGGGTGGTCTTGGCCCACCGGTCCGTGGGGTCCGTGCTCGTTCTCATGCTGCTCATCTGGTGTTCCTCCCCGGCGGGCCGGAGCGAGAGGTAATAGGGAGGCACCTTGGGATCACCCTTGATGATGATCTGAATGGTCTCATTCTGCGGCATGATGGGAAGCACATCGAGTTCTGCCGTCTCGTCGCCGAAGGTGAGAACCTTGTCCCCCACCCCCCTGCGAATCAGCTTGCCGATTGGATTGAGATACCACTCGTAAGGTTGCACCTGGGGGCTTTCCATTTGATCGTTCACCACGGCCATGCCGCAGTCGCGAAACCACACCACGGTGCGCTGGTGGGACACATCGTCATAGGTCTTGAGCTTGGCGGAAAGGATACCGATTTGGCCAACATCGCCGAAGGCAATCAGTTCCCGATCCGATCTTCCGATGTTGTTCTGTTCCCGCTCATAGAGAAATTGCGTGCCATGCTGCTTCACATGCTCGCCGAACCGGCCGTCGAGCCGGTCATAGCCCCATTGGTTGCCAAGGCCGACCGTGTTGTGGGCCACGGTTGCTTTGCAGTAACCACCATAGGTATCGTAGTCTTGGTAGTGCCCAACCGTGCCTGGGTCAACGAGGATCGGGATTCCCTTATAGTGCAGTTCCAACTCCAACGCGTCGGCATGGGCATGCCCTGAGATGATTGGTTTCTTTTCGCTTTCGCGCCGCCCGATAAAGGTGGTGCCGTATTTGAGCAGGCAGTAGTTGTCCTGCGGTCCCCAGCCGGAGCGAAAGATGCCGTAACCTGAAAAGGAATGATTCGCAAATAGAGCCATGGGCGCCTTGGCCGGGGCATCAAAGTCATCGTAAAAGAGATCATACGTTCCCACCGGGGATGCCCGCTCAAGGATGGAACGGCCCACCCAGACGAAGGCCGGCTCATTCAGGAGCACTCCACCTTGAATCAAATACGTCGCGCCCAGGGGATCATGTTCCCCATCCCCGACTGCAAAGCTCCGACCGTCGGGCTCCGTCAGGTTCATGCGCCAGGCAAGGGTCCGCCGCATCGCGTCGGCCACCGCCGGATCGCTGAAGTAATCCCGCACCCCAAGATTGCGGCTGGCCACCATAAATTGCAGCAACGCCCCAAAACTCGGGTGCCAGTAATGGAGCGATCCCTCACCATAACCGCCATCCAGGCCGAACTCTGTGAACAGCAGCTTGGGCAACTCCAGTTGCGCCGTGCGCAGCCAGTCCGCCGACTCCGGCAGATCCGGATAAAGCATCGCAATCGTGCCAGCCACGGAAGTGGCCATGATATGGAAGTTCAGGCAGTAAGCATTACGGTAAAGGTCGGTGTAGGCTTCCGTATCGCGATAATCGAACGACCAGCCTTCGAGCACCCACCCTGCAAGCAAATGGGCCGCCTGGCGCATCTCCGCCTCGATCGCCTGCTGATCCTTGACCGTGAGGAGCCCTGCTCCCGAGGTGATGTCGTAGGCCGCTAGAAACTGCATCGTGGCTTCCCCTTCATGAATGCCGTCATTCCCGCGCCAAAAATTATGGATCCGCCGGGCGCCAACGGAGGCCACCAGCTTCTCGCGCAGCGCGCAACCAAGTTCCGGCGTGGGATGCAGGGCGAAAGCCGTGGCCACGGTCTGGTAGTCGCGTTCGGGATTATCGCGTTTGCCGATGGCAATCAGTTCGTCCGTGGTGCGTGGCATGGCCGTGGCCGGGTATTTTTTGCGCCATCCGTCCACACTCTTTTTCGCGCTGGCTGACAATTCCGCGTAGGCCGGCTGCAGTTCCGGCCGGCTGGTGTTTTGCCGCAAGCGCGTGACGTCGGCGCGGCTCAAGTAAAGTCGCGGCCGCACTTCAATTAATGAATCAGTGGATTGCGCGCCCACCACCAATGAACTGACCACCGTCATGGTGGCGAGGATGCTTTTGAACATAAGTGTTTTCATGATTGGGACTTGTACCGCCAGGTGAGCTAAACGCCAGCATTGCCACTCCCTGCGAAAAACCAGTGACGGCAAAAGGGACGGCGTTGTAATCCGTAGCCGCCGGCATGACTTGGGTGCCGCCGGAAGCGCCCAACAGTTCACCTCTGGGGGAAATCTTTTCCGCGAGCGCGGCATAAGCCCGGACGGCGGCGACGCGATGCCGCGCTTCGCCCCAAGCCTGGTTGCCCGCCCAGCGTAATCCCGCGGCAAAGGCGGCGGTGGCCGACATTTCCAGATAGGTGGACTGGTTGTTCATCACGGTGTGCCAGGCGCCACTGGAGTGCTGCGTCGCGAGCACGCCCTCCAAGTGACCACGAAAGTAATCCAACAGCAACAAATGCTCCGGCGAATCAGCAGGCAGCATCTGGAGTACTTCAACCGAGGCCAGGGTGAACCAGCCATTTCCACGCCCCCAAAGCACCCCCATCGGCGATCGTGAGGCGCCGTCATAACCGTGAAAGATCAGACCGGTGGAATCATCCTGAAGGCAACGATAGTGGCCGGCGAACTGCTTAACCACCTCCTGGACATACCGCTTGTCTCCCGACTCCAATCCCCATTTTGCCAAAAAGGTGCAGCCCATGAAAAGCGTATCCGCCCATACTTGCAAGGGATACTTGTTTTCGGTGCAAGAATGCTCAAAGATCCCGTCCGGCAGCCGCGGCGCCTGTTCCAGGCACCATTCCGCGTATTCCTCGCAAACTTCGCGGTAGGCGGGCTGGGGCGACCGATCGTTAAGCTCGGCAATCGCCAGCACCGGAGCGGTGGTATTGATGCTTTTTGGCCGTTGGCCGGCGGCCAGCTTGTGGTCCACCCACTCCCGAACGAAGTTCAGACTGGCATCATCGCCAAGGACGGCATGAGCCTTCATCAAGCCATAAAGGGCAACGCCCTGATGCCATTGCCACTCCGTAAAGTTGATGCACAAATCGGCATCGCGCGCGGTGGCTCTGGACTGCACGGTGCAGGACACCAATTTCCGGAGAAGTTCTCGTTCTCGAGTTTCATTGCTCATAAACATCAGATTTAATTTAACCTGTCAAAAGTAATTCGTGGCGCCTCAAGTACCTATCAGCATCAGACCTTTGAAGATCAGGAGGACCACCCCCACAAACACGCAGCAGGCCAGGAATCCCAGCGTGTCCAGCTTATCCCATTTGCCGAACTCCCAGTCGGATTTGGGGAATATTTTTGTATGGTCGAAACGCGAAGGATTGGCGTAGCTCGCCGCAACGGCGGCGGCGTCGGCTTCCGGGGTGGCCCCGACCGGCGTCTTGAGCCGCGCATAGAAACGGGCCAGCTTCTGCGGATCGTCCCGCCGGGTCACGCAACTCACGGCGATCAGGATGAGAATCGGCAGCAGTGCATCCACGACGAACCGCACGGTCATGACCATTGGTGGCGTAAAATTCCTGACGTTTACTCCCAGCAGCGCGACCAAATAGACCTCAATATTGAACCGGCCAATGCCCTCCTTGGGAGAATCCAGATTGGCCGGATCTTTCCGCGCCACGCCGTCCTCAAAAAAAAGCGGCGCGGGTTCCAGGTGGTTTGCCTTGGAGATCACTTCGCCCACCTGCTTGGCTCGTCCGGCATTAACATCCGCCGCCGTCGCCGCCGTGCGCACCACACAGGTCCGCTCCGCAGTCATGATCGTCAATGCCGCAGACTGGCGCAAGGCCGGCACGAACGAGATCATAAAGGGGATGACCCCGATGAACAAGATGCTGGCAACGACTTGCACAATCACCGCCGCTCGGGTCAGGCGCCGCCATTGAAAAATCAACAAGATTGGCGCACCCCAAGTGACGGTGAAGGCCAGCAGAAACTTGAGCAGCGACAGGGCGTTGCCCATGGAGAGTGCCACCAGGATGCCTAAACCAAGGATTACCGGCACGGAAACACGCGCCACCATCATATAATGACGCTCGGTCCGGCCCGGAAAGCACGGTTCGTAGAGATTCTTGACCACGAGGGCGGAGAGGACGATGGACTGCGCCCCTAGGGTGGCAAGCTTGCCACCGAGAATGCCGACAATCATCAAACCGATCAGCCCCACCGGCAACAGAAGCAATGTCAACCGCCCCCACGTTCGATCAGGATCGGCCTGGGTCGAACCCCAAAGCGCCAGGGCGAGTAGTCCGGTCATACCCCACGCGATGGTCACGAAGCGTTTGCCAAATCCACCCGACACCGCTCCGATTCGGGCCGCCAGCTCGTCTTTGGCGGAACCACCGATATTCATATTCCCTCCAGCGGCGGTGATCCCAACGAAGTTAACCAGCAACAACGCGCTGATCGAATACCAAGTGTATTCGCTCAGGTTGGCGTCCCCAAAAATATGGAACAACTGGGCGGGAACCCGGTCATGCAACCCGCTGAACCCGCCGATCCTTACCAATCCGAACGGAATGAGCATGAAGGAGATGACCATCACCAAAACCGACTGCAGGGCATTCACCATGGCAGTGGCCGTCAACCCGCCCATGACGATGAATGCCGTCACGAGCAGCGAAGATAAAACGTAAAACGGAACTGGTTCAAGATAGGATGCGTAAGGATGAATTTTACCAAGTCCGTAGAGGTCTTTGACTACCTCGTAGCGAGCCTCCTGCTGTGGGGACAGCATCACCTGCTCCCGCAGTTTGTGCAGGGTCTCGTAATCCTTGTAGTCCGCCAGCATCTGTTGGTCAGTGGCGGTGCAAGCCTCGGGTGCCTTGATCATGATTGGTTGGAGGGTCTTGAGCGCGATGATATTGCCAAACCCAATGGACAGAATAGCCATGCAAATCGCAAACAGTGCATAAAGCGTGGTCAGGAAACGACACCCAAACCGGTCGGCAAAGAGATCGGCCATGGTGGTCAGCCGGACGCGGCGGAACCAGATGTTCATGAACCAATAGTACGGCGTAAGAAACAGCGGGATCAGCAGCAGCCAGATGCCGCCGATGCCCTGCCTGTACACCGAACTGGCCGCCGCCGGCGCCGTGCTGGGATCCGTCATGTTCCCGAAGTTCAGGAAGAACTGGAACCACTTGCCCAGCTTGCGCCCGCCAAGAAAGAAGTCATCTTCGGTCTTGGTCCTGCGGGACATGTACTGGCCGATGGCCAGCAAAATAAGAATGTAGGCCAACAGAATCGCCGCGTCCAGAGGATGGAGGCCGAACAACATCAGCGTGCTCCCTGCAAAGCAGTCATTGGGTTGATGCTCGTGGAAATTAAATGTGAATCCATGAATTTTTCATGCTTATTGTCATTTTTTGGCAGACTCATATATAATTGGTATTGATTTATGCTGTCGGCAATACAAGCCTGGGAGGCATGCTCACACCCACTGGACCGGGAGCATCGGGATGCTGGATTCGCCAAATCAACTGCTCGACAGCGCGTTCGGCAATCGCCGGGAGTTGGATATCAATGCAGGCCGAAAGAAGGTTGTCTTTGGACAGCCACTCGGGACTGTAATCACCGGCCACTAACGAGACATCCTTCCCGAGTTCCAACCCGCGCTTCTGAAAAGCAATGAAAATGGTGAATAGCTCCAAGGCGGTGAGTTCCAGCGCCGCCGTGAGGTAAAGCCCTGTCGGCCGAGGCGAGGCCTCAATCAAATGCCGCGCCTGCCCCTCGATATAGGCTTGCACATCTTTGCTTCCAGTATGCAGAACTGGCGACGGATTCGTCAGTCCCGCTTGGGGCTCATGCACGGTGGCCCCCCGCGCGCGGGCAAACCTGACAAATGCCTGACTGCGAAGTTCAAAGGCCGGGTAATTGGGCTGCAAATCAATGATGCCCAAGTGTTGGTGCCCCTGTGCCAACAAGTGTTCGGCGGCCATCCGTCCGTTCGCCTCGTTGTCGGGCTGCACATAGTCGGCCCAAAATCGGTCGCTCCGCCGGGTCATCATCCAAACGATCGGCAGTTCGCGCAGTACTTTGGCCGCATTCTCCAGCGGCTCCAAACCTTGAATGATCACGCCATCCACATGTTTGAGATTGATGATGGGCGGCACCTTGTCGGGATCCGGCATGGGAATGAAAATCAGGTTCAGCCCATGATTAGCCAGGGATTCGGCCACCGCCCCCGGTGTGATAACTGAACGCATTTGCTTGCTATCCATCCCCACCACGAGGTGGGCAATATTGCGCGTCCGGAACCCTTGATTCCGTTCCGTCCGCGGTCCACGGCGTTTGGCCGGCACCGGCGGAACATAATCCAATTCCCGCATCACCTGCCGAACCCGCTCGGCTGTCTCTGGCGTCACCAGCGGATGGTCATTGATCACCCGCGCCACCGTCGAGGGTGACACCCTCGCGCGCTTTGCCACCATCATTATGTTCATATATCGCTTAACCCTTAAATGACCAGGCCGGAAACATGGAACCACTTGCCTTGTCCTCCTCATCATACTTCTAATGGGCCTCGAAAAGCAAAATGATTTTTTAAAAATGTCAGTTTAATTGCCATTGAGGCTGGTTAATGGTCTTGATTGCCTTTTGGGTTTCATTTCTCCCGCGGGAACGCATAACTGAAGTCGCCAAATTTTACCGAGGCGCGGCCGGTTTCAAGGCCAAGCGTCAGGTCTTTCGGAGGCGAAATCGTTGCGTCGGCAAGCGGAAGGAACACTGTCAGAAATGAAATCTCCTGGCCGGCTTTTATTTTTCCTCGCCATTCGGCGGTGAGGTGGTTTTCCTGCGGGACTTCGTAGTGTCCACTGCGAGCGCTGAATTTCCAGAATAGGTCATGCAGCTTCGTGCCGGCGGGGCCAGCCATGGCGATCCAGACCGGCCGGGGCTGGGTGGCGTCGGCAAGGCCGTCATGCTTGCCTTGGAAGTCAGTCTGGCAGAGAAAACCCTGGTCATTGTTCGCGATCACCTGCTGGATATGCCAGACTGGGCCGAAGGCGGCCTCGACCTCATCTTTGCTCTCAATGGTGTCGAGCACACAGAGCAGGCCGGTCGCTTTGTCCAGCGCCAGCTCGCGAGTGTGCAGGAAGGCATGGCCGTTGAAATCTCGCAGGGGTTGCCCGGCGGTGAGATAGTCGCAGACGATCTTGCCATAGGCGGTGACTTGGCCATCTCGCACCTCCGCACTCCTCACCTCGCGGCTATCAGAAATGATCTTGGCAGTGAGGCGTTGGCCGTCGGGCATGATTTTCCCAATCAAAGTGCCTTTGGGGTCGCCAAAAAAGTCGAGAAACGGCTTGTCCGGCGCCCTCACCAGGAAGCTCTGGTGCAGCGGCGTGGCCGTGGCGTCATAGCCCAGAGTGTTCAGCAGCACGGAACCGCCCGCGCAATAGGCGCTGATGGAGCCGGCGTGAGGATGCGAGTGCCCAAGGCTCTCGGTGGCCTGCATCATCACATAAGCCTGGGCGATGCTGCCGTGGGTTGCGCTGCCGCGCAAAATCACCTTGTCCGGGATGCGTTCGCCGCGTCCGCTCAAACGCTGGAGGACAACCGAATTGCGCGGCACCGTTTCCGGCTTGATCGTTTCATCGGCATATTCCACAGCCTCGCTCAAGTCGCCGACCGGCAAGCCGCGTGCCATTTGGTAACGAAAGATGGCATCCGCGGCGGACCGGTACTTCGGTTGATGGAAGGTGGCGCCGGCCCACTCAAAAATGGCAATCCATTGGGAAGGCGAGCCATTCCAGTCGGCGTCACCGTAAGCCGGCAGGATGCCGACGGGCATCTGTTGCTGGTAAAAGCGGTCAATAAACGCCTCGACTTGCGGTGTCTGGATCTCCGTTTCGCGCCCGATCAGCCGGGCGATGCCCATCCACGACACAATGGTCAAAGCTTCGTAGGCGCTCGAATCCTCGGATATTTCCACGCCATGAATTTCTTTGAACGGTGCCGTGTCGGGCACGAATTCCCAACGATTGCCCCGCTTTTCGAGCACGCGACGGACCGAGCCCGGCAGTCCTTTTTCATCGGGATATTGGAGCAGGTGCCGGAATGGTTTCTCCGCCCAGTCCTTCCATTGCGGCACGCGTGCATCCTCGGGGAACATGGCGCAAACCGTGGCCACCCCGAGGGCGTAACGTTGCATGATATTCCCGTCACCGGGATCCGGTCGAAACCGGGGCAGGTAATCGGCCGCCTGCTTCAACATTTCGTCCGCGCGTTGGGCGTCGCGTCCGGTCAACAGTTTCAACTCTTTGAGTTGCGGCACCGCCAGCCCCAGTTCGCGCAGCGAAAAGCCGATCTGCTCCAGGCTGGTCAACTGCGGCGTATCATAACCGTCGAGTGCCGCTTTGTTGCAAGCCAGAACCAGATCGCGCGCCAGGCCAAGCAACTCTGCATCATGCGTTGGCCGGCCAGCCAGCAACAATTGCGAAATGAGCATGATTTCCCCGCGTCCGACAATGTTGATCTTGTCTTCTTTTGAGCCCGCCAAGACTTTTTTCACGGTGCTCTTGGCCCGGCCAAACGACACCGTCTCGCGCAAACCGTTCACGGTGGCGGCGCGATATTCGTCTTTTGTGGCTGCCCAAGTGGGAATGGCGATCCAACCACCCGTGAGAATAATCAGAATGCAAAGGTGAAATCTGGCGATCATAATTTGTGTCTGTCAACATTCACTGGGCCCGCGAGCAGCCACCGGTGGCCAAGCGGATTAATGACGCTTATTGAAGCCAAACCTCAAGGCGTATAGATTGCGTTTTGCACCCGGGTCAAGTCGCTCTGTGTGGTGGTCGCCGAAGCGGCATACCCCTGGTCCTTATTCAAGGTTAGCCATTTCCAGCGTTCCGCGTGCCCATCGGCAAACGACAGGCTGGCGGATTGGCCATGCCGCACCGAGGGGGAGTTATTACGTTCGATCAACGTGAACCCTGTTCGGCGAACTGTCTTTTGATCAACCAAATTCATTTCATTATATTCAAATTGCCGGCCCGCAGCAAACCCCAGCACTGCGGGCCGGCCCCACCCAACCTCTGCTTTACTTCCAACCAGACCCATGACTGGCGGAAATTGATTTGAGCATCCTTAGAAATTGGTGTTGCTCAAGATGTAGAACTGTTGCAAGGCGCCCGGGATCACCACATTGGTGGCGGTGAAGGTATAATTCCCGGAACTGCCCGGCACGTTGGTCGCCACCGGCTTCCACTGGCTCAACGGCGAAGTCAGATTGGTGCTGGTCAGCAAGTAATAAGCGTCGCCCGCCTGTCCGTTCGTGCCCGTGATGACCACATTGGCCCCCATCAGGCTGAAGCCGGTGATGCCCGTGGGATTGGTGAAGGTTCCGGGGCCGGGTGAGGGAATCAGCAAGCTGCCCGCGCCGCTGATCAAAGGTGTGTTGCCGCTGTTATAGACGCCTGGAGCTTGGGACACACCGTTCAGCACGAGGGCGGCCACCTGGTTGACCCCGATGAAGTTCAATTGCAACAGGGCGTTGTTGACCACGGTGACCGTTGAGTTCGTGGCCAGCGTGGGCGAGGTGAGGACCAGCGTCCCGCCGTTGACCGTGGTGTTGCCAGTGTAGGTGTCCGCGCCGCTCAAGGTCACGGTGCCGGGTCCGGCATTGGTCAGGGAACCCGTGCCAGAGATGACGCCGCTGTTGGTCTGGCTGGCTGAACTGGCGTAATTGAGCGCGCCATTGTTGAGGATCAGCCCCGGATAATTGCCGCTGCCCAACATGCCCGCGCCGCCAATCGTCAGCGTTGAGCCAAGGCCGATTGCGATGGTGCCGGTGGCGGTATTGGTGGCCGTAAGCACCAACGTGCCGCCGCTATTGGTCAGGGAGCCGACGCCGGAGATGACGCCGGCCAAGGTCTGGCTGGCCGAGCTGGCATAGTTCAACGCCGAGTTGGTCGCGATTGAGATGGTCCCCGCATAATAGCCGGCACCCAACACGCCCGCGCCACCGATCGTCAGAGTGTTAGTGCTGATGGTCGTGGGGCCGTGGTAAGTGTTTACGCCGGAGAGCGTCCAACCCACACCTGTCATCGTGACCCGCGTGTCGCCGTTGCCGACACTGGTATAGCCGGAGGAGTCGGCGATGACCCCGTTGATTACGTTGCCGGTGCTCGTTCCACCCAAAATAAGCGTATCATAGTGC
>Ga0316217_10007770_pt1 | contig 10118 bp, 3 predicted proteins | sample 1anoAmetaG_FD_203633 | JGI IMG/M metagenome (GOLD analysis project Ga0316217, IMG submission 203633) | Freshwater microbial communities from Trout Bog Lake, Wisconsin, USA - 1anoA | ecosystem: Environmental > Aquatic > Freshwater > Lake > Hypolimnion/Profundal zone | place: USA: Wisconsin... | reverse complement strand
GCCGTTATTGCCTAAGCGGCTTGCTTACCCTGAGCATATTGATAAGCAATTTCATTCCACTTACTTTTACGAGGATGATGATTTTGTAAAAAAGGTGCATCACCGTATTATGGATGTAAATTACCTCCGGGTAATGAACAGCCGCCAATATGCCGAAAAATACGACTGGGCCAACCTGATTGGCACCTACGATAAGGAGATGGAAGAGGTTGTAGAAGCCAAAAGAATGAACCGGCCTTTAAAAGAAACCGGGGTTATCATTTAACTGCTGAATCCTCCTTTTGGGGCCAAAAACCTGATTTAAACACAGGATTTTAAAAAACTTCTCCCCATTATCGCCCTGATAAAAAAAATAATTTCCATTCTGATAAATATCAGTTGAAAAACCGGACGAACATTTTACCTTCGTCCTTGTTTAGAATTATTCTAAATACAGTTATAAAAGCTAAAATCACCTCGTGAAACGCCTTTACATCGCCTTTCTGCTGCTTATTATAAGCCAATTTTCCTTCGCCGATGGTGGCGAATCTTCCAGGGTTTTGGTTCATTCTCTTAACTATTTAAGCCAGGATTACGCAGGGGCAGTTAAGGATGGTAAAATAATAAGCCAAAGCGAGTTTAAAGAGATGAAGGATTTTGGCCAGTCTGCTATCCGCGATCTTAAAGAACTGGCACCTACCTGGAGCAAAGCCGATTCGGCTACTATCAGCACCATGGTATATCGCTTAGATAGCCTCATAGAACAGAATGCACCCTTTGAAGTAGTATCAGCCCTTTCTATTCAAACACGCGATAAAGTAATAGCCGCATCAGGCTTAAAAATAACACCCACTACTTACCCCAGCATAGCTAACGGAAAAATTGTATTTAAAACAGAGTGCGTTAAATGCCACGGCATTGCCGGCCTGGGCGATGGCCCTGAAGGTGTGGGCTTAAATCCACCGCCACGCAACCTGCACGACGAGGATAAAATGAAGCCCCTGTCGCCGTTTTTTGTTTTTAATACTGTAAGGTTAGGTGTTGAAGGCACTGGTATGAAAGCCCACCCTATGCTGGACGACAGCCAGGTTTGGGATGTAGCGTTTTACGTTTTATCGTTAAGATATGAGCAGTTAAAAAACGACCCTTATTTAAAAGAAGATGCTACCAAAGCGCTGCTCGATTCATTAACCATTGATAAAGTGGCCACCACCAGCGATGAAGAGTTTTTAAAACAATACCAGGTTACCGACCCTGCCAAAGCAAAACTGTTGCTGGCGGCAATCCGCTTTAACCAGCCCATACAACGCAGCAGCGACTTTATTAATACTGCCGTTAAGTATTTAGATGGGGCAATGGATATGTATAACCAGGGCAAGTTTACCGAGGCTGCGCAACTATCAACGCTGGCTTACCTGGAAGGCATTGAACCTTTAGAGATGCAACTGAAATCGAACGACCCGCAGTTGATGAGCACGCTGGAAGAGAAAATGCACCGCCTTAGCCACCTGATGGAAGAACACCGGCCGGCCATTGAAATAAACGACTCGGTCAACTCAGCCAAGAAAACCATAGCCGTAGCAGCACAGCTGGTAGATAAAAAAGAATACTCGTTTATGCTGGCCCTGTTAATGGCCATTTCTATTCTTTTACGCGAAGGGCTGGAAGCATTTCTGGTTATTATGGTCATACTATCTATTCTTAAAGCAAGCGGACTTAAAAACGCTGCGGCCTGGGTACATGGTGGCTGGATCATGGCCATTTTAGCCGGCTGCGTAATATGGATGGTAAGCGGCCGCCTGATAGGCAACCAGGTTGAGCACATGGAATTAATGGAAGGCGTTATATCGCTCTTTGCTGTATTTATGTTGTTGTATGTTGGTTTCTGGCTGCATGGCAAAAGCGAAATAGGCAAGTGGAAAGAATACGTCAGTGCCAAAATGAAGGGCGCCATTAAAAACGAAAGCATGATAGGGCTTGGTAGCCTGTCATTCTTTGTAGTTTTCCGCGAAGTGTTCGAATCGGTATTGTTCCTTTCGGCTTTAAATATTGAAGCGGCGGGCAAACAAAGCAATGCCATTGTATTGGGTGTAATAATCGCCTTTGTAATTGTTATTGCACTGGCATTTGTGCTGCTTAAATTTTCGGCTCAGTTGCCTATATCCAAATTATTTAAAGTATCCTCAGCGGTAATGAGCATACTGGCCGTAATACTGGCCGGTAAAGGCGTACACTCACTACAGGAAACCGGCTACGCTCCTATCCACGGCTTCCCCGCTCTGCGTCTGGAGCTGATAGGCATCTTCCCAACCGTTGAAACCTGCGCTGCACAGGCGGCCATTATTCTGCTGCTTATTATTGTATGGAACACCAGCGTGTTGCAGAAAAAGGCGGCTAAGTAATACTCAAACTCATCACCGACATTACAATACTAGCGTGCCCCTCGCAAAACCTCGGGTCGGGCTATCCGTTTCAACTCCTCGATCGCAAAGCAGCGCTACGGGTTTTTCACTTCTATCCCTCACTCAAACAGCCACTACAAATTAGGGTTGGTTTACATTTTCAAAAATGCTGCAATTGACTATCGATAAGTTACACCGGTATAAAGCAAAAGTGTCAACCCTTTAAAAATATTAATATTATATAATACATAATAATCTGGACCGTTTAATTGAAAATGGAGATCAGCTGGGGTGGGATGACTTCCTCATCCAAAACCCGGATTTATATACTTATGGTATGGTTTATGCCTTATATCAAATAGTGTTACCAAATCCACAGCATACTGGTACATACGACTTCTTTTATCCTTATATCTACCCGGAAGGATCAGATATTGCCATTACGAAATTATTATGTGCTACTCTTGAAAAAAGGCCAACAGTGCCCTTGGGTTAGTTACAAGAAAAGACTCAGTCATCTTTTCGCACCACATAAACGGGTCTCCAGTAACTGCAGTAAAACATGCTAATTGGTGGATTGTTACAGCCCTCACAGGTACAAATTCTCTGGATGTAATGCTTTACAATGGGTCGGCTACTATTACTTCTACTGTTCAATCTGCAGGAGGCAAGGTCAATCACAACGAAATTACAAGTTTTCGCTTTTCGCCCGATGGCTCCAGATTCTTCCTGGCCAGCAGCAGTGAGGTAATTAATAATTAGGATTTTGACAGATGCGTAGGCATTATTAGTTTAAAGGAAAGTTTTGTTGATACACAGATCCGTGATTCTTTGAACTGGCCCCGCTATCCAGTTGAGGACTCGCCCAACAATCGCTTTGCCTATGTTATTTGCAATGCCCGGATATTTCAGTACGATATGAATGCCGATACTACTAAGAACAGTAAAGTTGTAGTTGGTAGCTTTGCTGGATTTCAAGGCCCGTTCTCGCAACTATATGATATGGCCCAACTGGGTCCGGATGGAAAGATATATGTAGGTGCCGACAATAGTAATTTTTATTACAGTGTTATAGATAACCCGGATGGTCAAAGAGCCAGTTGCAATTTCCTGGATCACAGTCTCGAGGTTCCCACTTTTGTAATTGGTTTACCTAACCATTGCAATTGGCGTTTAGGCCCGCTATACGGCTCTGGCTGCGATACCTTAACCAGTGTAAATACTGCAATTGCGCAGGAACAAATACTAAAAATATTCCCCAACCCCGTTAACGATATAGCCACAATAGATTACGGCTTTAAAGATTGGAACAAGGGCGGAGTTAGTATGGAAATTAACAACCAGTTAGGCCAGGTGGTATATAGCCAAACGCTACCTATGTACAGCGACTTTCAAAAAATTAATGTCAACCGGTTTGCCTAAGGCAACTACACTATTTTTATTAAACGCAGCCATGCAGTAGTGGCGGCTAATAAACTGGTAGTGCATTAAACCTTCCCTTAGCAGGATAATCAGAGCAGTTGCCCCTCTCTCCTACCTCAACAAAGTAACACTGCCCGTGCGTAAAGTCTGGGTGTTATCTAAAAAGGTAATCTGGGCTTCGTACACATAAACGCCGGTTTGTTGTGGCTGGCCTTTGTAGTTGCCATCCCAACCTAAAAACTGGTTTTCGGAGTTAAATACCAGTTCGCCCCAGCGGTTAAATATTTTCAGATTAACGGTTTTAATATTCTCGCCGTAAATTAAAAACAGGTCGTTATTGCCATCGCCGTTCGGCGAGAAGGAGTTGGGTATAAACACCTGCGGCGTGCCTATTACAATAACACGGGCACTATCACTGGCCTGGCAGCCCTTATTATAAGTAACAGTAAGCAGGTAGTTATTAATATGGCTGTAACTGCTAACTACCGGGTCAGGGCAATCGGCACAACTTAAACCGGCGCCGGGCACCCAGTTATAAGCAACAACCGATGATGCCGGAAAATTGGTAAAAGAAGAAAACAACTGCACGGTTTCGCCCAACTGCATCGTAGTATCGTGCGGCAACACCTCAACAACACCTTGCACCGGCATACCTATAACGGCCGAGGTATCAGTAACACAGCCACTGTAATTGACAGCCTCAATACTATGCACACCCGCCGCCAGCTGGTAAAAATCGCCCGAAAACTGGTAAGGGCTGTTATCAACCTTATACTGAAAAGGCGAGTTTTGTCCAACAAGCCCGGATATATGTATGGCCCCATCGGTATACTGCGCACCGTAACATGAGGTTGAATCAGTTACAATGCCAAAGGTATCGGGCACAGCATTCGGCACATAGGCAGTATCCAGTAAAGTACAGCCATTGTTATCGGCAATAAGCACGGTATAATAACCGGTATCAAGCCCCATTATAACCGAGTCGGTGGTGTATGTAAAGGACGATAAGTTTGTAGTAGCCGAATAACTATAAGGCGGCACTCCACCCCCGCTTATATCCACCGTAACGGTACCATCTTCCGAGCCCACACATTTAACCGGTGCAGCGCTGATAGTATAAAGTATTTTGGTTGGCTGCCCAATAACCACATTACCACCCACCGTGCAGCCAAAGTAATCAGTTACAGTACTTTCATATAACCCCGCCACCAGGCCCACAGCTACCTTCGATGTTTCGCCATTACTCCAGGCATACCGGTATGGCGATTGCCCTCCGCCTGCAATGTCAATGGCACTTCCATCCGGGCCTGCATAGCACTGGGCATCAGTGCCGGTTATGGTCAGTGTTAAGGCGGTGGGCTGGGCTACCACAACACTATCAACCGCTGTGCAGTTATTGGCATCGGTAACTATTACGGCATAGGTGCCCGCAGCAAGCGCGCTGTCAGGGTTATTGGCAACAACGCTGTTCCAGGTATAAGTATAAGGCGGCACACCGTTGTAGGTGTATATCTGCACAATACCATCACTACTTCCAAAGCAGGTTGCATTGGTAATAGCAGGCGCAGCAAAAACAATTTGCCCCGGCGAGGTAACGTTAATTACCGCATTTACCATACAGCCCAGGTTATCGGTAGCTGATGGGTAATAAGTGCCGGCAGTTATATGGGTCAGGTTTTGCGTAAAAACACCGGTGCCCCAGTCGTAAGCATAAGGCGGGTTACCACCGGTAACCGTCAGGTAAATAGCCCCGTTTAATGCTCCGTAGCAGGTAGCGTTCACTACCGAATCGGTAAGCACCACAGCGGTTGGCTGGGTTATTACGGCAGTGTCGTATGTAATGCATCCATGGGCATCGGTAATAGTTAAAAGATAAGTATTTGCAGGCACACCAATGCGGTCTTGCTGGGTGTTGCCATCGCTCCACAAATAAGTATAAGGCGTAGTGCCGCCCACGGGGCTTACAACTATATTTCCATTACTGCCGCCAAAGCACGATACATTGGTGGTATCCATACTACTGGTTAATACCGGTGCCTGGCTTACATTGCTGCTTGCGGTTGCCGTGCAGCCCTCATGGTCGGTAACTGTAACCGAATAGCTGCCGGTAGATAATCCGGTAATACCACTGGTAACTGCAGTTGTGCTCCACACATAACCAAACGGCGATATGCCTGCGGTGATGATGGCCGTATCCTTACCATCGGCACCACCAAAGCACGATACATCAGTTGGTTTGGCGCTGACTGTTAGCGGAGGCAGAATGGTTAAAGTAACACTGTCGTACGGTATGGTGCTGCAGGCATTGCTAAGGTATAAGGTTACAGTCTGCACCTGTGTAGCATTACCTGTGGGGTGAATAACCACCTGTTTACTGCTGTCGCCTGTTAAAAACTGTATGCTGCCTGAAAGCTGACTGTAATCAAAGCCATTAACCGCGGTGCCCCCGGTTGTATAATTTACAGTTGTTGTTTGCGCAACCGGCCGCAGAAAATTAAGCGTAACTATACCATCCACACAACCTCTGATGGCGCTATCAATACCAGGTAATGAACTATGAGCGGTATCATTAAATGTAACTGTGTTCGAACTAAGGCTGTTAGCCTCAATAAAAACACCTGAATCGTAATTGGCATCAATACCGGCATCGGCAATAGCCAGTTTAAGGTGATAGGTCTGGCAGGGTATTAATGCGCCGGCTGCTGCTGTAAAGGTGGTAGTTATACCATCATACTGTATGTAATAAGGGTTGGTATCATAAGGCGCCTGCGAACCATCGCCGTTATTGATATAATACTGCGAGTAGGCCAAACTCTGGTCGGCCCCGGTACAGGTACCGCCTGCACCACCCGCAACGCCCGGGTTTACCGAATTAATAGAAACCGGAATATTGGTGCCCGGTATCAGGGCAATGTTTTGTTTTCCCGTTATGCCGGGGCCGCTTATAAAAAAACCGAACACATCATTAAACGGCGCACAAACGTATTCAGGATATTCCTCCGACCCGAATTTGTATTTAAACTGAATACTATCGGTTTGAGCCAGCAGATCGAAGGTTAGTATACAGGCATCGTAAGTTTGGGTAATGGGCACATTTATCAGTGCCGCCAGGTCCGAATCGCCTGCGGTGCCCCAGGGGTAACCTGCGCCACCGTTATTGTTAGGGCCGGGTATCAATATTACTTTGCCATTGGTAAGCACAATGCCCGAATCCATACCCAAACTGCAGCTGGCACAGGTAAAAGTGCCGGCAGCGCCGTTAGGACAGTTCAGTACAACGTTAGAAATAACCACACCGGGGCCCGAAATTACCTGGGCAAGTTGAGTACCCACCGGGTTAGGCGTTACGTTTATCTGGGCAAAAACAGCCGGCGAAAAAACAAACAGAATATATATTAAAAGATAAAAGTTTTTTTTCATTTACTACCAATAGCTTAACCGAATATAATCTCAATTTCAGAAACCTCATCCCTCTCATCTGAAATATAGAAGGCATATAACGGACAAAAGTTGCACGTATGCAACTTTTGCCAATGAAATCAACTTTCAGCCATCTTATCTGATAAGCGTAACGCTACCTTGTTTTTCTATCCGGGTATCGTCCAGGAAAGTTATTTCAGCTTCGTAGGTATAAACACCGGGGTATTGTAAATTACCTTTATAGTATCCATCCCAGCCTTTAAACTGGTTGGTGCTTTCGTAAACCAACTCACCCCAACGGTTAAATATGCGCAGGTTAACGGTTTTTATGTTTTCGCCATAAATCTCAAAAACATCGTTATTACCATCGCCGTTTGGCGAGAAAGAATTAGGTATAAAAGGCTGTGCATGATTTTCGACAATAATGCGCAAACTGTCGGTTGCAGTGCAAAGCCCGTTGTAGGTAATGGTAAGATAATACTCTGAAACATGGCTGTAAGGCGTTGCCACAGGGTTAGGGCAATCAACACAACTTAACCCTTCAGAAGGTACCCAGTTGTAAGAAGTAATGCTGGACAAACTGAAAGGCGAAAAGCCCGAAGTAAGCGTAATAGACCGGCCCAGTTGCAAAGTAGTGTCTTTAGGCAATACGGTTGCATAAGCCTGCCCCGGTTGAGAAACCACCGTATCCAAACTATGCCTGCAACCAAACTGGTTAATAGCCACAATGTGGTGCGGCCCCGCGGCCAGGTTGCCAAAGTAGTTAGTATCCTGCACGGCCCCGTTATCAATGGTATAAGTGTAAGGCATGTTATTGGCCGTTAAAGGCGTAACATAAATTGAACCATCAGTATACTGCGGCCCGAAACACGAAGTAGAATCAACCGAAACATTAAAGCTATCAGGTATAGGGTATTTTATAAATGCAGTATCAGTTAAAGGGCAACCGTTATGATCGGTTAATATGATGGTATATAAACCGGAGTCGAGCTGGCCTGCCACACCATTTACGGTGCTGTAAAAATTTGCAAAGTCCTTGGTAACAGAAAAATTATAGGGCGGAGTGCCGCCAATGCCCACCGCGGTGATGGTTCCGTCCTGCATGCCCGGGCAACTAACCTGTGTTTCGGTATGTGTAAAAGATAATGGCGGAGGCTGAGATAAAGAAGCCGTATCGCTGGAGGTACACCCTTTACTATCCTTAATAGTTACGGTATAAAGCCCAATCGGCAATAACGAATCTTTTTGTGTAGTTGAGCCATCGCCCCATAAATAAGTAAACGGTGCATTGCCGCCATAGGCATAAGCCACCAGATAACCATCGGCTGTGCCATTGCAATAAACATTTTGGCGCACTATGCTATCCAGTATCGGCAGCGGCTGGCCCACAACTACTGTGGTTGAAGCGGTACATCCGTTGCCATCAGTTACTACAACCAGGTAGGTATTTGCAACCAAACCATTCTCGGGGTTAGTACCGCCCGATCCGTTCCAGGTATATGTATAACCGCCATTGGTACCGCCCGATGGATTAACAAGCGCATTGCCATCGTTACCGCCATGGCAACTTACATTACCTACTACCGAATCGGCAAATGTTATAGCCGTTGGTTGTGTTACCGTAATCCCCCCGGCCGATACACTGCAACCACCGGCATCGGTAGCTGTTACTGAATAATTGCCCGCAGCAAGGCCGGTAACCGCCGGGTTATTGATTTGCGGCGCATTTGCACTCCAGGCATAAGTATATGCAGGTGTGCCTCCATTTACAGTTATGGAAATAGAGCCTGTTTTGCCACCATTACAAAGGTCGTTGGTAACAACAGGTTGTGCAATAGAAGGCCCGGTAGCAGGTTGTGTAACCACATAAGAGGCTGTAGCTGTGCAACCATTATCATCTGTTACAGTAAGCCCGTAATTACCTGCACCCAGGTTATTGATGGTAGCCGTAGTTGCCTGGTTGCTCCAAACATATTTTATAACGCCGGTACCACCTGTTGCGCTGGCAGCTATTGACCCCGTTGTATAATTAAGGCAGGCGTCATTAACCGGTGTAGTTGGGTTTATAACCAGCGCCGGTGGCTGGGTAATATTAAAACTGCGGTTTTGCTGGCATCCGTTGGCATCTGTTATTGTTACCGCATAAGTATTGGCGGCAAGGTTGGCTATACCAGCAGTAGTTGCATTGCCGGCGCTTGCCCCCCATGCATAACCCACAGGATTAACAGCATTGGTAGTACCTGTAATATTGATGCTGCCGGTTGAGTTGCCATTGCACAAAACATTTACCGAATCGGCGACAATTAATATAGCGCCGGGTTGTGTTACAATTACGGTGGTGCTGGTAGTACAAAGGCTATCGTCGGTAACTGCTACGGTATAGGTATTTGCGGCAAGGTTAGTTGCTATTTGTGTGGTTTGCCCCGTTGGGGTCCATACATAAGTATACGGTGGGGCACCCCCGGCCGGGTTAACTTTTGCACTACCATTACTTTGGCCGTTGCAGGTAGGACTTACAATGGTGGGCGGGTTAAAAGTAACCGCTATAGCCGCCGAAACAGTATTGGTTGCCGTAGCCGTACAACCATGCACATCGGTAACCGTTACTGTATATGGCCCGGCAGTAAGATTTTGCGCTGTAGGCGAATTAAGGCCTGCGTTCTGACTCCATTTGTAAGTGTAATTGCCCGTTCCGCCGGTTGGGCTAACGGTAATCACTCCGGTAGTACTATTAGGGCATCTTACATTTTGAATAACAGGTGCACCAAATGTAATTTGCGCAGGTTCGCCCAGCGGTATGCTTACCGATACCGAACAGCCATTGGCATCGGTTATGGTAACAGTATAATTGCCGGTGGTAAGCCCTGGCTGTGTTGAATCAGGCGGAAGAGCGTT